>Ga0105164_10000522_pt1 | contig 27058 bp, 26 predicted proteins | sample VDWuncwatermetaG_FD_89674 | JGI IMG/M metagenome (GOLD analysis project Ga0105164, IMG submission 89674) | Wastewater microbial communities from Netherlands to study Microbial Dark Matter (Phase II) - VDW unchlorinated drinking water | ecosystem: Environmental > Aquatic > Freshwater > Drinking...
ATCCATCACGCCGCCGACCAAGGTTGTTACCTGCGGATTTCCCGCCACAAAAACAAAAAGAAATAATAAAAATCCTAAACAATAATTAAATGCCGGGCCTGCGGACAGGACAATCGCCCTTTGCAGGGCCGGTTTTGATACGAATTCGTATTTTGCGCCGGTCTTAGCTTCATCGTAAGGCGTCTCGCCTGCCATTTTTACATAGCCGCCGAGAGGTATGCTTGAAACGCGGTATTCGGTATCCTTATATTTTATGCCGAATAATTTATTCCCGAAACCAAGAGAGAACGTCTCAACCCTTACGCCGAATTTTTTAGCGAATATAAAATGCCCGAGTTCATGCACGATTATCAAAACACTTAGCACTATCAGAAATGTCAGGACGGATAACATGCGTTAACCTCTTCTCTTGCCCACTTGTCTGCCTTTAGTATGTCCTCAAGGCCTGCATTTTTAACTACCCTGTGTTTTTTCATTACTTTCTCCACACCTTTGGGGATATCCGTTAATTTTACTCTGTTGTTAAGGAACTTTTGCACCAACTCCTCGTTTGCCGCGTTTAATACCGCGGGCATTGTCTCGTCTGTCCGCGCCGCCTGATACGCCAATTCAAGACAGGCAAACTTTTTAAAATTCGGCCTGCAGAAATTCAATCTTTTAATCTCGGCGAAATCAAGCCCTGCCAGCCCTGAATCCACCCTTTCAGGATACGTAAGCGCGTACTGAATGGGAAGCCGCATATCCGTTATGCCCATCTGCGCTATTACAGATCCATCGAGAAACTCAACCATGGAATGGATAACAGCCTCCGGGTGCACGATTATCTTTATATTATCTATATCAACGCCGAAAAGCCATCTCGCCTCAATAACCTCAAGCCCCTTATTCATCATGGTCGCGGAATCAACCGAAATCTTCCTGCCCATCGACCAGCGCGGATGCCTTATAGCCTCCCGGGGCTTCACAAAACGCATCTTTGACACTGCCATCCTTCTTAACGGCCCGCCTGTCGCAGTAAGAAATATATTTTTCACAAAACCCGCGTTTGACGTATTTATGCACTGAAAAATCGCGCTGTGTTCGGAATCAACCGGAATAATCTTTACGTTGTTTTCTTTTGCCCTTTTGGTTACTATGCTGCCTGCCATTACAAGGGCCTCTTTATTGGCAAGCGCTATTCTTTTTTTGGCGCCGATTGCGGCAAGAAGCGGGGCCAATGCAGCGCTTCCTGAAATAGCCATCAATATTATGTCGGCTTCCTTATGGCCTGCGAGCCAATTCAATCTGTCCGCGTCTTTTGCGACGATGAACTTCGCCTTAAATTCTTTGGCCTGGGCCGCTAATAACTCCGCATTGTTGTTGGCGCTTAAGCCTAAGATTCTGAACCTGCCTTTAAGCCGCCTTACAACATCCATGGCATTTCGGCCTATAGAACCTGTTGATCCGAGAATAACCAGATTTTTCATAAAATATATTTTATATAGAAATAAAATATCGGGGCAGTGAAAATTATGCTGTCAATAACATCGAGCATCCCGCCCAGGCCGGGAAATATGCCGCCGGCGTCTTTAATCTGACAGTCGCGCTTCAAGAGCGATTCGTACAGGTCGCCTATCTGGGAGATCACTCCTAAAAAAGCGCCCAGATATAATATGTGGCCCTGCGGGATTTGCGGCACAAGAGGCGCTGTGACAAACGCTATCAATATGCTGGAAAAGAATCCGGCTATCGCGCCCTCCCATGTTTTTTTAGGGCTGATCCTTTGAATCAAAGTATGCCTGCCGAATAGAGAACCCAGCACATACGCGCCCATGTCCGACGCCTTGGTAACTAAAATCAGAAATGCCACAAGCCCCGCCCCGCCGGGCAAAAATTTAATCCTGATTACAAACGAAAAAAACCAGCTTACATACAAAATCCCGAAAATCGTAGTTGAGATACTTAAGACCGCGTGGTCAGTATCCCTGCGCATAAGCTGCATAATAAATACAGCGAAGCAGGCCGCTGTGATAAATAAAAATTCCCAGCCTGTCGTAAGCTTAAATTCCATGTATATGGTAAGCGGTATAGCTATGCCGAGCAATATGCCGAAATACTTATAAGCCAAGACGCCTCTTTTCTCAAGCATGGAATAAAATTCGAACAACCCGGCTATTATCATAAGTATAGCCACGAGCCCGAAAAACCAGTTCGGAAAAACAAATATGGTTAAACCTACGAAAGAAAGTATGAGAATAGAACTTATAAGACGGCTTATGAACATGTCAATGCCCTCCGTACCTGCGCTGTCTGGCCTTAAAATCCTCTATCGCCAGCTCTAAATCGCTTTTCGTAAAATCAGGCCACAACTTCTTTGTCACGTAAATTTCGCTGTAAGACAGCTGCCACAATAAAAAATTCGACAGCCGCATCTCGCCGCTTGTCCTGATTAAAAGATCCGGCTCCAGCAGGCCGTTTGTATAAAGATACCTGCCGAACAATTCCTCATTTATATCCTCTACGCCTATTTTTTTATCTTTGGCATCGACAACTATATTTTTTACCGCGTTTAAGATCTCGGCGCGGCTGCCGTAATTTAACGCGAGCGTCAGGACAAGGCCTGTGTTGGATCTTGTCTTTTCCATGGAAATAATTATTTTTTTCCGTACGCCTTCAGGCAGAGCGGCGATATCGCCTATCGTATTGAATCTCACGTTATTTTTCATAAGCTGCGGCAATTCTTTTTCTATGTGGTCTTTCAGCAGATTCATAAGCGCGTCCACTTCCTCTTTCGGCCGCTTCCAGTTTTCAGTGCTGAACGTATACAGGGTAAGCGCCTTTACGCCCAACTTGCCGCATGCCTCAACTATCACGCGGACAGTTTTTACGCCCTGTATATGGCCGGCAATCCTTGGAAGGCCGCGCTCAATAGCCCACCTGCCGTTTCCGTCCATTATTATAGCTATATGTTCCGGTATATTTTTTATTTTCGCCATTTAAAACTTGCATTAAAAAGAGGGGTCGGTTTATCAGCCCCCTCTTTAAATCCCTCTATCGGTTGTGTTTAAAAATTTTACCAATCTAAATTCGATTTGCTTGCTTTTTGTTTCGGCTTATCAACGGCTTTTACTATAGGCTTTGGCGCCGGCCGCGCCGCTGCCTTCGGCGTAGTTTTAGTTTTAAGCTTATCAAGCTCCTCCTGCAGGCCCTGCGACTTTTTCTGCTCTTTCTGCAGCGTGTCTTTTAAGGTCTCGCCGTAAAGCTGCTGTTCCTGCAGGTCTTTTTTCGCTTCTTTCAGCTGCTTATCTATGGCGTCGTAAGACTGGACCGCGTTTTTGTATCTCAATTCGATTTCCACCAGCCTTGCATCCAAGTCATCGTATTTTGATACGGCGATTTTTCTTTTCTGGCCTGCGTTAAAGGCAAAAATGAGATTAAGGATACAGCTTCCTGCCAGTATCCATATCAAAATTCTCATTTTTTTGTCTGCGTTGTCTGACATCTGTATTTATTTTAAACGTTTTTCGCTTACAGACGGCTCTTCTCCTGCTTCAGCTGCTCTTTTCTTGCGCTCTAAATTCTCCAAGTCTGCCTTTGTAACTTTGGGCAGTATTATTATTTCCACGCGCCTGTTCTTCTGCCTGCCCTCTATTGTCAGATTACTGGCTACAGGCCTGTACTCGCCGTATCCTGTTGCCTGTAAACGTTCAGGGGCTACGGTGCAGTTGTCCACCAGGTAATGCAGCACGCTTGTTGCCCTTGCCGTGGAAAGCTCCCAATTCGATTTCCATCCCGAATACTTTATCGGCACATTGTCGGTATGGCCTTCAACGCCGATGTTCTTATTCGCGACCTTATCCTTTAATATATTAGCGACCCTGGTTAAGACATCGTATGCGCTGGACTTGATTACCGCCTTGCCTGAATCGAACAAAACCTCGTCTACAAATGTGATGACCAGGCCTCTTTCTTCCATGCCTACGGAAACCTGCTTGTTGGCTATCTCTTCCTTAAGTTTGCCCTGTAATTGCGCCAGGGCCTGCTTTAGCTCCTCTGTCTCCTGGGCCTTCATCTTCTGAAGATCTGCCAGCTGATTGCTTAATTCATTTATCCTCGCCTTATCGCGCGGATAACGGCTGTAAAGCGATATGGCGCAGCCTGCCAATGACGCGGCAAGAATGCCTATCACTAAAACCTTTCCCAAACCCATAAAATTTTTGTTCATTGAAATTTCCCCTTTCTTTTTTTAAATTATATCACTATAATATCATTACGTCAATACCTTCTTTTTATACCTTAAAAGCCTGTTTCCTGTCAGAGCCGACCGAAACAATGGAAATCGCCGCGCCCGTAAGCTCCGAGATCCTGGACAGATATCTAAGCGCGTTTTTAGGCAGATTCTCATATTTGGTTATCCTGACGGTTTCCTCGTTCCAGCCCGGCATCTCTTCATATACCGGCTTGCACCTGGACAAGGCGCCTATGTCGCTGGGGAAATCCGTAAAAGAACGGCTGCCTATCTTATAACCGACGCATATCTTTATCGTCTTACATTCATCAAGGACGTCAAGTTTTGTAATTACCAGCTCATCCAGGCTGTTTAGGCGCACTGAATGCTTGACCAGCACCGCGTCAAACCAGCCGCATCTGCGCGGCCTGCCTGTAGTCGCGCCGAACTCTTTGCCTTTTGTGCGGATTTTTTCCATCATCCTCGAGGAAAATTCCGTGGGAAAAGGGCCCTCCCCGACACGTGTAGTATAGGCCTTGGCAACGCCTATTACCTTATTAATTTTTCTTGGGCCTACGCCTGCGCCTGTAATGGCGCCGCCTGCTGTGGCGCTTGAACTTGTCACATATGGATAAGTCCCGTGGTCAATATCTAGAAATGTCCCCTGCGCGCCCTCAAAAAGTATCGATTTACCCTCTGCTATGGCGTCGTTTAAAACTTTTGAGCAATTGCACAGGTGTTTCTTGAGGCGGGGCTTGTATTTTCTGTACTGCCTGTATATCTCGTCGAATGAAAATCCTTCGCAGCAATAGAGCTTTTCAAATATGGCGTTTTTCTCATCAAGATTTTCTTTTAATTTTTCGCGGAACACAGCATCATTGAACAGATCCGCAAGCCGTATGCCGCAGCGCGACGCCTTATCGGTATAGCATGGGCCTATGCCGCGGCCTGTTGTGCCGATTTTGCCTTTGCCTTTTTTTGCCTCGCGGACCTTGTCCATCATCTTATGATAAGGAAATATAATATGCGCCTGGTCGCTTATCAGAAGATTGCCGTCAACGGTAATGCCTTTTTTTCTTAAACCCTTTATCTCTTCTATCAAAACCTCTGGGTCAACCACTACCCCGTTTCCGATAATGCAGATTTTGTCTTTATGCAAAATGCCTGATGGGACGAGGTGCAGTATAAACTGTTTATCATCCACGACTACGGTGTGGCCGGCGTTGTTGCCGCCCTGGTACCTTACAACATAGTCCGCGTCCTGGGTAAGCATGTCAATTATCTTACCCTTGCCCTCATCGCCCCATTGCGTTCCGACTAAAACTATATTCATAATTTTACTAATTTTGCATCCAGGATATCTTTTGATTTTTTCAGTTCTTCCAGGACTTTGCCGGAAACGGCGCCGTCAACGTTAAGCACCGTAACCGCGTTGCCGCCTTCTTTTTCCCTGCCGAAGGTCATGCCTGCGATATTTATTTTATTTTTGCCGAGCACCGTGCCTATATGGCCGACGATGCCGGGTACGTCTTTATTATTGATAAATAACATGTAACCGCTCGGTATAACCTCTACGTAATAATTATCTATTTTAACTATTCTTGAGTCGCGTTTTAAAAATAACGTGCCGCATATCTCGTGTTGGCCCGCGCCTGTCTTGACAACAACACTGATAAGATTGGCGAAATCCTCTATCTGTGCGAATTTCGACTCGACAACCGCTATGCCGCGGTCTTTGGCTATCGCCAAAGCGTTTACGGAATTAACAGTCTCGCCTAATATCGGAGTTAAAAGCCCTTTTACGATGGCTATCGTAATCGGCTGCACTTTCTGGTTTATTATATCTCCGCGGTAGCGTATCTTCACCTGCACTATGGGGCCGTGGGCGATCTGCGATTGTATTGCGCCTATTTTCTCGCCCAGATTTATATAAGGCTCAAGGATTTTCAGTGTTTCTCCGTCAAGCGACGGGACGTTTACCGCGTTTCTTATACCCCTGCCTAAAAGCGCGTCAGCAGCCTGCTTGGCTATGTCTATAGAAACGTTTAGCTGCGCCTCTTCTGTGGAAGCTCCAAGATGCGGCACAGTAACGACGTTATCCATTTTAAATAAAGGATTATTCATATCAGGCGGCTCTTTTTCGTATACGTCCAACGCCGCTGACGCAACCTTTTTTGACTCTAACGCGCGTATGAGCGCAGCCTCATCTATGATGCCGCCTCTTGCGCAGTTTATTACGCGCACCCCGTTCTTCATCATTTCAAACTGTTTATCGCTTATAAGGTGCTTTGTTTCTTCTGTGAGGGGAGTATGGACTGTAATAAAATCAGCCTGTTTGAACAAATCATTAAGTTCAACAAGCTCTATATTTAACTGCTCGGCCTTTTCTTTTGACAGATACGGATCATAGGCAATTACCTTCATGCCGAACGCGTTTGCGCGTTTGGCGACCTCTGTGCCTATCCTACCAAGCCCGACAATGCCTAATGTCTTGCTAAAAACCTCTGTGCCTGTAAATTTCTTTCTTTCCCATGCGCCGCCTTTAAGCGAGCAAAATGACTGCGGCAGATTTCTCGCCATGCCCAAAAGAAGCGTCATTGTCTGCTCTGCGGTGGAAATAGTGTTTCCGCCGGGCGTATTCATCACTATAATGCCTTTTTTGCTCGCCGCCTCAACGTCTACGTTATCAACGCCTACACCTGCCCTGCCTATAAGTTTTAATTTATCGGCGCACGCGATAATATCTTTTGTCAGCTTTGTTTCGCTTCTGACAAGTATCGCGTCATAATCTTTTATGATTTTTTTTAGTTCTTCCGGCGGGATTTTCTGTTTTTCGTCAACCTGAAACTCTTTTTCCTGTTTCAATGCCGCGATACCCTCTTTTGCGAGAGGATCGCTTACTAAAATTTTAAACATCGGGGGGATTCTCCTTATTTTTTCATTAATTCCTGTTCTGCTGCTGACACGCCTGCGCCCTGTTTAATCTTCACTCCCAATTCAACAAGAACCATTTCCAGAACGCTTATTGTCATCAAAACATCAGTGTCTGTCATATACCCTAAATGGGCGATCCTGAACACCTTGCCTTTTAATTCTGCCTGGCCGCCTGCGACCCACACCCCGTATTTCGACTTCATCACCTTGGCGATCTGCTCGCCGTCAATTCCGGCCGGCGCCTTTACAGGCGTCACAGCAGCGCTTGGAGCGCTGGGCGCGAATAATTCCAGGCCCATCGCGACAACAGCTGCGCGTGTCGCCCTTGCCAGTTTTTCGTGCCTTGCCCATACCGCTTCGATAGTTTCTTCCTTTATCATCTTAAGCGCCTGTACCAGGCCTATCATTAAGGTAATGGCTGGCGTATACGGAGTATCTGTTTTATCAAGCGCCTTCTTGTAGGCGAGAAAATCAAAATAATATTTCGGCGACTTGCTCTGCTTAACACGCTCCCACGCCTTCGCACTTACGCTGACTAAAGCCAGGCCCGGCGGTATCATCAGCCCTTTTTGCGAGCCGGTTACTACAACGTCAACTCCCCACTCATCCGTTTTTAACTGGCATGCGCCCAGGCCGCTTATAGCGTCAACTACCAAAACCGCCTTTGTCTTGGCGACAACAGCTGCTATTGATTTCGCGTCTATTTCAGCGCCGGTTGAGGTTTCGCATAACGTGACAAATACTGCTTTTGCGTTAGGCTCTTTTTTTAAAACATCTTCTATTGCCTTTGGGCTAGGCGACTTTCCCCATTCTATATCCAGGTTCACTGATTTTACGCCATAGGCATTGCAGATCTCTGTCCAGCGTTCGCCGAATTTACCTGCGCGCACCACAATAGCGGTGTCGCCGGAGGAAAGCAGGTTCGAAACAGCTGCCTCCATGCCGCCTGTGCCGCTTGATGCAAAAATCAGAACATCATTTTTTGTCTGAAATACGTATTTCAGGTCTTCCTCTACCTGTTTTATGGTTTCCTGAAACTGCGTTGTCCTGTGGTGAATTATAGGCTTAGCCATCTCCAGCGAAACGATTTCCGGAACCGGCGTAGGCCCAGGTGTCATTAAGTACAATTTCTTCATTGAAAAAAAACTCCTTTCAGCTTAATTCAAAAGTTAAAAGTAAAAAGTCAAAATCTTTGACCCATACTTTTAACTTTTTCCTTTTTACTTTTTACTTTTCTTTCCTATATTCTCAACTACCTCGTCCACGATGCCGTATTTTTGCGCCTCTTCGGCTGACATGAAATAATCCCTGTCAGTATCCTTGGCTATCTTATCTATCGACTGGCCTGTGTGCTTGGCCAGGATATTATTTAATTTATCCCTCATATTCAGGATTTCTTTTGTCTGTATGGAAATATCCGTTGCCGCGCCCTGCGTACCGCCCCACGGCTGGTGTATCATTACCCTCGCGTTCGGCAACGCGTATCTTTTGCCTTTTGTGCCTGCCGCCAACAGAACCGCGCCCATGGATGTCGCCTGACCCAGGCAATAGGTGCATACATCAGGCTTTATAAACTGCATTGTGTCATAAATAGCCAGGCCGCTTGTCACAACCCCGCCGGGAGAATTGATGTAAATATTTATCTCCTTGTCCGGGTCTTCCATCTGCATAAACAAAAGCTGCGCGATAATAAGATTCGCCATATTGTCTTCGACTACGTTGCCTATAAAGACAATGCGGTCTTTTAACAGCCTTGAATAAATATCATACGCCCGCTCTCCCCTCGATGTCTGCTCTATTACCATCGGTACCAGTATTTGAGAATTAGACATTGCCTGCCTCCTCTTCTATTTTTGCGCTATCCGTTAAAAGCTGCATGACCTTTGCCTCTGTCAGCTGCCAGTATATACTGTTTAATCTCTGCTCTTTTTCTAATTGGCGCCTGAAACCTGCCGCGTCTTTCTGGCCCTGTCTGGCTGCCAAGGCCTCGATAAACTGATTCAACTCTTCTTCGCTGACCGACAGGTTCTCTTTTTCCGCGATTTCTTCAAGAATGAAAAATGTTTTAACCTGGTTCTCTGCGTGCGTGTGCAACGGTTTTTCTTCAGCCTCGGTCAAAGTCTTACCATGATCCTGCAACCTGTGTTTTGCCTCATTTAGTAAACTCTGGAATTCGCCTTCGACTAAAGACTGCGGCAGGTCAAATAAATGGCTCTTGAGAAGCTGGCCTATTATCTGATCCTGAATGTCCAGCCGCACAGCCTCCTGTTTTTCAAGCTGGAGCCGCTCTTTTACCTTTTCTCTTAAGACCTTTATGCCGGAAGAGATGCCGAGATCTTTTGCGAAATCATCGTCAAGGGCTGGGAGCTCTTTTTCCTTTATTTCGTGAACGGTAATTTCTAAGACGGCTGATTTCCCAACGTATTCGGGCTTCGGAAAATTTTTGTCTATATTTACGGGTATGGATTTTTTCTCGCCGACAACGCTACCTAAAATACCACCAAATACATCTGGTGTCAACGTATTTTTTTCTATCGGCAGCAAAACCTTTTCTCTTTTGTCTATCGGGTTATTCTCAACAAACCAGATAAGGTCGGATAGGACAAAATCACCCTCTTTTACCGGCCTGGCCGGCACTGTCTTATACTGGGCGCCCAGCTGGCGAAGGTTTTCAAGGGATTTATCCACATCTTCCTCTTTTACCGCGTCTGATTTCTTTTTTACCTTCAGGCCTTTGTAGTTTTTGAGGTTTATAGCAGGCCTTATCTCAAAGGCAGCTTCGAATGATAAAATACCGTCCTGCGGAAATTTAACATTCTCTATCTTGGGCGAGCCGACCGGCAGGATGCCGGCCTCTTTCATCACGTCCCTGCACGAATCCTCTATCGCGAGCTCTAAAACCTTTTTTCTGGCGTATTCGCTGTAATTTTTCTTAATTAAATCCAGCGGCGCGCTGCCTTTTCTAAAACCCGGCAAAACCGCCTCTTTCTGCATCTCTTTATAAACCTCGTCAAAGAGGACGACAATCTCTTCAGGGGCGATCTCTATTTTTAAAAGCCTTTTACACGCGTCAAGCTGTTTTATTTTATGCGCGCTCTTCATGGCTCTCCTCTTCCGCAAGTTTGCGCCCCTTGTGTTCCTTAATCTTGTCCCTGACGCGCATGAGCTGTTTTTCAATTTTATGCAAAGCCAAATCAATGGCCGCGTGTAAATCCTGCTCCGATTCCTTTGCCACCAGCTGCATATCTTTTGCCGACAACGCGATCTCGGCTATATACCTGTAACCTTCTTTTATCAGGGTAGCCTTCACCGAAATAATCTTTGAAAAATATTTTTCCAGTTTTTCGATTTTATCGCTAAGATATTTTTTGGTACGTTCCTCCGCCTCAAAATGCCTTGTTGTAATCGTTATCTGCATAATCGTTTCTCTCCTTCTATTGTTCGAGCGAGGCGCCGAAGGCGGCGGGCTCGCTCGAAGACTAAAAACCTACATTTTAAACCTTTCGCCCAGATAAATCTGCCTTGCCCTCGGATCGTTTATAAGCTCTTCTGCAGTGCCTGATATGAGTATCCTGCCTTCGTCCATTATGTACGAACGGTCTGTTATGGCAAGCGTTTCCCTTACGTTGTGGTCGGTCAAAAGTATGCCTATGCCTTTTTCTTTCAGATGGTTCAGTATATCCTGTATGTCAGCCACAGCTATCGGGTCTATGCCGCTGAACGGCTCATCCAGGAGAATAAAGGACGGATTCGTAACCAGTGCCCTTGTAATTTCAAGGCGCCTTCTTTCGCCGCCGGACAAGGTCAATGCCTTGTTTTTCGCGAGATGCGAAATCCTCAAATCTCTAAGCAACCCCTCAAGGCGCGCTTTCCTCTCGTGCCTGGTAAGGCGCAGGGTTTCGAGGATTGCCATTATGTTTTCCTCAACTGTAAGCTTTCTGAAAATCGACGGTTCCTGCGACAGGTAACCCAGGCCCAGGCGCGCGCGCCTGAACATCGGCAGCCTGGATATATCTTTGTCATCAAATATAACGCTGCCATTATCCGGCTTTATCATGCCGACAACCATATAAAATGTCGTGGTCTTGCCTGCGCCGTTAGGGCCTAAAAGCCCGACGATCTCGCCTTTGCTGACCGCGATGGAAACGCCATCAACTATTTTCCTGCCGCTATATGATTTTCTCAAATCTTCGGTTTTAAGTAAATGCATTATTGTTTAGCCGCCTTTTTTGCTTCCTCGGCATCAACAAAGACAATCGGGTTGCCGGTAAGCACTGCCCTGCCCTCGTCAGAAAAATATACCGCCTTGTCGCTCATCGAGACGCTGGCGCCTCTTATAAGCTTTACATCCCCTGTCGCCTCAACCTTTGTAACTTTCTTTTTTTCCGGGTCAAAAAACGCCACCATCTTCTTGCTGAACATTTTGCCTTTTTGGTTTTCTATCTGCACATCCTTGTTGAACACCGCGATATTTTTTTTATAATCCAGCATCAAAGGCCCGGAACATTTTATTGTGGTACCGGAATCGGTATTCATCAACACATTTTTATTGAGCTGAATCTCATTTACGCCTTTCTTAAGGTACGCGCCGTCTGCATTGGTCTGTAAACCGCCGCTTTTTACGCAAACCGGGCCGCTTGCCTTCGCTATCTGTTTTTTAAAAGACCAGTCGATTGCGTCCGTAGCCACTGTTGTGCCGTCGTCATAAACCAGCAGCACGTCTTCCTTAAATATGCCCAGGTCCTGGCTCTTTTTTATAAGGCCTTTTTTGCATGTCATGGTAACGGCAGAATCTTTTGTTTGCGATTTTATGCAGACATTTTTGATATTGACATTATCCTCTACTATATCCGCGGAATCTCCTTGGAGTTTCCAGTTTGACGTGCCGTCATCGCCCACGCTCGAGAGGGTAAACGTATTGACATTCTGCGTCAGATTTTCCTCCAGCGCCTTATCCGAAACCGCGGGCTTATTTTCAGCAGCCTTCCGCTCTTTTGCGCACCCTATTAAAACTACCGCCAGAAATACAACTATAATAATCCTGCCGCATGGGCTATCTGTCATACCGGCTGCGTCTTCCATCGCCTATGCATCCACGCCCATTGCTCGGGGTACCGCCTGATGTAACTTTGCGCCATATCGGTCCATTTCTGCGTATTTATTAAAATGTCTTTTTCTTTATCGCCTGTTATCTCTAATTCTATAGGCTCTTCAACGATAAATTTATGTTTTCCGTTTTGCCTTATGCAGAATACGGGGATTATAGGCGCGCCGGTTACCATGGCCAATGCCACCGGGCCTGTCGGCGTATAAGCCTTCCTGTTAAAAAAATCCACAAAAACACCGTCAACACTGTCTATGTCCTGGTCAGGAAGGATGCCGACAATCTGGTTTGACTTTAAGATGCCGGCTATTTTTTTAAATGAGCTGTCTCTGGGGATAATGCCAAGGCCCTTTGAACTTCTCATATTATTAACGAGCCTGTCAAATCTTTCATCCCTTAAAGGCCGGACAATCGCGTTGGCTGGATAACCCTTAAGGCTTGTATACGCTGCTGACAATTCCCAGTTGCCGAGATGGCACGATAACACTATACAGCCTTTTTTCTCGGCCAGGGCTTTGTCTATTTTTTCGATGCCTTCCGCTTCGACAATCCTGTCTATGTTGCGGCTGTTTATTTTCGGGAAATTTATGAATTCCGCGGCGTTTTTGCCAAGGTTCCTGAATACTGATTTTGCCGTATTAAATATTTCCCGGGGGGATTTTTCCGCGCCGAATGCCGAATTCAGGTTTTCAATAGCCTGAAGCCTGTGTTTTTTGAGCAGGAAAAACAGCAAAACGCCCAATTTTCCGCCCAAAAAAATACCCCACCGCATAGGCAGTATAAATATGCCCGCGGCAGCGATCCTGGCAATTATATATATAAATTTTTTACAAAGAGCCTGCTTCATCTTCCCAGAGTTTCAGTTTATATTCTTTGCCTTCTTTATTGTTTTTTAAAGTGACCTCGTCATCTTTGATGCCTGTGACTGTAAAATCATCTACTGATTCGTTAACCTTCAGGATCTCGCCGTTTATTATGCAGTAACTGCTGTCAATATGCTCCTTATCGTACACTATGCCGCTAACCAGGGCCCCTGCGACGCTGCTTATCCTCCGCAGCTTTTTTGAATCCTGGCTCAACGGGCCTGCGGATGCCTGGCGCTTAAACGGGTCCCTGTATACGGGACCCTCGAAATTCTGCGGTTCAGAAGGCTCTACTTTTGAATTAGCCGCGTTCGGCGAGGCTGAAGGCGCGGCTATTTTCGCCGCCGGAGGCGCGGCCTTCGGCCTGTTTTTCTCTGTTATGGTTTTTACGCTGGTTAAGAAAATCAATATAAAAACGGCGATCAGGCACGCGGCTATTATTAATTGCTTTTTTTTATTATCCATTTGAATTTTTCAGCCCGACTTTTTGGGTATGAGGGCGAAGCCGTCCACTATTATATAAGCGTTGAGCCGCGCCTGCTGCTGTTTTTCCACGCTGAATTTCTTTATAAACAGCTTGGGCGAATCTTTACGCTCCAGCGATTCCATATAATCGATAATAGGCTTGAAAGAACCTGTCACGCTCATCTCTATGCTGACCTTGTTGCACTCGAGATTGTCCATTTTAAGAAGGGAGCCCTTCGTTCCGTAAAACAAAACGAATTCCGAAGGCTGTATTGAGATAACCTCCAGGCCGCATCCTCTCGCCTGTTCGGAAAGCGTCTGCAAAAGGCTGTTCAGATTCTCATGCCTCATAAATCTTGACTCAAGCGCGTCTTTTTCCTGCCTTAATTTTAAAATTCCGCTGCCCAGGTTTTCCTTCTTCCCGACTATGGTCTCTATATCGGCCAGCGAAATTTCCACTGACTTCAATTCCTGCCTTAATTTTTTCATCTGGGCTTCTTTAGGCATAAATATAAAAACGAAAAGCACTATAATAGCCGCGGCTACTATGCCTATCATCATGAATATATTCTGCTGCTGCCTGCTGAAATTAAAATTCATTTTTATTTTTGTTTTAATGAAACCGTGCAGTACATAGAAAATCTCCACAAGGCGCCCTGCGCGCCTTTTTGCATAGAGATAATCTTTATATTTTTAAAAACCCCTGTCTTTTCCATGGTCTTTGTAAACTCGGCCAGCACCTCTTCGGGCCTGTTGCTGGATACCGTGCCTTTTAAATCTATCTCGGAATTATCCCTCCGGCTAAAACTGTCCAATTCCACCGATAACGGTATGGATTTGCTCAACACCTTTAATAAAATATAGCTGTCAAACTGGTTTTGTGAAAGCTGCGCCAGCATTGAATTGTATTTGTCTATTTTGTCCTTGAGAACTACCACCTCCTGCATCGCGTTAAAATTCGCGGAGGCGATTTGTATCTGGCCTTGGAGGCTTTTTACCTGTATCGTCATGTATAGATACGATATCAAGAGGGCAGCGAGTGAAAAAAATGCCACAAGCCGCAAAGAGGCATTCTGTATCTTGCGAACCCTCTGCTCTTTTATCTCTGACGGAATAATATTTATATGCCTGGCCTCTTCCCGGCCGGCAGCTATCGCTATATCGAACGCGCTGGAATCCCTGCTGCTTAAAAAAGAAACACTCAAGCCTGTCTCTTTTGCCAATACGCTGTCCAGATTCTTAAGCAGCGCGCCTGAACCGGTAATATATATCTTATCCGGCGCGGAAAATTCTAACTGCGTCTTGCAGTAATCTACGGAACGTCTTGTCTCTATGGCGAGTTTCTCTATGATAGGCCTTAACATGGACCCCAGCTGCGCGTTGGAAATTTCGCGCCTTACCGTACCTGACATGTCGCCGGGTATACCCACCTCCAGCTTAAGCTTTTCAGCCTCCTCATAAGTCAATTCAAGTTTTCCGTGATCAGAGATCAAGACGCCTGTCATTGCTTTTGTAAATTCGCTTCCGGAGCCAGGCAGCATCCTGGAAAACTGCGGTTCGCCGTCCTTAAAATATGTCAGTTCTGCCTTAAAGCTGCCTATGTCCAATATCGCGACAGGGCCTTTTTCCAATCCTGCCCCGGCCAACGCAAACGGGGCCAGGGTTATGCCCTCTATAATAAATCCCGCTTCTGTCATCGTGCTTATGCAGTCGAAAATGAATTTTTTTTCCGCGGCTGCGGCAAGTATATTCAAAAAAACCGCGCCATTGGCGTCCTTTGCCTGATTTACAAGATAATAATCAAGCACTGCCATGTCCAGGTCAAAAGGTATCTGGTCTTTCAGCTGAAATTTGATCGCTTTCTTCAGCTCGTCTTCAGGCATCTGGATAACCGACAGCCTTCTGATATAGATATTAGGGCCGCTGATGCATAAAAAAACTTTTTTCGCCGGAGAATTCATCTCGCTTACCGCGGATCTTATGGTGCTTGCGACAAATGTTTTATTGCCGTCAACAAAACCGCCGGAATCATCCCTTGGCAGGGGTTTAACAACAGTGGCCCTGGTTTCAAAAGGCCCGTTGTCAGGCCTGTGAAGCCAGGCTATCTTGACAGACGACATGCCCATATCTACGCCGAGCACGTCGTTATATTTTTTAGAGGGATTATTCACTTTAATAATTCTTTTACCTTTAAGATAAGGATATCAGGGCTGCCTGACTTCAGGATATAGGCGTTAGCCCCGCACTGCTCTCCGATAGCTATGTCCTCATCCTGGCACCTTGCGGTAAGCAGAATGACGGGTATGCTTTTATATTTTTTATCGAACTTAATCAGGCGGCACACCTTGTATCCGTCTATCTTGGGCATCATTACATCCAGTATAACCAGGTCTACCGGATTAGCTTTTATCTCTTGCAGCCCGTCCAGGCCGTTTTCCGCGACCGCGACATCAAAACCCTCCACCTTAAGCAGTTCACTTAAGGCTAAAGCGAAATTTTTCTCGTCTTCGATTATTAGTATCTTTTTCATTTTTAAATGGGGTGCTTGGTTCCTATGAGGCTTCTGTCTTAAAAACTTTTTCCACAGCCTGCTTGATCCTCTCAAGCTCAATAGGCTTTGTAAGATAATCTTGAGCAAGCAAACCGGATGCCTTAACTTTATCCGGCAATTCGGCCTTGGCGGTTAACATAATAACACTGATATGCGACGTCTGCACATTCCCCTTAAGCCTTTTTAAGACCTCAAACCCGTCCATTTTAGGCATTGATATATCCAGCAGGATAAGGTCAGGCATATGCTCTTTGGCGGAATCAAGCGCTTTCTTGCCGTCAAGAGCGGTAAACGTCTTATAACCCCATGTCTGCAGAGCCGCGGCCAGGCCGTTAGAAATGCCGGGTTCATCGTCAACTACAAGTATTGTTTTATTAGTATCCATAGTAATAATATTACTATAAAATTCCGCCCATGGCAATGATTTTTTATTTCTCAACAAATACAGGCAGAGTAATAAAAAAAGTGGTGCCCTCACCGTATGCGGATTCTATCTTAACATCCCCCTTGTGAACATCTATTATTTGTTTAATGATGGAAAGCCCCAGGCCGGTGCCTTTCTCCGAGGTTGCTTTTGTGGTGAAAAACGGGATGAATAATTGTTTCAATTCTTCTTCTTTCATCCCTATCCCGTTGTCTTTTATTTTTATACGCCAATTGTTAGCTTCTGTACGGCAGGTTATCGTCATTTGAGTGGCAAAACTGCCCTCATGCTTTAAATTACCGGCCTCAATCTCCGCCTCTCTTTTTAACATGGCGTCGTGAGCGTTATCAATTATATTCATAAAAACATCCTGAAGCTGCGACAGATTGCCTAAAACAGGCGGCCCGCCTTTAGGCAGGTCTACATTAAGGTTTAATTCCGTCAAATTGAACTTGCATGACAAAAGGTTAGTCGCGCCTTTTATAACGTCCTCCAGAGAAACGCCCTTGAAACCGGTTGTATCCCTGGCAAAGCCCGTAAGGGTCGTAGCTATCTCGCCGCCTCTCAACGCCTCATTGCGGGTAGCCAAAAGAACATCCTCTATCGCTTTTATTAAATCTTTTCGTTCTGAATCTGACTTGGCATGGCGCAGCTTTTCGACGTCCGACAATCTTAAAGCGTCCAGTTTAAAAGTTATGACCGCGAATCTGTTATTTATCTGATGGCCGATCCCCGAACCCATTTTGCCCAGGCTCCACAAACGGTGCTCGCGGAATTTTTCCGCCATTGTCTTGCCGGTCTCTTCGTAAAAAATCGCGTTCTCAATCGCCAGGGACGCCTGATTTGCCAGAATAGAAAAAACGTTAAGGTCGTCTTCGCTATAGTAATGCCCTGAAACTTTCTCCCCCAGCACCAGAAAGGCCAGCAGTTGATTTCCGACGACGCTCGGCACCAAAACAGCCGCCGAAAGAGAATTCATCTCCTGTTTCAGATTTTTATAGTTAAAGGTATTTTTACCGCCTGACAGCTCATCCAGGCCTTCAATGGTAATAGGTTTTTTATGCTCCAGTATGAATTTTAACAAAAGGCTGTCAGTATGCACTGTGGCGCATTCATCCGCGGGCTGGCCCCGCCTCACTTTCAGTCTGAAGGTGTCTGTATTTTTGTCAAAGATATACATCGCGGCGTATTTAAGCCTGATTGCCTTGGTTATGATATGAACGATAAGATTGAGGAGTTTATCCAGTTCCTTTACAAGCGTCATCCCGCGCGACGCGCGCAGAAGCGTTTGCTGATAACGCCGCTGCTCCTTCAACAGAATGTCTTCTGCCCTCTGGCGCAGATAATTGTAAATAAAAGGCCCTAGTGTGGCCAGGAACACGGCCATAAAAGTTGAGTAGAACCAGATTTTCGTAGCGTGCCCTACCCAGAACGGGATGCCCAAAACAAAAAAATACACAAAACCGAAAATGCCCGCGCGCGTTATAGCGATATTTAAGCCCAGAAGCCGGTAACGGAGTATAGCGTAAAAAATAATCAAAAGGCTGATGCCGACGCCGATATTGCCGAAAGGCGGCACTGGTATCCCGTACCATAAGAAATGATTTGTCATTCCGCCGCCGAATCCTATAACGGCAGCCAGAAAAAGATAGCCGAATTTTATCTTAGGCGTGCCGGAGCTTGCCCTCCATTTATTAAATAGTAATACGCATGAAAATATCACGTTAAAAGCGAAGAACGCGTGGAATAAATAAAAAACGACACCCGGCCGCGGCCAAAAATTAAATTGTAAAGCGGGTTCCAGCCTTTTGATAAAATAGTGGCTGTAGGAGAATGCCGCTATGACAAATGTCGCGGCCCAGTTGATCTTCCTTAAAAATTTAACCCTGACTAAACTCTCCGTCACCCATATCGAGAATTCAGTAAATGCCGCGGGTATAAAAATAGAGCCCAGCATCGTAAACCGTATCCAGTACAGGGCGTTAAAATAGTCTTTGGACAGCTGCCAGGCCGTATACCCGAAAGCCCAGACGGAAATACTAAGCGCGAAGGCAATAAACGTCCTATTCACCCTGCTTTGCCTGTTCTTAAGAAAGGTGAGCTCCGCTACGCATATGCCTGTTATAAAATTGATTATGCCGGAAACTATATAATACATGTTTGTTTTATTTCGCCCTTGCGACGCAATACTGCATTACTTTGCTTTTTTGAGGTATGATTGTCAATTGTGAAGGCGTAAACCCGGCATCTATGAAAAGCTGCCTGAATTCATCCTCTGTCCTGTAAATAAGGTTCCATTCGGCAACCCACTCCATAAGGTAGGCAGAGGTATTGCTGTATTTATCCGCGTAATTTGAAATACACATCACCCCGTCGCTGGTTAAGACGTTCTTAAGATTGGATATTAATTTCGCGGCTATCCTTTCGTCCAGATAATCAAACAAGCCGGTGGAATAAATCATATCGTACTTCTGCGGGATCTCGCTGCTGATATCCTTGCGCAGCGCCAGCTTAATCGCGTTTTTTTTGAAAAAATTGACGCCAGGGGCATTGTTCAGCAACCGGCTGGCGTAAGCGATTGCGTTGTCATCCAGTTCATAGCAGTCAAATATTACTTTCGAAAAAAGCGCCGGGTAGGCGTCCAGAAGCTCTTTAATCTCCCTGGCAGGCCCGGAAGCCAGATCCATAATCCGGATTTCGCGGCCTTTATGCTGTGCCGCGCATTCATAAATTATTTTCTTAAAGTCTTCCTTTCGCTCGCGCGTGGCCTCTGCTGCTGCCAGCTTCTGAAAACAGGCATCCCACAATCTTTCAAAGCCCGCGGTTCGCGGCTGATTCAAATATATATCGTCTATAATTTTAAAATCGCCGGGATAACCGAAAGGTTTCTGATAGCTGTGCCTGACGTAATCTCCGTACAGAAAATAACGCCTGAACCTCTTCTCGAATATTTTTTTAAGCTTATAAACCTTCCATTCGAACTCGCCTATATTCTCTTTTTCAAATTTAAGCATATTCTTAAGTATGTCTTCGATGGCCTGGTTGAATTCCGGCTGAAATTTCGGCCAGTCATCAGGATGCTGCGATAAATGAGCCTGAAGCCGGTGGCTTTTATTCTTATAAAAATTTATAGTGGAAAATATGGGGGCATTTTCGCCGGCTGTCATTTTAAAACCTCTTTTACCACATCAAGCAGATCCGGCATATTGAAAGGCTTATAAATATAACCTACCGGTTTTAATTCTTTCGCCTGGCCTTCGGCGCTCTCATCCGCGTACCCTGTAATAAAAATAACCGGTATTTTTTTGAGATTATTCTTTTGAAGGCTGTCGTAAATATTTTCAACAGCGCGCACGCCGTTCATGCCAGGCATGCGTATATCGGCGACTATCAGGTCAAATTCCTCTTCATCCGCCATCGCTATGGCATCCTGCCCGTTTTTGGCTATTAATATCTCGAAATTTTCCCTTTCCAACAATTTGGAAAGCGTCTTGATGATTAATTCCTCATCGTCCATTATTAAAATTTTCTTTGCCATTTTTACCTCGCTTACGGTATAAACAAAAAAAACGCCTATCGTTTAATCGCAGGCGCCTTGTTTTGTTTTTCTGATGAATTATTCATTTTAGCGATTCTTTTATTTTTGTTTTGCTTATAAGTTCTTCCGCGTTTGAACCGTCATCCGGAAATGTAAATATCGACGTGCGCAGCGAAGCGCTTATCTCTTTGCCTGATTTATCCTTGATCTTGTGGAGCTTTAAATCCTTCATTATCCTCTCCATCAGGCATGCCGCGCCGGCCTTGTCGGCGTCCGCGGCGACCATAACCCTGTTTTCCGGCTTCAGGCGTATCACCATATCCGTCGGCCTGCGCACCGTATCCCTGGCGGATTTATATATCTCTTCTGCTACGGAAGCCGCCGGCTTCTGCATATCCAGCGCAAGCAGTGAAAATTTCGCCTTGGTGTCGTTTGCTTTGCGTATCGCCTTATCCAGATATTCTTTAAAGAAAAATATTTCGTTATGCACCGGCATGGTAAAAAAGAATTTTGAGCCCGCGCCTCTATCTGACTCAACCCATATCCTGCCGAAATGCGCCTCTGTTATCTGTTTTGTTATAGCCAGGCCTAACCCCGTGCCTTTGATTTTCGGGGCATCCATTTTCTGCGCGGCCCTGTGAAATTTTACGAATAATTTATTTACGTCTTCAGGCGGGATACCGCATCCGGTATCCGAGACGCAAATCTTCACAAAATCAAGGTCAGGATATTCCTTTGACATATATTTCTCGCCGCATTCCGCGCTGACAGTTATTCTGCCGTTGTCAGGCGTAAATTTCATCGCGTTGTCCAAGAGATTGACCAAAACCTGTATCAGCCTATCCTTGTCGGCGTATATTTTCGGCAGCCCGCCAGAAAACGCTGCTTCCAGAACAATTGATTTGGAGGCTGCCTGCATCTTAAACAATTCCATCACTTCTCTGATTATATCGGATATTCCAAGCGCCTCTCTTTTTAGCTCAAACCTCCCCGATTCGATACGCGAAAGATTCAGGAGATTATCGATCAGCCTCGTAAGGCGGTCTATATTATTTTCTATTAACAAAAGGTATTCTTTTTGCTTCGGCGTTACCGTGCCCGCGATGCCTTTTTCTATGACAGACACCAGATACCTGCTTGTCGCCAAAGGCATATTCAGTTCATGGGATACATTTGCCACAAAATCCGACTTAAGCTGGTCGACCTCCTTAAGCCTTTCATTAGCGGTTGTGAGGTCTTCATAAAGGCGGTTATTGTATATGGCTATGGAGACCTCGTTCGCCAGCGTCACCAGTATGTCAAGGTCTGTCTGCGCGAATACGCCTTTATCTTTTCTGTTATTTACGTTCAGCACACCGATGACTTCGTCTTTGACTTTTAACGGCACGCTTAACAGGCTGTTGTTGGCGTATTTTTTTCCGTTTCTCTTTATGAACCTGCCGTCTTTTTCTATATCCTCTATCAGGAGCGGCTCGCCCCGCTGGGCTACCCAGGTAGCGACTTCTTTAGGATCTTTCTGATCCAGGATGGATTTCGCTTCTCTTATTATCTTTTCGTTAAGCCCCTTGGCGTATTTAATGGTGAGCTCGTTTTTTATGCGGTCGATAAGCATAATAGACGCCATCTCGACGTTAAGGAGTTTTGTCGCGGTATCCAGAATAGCGCCAAGGCACTGGTCAAGCCCGATGGTAGAATTTATATCATGGGCTACCCTGTATATACCGACGAGAAGATTAAGTTTTTCTGTATTTTTTTCCTGCGAGTGGGATTGCGGCATATGCCCTCTGATATTGTGCCCTAATTATATTACTACAATATATAAATGTCAATATAATAAGGCTGGCAAGGCTTATAAATGCGCCTATTTTAAACGAAATAGGACTGTACAAGAACACAACCGTATGATGCCCGGGCGCAAGGTACACAGCTCTGAAGACATAATCCGCGCGCAAAACCTTTTCAGCTTTGCCGTCAACGATTACCTTCCAGCCAGGATAATACGTGTCGCTTAAGATCAGAAGTTTCGGCTTCGATGTTACGATCGCGTCAATTACGATTTTGTTGGAGGCGTAGGCGGTGATGATGACGGTGTTGGTAGATGCAGGGACAGAACAATGTTCTGTCCCTGCGGAAACGTATTCCTCGAGAATCACCTTGCGGCCCGGATCAAAATCCGTCTTTTTTAATTCATCCAAAATTTTTTGTTCGTCTTTTATCACTACGGCGTCTTCAGCCAAAAACGCGCGCTCGAGGTATTTTTTTGTCTCGTATATGTTTGCCGGGCCTGACTTATTCACAAGTGTTACGCCTTTTATGTTCGTCAATTTAGAGCTGGCGATAAACCTTATATTCAATAGCTCCAAAATCTTTTCCCTGTTGTCAGAATGCTTATCCATTATAATGCTTAAAAAACGCGAATTCCTGTTCAGATAAATAGACCCGTATATGTTTATGTCATAAATGCCGAATTCCATCATCCTGTCGGTAATCAACCTGTCCTTGCAGGCCTGCATGCCTTTATTAAAATCCGGTTCAGGGACATACGAATGTTCTTTTATGGTCTGCGGCGAACAACAGATGCGGAAAAGCTGCTTGTTCAGATCTTTCGGATTCTCCCGGGCAAGTTTTTCCTTTTCCTTTGTTAAAAATTCTATGTTTGCGGTAGGCGCCTTAAATTCGTCTATCTTGCTTAAGGGGCTGTACACGCCGTTTACCTGGTATACGTCGGCCACCGCCAAAAACACAAATACAGGCAGGATGAAAATATTAACCCGGGTTTCCTTTTTTGTCCCCAGAAAAAACAGTATTCCGAAAAACGCCAAAAGTAGAAGCATCCGCTTGAAATTAATCAGGTCGACGGTCAGAAATTTTAAAAAAACCGGCTGCTCCACAGCCTCCTGCACAAAAGCCCGCGGCATATTATTCAGATGCCACGCGATACCCGCGGCCTGTGATTTTACGATGTTAAGGCAGCCCTGGAAATTTAAATCCATCATAAGAAACCCGATGCTCGCGCATAACGCCGCTGCCAGAAGAATAAATGCGACTATTTTCAGCCTTTTATTTTCTTTGATATTTTTCGCGTAATAATCAAGGCCTATGCCTGCCAAGGCGCATATAGCGAACGTCGGGATGAAAAAGAATCTTATACTGTAGCGCATAAATTTAAAACCCGGCACGAATTTATATAAAAATTCAAATAAAGCCGTGTCCTTGCCCAATGAAAGCGCGAAACCGGCAAGCCCCAATACAAATACCGCCCTGGAGCGCTTCGACCTGTCAAAGAAAACAGCTATTACAAAAAGGATAAATATTAAAATGCCGACATAATAATTATCGAGCCAGCTCTGGCGCTGCCAGTAATTGATAAATATTTTATATATATCATGAAAAAACGGCAGTATCATTCCGGGCATGTCTTTAATAGGCAGGTTCCATATTCCGGCTATCTCGGAACCCAACTTTTCGCGGCCTGACAGCCTTATGAATTCGAGAAACGGAAGCATCTGGAAAGCCGACAGGCCGAGGAATACGGCTATAGACAATAACATGTCTGCAATATAACGATTGCAGGGAGAGAACAATGTTCTGTCCCTACGCCGGTCTTCTATAAATTTTTCTACCGTAAAATAAACGCTCCCGCAAAAAAACAGCCCTATTACCGCATACAACACCGACGGCTCTCCGGCAAGAAACATAATCGTAAAGACAACGCCCAGAAAAACAGCGTTCAGGCTGCCGCCCCTTTTTATCATCCTGTAATATATCAGCATCGCCAGCGGAAACCATGTTACAACGCTCAACGTTGTCAGAAGATTCACCACTGATGTCATATAACCGCTTAAAGCGAACGCTATGCCTGACAAAAAGCTCGCCGCCGCAGAACATCCGAGCTGTCTTAAGAACATATAAGTAAAAATGCCTGCCAGAACGAAATGCGCGGCTATAAATACGTCAAACATCCTCGCGAAATCGCCGAGATAATAAATTACGCTCAAAGGGTATAAGACGCATGATTGAAGGCTGGCGAAAAGCGGATTGCCGCAGAAAACATACGGGTTCCATAAAGGGAATACGCCTGACTTGATGCAGTTTACAACAAAAAGCCTTAAAGGATAATAATAACGGCTTATGTCGCGCTCCGCGTATATCTGCCCGGAAAACAAGGCATCCCTGAAGAACCACACAATCAGCGCGCAAAAGGCAATAGGTATTATTATTCTTTCAAGATTTCTTTTACTCATAAAGTTTGTGTAATAAAAAAGGGGGATATTTTTCAATCCCCCTTTCTTATAATCTATTCACACTAACTACAAAATACTCATTGCCGATTTTACCAGCCTGTGCTGTCTGTCGCTGTTGTGCCGTCTACATATGCGCCGACCTGGCCTATACTAGAGCCTCCGGTTACATACCACCAACCGCTAGCGCTGGTCGTATTGCCGGCTACTGTATCAGCCACATTGGCGACTACGGTTGAATTCGTTACTGAATTAAGAGGTACTCTGCCATCCGCAAACAAAGTTGCGTCTATGACAACAGGAAATGCCGCTGTGCCTCCTGTGGCGCTCCTTGCATAAGCGATAGCTACCGCTGCTCTGATGCCGCCTAATGAACCTTTAGTGGCGGCTATCTTCGCGTCGTTATTTAAACCCGTAAACTTGGGTATAGCGACAGCTGCCAGGATACCTATGATAACTATTACCATTACCAGCTCGATAAGCGTAAACGCTTTTCTCGCATTCTTCATGCACCCACCTCCTTTTGTTATTAATTGTATTCTACTATTATCTGGGAAAAAAGCAAGAAAAAACTGCTTTTAATTATTTTTCCGCAGCTTGTCTTTTTTATAGGCCTTATTAAAGGCGTCAACCACCTTCGGATCGAATTGCGTGCTGGAAACCCTATTGATCTCTTCAGCCGCGATTTTTTCTGTCTTCGCCTTTCTGTACGGCCTGTCAGAAGTCATGGCGTCAAATGTATCAGCGACAGCGATTATCCTCGCTATCGGCGGCACGTGATGGCCTTTCGCGCCCTTGCCGTAGCCGGTGCCGTCGTATTTCTCGTGATGGCCTTCTATGCCGTCGCGGATTTCTTCAGATATATTTTTAATACTCTGAACTATATGAAGCGACGTTTTCGGATGCTCTTTAAGCCTTGCGTATTCTTCGTCTGTCAGCTTGCCAGGTTTTAATAATATCGAATCAGGCACGCCTATCTTACCGACATCATGAAGAAGCGCCGCGCGCCTGACTTTATCCGTGAGGTTAAATATTCTTGTGAATGGAAATGTGTCTTTCAATTCTTCGGCCATCAGCGCCGAATACTTAACGACCCGCTCTGAATGGCCTTTTGTGTAAGGGTCCCTTTCTTCAAGGGCTGTGATGATGGCATGAATTGCGTCAATATAACTCTGCTCGAGTTCATCCCTTAATTCGCCGCTTCTTATGTTTGACGCGACGTCATGGGCCAGAAGGCTGAATGTATCAAGCTCTTCCTGGGTATAGCTGCCTCTCTGCTTCTTACCCATCAGAAGAAAGGCAAGAAGATTCTCCTTATAGAAACAGGCTACGCAGACATCTGCCTTCAGGTTTTTCATATTATCTTTTAAACCCGCGATGGCCTGGATTAAATCTTTGTCTGTCTGTTTGGATTGATAATAATCCAGGTCTTCATATTTAAAGGCCTCGAGATAAGAAGCGTCTAAGAGATTCTGTTTCGCGAAATGCGGGGCTTTTTCAGTAAACCAGCTTGGTATGGGGTCGGTTTTAAGGATAGTGGTTTCAAGAGATACATCGGATTTTTTTGCCTTATAAGAAACTAACCTGTAAGAATCCTGGTTTTTTTCATAATAATAAACGCTGATACAGTCAATATCTGTCTGGAAATCGTCCCTATACATCTGCATTAAAAACGGCGGGATATTTTTCAGCAGCTGCTCATGGTCTATATCAATACTGGTCGCTGTTATCTGCTTAAGGTTAGCCAGCTGCGCGCGCTGCCTTCTCAACCTGCGCTGGTCGTATTTTTGCTGGTAATGCAGGTAAGCAAAAGGCGCAATCATGGACAACCCTGCAAATGTAAAAAGCGGCACAAGAAACCATTTTGTTCCAAGCATAGCCTGCAAAAACGGCTGCATCGGATACCACAGCCACGCCACCACCAGAAGCACAAACGAATAGACGGAAAAAAGGATAAAAGATTTTGCAATAACAACTTTAATATCTAACAATTGGTGTTTAATTATAGCATAAGCTATTCCTATGACATATGCAGAAACTAAAATATTGCCTAAAGGCGGCATCATTATATTATAGTAAAGAAAATAATTAGTTAGGCCTCCTATGGAACCAATAAACGTTCCAAATAATATATATTTCATTTGATTTCTTCTTATTGATCCCTCATCTGCCTTTAACATATTTAAATAAAGCAGTGCATCTGAATAAAGAAGAGTTATCGCAAAATAAAGGAAAAATGGATTAAAAAGAGAACCTGCTGTTGGCCAATATTTAAAATCTAATTTTTGACTAACACCTGTTACAACATAACCGCTGTACTTTGAATATATTATAAAAATAAATAAGAAGCTTAAAAAATAGGCTAAATAAAGATAGGATATATATTTTTTTGTTTTAGATAATCCGAGAAACTCTAATACGAAATGCATAAAAGTTGAAGGTACAAACATAGCACCTATTAATAAAAATTTAACAAAAAATAAACCTTCTGAATCATTTTTTGAAAAATGCCAAAATAAATATGCTACACTCCAAAATGCTACACTTAAACCAAAAATTGTATATCTTTTATTAACGTTATTATGTGGACTTTTATAATAAACCAAAAAAGCTAAAAACAAACTCATTAACCCATTAACTAAACAACTTATAATATTATAGATAATCGTTAATCATCCTTTTTATTTTTTAGTTAAAAAATTTATAATATCATTTCTGCTAGGTGGACAAC
>Ga0105164_10000526_pt1 | contig 26773 bp, 24 predicted proteins | sample VDWuncwatermetaG_FD_89674 | JGI IMG/M metagenome (GOLD analysis project Ga0105164, IMG submission 89674) | Wastewater microbial communities from Netherlands to study Microbial Dark Matter (Phase II) - VDW unchlorinated drinking water | ecosystem: Environmental > Aquatic > Freshwater > Drinking...
TATGATGAAGATTCCTGCTCCAAAGCTAGAGAAACTCATCTATCCCGTAGGGTTCTATCGGATAAAGGCAAGAAATATCAAAGAGATTTGCAAGACGTTAATTGAAACATACAATGGCGAGGTACCAGACGAAATTGATGAGTTATTGAAGCTGAACGGTGTAGGAAGAAAGACGGCGAATTTGGTAGTAACCTTGGGATATAAAAAGCCAGGTATCTGCGTGGACACCCACGTTCATCGGATTACAAACCGCTGGGGATATGTTAAAACGAGGAATCCTCATGAGACCGAGTTTGTTCTCCGCGAAAACCTTCCAACAAAATATTGGCTTACCATCAACGATCTTCTTGTTACTTATGGTCAAAACATCTGTGTTCCAATTTCCCCCAAATGCAGCGTTTGTCCAGTTAATAGGTATTGCAAGCAGGTGGGAGTTACGAGGCGCCGCTGATAGTTTTGATAACGTTGCGTGTCAAATTATTGTGTTGTTATTTTCAACACTAAATGATAGGTCGACGGCTGGGTTTACATCTTTAAAAAATGGAATTATCTGATTTTACTTCGCCGAAGAGTTATAAATATTTTGGGTATCAGTAAAATTTTGTAAAATATGGTTGAAATTGCTTGCAAATTTTATTCGTCTGTGTAATATATAACTCTAAATTGTAACTGAGTAAAAATATTTATTTTCCACATTACCCAATAGGAGGAAAAGTAATGGCGGCGAGAAAATTATTTTGTGTTGCCCTAGTAATTCCTTTTATATCATTGGCACTAGCTGTAGATTCAAAAATAATCTTTGGCGTGGAAAATTCATATAAATATGCCAAGCAGTTAGAGAGGTTTCAAAGGAGTGCATTTCACCAATTTAAGAGTGGTCTTCAACAAACGTTTGATGGATTGGAACAAAAATCAGACAACCTCGAGGCGATGAACCAAAACATTGAAGGACGGGTCAATGTGCTTTCATCTGAAAAGGATAAGTTGAACAAGACGTTGGCACAGGTGAAAACGAAACAATCTACATTGGAAAAAGAGCATACCAAACTGAAAAAGAAAGCTACATCCTTAGAGGTTGCGTATAAAAAGTTATCTGGCAAGGGCAATGTAGCTTCTACTTCCAAGAAAACAAAAAAATTGGCAGCAAAAAAAACTTCAGTTGCAAAGAATGCAAAAAAGAAATCTACTGTGCCTAAGAGTACAGCCAAAAAGACGGTTGGTAATAAAGTTTCTAGCGCTGAAAAGCAAGAAGAGAATACATTGTCATCCTATCCCACAACAGCAGACGCAGGGAAACTACCAGCGGAACAAAAGAAAGAGGCGGTTGGCGGGTTAGACACGAAAAAGATTAACGAGAGGGGCATTGAATATGGAAAGAAAGGGATGTATGACCAGGCAATAAAAGAGTTTCGGAAGGTTGCAGAAATTGAACCTAACATGGCTAATGCGCACTATAATTTAGGTCTTGCTTACAAAAAGAAGGGGATGCTGGCAGAGGCCAATAAAGAGTTTGCCGAATATGAGCGGTTGAAGAGTCAAAATAACTAACTTTTTGTAAGTCCATAATCGAAAATTAAGATATTTATGCCCTTTTGCTTTGTAAAAAAATATGATAAGCCAGTATTTTCATCATAACTATTGGCAAACTATTTAGGGCTGCATGAATATTTCTATCTGCCGCACGTTATCATCCACATCTGTCTCGTCTGGTACTTTTTCTAATTCTGCGCGTATTACGTAACTTCCTTCCTTCAGCCCTTTGGTATCCCAACCATATACAATTTTCTGAGAGGCTAAGCCGTCCAACGTTTTAGCTTCTCTGCCTATTTGTTGTTTTGTCGTAGGGCAAGTTACCGTTAATATCGTCGTTACCTTTGTTGTCCTTTCATTGCCAATGGTTATTTCAATATTGACTTTTCTTCCAATAGTGGCGCGCAAGGGGGCGTCAAGGGATACAATCATTACTCCGTGTACCTCTGGTTCTGCCTTCTTCTTTTCTGCTGCTGGGTAATATGATAACATGCTTGACAGGCAAATCACAACGACGATGACTAAAATAGATTTCCAGCTTTTCGTATAATGTTTTATCTTCATAATAATGTGCTCCTTTTCCCAAAACAAATCCACATGAATAAAGTTGCAATAGTATGGAGAATTTGTTTCGCAAGAAAGAATACCTGCGCGAGAAAACTGTATAATACCACATTTTAAAAAATTAGCATTGAAAATCTTGTTTTACGGTTCATCCGCTTCAAAAATTTTGTTACAATATTTTTTATATTCTTCAGGAGTATTCAGGTTGATAAGGGACTTTGTAAAGGAATCCAACTCTTTTAATTCTTTTAGTTCCTTTTCATCGACAATCTTTACCTTTACTTCGGAGAAGAAATCAACGATGCGCAATCTGCCTTCTTTGAGGCAGCGATACATCGGCTGTATGCAATTCTTGGAATAGAAGGCATGCATGGGTTCTAACCCGCGGCTTGTTTGTGGCGCCACTACGTCGTAATCGCCAATTTGTCTGCTAAGATAAAGAATCACATTTTCATCAATAAAGGGCATATCACAGGCAATTACAAAGGCGTGAGGGTTTGTGGAATGCATCAGCCCAGCGCAGAGACCACTCAGCGGGCCCTTTTCTGGCACTATATCAGGTACGATGGGTAAATTGAGACTCTTATAGGTAAGGGGATCATTTGCGGATAGTATAATTTCATCGAAAATTTTACTCAGTTTAGCTATCTGATGCTCGATGAAGGTTTTATCCCCATACTTAAGAAATGCCTTATTAAAACCCATCCTCAGGTTTTTACCGCCTGTCAGTATAATTGCGGTCACTTAAATATTCCCCCTCTATCAAAAAACATTGACACCCTAATTTTAACTGTGATATAATCCGAAATCAAATTTAATACATTTTTCATCTTCACTAAATTCTTTTATATGCCAATGCGTGCTGTAATGAAGAATCATACAATTCCTTTTGTTTTTACCTTGTTACTTTTTGTAAGTACATTTTTTACTCAGGCAATCTGTGGAGAGGGAAAGAGCACTGCCGAATCTACAAAGGGCGAACCGCAGATTATCACTGATAAAAATATCGTAGCGATTGTAAATGATCAAAAAGTTACACGACAGGAGCTTTATAACTTGCTCGTGGATACCTATGGAGAAGATGCATTGGATGTGCTTATCCGAAGGACAGTGATCTATCAGGAAGCGAAAAAAAAGGGAGTGACTGTTACAAACTCAGAGGTAGGTCAAAAATTAAAAACGCTTGTTAACAACGAAGTTGATGGTTTAATGCGTACCTATCGCATGAAAGACAGAGAAGATCTCGAAAAAGAATTGGCCAAGATCGGTAGCAGCCTTGCGCAATTTGAACAAAAATTATCAAAAAAGATGAAAAAACAAGCAGAGGTCGAACTTCTCGCAGAGAAAATTATGGCTATGACGATTACTATCACGGACGAAGAATTAAAAAAAGCGTATGATTTGGAGTATGGCGAAAAAATTGAGGCTAACCAGATCGTCTTTAGAACTCGCAGAGAAGCGGAAGATGCACTGAGAAAATTACAATCAGGCGCTGATTTTGCCACGCTTGCAAAAAACGAATCCGTCGATCGTGCTTCCGCAGCGCGAGGCGGAAAGATGCAGCCTTTTAGCCCGAAAGAAGGTATCGGTACAGAGGTGGCAACCCTGAAAGTTGGAGAACTTAGCGGCATTATTCAAACAGATTATGGGTATCATATCATTAAGATTGTTGGTAGAAAAGCCGTCGGTAACAAGAGTTTTGATAGTGTAAAGGTAGAATTAGAGAAAGTTGTTAGGAATCAGCATTATAGGGAAAGACTTGGGCCTTGGCTTATCAGCTTAATAGAGAATGCGTCGATTACGAAAAATTTGACGAGCGATTAAATCTTCCACCGTTTTTTATCCACTCTTAAAAACTAAAGAAGTTCTTTTATAAATAAAATGCCAGAAGAGTTTGTGATTAGTGTTTCTAATAGAGTTAAACAGTTGCCTCCTTACCTATTTGGTCGTTTAAATGCCCTGAAGTATGAGAAGCGACGCAATAATATTGACGTAATTGACCTTGGTATGGGGAATCCGAATGATCCCACACCTCAACCGATCATTCAGAAATTATGTGATGCCGTGCAGGATCCACGGAACCACAGATACACCGTTTCCGCCAATGGTATATTTAATCTACGGCGTGAGATTGCCAGATATTATGAGAAACAATTTGGTGTAACGCTGGATCCAGAAAAAGAAGTTGTTTGCACTATTGGATCAAAAGAAGGAATATCGCACTTGTGTTTAGGATTATTGGATCAGGGCGATACTGCCGTAGTGCCAAATCCTGCATTTCCTATTCACATTCACGCCGTGAATCTGGCCGGAGGCAATGTTATCAGTGTGCCGCTTACAGAAGATGAGAATTTTTTGCCAAATTTGATTAATACGACCAAAAGTTTGATCCCTCGACCTAAGCTTCTTGTTCTAAATTTTCCCCATAATCCTACCGCCGCTACCGTTGAGTTGGGTTTCTTTGAAGAGATAGTTGCCTTTGCAAGGAAACATAATATTATTGTTGTTCATGATTTTGCATATTGTGGGATTGCTTTTGACGGGTACAAGCCGCCTAGTTTCTTGCAGGTCAGGGGCGCAAAAGATATAGGCGTAGAATTTAATACGATGTCAAAATCATTTAACATGGCGGGCTGGAGACTTGGATTTTGCGTGGGAAATGAAGAGATCGTTAGTACGTTGGCAAAAGTTAAGGGATATTATGATTATGGCATCTTTCAACCCGTACAAATCGCCTCGATTATTGCGCTCAGAGAGTGTAATAAGTATACAAAAGAGCAGGCAGCAATTTATCAATCCAGAAGGGATGTGCTTTGTGATGGTTTAAATCGCATTGGATGGAACGTAAAAAAACCGAAGGCATCAATGTTTTTATGGGCTCCTATTCCTGATAAATGGCGATCTATGGGTTCCGTAGATTTTGCATATAAACTTATGAACGAAGCCGAGGTCTCCGTTGCCCCAGGCGCTGCCTTTGGGGAAAATGGAGAAGGATACCTGAGGTTGGCAATAGTGGAAAATGAACTGCGTCTAAAACAGGCGGTGCGCCAGATTGATCGCGCTTTGAGGTAAGACGTATAGTAAACGCAAAAAGAAAGTTGTCATTGCGAGGATGTTCGCCCGATGTAGAGACGCAAAGTGTTGCGTCTCTACCAAGATTGATGCGTCGCTATCGCTCGCAATGACGTTTACGTGTCAAATTATTTAAGCCGTTCACTACTATAGTTACTTTTAAAATGATAACTCTTGCTAAATCAAAGTTAAAAACATTTATTGGCGGTATACATCCAAGAGATGATGGGAAAGTCCTCACCCGCAGTAAGCAGGAAGCATCTGCCCCTCTCCCCAAAACTGTGTATTTATTCATGAGTCAGCACATTGGCGCCCCATGCAAGCCAATTGTTAAAAAAGGAGATATCGTTAAAAAAGGCCAATTGATTGGCGAATCGCAGGGATTCGTTTCCGCAAATGTGCACGCCTCTATTTCTGGTAAGGTGATTGATATTGTGCCATGGCCGCATCCTGTTGCCGGTATAAAGTCGCCTGCTGTGATTATAGAGAGAGTAGAGGAGGATTCATGGATAGAAGGCGCTGATGTCGATTCAGATACGGACCGAATTTCTCCCGATGAGATTAAACAGCGTATCCAATCCGCGGGGATTGTAGGTTTGGGCGGCGCAACTTTTCCTACGCACGTTAAACTCACTCCACCCAAGGATAAATCAATTGATACGGTTGTTATGAATGGCGCCGAGTGTGAACCTTACCTTACCTGTGATTATCGGCTTATGCTGCATAAGCCGCATGAGATTATTCAGGGTTTAAAGTTGGTTATGAAGTGTATCGGGTGTAAAAAAGCCCATATCGGCATTGAGGCAAACAAAGAGGATGTTTATACTCTCTTTAAAAATATTCTGTCGAACGAACCTCATATCAAAGTAGACCTCATGGAAGTCAAATACCCGCAGGGGGCGGAACATCAACTCATAAAAGCCTTGTTGAATCGAGAGTTCAAACCAACCCAATTGCCTTTGGAGGTTGGCGCTATAGTAATTAATGTCGGGACAGCCTTTGCTATTTACGAGGCGGTAAAATTCAAGAGGCCTTTAATTCAGCGAATGGTTACCGTTACAGGGAATGGCGTAGAAAGACCGCAAAATTTCTTAGCGCGCCTGGGTACGCCTATAAAACAACTGTTGGAGGAAGCGAAGGTCACTACGGATATCAATAAGATTATCTTTGGCGGTCCTATGATGGGAATTACACAAGGCAATATAGATACGGCTGTTACTATAAAAGGCACAGGAGGTATTCTTGTATTAAGAGACGCGCAACGGTGGGAATCCCATGCTTGTATCCGATGTGGACGTTGCATCGATAGCTGTCCGTATGGGCTTAACCCCAGCGAATTAAGTATCCAGATTGAAGCAAAGGAGTTTAATCTGGCGCTGGAAAACAACGTGATGGAATGCAAGGAGTGCGGTTGTTGCAGCTATATTTGCCCGGCGAAAAGGCCTATTGTTCACCTCATTAAATTTGCAAAGGCAGAGATCGCAAAACAAAAAGCGAAGATATAAAGTACAATTGACGGAACGGAAATAAGCGTACAAATCATTTAGAACTTCAATGTCTAATCAAATGCAAAGTAATAATGCCTTACTGGTCAGCGCGTCTCCTCATATTCGGGATATAGAAAGCATTCCCAGGATTATGTGGGCTGTGGTGCTTTCCCTTATTCCTGCTGGAATTGTCGGCGTATTTACATTCGGGTATTATTGCCTCTACATTGTTTTTTTAAGCAGTATAACCGCCGTCATTACAGAAGTATTTATTTTATTGTTACGAAAGCAACCGATTGTGAATGCAGCCAAAGACGGCAGCGCTGTTGTTACCGGGATTTTGTTGGCATATACGCTGCCGCCAAGCGTTCCATGGTATGTTCCTGTGGTAGGTTCTTTCTTTGCAATTGCCATTGTCAAACATGCTTTTGGGGGGTTGGGAAACAATATCTGGAATCCTGCATTGGCGGCGCGCGCCTTCCTGCAGGTAGCTTATCCAGCTATTATCAACTCTGACTGGCGTGTCTTGGCTTACCACGGAATGAAAAATCTCGTCCATAATATAGCAAAGGTTGATGCTGAAGGTAAACTGGTAGACGCCATAACAAGGGCAACGCCGCTAGCCAAAGAAGCGGGAGTAGAAACATACCGTTTCTCTCAACTGTTGATTGGGAACATTCCCGGCTGTATCGGTGAAACATCGGTAATCGCCTTATTGCTTGGAGGGGCCTATCTGATTTACAAACGCTATATTAACTGGTACGTTCCCGTGTATTATATAGCCACGGTTTTTATCATGGTCTTAATTTTACCTCCACGGATAGCGACGCCATGGGCTAATAATCCCTTTTATCATATCTTTGCAGGGGGTTTGTTCCTCGGTGCATTCTTTATGGCTACTGATATGGTTACAACTCCTCTGACAAAACGAGGACTTGTCATCTTTGCCGTCGGCACAGGTGTGCTCACAGCGTTGATTCGGTTTTATTCCGGTTATCCTGAAGGTGTATGCTATTCCATATTGCTTATGAATACGGCTACACCCCTTATTGATCGATTCACGAAACCTCGGCTATACGGCGCCAGGATAAAGAAGGTCTAAGATGCAAAAGAAGGCACAATATACGGTTATTCTGACTGTCGTTTCTCTTCTGGCATCCATAGGCGTATCGTCCACTTTTTTACTTACAAAAAATACGATTCAGAAAAAAGAATTAGCTGCTCGCACAGACGCATTATACATGGTGCTCCCTGGTTTAGAAAATCTTCCCGTTGAAATTACGCCGCCGAATGTAAGCGAGCAAAATCGTGTATTTAAAGGTTTAAATAAGGCGGGACAAATTATTGGCTATGCAGCCTGTGGTGAAGCGCAGGGATATTCGAGCAAGGTCAAGGTTATGGTAGGAATTGATTCCAACTTTGAAAAAATCCTCGGAATCAATATCCTTGCACAAAGCGAGACTCCCGGTTTAGGCACAAAAATGGCTGAGGTTGAAAGCGCTTCTACTTTGTGGAGCGTGATCTATGGCAGGGAACTGAAAACAATCAATTGGGATAGTGACGAATCCTGGCAATTATCACCCTTTCGAGAGCCTGCAAGGATAAAGAAATTTGGGCTATCAAAAAAAAATAAAAGCAAATCTCAGCCATGGTTTCAGGAACAATTTAAGCGCAAAACTTACAATCAGCTTGTTGTGTCGAAGATAAAAGATGCTGAAAAGATCACGGCTATTACGGGAGCGACAATATCCACAAAGGCAGTAATCAACGCCGTACAGAATGCCATCGATAAAATTAAAGGCATTGCTCAATCTCCGGTTTGGGAAATTAACAAATAGATTTAAATCAAAGGGATGTTGATTTATGAAAGAAACTGAAAAAATCAAACCCATCGTTGAATCCTTAATATTTTCAGCAGAAGATCCCATTACGTTGCGTAAACTTACAGAAATTCTTGAGGATGTCGATAGTGCTCAGATTCGAGAAGCTATTGCCCAGTTAAAGAGCGATTATGAGGCGCACGGCAGGGCATTCCAGATTGAAGAAATTGCCGGCGGCTATCGATTCCATACAAGACCTGAATACCATGAGTGGATAGAAAAAATACGAAAAAAAACAGGCGAAACAAAACTCTCGCAAGCCGCACTTGAAACACTTGCCATAATTGCTTATAAACAGCCTATCTTAAGGGCAAATGTGGAAGCCATCCGCGGGGTTCAGTCTGGTCAAATTATCAGGTTGCTTATGGAGAAGGACCTTGTCAAGGTTACGGGAAGGGATGAATCGTTGGGATATCCCTTACTCTATGGCACCACGAAAAAATTTCTTGAATGTTTTGGATTGAAAGATATTAAAGACTTACCCAAGATTGAGGAGCTAGAGGCACCGTAATAACCTGCAGAAATCAGGAGAAGGAAGATTAAATTGCTAGTACAATGTCTCGAAAAATTTTACCAATAATTTGTCATTGCGAGCGGCAGCGAAGCAATCTGAAGTACTATCATTGCAAGAGATTGCCTCGTCGCTCCGCTTCTCGCAATGATGCTTGTGCTAGTATCGTTGTTTATGGGACAACGCGCTAGTCGATTGCCGTTCCATGACTTCCGTAAACGTTATATAGCATTACTCTATAAAAATTTCTTTTTTACGTAAGTTTTTTATTTCCTCTTTATCGTACGACTGACCCTTCGACGGGCGTTCGACTGAGCTCACGCCGAAGTCCCCTCTTTGCGAAGGAGGGGAGCGAGGGGTGGTTATTTTGGTTGCGGTTAAGCTGCACTATGAAGTTTAAACAATTATACCCATGGCGTGTAGATTATAAAATGGCTATTCAAATCCAGAAAACTTTACGAGACTTATTAATCTTGAAAAAACCTCATGGGAAGATACGCACTATAGCGGGCGCTGATGTTTCTTATGACAAACACAGCAGTCGTTTTTTTGCAGGTGTCGTTGTTTTTAAACTGAACAAACATTTAGAACTAATTGAGGAGGCGACATCTGTGGGCAAGGCAAGATTTCCCTATATTCCTGGTCTTCTTTCTTTTCGTGAAGCGCCCATTCTGCTGAAAGCATTCACGAAACTAAAAAACGATCCTGACGTCATCCTTTTTGACGGGCAAGGGATTGCACATCCTCGTCGTCTGGGTTTGGCGTCTCACGTGGGGTTAGTTCTTGACAAACCATCCGTTGGGTGTGCAAAAAGTCGATTGGTTGGTGAATACGACTCTGTGAAAAATGTTGTAAGCGCTTATTCGAAACTTTTCTATAAAAATAAAGTTGTGGGGGCTGTGCTTCGAACGAAAGCGAATACAAAGCCCGTCTTTGTCTCTGCCGGACATAAAGCAAACTTGCCATTTGCAAATCGTATTGTTAGGGAGGCATGCCGTGGGTATCGTATTCCCGAACCTATACGGTATGCCCACGCATTAGTAAATAAAATGAGAAGAAAATCACATTTACTTTGAATAATAAGGGAATGCTGAAATATGAAAATAAAAGCTGTAATCTTTGATTTAGATGACACTTTATATGATTGTACGGGATTGCTTATTGACGCATCCAGGAGGCGCGCAGCTCGGGCAATGGTCGAGGCGGGGCTGCCCTGCACGGAAGAAGAAGTCTATCGGTTGCAAAAAGAACTTACTGATAAATACGGCCCATATCATCTCGTGTTTAACGAAATCGTGAATAAGTATCATGCAGATAATAAATTAGTCCGCATTGCATACAAGGCGTACAACAGCAGTGAAGTCTCTGAGATTAAACCGTTTCCCTATGTCATTTCCACCCTTAAAGAATTGAAAGACAAGGGCTATAATCTTTTTCTGCTGACCGTAGGCGTTCACGAGCGGCAGGAAAGAAAGATAAACATCCTTGGGCTGAAACCATATTTTGATGAAATTGTCATTAGCGATCAAGAAATCGGCCTTCTCATGGAAGATTGTATTCGTGATCTCATTAAGAGGCGTGATATTAATGCCGGAGAGGTCGCCATGGTGGGAGACAGAATAAGGGAAGAGTTGCGTGTTGCCAAATCGCTAGGCATGACTACTATTCAGATGCTGCATGGGAGGTTTAAGAATGAGCTTACCACGAATGGATGTGACAAGCCAGACTATAAGATCAAGCGTATTTTTCAAATCCCCACGATTCTACAACTCAGCAATATGGGAAAGACTCCTGACAAGCTTAAAGTAGTTGCCATCGGCGGAGGCACTGGGCTTCCCATTATGCTGGAAGGTTCGAAAACGTACAGCAAGCATCTTACCGCCGTGGTAACTGTCACCGATTCTGGCAGGAGTTCTGGCGTTCTGAGGGAGGAATTCGGTATACTTCCTCCAGGTGACGTAAGAAATTGTCTGGTAGCGCTTTCTGAAACGGAAGAACAAGAACAAGAATTGTACCAATTGTTTCAATACAGGTTCAATAGAGGTTCGCTTGACGGTATGAGCCTTGGGAATTTACTAATGGCTGCATTAACGGATATTACAGGCAGTTTTGAACAGGCGATTAAAAAGGCAAGTAAGATATTAAATATTCGGGGAAAAGTGCTTCCTTCGACCCTCGCTAATACACATATTTGTGCGGAACTAGAGGATGGAACCTATGTAGAGGAAGAATTTAACGTGCGTGCCGTAGGCAAGTCTCCTATTAAAAATGTTTTCTTAAAAACCAACAATGTAGCGCCCCTGCCCGATGCTGTAGAAGAAATTCTAAAAGCAGATATTATTGTAATAGGGCCTGGGAGTCTTTATACAAGCATCGTAACAAATCTACTGATTCCTGGTATTCAGGATGCCATTCGAAACAGCAGGGCGATCAAGATTTATGTTTGTAATATCGTTACCCAACCCGGCCAAACTGATCATTACAAAGTCTCCCATCATATTAACGCTATTACAAAACATCTTGGAAAAGGCGTATTGGATTATGTCATCGTGAATAACAATTTTCCCCGCAAGGATATCATTGATAAATATCAAAAGGAAGGAGCCGAGGTAGTTTCAATGGATGAAGGCGTCTATGGTTTGAATGTGCACGTCAAGAAGTCTGATTTGGTTGAAGACTTCAGTCAAAAGCGTATCCTCTGGGAAAAACAAGATTTGCTTCGGCACGACCCTGACAAGCTTGCCGACTCGATTTGCAGAGTATATGCAAACTTGCCTTTGTTATCGATAAGTTAAAAATGGAGTGCGGCGTACCCTCAATCAATTTCACCGCCTAATGATTTCTATAGTCATTTGACTTTTTCGAAAGTATTTTATATAATTTGGCGTATTACTTCAACACATCGCAATTGTCTGGCCAAAGTATCATTTCCAAAACTGTTACGATTTACGGTTGACAACCTTGTTGTTTAGGAATTTCAATGTTGTTGTAGAGACGCAAGATCTTGCGTCTCTACCGTGTGTTTTGTTTTGCAAAACACAACCTAATTTATTGTATAGGAAATTCAAACCAACCGTGTAGTGGCAATCATGAATTGCTACTACTGTAAAAAAGGGTCATACCATGCGAAGTAGCATTATTGTAAAGATATTCTTCTCGTTTGTGTTGGTCTCCTTATTGCCCATTGCGGCTCTTATCGCATATAATGATTGGGCAAGCCGGAAGATTGTGTACAACATGCAAATAGAAGAAATAAAAAACCAGGCGGGCAAACTCGCTAAAGATATCGACAGGGAACTTTCCTTAAAAAAAGAGAAACTGGTCTCTCTGAGTGACAACTGTACAAGAATTATCAACAGAAAAGCAGCCTCCGCAACATCCCCCTCTATCAAAAGCCGCTTAAAGCTACTTATAAAACACCTTTCTCCTTCAGAATCGGTTTTTATCCTCGATGCCAACGGAGACATTGTTGTTACGAATGTTGATGATATTCAAATAAGGAATTACGCTGGCCGCAATTTCTTTAAGGAAGCTATAAAGGGGGATGTTTATGTCTCTGAACCTATCAGGGAGCAAGGGAAGGGATACATGTATTATAGCGCGCCTGTCAGGAATTATAAGAAAGAAATCGTAGGTGTTTTGGTAATGAGGCGTCAGGCTGAGGAACTATGGAAGTTGATTGAAGAAGAAAAGGATTATCTGGGGAAAGGGAGTCTGTGCATCCTCACCGATGGATACGGTGTGAGGATAGCCCATGCGACGAACAGAAATTTGATTTTTAAATCCTGGGTTATGCTTGACCCCGCGGTTAAAAAGAATTTGGAGATGGAACGTCATTACGGTGAGGATATAACAGAGATAGGTTTTACAGAAATACCCGCTGTTTCTAAGGCGCTAGCCCAAAGTGGAGGGTTATATTTTATCCATCCACTGGTTATTAATGCCGAAAACAATCATGGGTATTGCATGCCGCTGAAAGAGACGGATTGGAAGCTTATATATACCGTACCGGAGAGCACCTTTCTTGCGCAGGTAAAGCATTTGACACAAAATGCTATTTTTTCAACGGGTATTGTCTTTGTTGCCGTGACAGCCATAACATGGTTACTTTCGGTAAGTTTATTGCGGCCGATTAAAAGGCTGACTCACGCGGCCAATGAGATTGCCAATGGCAACCTTGACCACCCTATGACCAATGGTGGATCACAGGATGAGATTGGCAGATTGATGCAGTCCTTTGAGGTAATGAGAAATAAACTCAAGGCGTCTTATAAAGAATTGAAGGATGCCAATATTGAGGCGTTGCTCATGTTGGCCAGGGCATGTGAGGCGCGGGACGATGATACGGGCAATCATGTCTTACGCATTAACCATTATTCCACGGCTCTGGCAAAAGAACTAGGTCTGAAGGAGCCATTTATAAAGGAATTAGGCCCAGCAAGTATTTTACACGACGTAGGGAAGATACATACCCCTGATTATTTATTGAAAAAACAGGGTTATTTTACAAATGAAGAGAGATCAGAAATGGGAAAACACTCTCTGTATGGTGACAGGATACTCGGTGACAGTGAATTCTTTCATTTAGCCAAAGAGATTGCCCGATGGCACCATGAGAACTTTGATGGCACAGGCTATCCTGACGGGTTGAAAGGCGAGGCAATTCCTATCTCGGCACGGATCGTAAGGCTTGCTGATACCTATGATGCCCTGGTCAGTAAAAGATGTTATAAGGGCGTATGGACAGACCGTGAGGCTTATGACGAGATTGTGAATCATAGCGGTGCTTATTTTGACCCTGCAGTAGTAGAAGCCTTTAAGCGATTGGTTGAGAAGGGGGTCTTCCAGGAGATTAAGAATAAGTACGCATGAAGCCGTTTAAAAATTTATCCATTGGCGCAAAACTTCTTATTGTCCTTCTCCTTATATCCATCCTGCCGCTTTTTGTGGTAACGTCTGGATTTTATAGGTTAGGCAAGAGCAAGTTAACAAAACAAACAATCCATATCCTCGATGTTCAGGCTAAAAACACGTCAGCGAAAATTAATAGCTATATAAATTTTAAATTTAAACACATCCACAGGCTTATTGACGTCCAGCAGTTGATTCACATTTTAAGGATGAGCAAAGAGAAACAACCGCGTATTATTGTCCCTGCCGTTTCCTCTTTTCGAGCCAAGTTACGTATTGACCCTGATTTTTTATCCCTCTTCCTTTTAGATACTGAGGGAAATGTGGTATTAAGCACGACTGAGAAATTTAATGGGAACTATGCCGTAAGACCCTTTTTCTCCGAGGCGATGAAGGGAAGAAACTATGTTTCTCCGCCGTGCGTAGATGGGGGAGTATCCTGTGTTTACTTTAGCGTGCCTGTCGTCCAGGGAGATAAAAAACTTGGGGTCGTGGCGCTGCAGTGTACAGCGGAGGAATTTTGGGAGCTTATCGAACATGAGAACGACAGGGTGGGTTTGGGAAATGCAGTAATACTATCCAATTCGGACGGCGTGCGTATCGCACATTCCACAAAAAGGGATTTGGTTTTTAAATCATGGGTGACTTTGAAACCGGAGATCAAAGAACAGATTTTGAAAGAAGAACGGTATGGAAGCGATATTAAGGAGATAGCTTTTACCGACATACCGGAGGTAATGGAGGCGGTAACATCCGTGACGCCGCCGTCATATCTCCAGCATAGACTGGTTATAGGAAAAGAAACTTATCATTCAGCGATAAAGGTGATGGATAACGGATGGCGGATTATCTGTACGATACCAGAATCAACCTTTCTTGAACCCGTTCACACCAATATCTTTTATATGTCAATTGTCGTTGGTGTTATAACCTGTCTGGTTATAGGGGCGTCTGTCGTTATTGGGAAGCTGGGAACAAAACGTATCAATGTTTTTGCCTCAATATCCAAAGAGATTGCGAGGGGTAATTTTACCAAGGCAGTCCCTTTTACCGATGGCGATGAGATTGGGCAGTTAGGAAGGGCTTTTAATACCATGAGCGCCTCCATCCAGCAGAGGATTGAACAGCTCAGGACTATCAATAATGTGGCGCTGGAGATACATTCTCGTATTGATCTGGAACTATTATTACAAGACGTTGCTAACGTCGCCAGACGATTAATCAATGCTGAGATGAGTGTTCTGATATTGTTAGATGAACAGGGTGAAAAGGTTAAATATTTTAAGACCTCTATGCCGAAACCGTGCGCTATGAAAGATCCACCCGAAGGGAAAGGACTCTTGGGGGTGGTGGTGAAAAAGGGTTTAGCTATTCGCTTGGCTAATATGAAAGAAGATCTACGTTCTGTAGGCATGCCTGCCGATCATCCGCCGATTCATACCTTGTTGGGCATACCCATTAAGATTGATGATAAGCCAATAGGCGGGGTATTTCTTGCCAATAAGGCTGGTAGCGGCGGATTTACTCTGGAAGACGAGGAACTTCTTCTTACCCTGGTCTATCAAGCGGCAGTTGCGATTGAAAATGCAAGGCTGCTTGAAGCGACACATCGGCTTGCCATTACCGATGGGCTTACTGGTTTGTTAAACCACAGGGAGTTTTACCGAAGGCTGGCTGACTACCTCAAGGGGTCGGAACGTTACCATTATGCGGTTTCGCTCTTAATGATTGATATTGATCATTTTAAACAGTTCAATGACACATACGGCCACCAGATGGGGGATCAGGTTTTAAAAACTGTAGGCGATACAATAAAGACGCAGGTTAGAGCCGTGGACGTATGCGCCCGTTATGGGGGAGAGGAGTTTGTTGTGATATTGACAAATGCCGATACATCTCAAGCTGTTATGCTTGCCGAGAGGATGCGTTCCACCATTTTTGCGTATCCGTTTAAGCACGATGGAATAAGGTCTCAATTGTCGATAAGCATTGGTGTCGCCTCGTTTCCTAAGGATGCAGACAATATGAAGGACCTCGTAAAAAGGGCTGACGATGCCTTGTATTCAGCGAAGGAGACAGGCAGAAACAATGTCTGCTGTTATAAACCTATTTAACCGCAAAGTGTGTGGAAATTTTGTAACAATTTAGTGTTTTGAAAGATTTTTAATCATTAGCTCCGTAGGAGCAACCTGTTTGTAGCAAGATAGAATGCCATAACAGATATTAGCTCCGTAGGAGCGACCTGGTTGCTCATCCTTTATCTCCCCATCATTGGGAGGAAACAGGCCGCTCCTACGGAGCTAATCATATCTTAACGATTCATTGCTACAAACAGTACGCCCTTAACAGGGCTTAATTTTTCAAAACACTACATTGTTACGAAATTTTTAAATACTTGTCATGGATATACTGTTGTTTTACATTTGTTGTGTATATTGATATAAGAAAGACAGATGGTTTAGTAGCTGCTCATGCGATAGATATAGCATTCAGATTTAGGGTAACGGTATATGATGCATACTTTATGGCATTATCTCAGATAGAGAAAAAACCCTTTATTACAGCCGATTATAAATTCCTTGAGCGTGTAAAGGGTTTTAAGGATGTGATCAAGTTGTCTGAAATTTAGATTTAGAATAAATCGCCAGATTATGAAGAACCTCAGGGGGCTGGAGGCGCAGAATATTTTGTAATAGTGTGGCTTGGATTGCCATTTTGTATTTGCATAATTTGTTTAATTTTCTATAATAAGGCAATTTTACTTTGGATTAGAGGTGTTTTTGCACTTAAATTTATAGCCGCGAGAAGGGATTTAAAATGTCATCAACAACGCCGTCGCCCATAAAAGAATTTGAAGTGGTAAGCCGGATGATAGAATACTTTAAGGCCGCTCCGAATGTTATTAATTCTGCCGACTGGACATTACGCCGCAGCGCAGAGCGCTTTGCTTCATTTACTAAGTTTGGGAATGTGGCTGTTCATTCTACCGTTAAAAATCGGAGCGCAAAGGTAACCGTTTATGTAGGAAGCGATGCCGTTCGTTTAAAGACGCTCAATTCCCAACAAACAGAAATTATGAATAATCTCTCTAAAACACTAGCTTCGGTTGAAGAGTATGTCAAACATGCGCCTTTTGTGCGAATCAATCGGACGATGGGAAACAATAGTGAATTTTCTCCAAACTGCAATATTTTTGTCTCCATTCAAAGGCCTGAGATGATTCGGCTCGCTTACATGACGTGGGCGACCCTCTTCCCGGTTAAACCCGATGGAGAACCAAAACAGTATATTATTTATATTCCTGAATGGCAGGAGAACGAACGGCAGATTGTAGTCTTTCCCGAAATTAGCACGACGGTCGTTTTGGGAACTGATTATTATGGCGAATCCAAAAAGGGGTTTTTGAGAATGGCCATGTGGAACGCCAAACAAAAGGGGATGCTGGGACTCCATGCAGGCTCAAAGATCTTAAAGACAAAAGGAAGTGATGGACGCATCAGAAGGTACGGGATGCTTATCTTTGGGATGAGCGGTACAGGGAAAACCACTCATACCTGTCATACACACGGTTTAAACGGTAAGGACGAAGGGATTGAAATATTGCAAGACGACGTGGTCTTTCTCAAGAAGGATGGTTCTGCCTATGGCTCTGAGCGCGGATTTTATTTAAAGACCGAAGGGCTCGACCCAGTAACTCAACCAATCATTTATAAAGCAGCGACGTCTCGCGGCGCTATTTTTGAAAATGTTATGATTGATTATGAAGGGAATCTCTATTTTGAGGATGATACCTTGACGAGTAACGGACGCGGAATTATGATACGTGAAGACCTCAGCCCGTATATTTCGAACAGTATCAATTTACCGCCGGTTGATGAAATGGATGGACTGATTGTTGCTTTTATCACGCGTCGCCATACCGTTGTACCGCTTGCTGTCAGGCTTACACCTGAACAGGCTGCCGCAGTTTTTATGTTGGGAGAATCAATCGAAACGTCTGCAGGCGACCCAAAGCGGGCAGGAGAGTCTATTCGGGAGGTAGGCACGAATCCCTTTATCATTGGAGATAAATCTTATGAAGGAAATTGGTTCTACGATTTTGTGAAACGGCACGAGGGCAAGGTGTGTTGCTACCAGTTAAATACCGGCGGACTTGGAGAAATTATTGAAAAACAATCGAATGGCGCAAAGGTATTCAAGCGCAAGGTGCAGAGAGTGGAGATTCCAGAGATGTCGTCTATTATTAGAGGCATTGTGCGCGGCACGAATACATGGGGTAAAGACAAATACTGGAACTTCGAAGTGCCAACATTTGTAGAGGGCGTTGATTTATCCAAATACTCCGTTGAAAAATTCTACGACGTAGATGATATCATAAAACAGGTGTCTGATTTGCGATGTGAACGTGTTGAATATATAGAAAAATTCAACACACTGGACAAGGCCATTATCAATGCAGCAAAAACTATGTAAAATGAGTTGACATTTCTTATATTTTTGTTAAAATGCTCACTAGTTCTATATAGATTGTTTTTTGGCAGGTAATATTTATGAAGCTCTCTAAAAAAAGCGATTATGCCCTTCGTGCGATGATTTATCTCTCAATGAATTATCAAAGAGGATCTGTTCAGATCAAAGAAATCTCAGCAAAAGAAAAGATTCCACAAAAATTTCTTGAAAATATCCTCCTCGCTTTACGGAAAGTTGGTATCCTTAATAGCAAGATGGGTCTTAGAGGCGGCTACGAACTGGCAAGGTCGCCTGATTTGATTACCTTGGGGGATGTGATTCGTGTGCTTGACGGGGCAATTGCGCCCGTGAATTGTGTGAGTCAAATGTCTTACAAGCCATGTTCAGAGGAAGTCACATGCGTAATTCGTGGTGTGATGATGGATGTTCGAAAGGCCATAACGGACGTTCTGGATACAATAACATTCGCTGATATGTGTAAACGTGTTAAAGATTCGCTGGAAAAAAAAGAGAGTGAAGTGTTAACGTATGCGATTTAATTAATTTTTGCCAATTGTCTATTAATATGGTAGATTTAGTAAATTTTCATGGGGTTTGTAAGGGAAGAGGGTGAAGATTTTAAGGTTATGGGTTGCTTTGTGTCTCCTGTTCTTTTTAATTTTAACCGGCAGCGCCTGTTCAAAGAGGGTTAATAACGCTACTATCCGTGTGGGATATTTCCCGAATATTACCCATGCACAGGCCGTTATTGGGTTGGCCGATGGTACGTTTGCATCATATATTGGGCCAGGCGTCAAGATAAAGGCGACACTTTTTAACGCGGGACCATCTATCATTGAGGCGGTGTTTGCTGGAGATATAGACATAGCTTATGTCGGTCCTAGTCCTGCTATAAATGGGTATGTACGGTCAGGTGGAAGGGCGTTAAAAGTAATTGCAGGAGTGGCGAGTGGCGGGTCGCTATTTGTTGTAAGGCCGGACTCCAATATAAAAGTGGCTGCGGATCTTTCTGGAAAGAGGATTGCATCGCCGCAGCTTGGGAATACACAGGATATCGCACTTCGGGAGTATCTTAGAAAGTGTGGTTTGAAACCGAAAGAAAGAGGTGGAACGGTTGATATACTGCCCTTGCGCAATCCTGATATCCTTAATCTTTTTATGAGAAAACAGATCGATGGTGCCTGGGTGCCGGAGCCATGGGGGACGCGGCTTCTAAGGGAGGGCGGCGGCGAGGTTTTTCTTGATGAAAAGACATTATGGAAAGACGGTCGGTTTTGTTCAACATTAATGATTGTTGGGACAAGTTTTTTGGAAAAACACCCTGACTTAGTCAAACGGTGGTTGGCAGCCCATGTTAAAATAACCCGCTGGATCAGTCAGCATCCTAAAAAAGCGAGGAAGGTAGCTTGCGGCCAGATCAAGGCTATTTCAGGGATATATCTCCCGAAAGAAACTATTGACGATGCCTTTTCTCGATTAGAGATTACGTATGACCCTGTCGTTTCGTCGCTGTTTTCTTATGCGGAAATGGCGTATAGCGCCGGCTTTTTGGGAGAACAGATGCCTGATTTGTCGGGAATGGTTGATTTGAGTTTACTCAACGGGGCGCTCAAGCAAAAGTCGTTGCCGCTCGTGAATGAATAGAAAATAATTTTAGGCTGTTTGGAGGAGGTAGTAAAGGTGTCAGAAGTCGTAGGAGTTGAGAATTCAATAGATTTGGATCAGGCAAAAGTTGATAGCGAACGGCAACCATCACACAAGGCGGATGGCGTATGGCCAAGGCTGCGCATTCAGCATGTGTCGAAGTCGTTTCAGTCGAAGAATGGAAAAGTTTATGCGTTGGAAGACATAAACTTTGAGATACAGCAAGGGGAGTTTGTGTGTATTGTTGGACCTTCTGGTTGTGGGAAGACAACCCTTTTAAACATTGTTGCGGGGCTTGAAAAGGCTGATGCTGGTGAGGTGTGGGCGAATGATTATAAAATTAACGGGGCGGGGACAGATCGGGTTGTTATATTTCAGGAAGCGGCACTCTTTCCATGGTTGAATGTAATAAAAAATGTTGAATTTGGATTAAAGCTAAAAGGGATAAATGGCAGTAAAAGACGGAGCACAGCGCTTGAGTATCTCAAGATGGTGCATTTGACAAAATTTCAGAATGCTCATGTGCATGAACTATCCGGCGGGATGAAACAGCGTGTAGCCATAGCCAGAGCGCTTGCGATGAATCCAGAGATGCTGCTCATGGACGAACCCTTTTCAGCGCTGGATGCCCAGACGAGATGGATACTCCATTTTGAATTACAGAATATATGGCTAAAGACGAAGAAGACGATATTGTTTGTTACTCATAATATTCGTGAGGCTGTATGTTTGGCCGATCGGATAATAATCCTTTCTAGTTCCCCGGGCAGGATCAAGAAAGAGTTCTTAGTTAATTTGCCGAGGCCCCGTGATGACAATGACGTAAATGTGGCGGAATATTCCATGAGAATTATGAAAGAACTTAAAGCCGAGATCGACAAGGTCATGAAGTGTGAGATGGACGCAGATTCGTGTGTAGAGTGTGACATAAAATGCACAACCGAAGGAGTTGCAAAAACGGACATTGGGGGAGGAATTTGAGAGATGTACAGTATATTTAAAAGGGCGATATTCTTTATTATTCTTATAGGGTTCTGGGAATTATTGTTTAGATGTGGGATATGGCCGGAATATGTTCTTCCTTCTCCCGTTTCGGTATATAAAACGTTAATTCGCGGGTTTCAAGACCAGACCTTTATCATTGGAATAGCGATCAGCATGAAAAGAATTGCCATTGGCTATGGGATTTCTATTGTTATCGGCATTTTTCTGGGTTTGCTTATTGGAAGAGTCCGGGTTTTTGAGGAAACGCTCGGTTCTTTGATTTCAGGTTTACAGACACTGCCGACCATTTGTTGGTTGCCGCTTGCGCTGCTCTGGTTCGGTTTGAATGACAGGGCGATCATATTCCTGGTTATTATGGGTGCGGTGCTTTCCATTACTGTTGCAACAGACGTGGGGGTGAAAAGTGTGCCGCCGCTTTATATTCGCGCTGCGAAGACGATGGGCGCAAGAGGATGGAAGTTGTATCTTGAGGTGATTATTCCCGCTGCCCTTCCGCATATTATTACAGGAATGAAGCAAGGCTGGTCTTTTGCCTGGCGTTCGCTCATGGCGGGCGAATTATTAATTGTGTGCCTGGGATTGGGCCATCTCTTGATGATTGGACGAGAATTGAACGATATGAGTCAGGTCATTGCCGTGATGATTGTAATTGTGATAATTGGTATCTTGGTTGACCGGCTATTTTTCGTTAAAGTGGAAAAACGTATCCGTGAACGCTGGGGTCTGGTCAAGGGCTAGATTATGCCACCTTTGGCGGTGACTTTTAAGCTCCCCTCTAAAAAGAGGGGCTGGGGGTGTGTTGCGGCAAACTTACACACCCCTTTATCCCCTCTTTTTAGAGGGGAATCACAAAAAATTGAAATTTCCTTAACATTAAATTAAGCCTTCGGCAACTTCTTTCTGCCACACAGACACCATGTAGGGGCACGCCGATGCGTGCCCCTACTACTTGGAATCATGACCGTCAAATCAAAAATCAACCTCCACAGGCAGTTCCATATTTTGCATAGATGCCTGCACCAATGCCTCCTGGTCGATTTCGTCTTCAGGCTGTTTAATGCGCTTTTCGCTCCTTTCGACAAATTGCACACCTTCTGTCTTGTATTTCTTTTTTAGCAATTCACATTTTGGACAATCTTCTGCTGTATAGATGTATTTCACGATAAATCTCCCCTTTTCGATTGGAAAAAATCATAAATCATTCAACTGAGCGTTCGACTGAGCTCACGCCGAAGTCTCATGACGAAGTCTGAAATCGCAAATCTAAATTTTCGTGCAGCTATTCTACTAAAAGGAACAATTCTTTCAAGGACAATCTTCCTTTCGAAATTCAGTCAGTGTGTCGTGGGTTGTCAATCTGGTTGGGTATAATTTGAATAATGCGGAAATCACTCCCCGGTATTGTGATAAATAATTTTGTTGCATGAGCTATCACAAGCGGGCAGATCGATGAAATGAGTATATCCAGCCTACGGGCTGGATGAGGATTGAAACGAGTTAGTTTTGTTAATACGTGAGGAATCACTTGTGGTTTGAAAGTACTTCAGGTAAATAAAAAGCATCAAAGCCAACATCCTTGATCGTTCCTCCCTTCGTTCTCTTCCCTTTCACGAATTTGTGGGTTAAGATAATTGGTTGACTGAATACATTTCATGTGGTATATTTCATAGCGCAGCAAAGCCGCAACCAAAAGACCCCTCTCTTTCCCCCCTTCGCAAGGGGGGACACAGGGGGGTGTAAAAAAACTTTCCCAAAAAAGAAGTTTTTACAAGGTAATACTATAAAATTTAGAAAGGTGTTTTATGAGATTTATTGGGTTGTTTCTCGCTGCGGCAGTGGCGGTTTGGGTGTATACGGATGCAAAAAAAAGGGGATTCAAGACCCTTGCTGCCGTCGGATGGATGCTAGGTGTGTTTTTGCTGATGATTGTTTTCTTGCCGCTTTATTTGTTTATAAGGGCAAGGAAGGTTAAGCCGGTAGAAGTCTTAACGCCGTGTAAGTATTGTGGGAAGTATTATGAAGGAACGCCTTTATATTGTCCCAATTGCGGACATAAAGTCGGGGGGTACTCATTTAAAGAGGAATAGACCATGAATTTGAAAGAACGGGTTGCGGAAGATTTAAAAAGCGCTATGAAGGCACAAGATAAATTAAGAACATCGGTATTGCGCATGATACTTGCCGATATCAAGATTGCAGACACTTCCGGTAAGCCAAGAGACCAAATTGATTATGTTGAGGTTGTTCGTGGGTATCATAAAAAACTCAAGAAGAGTCGTGAAGAATATGAAAGGTTACATCTCCCTGAGAAGGTGAAGGAGCTGGATGGGGAAATAGCAATTGTTGAAGAATACATGCCAAAACAACTGTCAGACGATGAGATAAAAAAGATTGTTCATGAGGCGGTTGAAACAAATAGATTTACCGTCAAAGAAATGGGAACGGCAATGAAACTTATTATGAGCAAACACGGCAGCGCGGTGGATGGGAAAAAGGTGCAGATGTATTTAAAGGAAAAACTGGGAAGTTGAATTATAGTATTACTCTGTAAAAACTTCTTTTCCCCATTTTCATGAGGACAAGTTTTGGAAAGTTTTTTTACACCCCTCTCTTTCCCCCCTTCGCAAGGGGGGAAACAGGGGGGGCTTTTGGTTGTGGCTATATGCTGCGTTATGACGTTATGGAATTTTTGTTAATGAGTTGTTTTGTGCAGGTGCATTCAACTGAAAGAACTTGCGACACGCGGCTTTTGTCTCTATAGACGGTGATACCTTTACAACCGCTTTTGTAAGCTAATAAGAAGACCTTTTTAACGTCATCGATAGTGGCGTCTTTTGGGAAATTGATAGTTTTGGAAACACCGCTATCGATATATTTTTGGCAGGTTGCCTGTATTTTTACATGCTGTTCCGCAGGGACGTCTCTCGCCGCGATAAGTATCCTTTTGACATCTTCTGGTATATTTTTGATGTTTTGTATGGATCCCTCCCTTGAAATTTCCTCAAGAAGTTTTTCTGAATGGAAACCTCGTTTTTTTGCAATTTCCTCGAAGAGTGGATGTATTTCAGGTAATCCGCCGTCTACCAGGACGTGCCGCGTATAAGCAATTGCAAATAGGGGTTCGATACCGCTGGAACAATTAGCGATTATACTGATAGTGCCTGAGGGCGCAATGGTGGTTCGTGTTGCGTTTCTAAATCTCGGGCCGTTTTTCTGGGCATAAATGCTTTTCTGGTAGTTTGGGAAGGCACCACGTTCTGCCGCAAGTTTGATTGACGCCTCGTTTGCCTTTTGGGAGAAGAAATGTATGAGCTTATCTGTGTACTGAATAGCTTCTTCTGAATTGTACGAGATACCCTGCTTAATGAGCGAATCAGCAAATCCCATAATTCCCAAACCTATCTTCCGATTTCCTTTTGTAAGACGCTCGATTTGTGGTAGAGGATATTTGTTCACGTCGATAACATTGTCCAGGAAATGCACGGCAAGTTGTATTACTCCTTCCATGAGATTCCAATCAATTTCATATTGGTCCTTGTTACATTTGACCATTTTAGAAATATTGATAGAACCAAGAACACATGCCTCATAGGGTAAGAGTGGCTGTTCGCCACAGGGATTTGTTCCTTCAATTTCTCCAATAAGCGGGGTTGGATTAGCGGCATTAATAGTATCCAGGAATAGTACTCCCGGTTCGCCATTTTTCCATGCGGATTGTACAATGTGTTCAAAAACCTCTCTTGCGTTTACTGTTTTAACAATTACCTTTGTCCGTGGATTGACTAATGGAAATATTTCGTTCTTTTCAACAGCTTGCATAAATGCGTCGGTAATTCCAACGGATATATTAAAATTTGTTAACACCCCTTCGGATTGTTTTGCATGGATGAAATCAAGAATATCGGGATGATCTACCCGTAATACGGCCATATTTGCGCCGCGTCTAAATCCTCCTTGATTGATAGCCTCTGTCGCTTCATTAAAGACCTTCATAAAGGAGATAGGACCACTAGCACAACCACCAGAAGTGCTTACCGTGTCATTTTTGGGTCTTATTCTAGAAAAGGAAAATCCCGTCCCTCCCCCGCTTTTGTGGATTAAGGCTGCGTGCTTCACCGTGTCAAAAATACTCTCAATGGAATCTTCCACAGGAAGCACAAAACAGGCAAACAATTGTTGTAGGTCTCTTCCTGCGTTCATCAATGTGGGTGAGTTTGGCATGAACTGAAGAGAAGTCAAGAGATCGTAAAATTGTTCTTCCATTGATGCTATATTTGCGTTTTTGTTGTAAATTAAATCTGCCGATGCAACGTTCTTGGCTATTCTACGGAACATGTCTTCAGGCGATTCAATTGGATTGCCTGAAGCATCTTTTTTTAGATACCTTTTTTCAAGTACTAATCTGGCATTTGGTGTTAGATGAAGGTTTGTTTTTATCATGTGCTTTATGTAAAAAGTCGTATGAGATATTTTCTGCTCTTCCTAGACAATCATCATGCAATCGCCATAACTAAAAAAACGATAACCTTCGTTTTTGGCAGTCTCATAAGCGTTCATGATGTTTTCTCTTCCTGCAAAAGCTGAGACGAGTAATAATAGGGTAGTTTTGGGAAGATGGAAATTAGTAATCAGGATATCGACATACTTAAATTCATAGGGTGGGTAGATAAACAGGTTTGTCCAACCCGAAAGTTGCGGTTCTATATCATGCATGGCAACTGTTTCGATGACACGGCATGAAGTGCTTCCTACAGCGATTACACGGTTATTCTGCTCTTTGGTCTTTTTTATTTTTTGAATAATCTCTTCGGGACATTCGTAATATTCTCTATGCATGAGATGGCCTCGAATGTCTTCTGATTTTACCGGTAAAAAAGTTCCTATGCCAACGTGAAGCGTAACAAACGCTACTTCTGTTCCGTGTCTCTCTATCTTCTCAAGCATATTTTTACTGAAATGCAAGCCTGCGGTGGGAGCGGCAATAGCTCCTTCTTTTTGGGCAAACACGGTTTGGTATCGTTCCTGATCCAAAAAGAATAATGTATCATTATTTTTATTACGTTTTATATAAGGCGGCAGAGGCATTTTACCTATTCGATTGAGAAGCTCTTTTGTATTATTTTTTTCCTTAAATTCTATTTGCCATGAGCCGTCTTCAAGCTTTTCAAGCAGTCTTGCGGAAATTGCATTGTTGTCGATACGAATTTCTTCCATTTCCCTTAATTTTGCATTTGATTTTATTAACACTCTCCATCGGTTCTCTCCCAACTCCTCAACGAATAATAATTCAACGGAAGCGCCACGAGCTTTGTTTCCTGCTATGAGTGCGGGTATTACCTTTGTGTTGTTCAAGACTAATAGATCTCTCGGGGAAAGATAATGAGTAATTTCATGAAATCTACGATGTTCTATTTTCCCTGTGCTTCGATAGAGGATCAATAGCCTTGCATCGTCACGGTTTTCCAAAGGCTTATGGGCAATTAATTCCTTTGGGAGATTGTAGTCATAATCGGATAATTTGGCGCTGATTTTCAAAGGTTTAGGCAAGGATAATGTGGTATTCATAAACCAAATATATAACATTTTTAAAATAGAATCAATTTTTATAAATGTGAGATTATAAAATAACGTTAATTTACAAAATATTTTTAAAAGTTTTCTAGTAATAATTATAAAAAATATGGTATACTATCTGATAA
>Ga0105164_10000527_pt1 | contig 26767 bp, 26 predicted proteins | sample VDWuncwatermetaG_FD_89674 | JGI IMG/M metagenome (GOLD analysis project Ga0105164, IMG submission 89674) | Wastewater microbial communities from Netherlands to study Microbial Dark Matter (Phase II) - VDW unchlorinated drinking water | ecosystem: Environmental > Aquatic > Freshwater > Drinking...
TCTTTAGCGGCACAAGGACAAGTATTAAATCGTGACGAGCTTGCTGCGGGGGATTTAGTCTTTTTCAATACCCGCCGTAAAAAGTTTTCCCACGTCGGCATTTATTTGGGGGAGAACGGCTTTATTCATGCGCCCAGTCGCGGCGGTGCGGTGCGCGTCGATGACCTGAGCAATCCCTATTGGCGTAAGGCTTACAACGGTGCACGTCGTATCAACGATTAGCCCGCGCGGCTTTAATTGCTTCGGCTAATTGCAACACCGACATCGCATAAAAATCACTGTTGTTGTACTTGGTGATGACCTCAAAATTATTAAACACCAACCAAAATTCTTTCTCCTCGCCTAGCGTGTAATCGCTAATCCGTGCTGCGGGATAATTTATATTTGGCAGTTGCGGAACAATCCCCACCTTCGCCCAATCTGCCATGCTGCGCGGGGTTTTTAAGTCGCTCACACATAGCTCCAGATTAAAATTTGCCAGCGTCGCAACAGGCTGATTCGCCAGCCAGCCATAGCCTTTCATATAGTTCGCCACGCTGCCGATGGCATCAATATCTTCATGCAGCAAATCAATTTTGTGATTGCCGTTGTAGTCCACCGCGTAGTTGCGATAGCTGCTGGGCATAAATTGCGGAATGCCGAGCGCGCCCGCGTAGGAGCTTTTAATCGCGAGTAAATCGAATTCTTGATCACGCGCTAACAGCAAATAATTTTCGAGTTCGGTACGGAAAAAAGGCGCGCGGCGCGGATAGTCAAATGCCAAAGTGGTCAGCGCATCTATGGTGCGAAACGTGCCCGCATTTTTGCCATAGATGGTTTCCACGCCAATAATCGCCACAATAATTTCGGCTGGCACGCCGTATTCTTGTTCCGCACGATGCAAAGTCGTTTGATATTTATTCCAAAATGCCACGCCCAATTTCACCCGTTTGGTATTCACAAATGCGGCACGATATTCAGGCCACGGCTTCAAAGTGGCGGGCTTGGTAATCGCTTCAATAATGTCGGGACGATGTTCAGCGCGTGTAAAAAGCTCAACTAATTCGGTGCGACGAAATTGATGTTTTGCCACCATCTCGTCAATAAATTCGGCAATGCCCGGCAAGTCTGCGGCAACGGCTACATCCATCAAACAAAGGCACAGCAAGGAAAATAGGAGTTTTTTCATAACGATATTTTTTAGAGCAGCGTTTTTTGTGCGTCGGGGAGCGTGTGATTTTCTAGTACATCGACCGCTTCGATTTTGGCGAAATGATCACTAATTTTGCGGCTAGAAATTTCGACTTGTCCCGCTTCGTCATGCGCTTTGCGGATGTTATCGGCGAGCTTTTTCATGCGCTCATCAAAGCGTTTGAAATCGACACTGAGCTTGCCCAATTCGCTTTGGATAATGTGCACTTGTTCGCGCATTTGCACGTCCTTCATCACCGCACGCGCGGTGTTTAACACCGCCATCAAGGTGGTCGGCGAAACGATCCAAACATGCTGGTGCATGGCGTATTCAACCAAGTCGGAATGGTAGGCATGAATCTCGGCAAATACCGCTTCGGCGGGCACAAACATCACTGCACCATCCGAGGTTTCATGGGCGATTAAATACTTGCTGCTGATGTCGTCGATATGTTTTTTGATGTCGGCTTTGAACTGGCGACGCGCCAAAACTTTATCGCTTTCGGCTAAGTCGTTATTCAACATGCGATGATAATTTTCTAGCGGAAACTTGGCATCAACAGGCACTTTGCCCGTCGGTGCAGGCAAAATCAGCAAGCAATCAACGCGATTATTGTTGGACAACTTGGCTTGGAATTCATACGCATCGGGCGGCAAAATGTTGCGCACCAAGCCTTCGAGTTGCACCTCACCAAACGCCCCGCGCGAACGCTTATCACCGAGCAAATTTTGCAAGCTGACCATGTTGGTGGTTAAGCCATCAATCTTCTTTTGCGCCTCGTCTATGGTCGCCAAACGCGTCATTACATTGGTGAAGGTTTCATTAGTTTTCTTGAAACCTTCATCAAGTCGTTCGGCGACTTTTCCAGAAATCTGCTCTAAGCGCGTGTCGGTAGTTTTGGTCAAGCCCTCGATGCTTTGCGTGAGCAGCGCGGTGCTGCGTTGCATGGTGGTGACAATCAGCTCTTGATTGATACGACCTTGCTCCACCAGCGTTTGCGAGGTTTTGCTAATCACCTCGTTACGCAAAGCATCTTGCTTGGCTTGCAGCTCGGCGGAGACCAGACTTAACTGTTGCACCAGCTTGAGTTGAGTTGCCGCCAAGCTGCTCTGCTGCGCCAGTTGCAAGGCTTGCATTGCTTCACGCGTTTGCAACAACTCCTGCGCTACGCGCTCACGCAAGCGTTCGCCGCTGCCTTGAGCCGATTGGGTAATGCGATCGCCCTGCTTGTTCAATCCGTCATGTAAATCGCTCAACATGGCGCGATGTTTAATTTCCAACCCTTGCGCCATCGCCTCACGTTCGCCCGCTTGTCCGCGCGAAAATGCAGTGATTTTGAATGCCAACCACAGCACGGATGCGATGAGCAACAGCAGTAACACAACGGTAAATAAGGAGAGGGTTTCGGACATTAGAACTTTGGAGTGAGTGAATTGAAGTCGCTAAAAATTCAAAATGCTAAGCGTCGCAGTTTAGAGATTCCAACGTAAAAAAACGCCGCGCAGTATAGCACTGCGCGGCGTTTTTCAGACTTCAACGACTAGCCGTTATTAAGCGCGGCCGTTACGTTTACGTTCGTTTTCAGTCAAGTAGCGTTTGCGTACACGAATCGACAATGGCGTGATTTCGACCAATTCATCATCGTCGATAAACTCAACCGCACCTTCCAAAGTCAAACGCACTGGCGGAGTCAAACGCACCGCTTCATCTGTACCAGAAGAACGCACGTTGGTCAGTTGTTTACCCTTGATTGGGTTCACCACCAAATCGTTGTCGCGACTATGGATACCGATAATCATACCTTCGTACAATTTGTCGCCTGGAACGGCAATCATGCGACCGCGATCTTCCAGTTTCCACAAAGCATACGCCACGGCTTCGCCTGCTTCTGAAGAAATCAACACGCCGTTACGACGACCTGGCATGTCGGCTTTCACCGGTGCGTAGTCATCAAACACGTGCGCCATGATGCCGGTGCCGCGTGTCAATGTCATAAATTCAGATTGGAAACCAATCAGACCACGCGCAGGAATACGGTATTCCAAACGCACGCGACCATGACCATCCGGCTGCATATCTTGCAAATCGCCACGACGACGACCCAGCTCTTCCATAATCGCGCCTTGGTTAACGTCTTCAACGTCAACGGTCAACACTTCAAACGGTTCGCATTTTTCGCCGTTGATTTCACGGTAAACCACGCGCGGCTTAGCCACGCCCATTTCAAAACCTTCACGGCGCATATTTTCCAACAAAATGGTCAGATGTAATTCGCCACGACCTGCCAACAAGAACACGTCGGTGTTGTCAGTTTCTTCCACGCGCAATGCCACGTTGACCAACAGTTCTTTAGTCAAACGATCGCGAATTTGGCGGCTGGTAATAAACTTACCTTCTTGACCGCACAACGGTGAAGTGTTGACCATCAAGTTCATGGTCAAAGTTGGCTCGTCAATTTTAGGCAATGGCAACGCTTCTGGTTTGTTCAAATCAGCAATCGTTACACCAATACCGATTTCTTCGATACCGTTAATCAACACGATGTCACCCGCTTTCGCTTCGTCCATCAAGTAACGATCCACGCCTTGGAAACCCAACACTTGATTGATACGACCGCGTTTTGATGACTTATCGCCATTCATCACCATTACTTCTTGGCCTGGCTTAATCGTGCCGCGCAATACGCGACCTACGCCGATACGACCCACGAAAGTTGAGTATTCCAACGCGGAAATTTGTAATTGCAAAGGCTCATCAATGGATGAAGCAGCAGGACCTGGAACATTTTTCAACACTGCGTCAAACAGCGGACGCATGTCAGGACTTGGTTTAGCCAAATCCAAAGTTGCATAACCATTCAAGGCTGACGCGTAAACCACTGGGAAATCTAACTGTTCTTCTGTTGCGCCCAACTTGTCGAACAAGTCGAAAGTTTGGTCGATAACCCAATCAGGACGAGCACCTGGACGGTCAACTTTATTGATAACCACAATAGGGCGCAGACCCAAAGCCAAAGCTTTTTTGGTCACAAAACGCGTTTGCGGCATCGGACCTTCAACCGCATCCACCAACAGCAATACGCCATCCACCATACCCAGCACGCGTTCAACTTCGCCGCCGAAATCAGCATGGCCTGGTGTATCCACGATGTTGATGTGCACGCCTTCGTAATCCACCGCGCAGTTTTTCGCCAAAATGGTAATACCACGTTCTTTTTCCAGATCGTTGTTGTCCATTACGCGTTCAGCAACGTGTTGGTGAGATGAGAAAGAACCTGCTTGAGTCAGCAGCTTGTCAACCATAGTGGTCTTACCATGATCGACGTGGGCGATGATGGCGATATTACGAAGTGCGCGGGACATGAATGAGCCTTGCTAAATTAAAGGGCGCGCATTCTAGCACAGCTAGGGCGTAGCCTCTTAATAAAATAAGCGCCGCAAAATTTAGTGAGGATGAGCTGGTTCAAATAAGTGGTGCGTTTGTGAAATTCGATAGGCAGCACGCAGCGATTTATCGCCTCGTTGATTGCTTATGTAACGCTGTCGGGCGATGTTGTTTGAAGTGCCGCATCAGCTGTGGGCACTAGATTTAGCTAGCGATATTTTGGGCACGGCGGCAAGCAGCGTTTGCGTGTAGTCGTGTTGCGGATTGCCGAGCACACTTGCGACAGCACCGCGCTCGACGATGCGACCTTTGAGCATGACGCACACCTCGTCGGCAAGATATTCGACCACCGCTAAATTGTGCGTGATAAATAAATAGCTCAAGCCTAATTCGGTTTGTAGCGATTTGAGCAGATTCAAAATCTGGGCTTGCACAGAAACGTCGAGCGCGCTGGTGGGCTCGTCGCAAATCAATAATTTTGGCGACACCGCCAGTGCACGCGCGATGGCGATACGCTGCCGTTGCCCACCCGAAAACTCATGCGGATAACGCCATTTCGCAGCTTGTGCTAAACCACATAAATCCAATAAGTTATCTATCTGCACTTGCCGTGCGGCACTGTTTGCCGCGATACCTTGCGCGCTCATGCCTTCTTCTAAAATTTCGGCGATGCGCAATTTTGGATTGAGCGAAGCGTAAGGATCTTGGAACACCATTTGCATCGCGGCGCGCTGATGACGCAAGGTTTTGCCCGCCATACCCACTAATTCTTTACCCGCAAATTGCACGCTGCCAGCAGTCGGTTTGATTAGCTGCAACAACGATTTGCCTAAGGTAGTTTTGCCACACCCTGATTCACCCACGATAGCCAAAGTTTTGCCCGTCGCTAACTCAAATGACACCCCATCCACTGCCCTCACCTGTCCGACCTCGCGCTGCAATAGACCTTTGCGTATCGGGAAGTGGACATGCAAGTCGGAGACTATTAGGAGTGAGGCGGCGTGATTGGGGATACTGGATTCAGGACTCAGAATTAGGGGGGCCGCTTCATCTAGGCGCGCGCGTTCCTGAATCGCGCAGCTTGAATCATGAACCCTTGCTTCTGTATATAAATGACAACGCACGCTGCGCCCTGCACTCACCTCGTTCAACATCGGGGTGTTGGTATGACATGGCGCAAAAACTTGTGCGCAACGCGGTGCAAAACGACAGCCTTGGCTGATGCTGCCTAAGGGCGGCACGTTACCTTTAATTGCGCCCAGTGTGCCGCGTTTACCATTCGGTAAAGCCGCCAATAATTGTTGTGTATAAGGATGCAAGGGACGCGCAAATAAATCATCGCGACAGGCGCGTTCGACAATCTCTCCCGCGTACATCACACCGACTTCATGCGCGTTTTCGCTCACCACGCCTAAGTCGTGCGTGATGAGCAACATCGCCATACCGGTGTTCGCTTGTGTGACGCGCAGCAGTTGTAACACCTGTGCTTGTATGGTGACATCTAGCGCGGTGGTAGGCTCGTCGGCAATCAGTAATTTAGGCTGACCCGCTAGTGCCATCGCGATCATTACGCGCTGCTTCATACCACCAGAAAATTGAAAGGGATATTCGTTGATACGTCTTACGGCATCGTTGATGCCGACTTGAGTTAATAACTCAATACTGCGCGCCATTACATCGTGTACAGCGCGATCGTGTAGGTGGATAACTTCAGCGATTTGTTGCCCCACTGTCATCACAGGATTCAGGCTCAAGCCGGGCTCTTGAAAAATCATCGCCAGCGTACCGCCACGCACCGCCTGCATTTCGCGCTCGGTTAAAGCATTTAATGCCACACCATCGAGCATCACTGTGCCGCCCGCGTTAGTGATGCCATCGGGTAACAAGCGCAACAACGACAGCGCGGTCATAGATTTTCCGCAGCCTGACTCGCCTAGTAGGGCGAAAGTTTTACCCGCTGGAATTGAAAATGAGATGTCATCGACAATCGCCGCACCTGAACCCAAGCGCGTGATTAAATTTTCGACATTAAGAAGAGAGCTTGATGTGATGGGTGCAACCATGAGGACTTACAAAAATTCGCTACGCGCGGCACGCGGGCGACTGCGATTAGCTTTTTGCAATTTTTTGAACAAGGACAATAACAAGGCTTTGTCAATAAAAGTCTGGGTTTCTGGAGAAATAAACTGAATGTCAGTTTGATTCATTTCAATGGCAGCTAAATCACAATCTGCCACCACCGTAGCCGATGGCGCATGTATCGCGTTGCCCATAAACGTACTTTCGCCTAAACATTCACCACTTAAAATGCGCCCTACATCTTGACCATCCACATATACCGTTGCTGTGCCATATAACAGCACATAAAAAGTGCTCTTAAGGTCATTTTCGGAGGTGAGTTTATTGCCAGCTGAAAATTTTACGACGCGTGAGTTGGTGACTAATTCAGCCAACTTATCCGTTGGTACAGGATTAAAGAACGAACAGTCGCGCATTTGCTTTGAGCGTTCATTTTCTGATGCCGACATACTCTGCGTAAAACTTTGCAGGCTCAGCATGATGTCGTCATTAAATTGATTTTGGTCGTCCACTTTAAGCCCCTTGTTATCTAGCAACATGCAATACGAATGACTGGTTATTTTTATTGAAGCGGGCGAAGAATACCCGACCGCATAACGCTTCGACAAGCCAAAAAAATGCCTAGATAAGTATGAGCTTAAGAGTTCAATACCTGACGCAACGCCAAACACACGCGGCTGACATCGGCGATGCTCAAGTTATAAAACATTGGCAACGAGACAATTTGTTTGCCCACGCGTTCGGCAATTGGAAACATACCTTCCTTAAAACCTAGCTCGCGATACATCGTAAACAAATGAATCGGCGCGTAATGAAATCCAACCCCGACGTTGTATTCCTTCATTTTCGCCATAAATTCTGGGCGCGTCATACGTTCAGGCAGCTCTAACTGGAATAAATGCCAATTAGTATTTTCAAACTCTTGCGGCGGCAAAATCGCGCCTGTTTGCGCCTCAAAATCCGCGCCGAGTTCAGCAAAATAATGGCGCGCCAACGCGCGTCGATGCGTGGTGATTTTGTCCAGTTGCGCAAACTGTCCTAAGCCAATTGCGGCGGCAATATCAGTCATATTGTATTTGCCACCTAATACGTCCACGTCGATGCCATCCCAACCGCTACGCGACACGCCTTGCAGTCGATATTTTTCCGCCAGCACCGCTTCGGCTTGGTTATTCAATACCAAGCAGCCGCCCTCCGACGTGGTGATGTTTTTATTCGCCTGAAAGCTAAACGAGACAAAGTCGCCAAACGAACCAATCGGTTTGCCTTGCCAACTCGAACCGATGGCTTGCGCGGCATCTTCAATCACGCGCAAATTATGTTGTTTGGCAATCGCATACAACCTCTCCATATCCATCGGTTTACCCGCTAAATAAACGGGAATAATCGCGCGGGTTTTCGGTGTAATTGCCGCTTCAACTTTGTCCAGATCAAGGTTGCGCGTGACGGGATCTATGTCGGCAAACACGGGCGTTGCGCCCACTTCCAGAATCACATTCGCCGTCGCCACCCAAGAAATTGGCGTGGTAATTACTTCGTCGCCCGCCCCGATTCCCGCGACGCGCAAGGCAATCTCCATCGTGCAAGTGCCAGAATTAAAGGTGCGCACGGGACGACCACCAAAATAAGCCGAGAGCTGTTTTTCAAACTCGGCAACTTTAGGGCCGCTGGTAATCCAGCCTGAGCGCAACACTTCGGCGACTGAAGCAATGGTCGCTTCGTCTATGGTTGGTTTGGAAAAAGGTAAAAAAGTATTCATATTAAATCCCTAAGTTTTATGCACGCGAAATAATCACTACGCCCAAAATAATCACCGCCATACCCGCTAATTTTGTGGGGCTAAAATCTTCACCCAGCAAATACCAAGCAGCAATCGCATTCACCACATACGCCATCGACAACATGGGAAAGGCGATGCTAACTGGCACACGCGACAACGCTAAAATCCACACCATGACACTGACCACATAACAACTGAGCGCGACGATGATGTGCCAGTCGCTCGCGAGCTTGATGCCTATCGGCAAAATGTTGGCAGCACTAAACTCAAAATGTCCAATCGCATTGGTGCCCGCCTTCATCAAAATTTGCGCAGCAGCGTTGAGCATCACGCCCGTAAAAATCAAAGTAAAACTAACTAAATTCATGGCTGGCTTCCTAATGTTTTGGCAAAAAATAAACGCGGGGCTTGGGCAATCAATAATGCTGCCGAGATGACGCTAATGACAACTTGTAGCGCACGCGTACCCGCATAACTGTTGTCGTACCAGCCGATAGACCAGATGGCTAAGGCGATGCCGCTTATCAGCAAAATTTTGGGCGTGTAGCGATTTAAGCTAAAGGCTTGCCAGTGATTCGAGAGCGCAATACCTGCCCATGCGCACAACCACCCGCCTGCCATGCCGCCCAACACATCCAGCGGCCAGTGCACACCGCACGCGATGCGCGAGAGTCCGACCAACAGCGCGGCAGCAAACACAGCCAGCCGCCAGCCGCCCGATAACACTGCCATACCCAACCAGCCCGCCAACAAAAAAATCGTGGTGGTGTGACCAGAAGGAAAAGAGTTATTTTGCAATGCAAAGCCGATTAAATGGAATTGTTCCGCACTCAAAACAGCGGGAGGACGCAAGCTGGAAAATAATGCTTTCATGCCATGCGCATACAGCGTCGCCAATACCGCAGCAAACAAAAATTGCACGCCCCATTGTGGTTTTCGCACCAGCAGCGGCAGCACTAACAGCAAGGCTATTGTAGTGTCGCCCAATACCGTGGCATGGCTCCAAAAGGTATCGCCTAAAATTGACAAATGCGTATTCAAAAACATAAAAAACGCGATATTTTTGCCCGTCAACAGCAACACCGCAATGCTGAATAACGCCAGCAACGGCACGCCATATCGCCCACCTCTTTTAGCCGAAATCATCACGGCTTTTTCACCACCACATATTGCATATCGCGTGCGATAACTTGCATGGCAAGTTGCTGGGTTTGCAGTTCTTCATAAATGGCGGGCGGCATCACCGCTAAGGCGTGTGGCTGTTGCGCCCACACTTGACTAAAGTCTGCGATGGTTGCCAGCCATTTTTGCGGCTCTTGCTGAATGCCAAACGCCATCTCGTCTTGATACGCCACTAACGTGAAGGTGCGCTTGAGATAAAACGGCAGCGTTTGGTCATACACGGCAACGCTGTAAAACGGTGTATCTGGTTTATTGTAGGGTGCGATTTGCGCCGCTAATTCGCGCGTCGAAGTGGTCGCTGCTAACGATTCATGCCCTGTCACCACGCCTTGCACAAACAACAAACCGCCCAAAGCAATCGCCAACACGCCAGCAGGTTTATTGTTTTTTTGTAAAAAGTAGCCACCAACTAAAGTCGCAATCAGCCAAGCCCAGGCACTCACGGTGAGCCAAACACCGTATTGCGTATAAGGCACGCGCTCATATTCGCCCAACGCCCAATCGGTGATATGCGGCACATAAAGCAAAATCGTCAGCGCGGCGAACACAATCGGCGCGCACAAAACCATCACGCGGCGCGCGCTAATTTGGCTTAAATGCACCGCCATCAACATCGCCAAGGCAGGAAAAATCGGCAAAATATACGAGGCTAATTTTGAATTGGAGCGCGAGAAAAACACAAAAATCAGCACCGCCCAAATCAGCAAAAAGCGTTGCGTTTTGAATTGCGCGCTATCTTTCCAGCTGACTATCAGCGCGTCTAACATCAGCAGCAACCAAGGCACGATACCGATGATTAAGACAGGAATAAACCACCACCACGGTTCGTAGCGGAAATGTTTCATTTCCAAGAATCGCTCGAAGTGTTCGTAGATAAAAAAGAAATGTAGAAACTCAGGATTGGCGCGCGCCACCAAGATAAACCAAGGCGCGACTAATACGGCAAACAGCGCGACACCTTTGAGTAAATTCATGCGCGTCCACATCACGCCATTGCGCGCAATCACGCTATAGGCAATCCACACCGCACCCGGCAACACGATGCCGATTAAGCCTTTGCTTAATATCGCTGCCGCCATCGCCGCCCACGCAACCAACATCCAATTACGCCGTTCGCACGCACTCGCGGCATCGTGTTGCGCCAACAAAATGCCGCACAAGGTCAACGTCATAAAAAATGTCAGCCCCATGTCTAGCGTATTGAGATGCCCTAAGCCTGTGAACAACACATTGCTGGCTAAAATCGCCGCCGCATATAGCGCGACCTCGCGTCCCCACAGCCGATACGCCGTCCAGCTCACCAACAAAATGGTTAAAAATCCTGTCAGTGCCGTCCACAAACGCGCCGTCCATTGATGTTCGCCAAACACTTTATAAGCGGTGGCAGTGGCCCAGTATTGCAAGGGCGGCTTTTCAAAATACTTGAGATTATTCAGACGCGGCGTGACCCAGTCGCCTGATGTTGCCATCTCGCGCGCAATCTCAGCGTAACGGCCTTCGTCGGGTTTAATCAGGGCGCGATATTGCAAATTAGCAAACCAAATGACTGCCAAGGCAAGCACCAGCCACCACCATTTTTTAGTTGTAAATGCTGCATTCATAAATAACAAAATCCCATAAAAAAAGGCACTGCTTAACAGCACCTTTTTCGTTTTCTGGCTTGCTTAGAAGTATCAAATTGAGCGTGTTGCCATGATGTGGGTCGCACAAAAAATTAGCTTGTGAATTATAACGTGGATTCTTTTTTACACCGTCAATTTAGGCGAATAACACCAAGCCCCAAACTAACAACATATTCAATAAACTTATCAGCACCGCCGCGCTACCGATGTCTTTAGCGCGTTTAGCGAGGATGTGATTTTCCAACGAAATTCTGTCCACCGTGGCTTCTATAGCCGAGTTAAGCAGCTCAACAATAATGACCAGCAACACACTGGCTATCATCAAGGCTTTGCCGATACCGCTGCTAGGCAAAAAGCACGCCAGTGGAATCAACACCACCGCCAGCCACACCTCTTGACGAAATGCGTCTTCGTGTTGATAAGCGGCGCGCAGCCCTGCATAAGAATAAGTAAAAGCATTCAACAAACGGCGCAATCCTGTTTTGCCTTTATGCGGACTTTCCATGAGTCACTCCAATTAAAATTTGGCGCAGCTTGTAACAAAAAAACTTGCGCTGAGCAAGGCTTGATGCAGCCTGAGTAAAATTTATTTGCTACCATGCGCGCCCAATTTTGCCTTGCCCGCCACACCTCAAACGCACGCAATCCTATGACTATTACATCACGCAACAACCCACTCATAACCCTGAATGCGCGGCTACATTGGACACTGAGTAGCGTCAGTTTTTTATTCAGCTTCGCCGCGCTGAACGCATTGTTCTACCAACTGCCCTTGTACCGTTTTGCCCTTAGCGAACTCAAGCCTTTTGGCTTTTCTGCACTGCTCACGCTGCTCACTTTGTTTATTTTGGTAATGTTCGTGAGCCTGTTACTGCTGGGTTTACTGACTTTAATCAGCCACCATTTACTCAAGCCTGTAGCGATGTTCATCGTGCTAGGCAATGCGCTCGCGCTGTATTTTATGCAGACCTATCAGGTCATTTTGGACAAGGCAATGATGGGCAATGTGTTCAACACCAACACGATGGAAGCGGGCAGTTATTTTCACCCCAGCTTGCTGCTGCACTTGCTGCTGTTTGGCGTGTTGCCCGCTCTATTGATTAGCCGCATTAAGGTGCGCGCTACTCCGCGTTTGCGCTTGGGCGGGGCACTGCTAGTGTCATTGCTAATCGGCGCGGGCGGGCTATATGCCAATGCTTCGTCTTGGCTGTGGATCGACAAACATGCACGGCAATTAGGCGGCATGATTATGCCTTGGTCTTATGTCATCAATGCGGCGCGCTACCAAGGCGAAAAGCTCTTGCTGACGCGCGAAATACGGCTATTGCCTGACGCGCACTTTGTTGCTAATGCGCAAGCTGCTAAACAAAAAACGGTGGTGGTTTTGGTCATTGGCGAATCCGCCCGCGCAGCTAATTTTTCGCTGTACGGCTATGCGCGCGACACCAATCCACAACTCAAACAAGCGGGGGTCATCGCGCTTGACTACGCACACGCCTGCGCCACTTACACCACCGCCGCGCTGCAATGTATTTTGGCGCAAGTCGATACCTCATCAACTTTGCTGCACAGCGACGAAGCCCTGCCCAGCTACTTGCAACGCAATGGCGTGGAGGTGATGTGGCTGAGTAATAACTGGGGCGAGCCGCCACTTAAAGTGCAAACCTATTTGCGTGCCGATGAATTGCGCAAAACGTGTTCGGGTGCGGGTTGCGCCAATGACGAGGTATTGTTGACGGGATTAGCCGCGCGGATTGCGCAATCGACTAACGATAAAATTTTTGTGGTGATGCATCAATCAGGCAGTCATGGCCCAGATTATTTTCATCACTATCCTAGCGACGCAGCAAAATTTGCGCCCGTGTGCCACTCGGTGCAAATGCAGGAATGCACACCTGACAGCCTCATCAATGCCTACGACAACACCATTCTGTACACCGATAGCGTATTAGCTAAAACCATCACAATGCTGCGCGCGATTCCGAATGCCTCTAGCGCGATGATTTATATTTCTGACCACGGCGAATCGTTAGGCGAACACGGCTTGTATTTGCACGGCACGCCCTACGCTTTAGCTCCGCAGGTGCAAACCGACATTCCTTACCTCGTGTGGCTATCTGACGCATTCAAACAACACAAGCGACTAGCGGATTCCCCTTTAGCGCACGCAACACACGCCCAGCAAACCATTTTTCACAGCGTGATGGGCGCATTTGATATGCGTAGCGAAATTTACGATGCGCAACTAGATATTTTTAATGCCCCATCCGCTGACGCTCAAGCCGTAACAACCCCTTAGCCTAGCGAACTCATTCAAGCTCAAAAGTGAGCAGGCAAATAAAAAGAGGCACTCTGCATGAGTGCCTCTTTCTATTATGTGGTGCGCTCGGCGGGAGTCGAACCCACGACCCTTGGCTTCGGAAACCAATACTCTATCCAGCTGAGCTACGAGCGCGTTGTATTACTAAAACCTATCACCGAACTAGCTTCGATAGGTTTTATTGATTACCCTTCTTGATCTAAATCGAACGCTTTATGCAACACGCGCACTGCCAACTCCAAATACTTTTCATCAATCACCACTGAAATTTTAATTTCAGAAGTGGAAATCATTTGGATATTTATACCTTCTTCAGCCAAGGTGCGGAACATTTTGCTGGCGATGCCAACGTGCGAACGCATCCCTACGCCGACCACGGAAACCTTAGCCGTTTTGCTATCACCAATCACATCGCGCGCGCCGATATGCGGCTGCACTTTGCACTTCAAAAGATCCATTGCACGCACAAAATCATTGTGATGCACGGTAAATGAAAAGTCGGTCGTGCCGTCCACGCCCATGTTCTGAATAATCATATCAACATCGATATTAGCATCCGAAATCGGGCCCAAAATCTGATACGCGATACCAGGTTTATCGGGCACGCCGATAACGGTAATTTTTGCTTCATCACGATTAAAAGCGATGCCAGAAATAATGGCTTGTTCCATTTTATTGCCTTCCTCAAAAGTAATCAGTGTGCCTTCGCCTTCCTCTTGAAAGCTAGACAACACGCGCAGTTTGACTTTGTATTTACCCGCAAACTCGACCGAGCGAATTTGCAAAACTTTAGAGCCTAAGCTCGCCATTTCCAACATCTCTTCAAAGGTGATGGTTTTTAAGCGACGCGCTTCGGGAACCATGCGTGGGTCGGTGGTGTAAACCCCATCCACGTCGGTGTAAATCTGGCATTCGTCGGCGCGTAACGCGGCGGCAATCGCCACGCCCGTGGTGTCAGAGCCGCCGCGACCAAGCGTAGTGATGTTGCCGTCGGCATCCATGCCCTGAAAGCCCGCCACCACCACCACGCAATCATTTGCCAAATCGGCGCGGATGTTTTGCTCGTCGATGGCGACGATGCGCGCCTTGGTGTGCGCACTATCAGTCAGAATTTTCACCTGCCCGCCAGTATAGCTTTTGGCATTCACGCCAATTTCCTTCAAAGCCATACACAGCAAGCCGATGGTGACTTGCTCGCCCGTCGAAATAATCACATCCATTTCGCGCGGATCGGGATGCGCTTGAATTTCTTTCGCCAGCGCAATCAGTCGGTTGGTCTCGCCGCTCATCGCGGACAGCACCACCACAACTTGATGACCTTGCGCTTTGAATTTCGCGACGCGACGCGCCACGTTCTTGATACGTTCTGGACTGCCGACGGAGGTGCCGCCGTATTTCTGCACAATTAAAGCCACGATTTGTCTCTTATGTCTGCCAAAAAAAGGGCGCGATTATAACGCAGCTATAAAAAATTCGGGGTGTGATACGCGCTTTGGTTAAACTTACATGCTTCTATCCATCTTAGTTATTCGCCATGCCCGAAATCCTCGTTCGCCCCCACTCTGCTGCTGCCGCTGAACATTTGACTTCAGCAGGTTATTCATCCGCCATTGCAAGAATTTTTGCAGCGCGTGGCATTACCGAAAGTTCGCAACTCGAACATAGCTTGGCGAATTTATTGCCAGTCAGCGGACTGAAAAATGCGAGCGCGATGGCAATACTTTTAGCCGATGCGATTGCCGCGCATAAAAAACTTCTAATCGTCGCCGATTACGATGCGGATGGTGCAACCGCTTGTGCGGTGGCGGTGCGCGGGCTGCGGCTGTTTGGCGCGATTGTTGATTTTATCGTGCCGAATCGCTTTGAATATGGCTACGGTTTGACACCGGAAATCGTGCAACTTGCGGCTAAAGAATCGCCCGACATAATCATCACCGTGGACAACGGCATCGCTAGTGTGGATGGCGTGGACGAAGCGAATCGGCTAGGCATAAAAGTGCTGGTGACTGATCATCATTTACCCAGCGATGCATTGCCCAATGCTGCGTGTATCGTCAATCCCAATCAGCCTAGCTGCACTTTCGCCAGCAAAAATTTGGCAGGCGTGGGCGTGATGTTTTATGTGCTGTTGGCGTTGCGTGCCGAGCTGCGTAATCGCGAAAAATTATCCGATGAGCAAGGAAAAAAACTCATCGAGCTGCTCGACCTCGTCGCGCTCGGCACGGTCGCGGACGTGGTCAAGCTCGATCAAAACAATCGCATCTTGGTGCAGCAAGGCTTGCTGCGGATGCGAGCGGGTAAAACCTGCGCAGGCATTAACGCGCTGTTTGCCATCGCCAAAAAAAATCCAGCGCGCGTGATTAGCCAAGACTTGGGATTTACCATCGGCCCGCGCCTCAATGCCGCTGGGCGACTGGAAGATATGCGCTTAGGGATTGATTGTTTACTCAGTAATGATGAGGACGCTTCTATGGTGATGGCGACGCGCTTGGACGAACTTAATCGCGAGCGGCGCGGCATCGAAACCGATATGCAAGAAGTTGCCATGAGCAATTTAGAAAATATCCAAGTCCATGATAATTACAGCCTCGCCTTGTTCGATGCGAGCTGGCATCAAGGTGTCATCGGCATCCTCGCTTCGCGCCTCAAAGACAAATTTCATCGCCCCGTAATTGCCTTTGCCTTGTCCGCCGACAGCAGCGAAATCAAGGGTTCTGGGCGTTCCATCAGTGCCTTACATTTACGCGACGCGCTGGATTTAGTCAGCAAACGCCATCCCACGCTGATTAAGAAATTTGGCGGGCACGCGATGGCGGCGGGCTTAACGATCGCAAAAAATGACCACGAAAAATTTGTCGCGGCGTTCGAGCAAGTGGTGCGCGAATTATTAAATGAATCGGATTTGCAACAAAAATTAGACAGCGACGGCGCGTTAGAATCGGCCGACATCAATCTCGAATTCGCGCAACAACTAGATGCGCAAATTTGGGGGCAAGGTTTTCCCGCACCGCTATTTGATGATGATTTCAGCGTGGTCAATCAGCGCGTGGTCGGCGAAAAACATCTCAAATTAAAACTCAAAAAATCGGGACAATTATTCGAGGCGATGTTGTTCGGACAAGCCGAACCGCTGCCCGACACCATCCACGCTTTGTATAGCGTTAGCGTCAACGAATACCAAAGCAATCGCAGCGTGCAGTTGCTGATTCGACATTGGCAATAAATAGGGAAGGATTCTGGATGCAGAATTCAGCTAGAAAGAGTGCATCGGTTTTCCTGAATCCTGCTCTCGTCATTCCGTTATAATCGCGCCCTTTTTTTAGCACGCCCTACCCGCTCAATATGGAAGTCGAACAACTCAACTCACTCGCTAATCAGCTCACCGACTTAGCCACGCGCAGCAGCGAATTGCGCCGCTTTCTACAGTTCGATGAAAAGCAAGAACGCCTCACCGAAGTCTGTGCACTCTCCGAAAATCCCGACATCTGGAACGACGCGAAACGCGCGCAGGAGTTGGGGCGCGAACGTAAATTGCTCGAAGGCGTGGTGCTGGGGCTGAACAAAATTAAACAGGATTTGAACGACGCGGGCGAGCTGTTTGAAATGGCTAAAGCCGAGGGCGATGAAGAGAGTTTGCACGCCACCGCCGCCGATATTCAAGACATCGAAAAACGGGTTGCTGCGATGGAATTCCGCCGCATGTTTTCCAATGCTATGGACCCGAATAGTTGCTTCATCGACATCCAAGCGGGTTCGGGTGGCACAGAGGCGCAAGACTGGGCTTCGATGCTATTGCGCATGTATTTGCGCTATGCCGAACGCAAAGGTTTTCAAGTCGAAATTTTGGAGCAATCCGACGGCGAAGTCGCGGGCATTAAAGGCGCGTCCATCAAAATTATCGGCGAATATGCTTATGGACATTTGCGCACTGAAGTTGGCGTGCATCGCTTAGTGCGCAAGTCACCATTCGATTCTGGCAATCGTCGCCACACTTCGTTCTCCAGCGTGTTCGTCTATCCCGAAGTGGACGATTCCATCGAGATCGACATCAATCCAGCCGACCTGCGCGTGGACACCTATCGCGCTTCGGGCGCGGGCGGTCAGCACATCAACAAAACCGACTCGGCGGTGCGTATCACCCACATTCCGACCAACATCGTGGTGCAGTGCCAGAGCGATCGTTCGCAACACAAAAACCGCGCCGAGGCGATGTCCATGCTCAAATCGCGCATGTATGAGGAAGAGCTGCGCAAGCGCAACGAAGCGAAACAAGTTTTGGAAGACGGCAAGTCCGACATCGGCTGGGGACACCAAATTCGCAGCTACGTTTTGGATCAATCACGCATCAAAGACCTGCGCACCAATTTTGAGGTCGGCAACACCCAAGCTGTGTTGGACGGCGACCTAGACGATTTTATTTCGGCGAGTTTGAAACAAGGCGTTTAACGGCTTACTCGGTAAGCCGCCATGCTACAATTTACCTCTCACCCATAAAATCTAGGAGCGGCGATGAGCACAATGACGATTTCGTCCAAAGGACAAATGGTTCTACCCGCAGACATCCGCAGGCGGCTGGGATTGATGGCTGGCACACAAATGGAGATCATAGAAGAAGCCGACGGTGTGCGGCTGGTGGTGGCGCGAGCAATCAAGACCGCCGACATTGCTAGTTGCGCGGGCATGGTGACCGCTCCGAAAAAAGGCAAGGCGCGCAGTTTGTCTAATTTTGATTCCGCCGCCCTACTGCACAGACAAAAATGAATGCTGTTGACACAAATATCCTAGCGCGTTTTTTTATTAACGATGAGGAAGACCACGAAGCCGCCAAACAACGCCCTGCCGCTATCGCCGCATTTTCAGACAAGGTGTTCGTGCCTATGTCGGTGATACTGGAATTCGAGTGGGTGATGCGCGGATTTTACGATTTGCCGCGCAAAGACATCCAGCGGGTGTTCGAGTCATTGTGCGGCTTAGCCAATGTGCAAATCGAAAATCGTGGCAGTGTGCTAGCCGCCTTAGATGGTTACAAGAACGGTTTGGATTTTGCTGACGCACTGCATCTTGCCCGTGCCGATTTTTGCAACACCTTCTTGAGCTTTGATGCGCGCCTTAAAAAACGCGCAAATACGGCTGGATTATCGCCCTCGGTGGAAGCACCAAAAGTTTAATCAACAAACATTTTCTAATTTATTTTTAGTACATAGCCATGACTACCGAAACTATCAGCACACCCGCAGTAGATGAGAACCAAATCATCACCGAACGCCGCAATAAATTAGCCGCAATTCGCGCCGCAGGCATCGCCTTCCCTAACGATTTCGAGCGCAAAGATTTCGCGCAAACTTTGCATGAGCAGTACGGCGAGAAAACGCATGACGAGCTGGAAGCCTTGCAAATACACGTTGCGGTAGCGGGTCGCATGATGTTGAAGCGCGTCATGGGTAAGGCGAGTTTTGCCACGGTGCAGGATATGAGCGGACGCGTGCAGTTGTTCTTAAGCAACGATGGCGTGGGTGAAGCCGAACATACCGCGTTCAAGCATTACGACTTAGGTGATATTTTGGGCGCAGTTGGCGTGCTGTTCAAAACTAAAACGAATGAGCTTTCTATCCGGGTTGCGCAAGTGCGTTTGCTGACTAAATCGCTGCGTCCTTTGCCAGAAAAATTCCACGGTCTGGCTGACCAAGAGCAAAAATATCGCCAGCGTTATCTCGACTTGATTACCAATCAAGATGCACGCGAGGTGTTCAAGAAGCGCACCAAAATTATTCAGGCGATACGCGATTTTTTCATCCGTCACGACTATATGGAAGTCGAAACGCCGATGATGCATTCCATCCCCGGCGGCGCATCAGCCAAGCCGTTCGAGACCCATCACAACGCGCTGGATATGAAGATGTATCTGCGCATCGCGCCTGAGCTATATCTCAAACGCCTTGTAGTGGGTGGCTTTGAGAAGGTTTTTGAAATCAATCGCAACTTCCGCAACGAAGGTCTTTCGACGCGCCACAATCCCGAATTCACCATGTTGGAATTCTACGAGGCGTATCGCGATTACAAATACCTGATGGACTTCAGTGAAACGCTGATCCGCGAAGTAGCGCAAAAAGTGTTGGGCACGACGCTGATTTCTTATCAAGGTAAAGAATTGGATTTGGGCAAACCATTCCATCGTTTGACCATGGTGCAAGCGGTGCAAAAATATCATCCGCAATTTACCGATGCACAACTGAATGATCGCGACTTCGTTATCAATCAGCTCAAAGATTTGAAGGCAAAACATCGCCCTACCGATGGCTTGGGTGGCTTGCAGTTATCGCTGTTTGAAGAACTCGCCGAAACCCGTTTGTTCGAGCCAACTTTCATCATCGACTACCCCGTGGAAGTCTCGCCATTAGCGCGCAGCAGCGATGCCAATCCGCACATCACCGAACGCTTCGAGTTGTTCGTCGTCGGCCGTGAATTAGCGAATGGCTTCTCGGAGTTGAATGATGCCGAAGACCAAGCCGCACGCTTCGACGCGCAAGTATTGGCGAAAGATGCAGGCGATGAAGAAGCGATGTTCAAAGACAACGACTATGTGCGCGCGCTGGAATACGGCCTGCCACCGACCGCTGGACAAGGCATCGGCATCGACCGCCTGATTATGTTGCTGACCGATAGCGCGAGCATTAGAGATGTGATTCTTTTCCCGCATATGCGCGCTGAATAACAATCGGCAGCCCAAAAAAAGCCCTCGATGAGGGCTTTTTTTACGCCCAAGGCAGTACTTTCCTTACACCGCTTGCCCGGCCGCGTAGCCTGAAGCCCATGCCCACTGGAAGTTATAGCCGCCTAGCCAGCCTGTCACATCGACCACTTCGCCGATGAAATACAAGCCGGGTACGTCGTTGCATTCCATCGTTTTAGACGACAGCGCGCGTGTGTCGATACCGCCGCAAGTCACTTCGGCTTTGGCGTAACCCATCGTGCCAGATGGCATCACTTGCCAATTATGTAATTCGGCGGCAATCACTTTGCGCTGTTTGTCGTTGTATTGATTGAGCGGCAAATTCGCAATCTTGGTACGCTCAGTTAGCTGCGCGCACCACACATCGGCGAAGCTTTTGGCAAACCATTGCGTGAGGAAATTTGCCAGTTGTTTTTTGCTGGTTTTTTGCTCACTCAAGACTTCTTCCATATCCGCATCAGGCAACATATTGATGCTCAGCGGCGTGCCATGTTGCCAATACGAGGAGGCTTGCAAAATGGCTGGACCACTCAAACCGCGATGCGTCACCAACACGTTTTCCCGGAAGGCATGTTTGCCTGCTGTCACAACGGCATCAAACGACACGCCAGTTAATTCGCTATACGGTTTCCAATCTTCGGGCGCAAACGTCAGCGGCACTAACCCTGCGCGCAACTTGGTAATTGGCACATTAAATTGCTCGGCAACGTGGTAGCCATAAGGGGTTGCGCCAGTCTTGGGAATCGACAGCCCGCCCGTGGCAATCACCAGTGACACCGCTTCAAATTCGCCGCGCGAGGTGCTCACATAAAACTTAGCTTTTTTGCCCAAACCCGCTTCGCCGACATAAGGCGTGTGCTTAATCGCCTCGATGTCGCAACTCATAAAACGCTTCACGCCTGCCTCGTCGCACTCCTTGCGCAACATGCCGATGATGGCTTCAGATTCTTCATCGCAAAATAATTGCCCCAACGTTTTCTCGTGAAAAGTGATGCTGTGTTTTTGCAACAACGCGATGAAATCTTGCGGGGTGTAACGGCTTAAAGCCGAGCGACAAAAGTTTGGATTATCGGAAATAAAATTTTCCGGTTTGGTATTAAGGTTGGTGAAGTTGCAGCGTCCGCCGCCCGAAATACGAATTTTTTCGGCGAGCTTTTTAGCGTGATCGATTAACACCACCGAACGCCCGCGTTGCCCAGCCTGCAAGGCGCACATCAGACCTGCCGCACCTGAACCAATAATAATGACATCTACTTTCATTTGAAATTTCCATGCGCTACTGCGCGTTGTGGTTGCTCGATAAATTTATTTAATGCGTCGCGATATTCAATCCATCCGACCGCGCCGCTGTTGCTGTGTCCGCCACCCTCGATAAGCGTCAGCGTCTTAGGACTGGCGGCGGCAGCGAATAATTGTTGCGACATTGCTACAGGCACTTCCTTGTCCCATGTGCCGTGTATGAGTAACAGCGGGATTTTTAACTGCGCGATTTTTTGCAAGGAATCAAAACGCTGATTGAGCAGCCATGCCACAGGTAAAAAACTGTAGCGTAACTCGCCCATCGCTTGCATCGAAGTGAACGTACTCTCGGCAATCAGCCCTGCTGCATCGGCGTGATGCGTCGCCAAATCAATCGCGATTGCGCCACCTAAAGAATGTCCGTAAATAAAAATTTGCTGCGCTGTTAAGCCTCTTGCGACACGCAAATACTGCCAAACCGCTTCCGCATCCTCATACACTTTTGCTTCACTGGGCGCGCCGCCCGTACTATTGCCATAGCCGCGATAGTCCGCCAGCAACACGTTGTAACCCATGTCGTGCAAGCGTTGCGCGTGACTGGCATTGCTGCTGACATTGCGGTCGTTGCCATGTAAATACAGCAACGTAATGTCGCTGCCATGCGCGGCAGGTATCCACCAAGCGTCCAATTCGCCGCGCTCATCCGCTGTGCCAGATGGAATTTTGACCGCCTCAAAAGTTAAGCCCAATCGGTCAGGCGTGGTTTGTAATTGCTTGGTGGGATTAAAAATCAACTCTTTTTGTGTCGCCCATAAATAGCCACACGCACCCAGATAGAGCAAAACACACAACAGTAATACCGTTTTAAGCAGCGCGGCAGGATGAGTAATTTTAATCACACCGCCTCCAGCGTTTTCCACAAGCACGCGCCTTTGCTAGCTTTGTCGATGTCGAGTAATTGTTGTGCATGAGCGGCTAATTCTTCGTCGCTAGGCTGCAATACCCGCACGCTGGCACGCGCGGTATCGGTATTAAACACCGCTTGCACGCGCGCCACAGGCGCGTCATCGCCTAGCAAACTATGCTGACCACGCGTCATCGCAAAATACACTTCCGCTAACAACTCCGTATCGAGCAAAGCCCCGTGCAGCGAGCGATGCGTGTTGTCGATTTCGTAGCGACTACACAAAGCGTCCAAACTATTTTTCTTGCCTGGGTGCATTTCACGCGCGAATTTAAGCGTGTCCAGCACCTCATTTTGCAGAATCGGCAACCCTAATAATTTCAGCTCGTGATTGATAAAGCCAATATCAAACGGCGCGTTATGAATAATCAATTCCGCCCCTGCAACAAACTCTAAAAAGCTCGCCGCGATGTCGGCAAATTTTGCTCGCCCACGCAACATGTCCCAAGTAAAACCGTGGATGCGCGCCGCGCCTTCATCCACTTCGCGTTCGGGATCGAGGTAATGATGAAAGTGTCGGGTGGTGACTTGCCGACCGTGTAATTCAATCGCGGCAATTTCAATAATGCGATGTCCCTGTTCGGGATACAGCCCGGTGGTTTCGGTATCTAAAACAATTTTACGCATCGTCCCCTCCTGCTAATTTTTTGTTATTTAACGCGCCACTCTGCTGCGCCAAAATCATTTCTACCCCACGATTTGCCAGCTCATCAGCACGCTCGTTACCCTCGTGTCCCGCATGACCTTTTACCCAAATCCATTCGATGTCATGCTGCATCACCGCGACATCCAATCTGCGCCACAAATCATCATTTTTAACGGGCTTCTTATCGGCGGTTTTCCAGCCGCGTTTTTTCCAGTTTGCTAGCCACTCGGTGATGCCTTGCAAGACATATTTTGAATCGGTATGCAGACGCACTTTGCAAGGCCGCGTCAAGGCTTCCAGCGCACTAATCGCGCCCATCAACTCCATACGATTATTGGTCGTTACCAGCTCGCCGCCGCATAGCTCGCGCTCTTGCCCTTTGTTACGCAACAGCGCGCCCCAGCCGCCCACACCGGGGTTGCCTTTACAAGCACCATCACTAAAAACATCCACTACTGCTCTATTCATAGGAATCTCTATAAATTCAAATTTTGAGCGAATCACGGTGTCGCGTGCTCGCTCATTCCTTGTCTATCAATCTGATATGCCCGCGTCATTCGCTGCGCGGCTCCTGGTGCTTCATCTCAAAATTTTAATTTATAGAGATTCCCTCTTTTGCTTTATGCGTCTTATTCAATTTCGGTGTGGCAGGCACAAACCGCCGCAGCCTTTTTTTATTCCATTGTGGCTGGATTAAACGCATCCCTGGCACGCGCTTAATGGCATGTAAAAAATACACGCCGCCGCTGACTGTGTGCCAGCGTTCGCCCGCTGCATCCATAAATTTACAACGCGCTAACGCGCTACTCAGATTAAACGGCGGGGCGTGTACCGAATACCCGCCGCTCACCACCACAAAACCTAACAAGGCTAACCAATCTTTGAGGCGTTGCAGCGCGATAAATTCGCCCGCCCAGGGATAGCCATTTTTAGCACCGAAAATGCGCCGCGCGCCCCATAAACTATAAGGATTAAAACCGCTAATCAGCACACTGCCCTCGCTGATTAACACGCGCTCCACCTCGCGCAAAATCTGATGCGGCTGCGCTGCAAATTCCAACACATGCGGCAACACTAATAAGTCTATGCTTTCGCTCGCGAGCGGTAATTCGTCAGCGCATAAGCGCACCGCCGCACCGCTTTCATCCCCCGCACAAGTGCGCAGTGTCATGCGACTGGCGCGCAAAAAATCGTGCTCACACCAACCTAATTGCAGCGCGTTAAAGCCAAAAATATCGCTCACACTGCGGTCAAAAAAATCTTGCTCGCGGCTCAACACATAGCGACCTTGCGCGGTGTTCAACCAGTCGCTCAAATTTTGCGCACTTACTTTACAATCAGGCATCGCAATACTCCCTCACCCGCATGTTCAAAATAACCGCTATCCCCGCCTTCACCGACAACTACATTTGGGCAATACACAATCACCATCACGCCATCGTCGTTGACCCTGGCGAAGCCGCGCCCGTGCTGGCATTTTTAGCCGCTGAGCAGCTCGAATTAACAGGGATTTTGTGCACGCATCGCCACGCAGATCACATCGGTGGCATCGAAAAATTGCGCGGATTATATAACGCCCCCGTGTATGGTCGGCGGCATCTTGCGAATCCCTATATCAACCATGATTTACGCGAGGGCGACAGCCTAGCGTTAGCCGAATTTGGGCTGAGTTTTAACATCTTAGAAATTCCCGGTCATCTTGATGACCACCTGGCTTTTTACAACGATAAAATTTTATTTTGCGGCGATGTGTTATTTGGCGCGGGTTGCGGACGCAACAAAGAAGGCACGCTAGCGCAACTGCATGATTCGCTGCAACGCTTGAGCCAATTACCCGCCCAGACCCAAGTCTATTGCGCCCACGAATACACCGCCGCCAACCTACTCTTCGCCGCCGCTTGCGAACCTAACAACGCAGACATTCAACAGCGCATCATCGCCACGCAACAACTGCGCGCCGCAAACATCCCCAGCTTACCCAGCACTATCGCGTTAGAGCTTGCCACCAATCCGTTTTTACGTTGCAGCCAAACCGAACTCATCCAAACCTTACAACAACAAGGTTTAAGCGACACCTCCGCACTTGCGGTTTTCATCTCTTTGCGTGAATGGCGCAATCACTTCTAAAAATTAAGGACACAACATGAAAATTTTAATCTGTGGCGCGAGTGGTTTTGTCGGACGGCATCTCACGCAAGCCTTACGCAATAACGGACACACGGTGATACGCGCGGTGCGCACCCCCAGTGAATCTGGCGACATTGCAGTGGATTTTTGTCGTGACACGACGGCAGATGTTTGGCTGCCGCGTTTAGAAAATATCGACGTGGTTATCAACGCGGTGGGCGTATTGCGCGATAGCACAAAAAATCCCATGTCAGCCTTACTTGCCGACACGCCAGTCGCGTTGTTTGCCGCGTGTGAAACATCCAACGTGCAGCGCGTCATACACGTTTCTGCACTCGGTGTGGATAGCGGCATAGCCGTGCCATATTTCAACCATCGCCTCACTGCCGAAGCCGCGCTGCACAAGCTGCCAGCGCGCATTAAAACCTTATGCCTACGCCCGTCGGTGATTTATGGCGCAGATGGCGCAAGTGCCAAAATGTTTAGGTCAATGGCGCAATTACCCGTGCAAGTATTACCCATGGGCGGCGTACAAAGTTTGCAACCTGTGCACATCGACGACTTATGCGCGGCGGTCAAAAATTGGCTAGCGGATACCCATGCGAAAAGCCTAACCGTCGATGTGGTCGGCAGCGAAGCCACCACCATACGCGGCATGTTAGACAGCTACCGCGCGCAACTCGGACACTCAAGCGCGCTGCATCTCGCCCTACCGCAACCGTTAGTAAAAATCATCGCGCGCCTCGGTGATTTCGTCCCTAGTGCGCCGTTATGTTCAGATACCTACGCCATGTTATCGGCTGGCAACACCACATCGGCATTGGGTTTTAGCCAGCTATTAGGGCGCATACCACAAAGTTTCCAGCAATTTATTCAGCACGCTTAAGTGGCTACAAAATGCTTTTCTCGAATCGCTTGCAACAACCCCGCCGCCGCATCCTCAACCATATCTAACACGCGCTCAAAGCCGTCTGCGCCACCGTAATACGGGTCGGGAACTTCGCGCTCGACATGGTGATGCGCATAATGCAAAAACAACTCCGCGTGCGTCGTGCTATTAGCAGGAGCTAGCTGATTAAGTATCGCCAAATTCGCTTCATCCATCGCCAACACATAATCAAAATCTGCAAAATCTAGCGCACTGACTTGCCGTCCACGCAAATGCGTCATCTTAAAACCGCGTTGTTGCGCGGCGCGTTGCGTGCGTAAATCAGGGGCTTCGCCAACGTGATAATCATGCGTCCCCGCTGAATCTATTTCGATTTTCGCGGCCAACCCAGCACGCCGCACATACTCACGAAACACCGCTTCGGCTGTTGGCGAACGGCAGATATTGCCCATGCAAACAAATAACACCGCAACTTTTATATTTTTTTCCATACCGATATGCTCTTTTTAATAAAGGCGGATTCAAATCTGAAGTGCAACTTTTGTAATCGAATTTAAGTGGCGAGCTGCGTTAACATCGAGCCACTTAAACGACAAAGTAAAAGGAACACAGATGAAGCACTATAAGCAGCTCA
>Ga0105164_10000530_pt1 | contig 26533 bp, 27 predicted proteins | sample VDWuncwatermetaG_FD_89674 | JGI IMG/M metagenome (GOLD analysis project Ga0105164, IMG submission 89674) | Wastewater microbial communities from Netherlands to study Microbial Dark Matter (Phase II) - VDW unchlorinated drinking water | ecosystem: Environmental > Aquatic > Freshwater > Drinking...
GGAGTGAGCCGATCATTCTTCGTGTTGTCCTGCCATTCCAGTAGAAAGGCGATCTCGGTCCCGTTGTGGATGGACCGTACGGTTAGTGCATGCACCGTGGGTTCCGGCCACACCGGTCTCGTGATCACCTGCCCGCTCAGGGGAATCGTGATTGGTGAGACCTGTTGCCAAGCAGTATCATCGGCAGCATTCGGCAGATCACCGTGGACCACGTACGATCTGATGGTCATCCCCTCGGAACTGACCAGCGGAATCCCAAACGCCCCGAGCACACTGGCAACGACAATCAGGCCAGAAAAAAACCCAATGAGGTGAGAGCGGGAACTGTCGATGTACGTCATTCGCACCGCACAGGGCTCCGAGAGAAAACCGAACTCAGAATACCACAAAACCCGTGCGGGACAAACGTGAAGGATCGAGGTGGGGGTTAGACGGGCTTCAGACGGCGGATCTTGTTTTCTCCACGTTCGCAGATGTAGAGATGGCCTTGTGAATCCATGGCCAACCCGACGGGTGAATTCACCACGGCCTCAATCGCCAACAGGCCATCGCCGTGTTTCAACATCCCTGCCGATTCCTTGGCGACAAATCGAGCGGCGCCGCAGCCACCGATATTCTTATCCTCATACCCACTGTCGCCATTCCCCGCCACCGTGGTTATGACACCGGTCTTCACATCTACCTTACGGACCCGATGATTCATGGTATCGGAAATGTATAGATTGCCGTCGTGATCAAAGACCACGGCCTCTGGGGCGTGGAGCATGGCTCTAACGGCCGGCTTATCGTCACCGTCATATCCGTATCGGCAGACCCCTGCGACCGTCGAAATAATGCCCGTCTGGGAATCGATTTTTCTGACACGATTGCTGCCCTTGTCGACCACGTACACATCGCCCTTTGCATCGACCGCGAGCCCGACAATGTCGTAGAGACGCGCCTCCATCGCGGGCCTCCCATCGTCCAGATACATCGACATATCCAGCCCATCGGAACAGACCGGCATGAGCCATCCCTGATCATCGCTGAAATCAATTCCGATCGCATCGCCTGACAGCACCACCAAATTCCTCGCCACCAAGGGCTGTTCTCGTGCCTCATCTTCAGCCGTCCAGGCCCCAGCAATCGTCGTCACCATTCCCGTCTTGGGATCATACCGCCTGACCTTGTGCGCTTGGGTATCAGCGATGAAGAGGACATCATCGCGATCAAAGGTGATTGCCGCAGGCCAGGTCAGATTGACATCCAACGCGGGGCCGTCCCCATTGAACCCATGCTGACCGTTACCAACCACCGTCGTAATGATGCCCGTCTCATGATCAATTTTCCGAATCCGGTTGCTCCCGGAATCACAGATATACAAATTATTGTGGGAATCAAACGCGAGGCCTAAGGGCAGATAGAGTCCTGCTTCTGCACAGGAGCCCTCATCTCCGCTATAGCAAGTTTCCCCTATGCCGGCGAAATTGTGAAGCGTGCCTTGTAGCAGGTCAATGCGCCGGACTCGGTCAGATCCCGATTCAGCGAAGTACAGCCACTTCTCTTCCTTGTCCAGTGCAACGTGATGGGGGAGCGGGATTCCGGCCTTCACCGCGCGCTTGCCGTCACCTGTACTTCGGGCCTTGCCGTTTCCGGCAAAGGTTTCAATGTAACCAGCAACTAAGCCAAGTTCGGTTTCCATAAGTACGACGCTCTCTAGAGGACTGTTAAAAGATTATCTTGCCGCTCACACACGCTCGACTCTCGGCGCAGGATGTTCAAAAAGACCTTCGTTCTCACCCGCCCCCCTGCGCGCCCACTTCGCTAACTCAGGCCGCATCGAAGAATCTGCGAGGCAAGCCAAGACGCGCATTTCACCGATCAAGGCCGCAGCGAGCGAAGAGGCAAGGTCTACGCTTCGGTACGTTGAGCCTCTAAGCGACGCGAGAACGCCGCTGGAGGACTTTTTCGACATATTGCTAGGAGCGTGAAACAGGCTGTGCAGCGGCCCCGGTAGCTTGATTCAATGTGGCACTCTGAGTGGGCGCTGCAGTCACGGCTTGCGGTGCCGTCGCCTGTTGAGCCGCGGCCTGCGCTTCAGCCTCAATCGCATCCGCCTCATGGACAGACTTCTTAAATCCCTTGATTGCCTTGCCGATCCCCTCACCTAACTGCGGCAATTTCCCTGCGCCGAAAATAATGAGCACGATCATGAGGATGAGAATCAGCTCGGTAAACCCTAGACTCCCAAACATAGTGCACCTCTTCCTACAAGTAAGTTAGGACTTCGGACCATCCTTCGGCTTCTTCGAAAACCGCTCTTTCAACCGCTTACGGGCCTCTTCCGCCTGGTCAAACATCTTGCACTTGTCATACACGCTGATAAGGTTGTAATACGCGAGCGGTTCATCCGGATTGTGCTCTACTGCACTCTCCATGACCCTGACTGCCAAATCGGTCTTCTTATGACTGAGCGCGATTTCCATGAGCTTGAAGCTTGACTCCAAATGCTTCGGATCCAGCTCCAAGGTACGAAGATAGCACTGAATGCCCATGTCAATCGTGTTGTAATCGGATACTTGGGGATTATCCAGCTCGATATAGACGCCGGCGAGATTGTACCAAGCAATCGGATCATCCGGCGTGATCTCAACGAGGCGTTCGTAGTACCCCTTGGCCTCCATGTATTTCTTCTTGTCTGCGTAGAGCCTACCCAGATTGAACAGCGCCAGGACATCATGAGGGAAAATATCCAGCGCATGCCGAAACTCGGCCTCGGCTTCATCGGCCATGTTCTTCGTCGCATAGATCGTTCCCAGATTCGCGTAATACATGGCCAGTGAACGATTCATTTCCGTACGAAGAGATTCCGCCATCTCAATGGCTTTCTTGACCTCGGCCAACGCATCGTCGAGCCGCCCCTTGCTGAAGTACAATTCACCGAGTCGACAGCGCGCCTGAAAGTCATCAGGTTCGTCGACCAACAACTTTTCGATCCCAGAGATCTCTTCATCCGGAGTGAGCGGCTGATCGCCGGGGTCAAGAAGGGTTTCTGACTGCACTGATGTCGGTCCTACATTTTCCATAATCATCTCGCTCTCACACTAGGCCTGACCGTGGACGAGGCCGTCCGTTGCCGGCAGCACAGAGCCGGTGGCAGCCGGCAACGATTCAGCAACGGTAGGCTTCACTCGATCAAGGGTAAGTAATATAACTCCGAGAACAACCATCAACGTCAGGTTGGAGAACAGTAAGGCATACCCGGCGATAAACATCAGACCGACCCCATAACCGGCCAGTCGCCCGATCATCAGCAACTTCACAACGGTGTAGGACCAACACAGTAATCCTGCCACATACACCGCAAAGGGAAGATAGAAGGTATAGCCCATCCCAAATTGAAAGATCCAGCCGATGCCTTGCGAGGCCTGTCGAAAGGCCGATGCGAAAGCCGGACTATACAGTTCCAGAAGATAGTCGGCCACGATGAGTGCCGAAAAAATAATACCTGTCGTCGACCAAAACCACATAGCCCGGTTCCACTGCTGCCGGTTCCTCGTTCGCAGCGACAAACTCTTGCTCTTGCCATAGGCCACAAACACGAAGAAACTGGCCAAAACCATCAACGCCTCACCCATGCGATGTGATTCGTAGACCAAGGGCGGCGCCGCTATCGTTCCCGTCAAACTGTAAATGGTCGATACGATCTGATAATAGAGCCACCCGGAAATGCCCAAGTAATACGTGGCTGCCAGCACACGCTGTGCCGGCTCACGATGGGTCATCACGTATTCCGACAGAAACGCCGTCAGGACCAGCAACGTTAACCCGTTGTAGATGACTGCGCCCAACATGCCGGGCTGCACCACGAGAAACACAATCGTCAACAGCAACAAGAGTGCCGCCCCTGCACTGCCAAGCTTACTGAGCTGGCTTGTTTTAGACCCTCCCCAGCGATTGATCAGAGCCAATGTCAGCGCTAAAAATAACAACACGGCGACGATATTGAGAAGCCACGTGCCCACCTCGGTCAGGGCGGTGAATGTGGGGGTGATCCACGGGTGATCTGCCGCCAGCTTGCTGAGATGCATCCCAAGACGGGAGACCAGACGATAGAGAACCAGCTCGAGAAAAGAGGTGAGGAGAACGAGCTTGACGGTATACTCAAATAGTGGACCGAAGTCCGATACTTTCCCCGTCACCCGTTCACTGAGCATTGCTGCCTTCATGACCATACCCATCAGGGCAGACATTATAGCTGTCGCAAAAAAAAGCGGTCAATGTGCCGCCACCGACGCCTGTCCGGCTCCTTCCTTCGCCCGTGAGATGTACAGTAACCCATCGGCCATCGCATAGTTGAAAGGAAGCTCGCACACGACTTCACTGATCCGTCCATAGACATACTGATACAGTCGCTCGGCCTCGTCGGGAGTCATACCCTCCTGCACTTCATAGAAAAACCCGAGACTCAGGTCCTCCGCCGACGGACGCATAATTCGTCGAATCCCATACCCGCCTGGGTCGTTCATAATCGGCGCTTCTTTTTCCAGGTCGAACAGGCAGGGCTGGCAAGAAAATCCATACGACTCGTGGAGCTTCTTGTTTTCGACGATGAAATTCATGGTTTCGAGGGCTTCGTCTTCTTTTTCCGTGGGGAACCCAACGATGATGTAACAATGCACCGCAATACCAAGATCCACACAGTCGTCCGCGATACGCCGGACCCATTCTTGCTTGATCCCCTTCTTCATGAAATCCATGATGCGCTGATTAAAGGACTCCAGCCCGAAGACAATCTTCAAACACCCGGCATCCCGCATAGACGCCAGCAGCTCGCGTGAGAGATTTTTCTCGAACCGCATCTCGCAGGTCCATTTGATATCAAGCTGTTTTTCGATCATCTGCTGGCACAACCGTCTTGTCGGCGCCAGCGCAAAGCATTCGTCGGTAAAAAAGAAATGGCGCGCCCCATAGCGTTGCTTGAGCCATTGCAGCTCCTCGATCGTCCGGCCAGGGTCTTTCTGTCGAAAGTTCTGATGGTCGAGGGTCAGGGCACAGAACGCACAATCTTTATAGTAACAGCCCCGCGAAAACTGGACCGGCAATACCGGCTCCGGCGACAAATAGCGATCCAGCGGGAATCCATCATAATTCGGCGCTGGAAGTTGATTGACATTTTCAGAATAGAACGGTTGATTGACCGTAATCTTGCCATTCTGCCGATAGATCAGGTTGGGAACCTTACTGTAGTCCTTCTTACCCGCCAGCTGATTGACCAATTCCAGCAAGGCCGTTTCGCCCTCAAACACGACAATGTCATCAGTTAATTCGAAGAGGCTCGGACAACGGCGAATGTTGTCCACGAGACGGGTGAAGATACTGCCGCCAATCGTCACGTGAAGATCCGGGGCAGCTTCCTTGATCAGCCGACAGAGGGTGAGGCCAGGGATGATCTGAGACGTGGCCGTAATCGAGACTCCGATGAGATCAGGACGGTCATTCACGATCGAGGGAATGAACCGATCCCGGAAGAGGCTCAGATAAGGATTCTGCCCTTCGTCACGAATGACCTTCATCAAATCTTTCGAGGAATAGATGGAGTAGTTCCCAAATTGATTATCCACAACCGTGAGTCGGGTCGGAAAATACACAGAGGAAACAACTTCCAACCATTTGTCGATCATGAACAAACTCGCTCGATAGGCGTCAGGATCGTAAAATCCTTCGCTGCGCAAGGTATCCTTGGCGAGCTCAATCCGATCGACGAGATAGGAGAACCGATCGAGCGAATCGGTCACCTTCGCGTAATGCTCGCGACTTCCAGAACCCGTCTCCCCGGTCTGAGTCCGCTCAAGGTCGCGCTGCTTGGCGATCAACTGCTGGTAGACTTCAGCCGCATACTCTCTGGTCAGCACGGTATCCAACAATTCGATACCAAGGTCGCGCTGCGAGACGTCAGAAACCCCACCCTGGTGCAAAAACCCAGTCAGAGACGGCAAGCTGAGATAAGGCTGAGACGGATGCCAGGTTGGGGGGAAAAGCAGCGAGACTTTCATGCGACACTGGTCCTTTTATGCTTGAAAATCAGTGAGTTCGAGACCATCTCCTCTTATACCCTCCGCACTTGGGTAAATGCAATCCTGCGGACCTAGAGAGACTGACGCCAATGCCAGGAATCTTCAAGAAAAAAGGCCTCGAACCGTTCCCTCACTTACCGGGATTCCGATCCGAGGCCTTTTGAAAATTACGCGACGTCGCGGCTGTTACTTGCCGCTCTAGCCGCTACAGCTTCAACGTGAACCAGGTCGATAGCGACTTCATGCCGTTTCGCTCAACGTTGGCACCATCCCACACTGCGAAGGCAATCGGCACCGACATTCCCCCTTTAAATTGCACGTCGTTCGCATCACCGCTTTCCAGCGACCGCTTCACGACAACCCGCCATGTCGGCCCTGAATACGCTCCACCTTTGACGGATCCCGACGGTTCCCAGACACCGTTTCCGATGACGTCCTGGTGAGCTTGCGTGGTGAGGGTGCTGAAGCCGTTCGCGCTCAAATCTTCAACGGAACTCACGCGAAGCGTCGGATCAGACATGATGTTTCCAGACCAGATACCGGAGTTGAATGGCCCCAGGCTCCGACCAATACGGTCTGGATAGGTGACGCCCCCCGCCGGCTCTTCAAAGTAATAATCCCAGAAAATCCCAGGATACTGATCGTCGACATCCCACATCCCCGCGCTGTCCTTGCCAAGGTCCTTCTGCCATTCCGCATTCCACCGCCAGATGTTGGTCGTCCCACCGGACTGTCCCATACACTGGAAGGGCGGAGCCCCCGCCGTATTCACTGGAAACATCACCGCAACCTGGTCCCTGAAGTCTTGCGGACCGATCGCCGTGTCATTCTTCGTTTGATCAATCCACTCTAGCCGCATCCCAATATCCTTGCCGTTGGTCATCGCCTTGACGAACACCGACTTCACCGAAATATTCGGGTGCATCGGTGTCGTGATGAGCTGACCGCTCAACGGAACGACCACGCCTGGAACACTTTCCCACATGGGGTTGGCGCCATCCATGGGAATTGGGCCCTTCACCGTCTTAGCCGGTATCGTCACCGGTTGACTGACGGCCAGTGGTACTCGCCCCAACGTCAGCATCAGGCCGACAGTGAGGGCGGAGAGAAGAATGGCAAACACCAATTTCTTGTTGGTCGTCTGCGCTACCCTCATAGTGCACTCCCTCCTCTGAATTAGTGTAAAGATTGTGTTCGCTCTCGAACCGTTACCACACTTACTCACGCCGTTCCGGAAGGCTGCCCCTCCTCACTCTCCTTGTCTTTCTCTTTCACATCCATAAAAGACTGTGCACCAACTTCGTTCAACAACATGGTCAACTCGTTCCCCTGGTCTTGTGCACCGCATTCATACGTTTGGCCTTCGGGGGAGCTGAATGTCGCAGGACGATAGTCGGTTTCCGTATAGGGCTGAGGGGTCACGCCCAAGAAAGCTGTCTCAAAATCCATCCAATCCGCGGTCATATCGGCTACCAGTTTAAAGAGACCCGAGTCCGCCTTTTTGGTCAACATACGACAGAACAGCGGGACCCATCGACCAATATGATTCTTGACAAACTTCTTCTGTGCGTCAACCACGATCTGCGTCTTCTCCGGCCCGTCGTGGCAGAGCGAGTAGGATTCCTTGTACGCGAGAAAGTGCATGAACTCAAACTCGACACTGAGATGATCGAGCCGCTCATGGATGTCTTTCGACAACTCAACTCCAAAGGCCTTATAGAATCCTGAAATGTCGCCCATCACATGGGATTGCGCAAACACATGGTCATTCCCGAACAGGGTTTCGTAAGGAGGGCAATCCAGTGTAATCACGTTGCTGAACACCCGGCGATGTTCTGACTGGAGATCGCTGAGCTGCCAGTTGACACATTCGGAAGCAATCAGATCCTCAATCAGTGCCAACTGTGTCCTCAGCGAAGTCACTTTCCTCTTGGCTCGCTCGCCCCCCTCAGTGCCGAGGGCGACCTCTAATGCATCAAGGGCAGCCCGGCCATCCTCCACAAACTCGCCGCACCGGAGGTAATCAAGAAACTCCTCATCTTCCGGGTACAGGAGGCTCCAAGAGACCAATAAATAGATTTTACTGCGATTAAGCGCACGTTCAACGGCGGGGGAGTCCTTAATGGACACAGGACTCGGCAGCGTGGCGGCGGCAGATGCAGATATGCCTTGCATCGGCTGTTGACTCGTCATACAAATTGCCTCCCGACCACCTTAGCTCACCCTACCACCGCAGCCCCCAAGGCAGGGTAGCAGGACCTCGTATGTATATGAAAAGGCCCGTGCGAAGTCAAGAGTGAACTAGTTCGATCTTGTGACATAGTGATTTTCTTCCAAGCGACATCGCAGACGATGTGGCGCAATTATCAATCGATCCCTTCCAATAGACAGTATCAGAAACGCCGCCAGGATGTTCAAAAAGACCGTTCGCGAGGCGAGAACAACGCTGGCGGTCTTTTTCAACCTCCTGCCAACTGCCTCGACGGTACCACACGGATTGCGACATGGTCATTGACGGTTTTACAGATCATCTCACACATTCCACAGCCAACACAGGCTTCCTTCATCACGGAAAGCTGCAGGGACGCCACGTCCATCGCAAGGGCATCCGTCGGACACTTCGAGACACAGGCATGGCAGCCTTGCCCTGCCGTGCAGAGTCTATGTGAAACTGTCGCAATTCCCATTCGGACATGGTTGATCCCCTCGACCGGAAGGAGCGCCTCTGTCCCACAGGCGATAATACAAGGAAGGTCCTCACATAACACGCAGGGCGACTGATCGGCGAAAAGTACGGGTGTCCCATCCCGAGGATGAGCCGTGATCGCGCCTGGCGGACAGGCCGTGACACAATCATTGCACTTCGTACAACGTTCAAGGAAAAGCGATTCTTCTACCGCACCAGGGGGACGCAGCCAGTCCACACGCATCGGCGGAGGCGGCGGCTCCGCTGGAACACCCTCAGCCTCTTTGACGAGTTCGCGCGCGGCTTTGACGGTAGAGATAACGGAGTCTTTCAGGAAATCCCGCCGACCGTATGAAGGGTTGGTAGTCATTCAAGCAACTGAGCCTGGCGAATGGTCAAAATAGCTGTCCAGCGAAGCGAGAACAAAGCTGGCTGCTATTTTCACTATTCGCATTACATGACGCCGTCTGCACGGAGCTTATACACCTCAACACAACGATCACAGGCTCCAAAGTCCACGTCCCATCCAGGATGATTCTCGCGGATGAAGTCGAGCACGTAGGGTTCCACCTTCGTCCCCATATCCTCGACCCACGAATAGGTGGGGAACCGACACAGCGGGCACGGGAACCCCGGCATAAGCATGATTTTGTTTTCAGTCTCAGGAACTTCACCACCTTCCACATCCACAGCCCGATCCATGACACGAAGCGTGTCGGCGGCCATATCAATCAACTCGGAATGGGTGAAGTACGAAGTCTGCCAGAGCCCCTCAAACACCGACTTCAGTTGAGGAGGCGGAATTTTTCGGTACCAGGACCGGAATTCCTTGAAGCGATCCTCCTTGCTCAGCATCGGCTCTTTGCCTGCCGCGACCAATCGACTATCCACGCTCAAACTCCAGAGCACACGATAGCGCTGCAAGATGAGCGTCTCTTCGCCGGGGTTCTGCCCCAACTTGGTATCTGGGTCGTAGCCGAACACCGAGTCGATCATGTCGGAGATATGCATCAACTCATGGCGGCAATAGCGGGTCAATGCCGGGTCGTAAAAACGGCGTGGAATCAGCTTAATTCCAACGCCCTTCAGACCCTTCTCCTCAAACTCCTTCGCCAAGTCCTTTTCGACGGACCCCCATTTGCGTAGGATATCGACGCCTTCCTGAGCTTCCTTCAGCACACCTTTGACCAGGACAATTCCCACCTTTTCCTTCAACAGCGGATACTCGTTGAATGAGTCGCGGACGATGTCAGAAAACCCCCAGATGCCGAAAAGATATTGATACAGCTTCTTAAACTCCGCTTCCCGATCATCGAGCATGAATTTCTCGTAAATCGGGTCGGCATACTCATGGAACTCTTTATAGTAGGTGGGATCTCCCTCTCGTTCGGTCTTTTCAACGAACGAATCGATGACTTCCTGGAGCAAAGCTGGTTGGAATCTGATTTCCATGAGAACAATCCTCAGCGGCTTGGAGGGGCCATTAAAAAAAACGGTGCCTGACAACCCATCGGCAACCTAGCCATGGGCATCGGCTTGACTTGGCCGCGAGGCATCTCTTACGATCCGAACGACCAACAGAATTATACTGGCTGGCCTGTTGACCAATCAAGGACCAGATCACCAAGGAAACGTGTGCACATGCCGGAACCGACGATGACTCCTTCGCTCCCAGGTGTCTCCTCAGAGACAGTCGCTGCCTCACCACCTCCTATCGACTTCTTGGACTTCTGGGAAGCCGACTGTCGGGAAGTGAATACGTTCCGCGGCCATTCGCATGGAGTCTGGGCGGTCGCCTTTTCCCCTGATGGATCGACGCTCGCCAGCGGCGGCGCTGAACGCCTCGTGCGCATGTGGGACATCGAAACCGGCCGGCTCCTGCGTTCCCTGCGCGGCCACACCCATGATATTCGCGCCGTTGTCTTCACACCGGACGGACAGACCTTGGCCACCGGGAGTGAGGACCGCACCATCCGGTTGTGGAACGGCAAGACCGGCGAGCCCATGAAGCTCCTGTTCTCACGGTACGATCATAACGTCTGCAGCCTGTCGCTCTCGCCGGATGGGCTCATGCTCGCGCGTGGCAGCTATAACAAAGACATCAAGATTTGGGAAGTCACCACGGGAACCGAGCTGATGACGTTGCTCGGGAAGGATGAGTACGACCATCACTGGTCGGTCTGTGTGGCCTTCTCCCCAGACGGCATTCATCTAGCCAGCGGGACCGACATCGGAAAGATCAAGATGTGGGAGGTTCTTCCGAGCGGCGAGGAAAAGGTCCTCCACGACGGCCATTGGCGGAAAAACCAGGAAGATTCCACCGAGACCCGCGGCTACTATATCGAAGATGACGGCGGGTTCCAACAACCCATGGACTACTGGATCGGGGCCATGACCTTTACCCCGGACGCGAAACTCTTGATCACCGGCAGCCGGGATGCCACGATCAAGCTGTTCGAGATGCCGAGCGTCATTGAGAAGAAATCCCTCACCGGCCACAAGGGCTGGGTCCGCAGTCTCGCTGTGTCGCCGGATGGGAAAGTCTTGGTCAGCGCGAGCGACGACGAGACCATCAAGTTTTGGGATCTATCGACCGGCCGCAACTTCCGGACACTCAAGGGCCATAGTAGCAGTGTGCGTTGTATCACCTTTTCTCCAGATGGCAAACGCCTCGCCAGCGCCTCCTGGGATCGGACCGTGAAGCTGTGGGAAGGTGGAACGCCGTCAGCCGAGTAGCGACACTCCTTGCCCCCTCAGTTCGGCGCAACTTCGTAGACCAGTGTCACCGTGGCCTCAATCTTCAGCTCCCCCGGTGAGATCGGCACATCACCTGTGCCAGACTCCATCGCCATGCGTGCCATAGCGGCAGCGGGCCTAACCATATGGCCACCCTCATGAATTGATAGCACCCGCGCGAGTTTCACCTGCAGCGCCTCGCTCAACACCGCTGCTTTCTCGCGCGCCTTAGCCGCCGCCTGCTTCAAGGCACTCAGACGTACCGATTGTTCATCGCGCAACCCCCAGTGCAATCCCTGAAAGCTATTCGCACCGGCCTTCAAGACTTCTTCGATCACCGCGCCGACTCTATCGAGAATGCGGATTTCCACCGTCACCATATTGCTCACGACGTAGCCGACAATTTCCGGAGAAGTAGGCGGCACATCAGCGGGGCGATTTGGCGGCGGTCGATATTGCGGAGAGACTGTAACGGACGAGGTTTGGATACGTTCCTTGTCGATCTGTAGATCTCGTAGCCGGTCCATGACTTTGCTCATGACGGCGCTGTTCCGCTTCTGCGCTTCGGCAAGTGATTTGCCGGCAGTCTCCAAGCCGAACGTCACAAAAGCCGTATCCGGTGCGTGCGTCACCGTCCCGGTTTCACTGACCGTGAGGGTCGATGTCTCGGGCTTCGTCTCATCATGCGCCAGCGTCACAGCCGGAGCCCCCAGCAGCAGCAGCACCAACAGCCAGGCGATCAACATGCTCGTCCTCCTTTCATCAAAGGGACAACTCGTCTCGAGTCATGGCTTACCAACACAGCCAAGCGATCTGTGGCAGCATAGCGGCCCTTCAACGATGACGCAAGAAACGCGACCGCGTCACTGCTACTTGACCCAGCCAACGACATGCGGCATCTTCTCTCTGACAGGCCTGATGAGACAGGACCTCATGGCTATGACGTCGACCATGCTTCCACTTGGCACCACAGCACCCCCGTTCACCTTGCACGACGTGGTGAGCGGGCAACAGTATTCACTCGACTCGTTCACCGCCAAGACAGGGCTACTCGTGATGTTCATCTGCCAGCACTGTCCCTATGTAGTGCATGTCGAGCAAGAGCTTGCCCGACTCGGACGTGACTATCGCGACACGAGCTTAGGGATCATGGCCATCAGCAGCAATGACCCGATCAGTTATCCCAATGATGCACCGCCTCAGCTCAAAGAAATGGCCGTCCGCCTGGGCTTGACCTTTCCATTCTGTCACGATGAGACACAGGAGGTCGCGAAGGCCTATCGCGCTGCCTGCACCCCGGAATTCTATCTTTTCGATGGCGATCGTCGACTGGCCTACCATGGACAACTCGATGAGAGCCGACCCGGCAATAACAAACCGGTTACCGGCCGCGATCTCCGCTCCGCCATCCAAGCTGTGCTTGCCGGCAAGCCGGTCCAGGGTACCCAGAGACCCAGCATTGGCTGCAGTATCAAGTGGAAGCAGGGCAATGCCCCACCTTACGCTTGAAAGGCCATTGCAGGAACCCACCAGCATCGCGCCAAAATCCTGAAAATCCTCGGCTCGCAATGGCCTACCCCAGCTAGAACGCATCTATCCATCAGACATCAAAACGGTCGCGCGAATACGGTCGACACATCAATCATTACGTAAGCGAACAATTACAGATGGTTGACCAAAAACTATGTCTTCAGGGTGAGCATGGCATGAGAATTCTCATTCCCCATCTTCTGTGGATAACCATGTGAACAAGTATCGGCATTCTTCCAAATACAGTGCAAATGGCGTGTACATTCATCAAATCGCCTACTTTTCAGGCATCCGCCCCATATTAGCCAAGCCACAACTAATAGTGGCTCTTCTCTACGTTCATTACTTTCTTGCATATTCCTAGGAAATTATCTTGACATGAATCCGTCATCCCTCGCTGAGACCTGTACCATCCCCACCAATCCCCTAGTTGTCCACAGGTTCAACACATTTCTGGGGATGACGGCTCTCGATATCAGCAGCGAGGTTTCGTATCTGTCAAGGGGACGAGGAGAAAAAGATGGCTCCATTGAATGGGGAAAAAGATCTAGCGACCACCTCACAAGACCAGGGCCAAACGGCTGGCCAAGGCACTCAATTCTGAATTATCACGCGAGGTCCATTGAGATCATCGACAGCGTGCTCGGAGCATGAGGAAGACTCCATCAGCAGACCAACACACCAAACCGGCAACGAGTCAGAGCGACTGTGTTGTATAAGCGACGGAGACTGGAGAATCGGTCACGCTGGGAAGGGTCAGGAAGCGCGAGAGATGGGACAGCCAGCGGGGCTTCACATCTGACATCTTCACCCCGGGCGCAATGGGGATTGGAGTCAAGCAATGAAGGTGTGTTGTGCGAATAGAACATGGCAGATCCGGTTCTTATGTATGGTCTGCCTAAACGTTGTTAGACCTTCGACGAGAGAAACTCCATGATCAGTCGGCGCACAATCATTCAATCACTTGGTCTTCTTACCGCAGCCACTCTGCTTGGCAGCGCAAAAGAAGCTGTTGCGATGGCGAATCGTCAAGACGTGTGGTTCATGCCAGACGAGAGTGACCCTCACGAACGCACATGGATGGCCTTTGGTGCCAGCCAAGAAATATGGGGCAGGGAGCTCTTACTGGATGTTCAGCGCAACTTGGCGACGATTGCCCTCACCATCGCCAAGTACGAGCCAGTCTCGATGCTGGTTCGTCAATCCGACTTACCACGAGCCCAACAACTGATGGAGGACAAGGTTGATCTGATTGTCTGCCCGCTTGATGATTTGTGGGTGCGTGACACCGGTCCGGTTTTTGTCGTGACGGAACATGGCGATAAAGCCGCAGTTGATTTCAACTTCAACGGCTGGGGAGAGAAGCAGCACTTTGACGACGATGCCGAAGTCGCCACGTTCGTCGCTCAGCGTGCTGGTGTGCGCCGCATTCAAACCGACTTAGTACTTGAGGGCGGCGGGATTGAGGTAGACGGACACGGTACGGCGATCATCACCGCGAGTTGCGTGCTCAACGCAAACCGCAATCCTGGTGTCAGCAAGGCCCAGTGCGAGCGGGAGCTGAAGCGGTTACTTGGCCTGGAGAAGATCATCTGGTTGCCTGGCATTAAAGGCAAAGACATCACCGATGGACACACCGATTTCTATGCGCGCTTCGCGCGCCCAGGGGTGGTGATCGCTGGCTATGATCCTGATCCAAAGTCCTTCGATCACGCGGTGACAAAACGACATCTGGAAATGCTGCGCAGAGCAACGGATGTCGAAGGCCGAACACTGGACGTTGTGGTTTTGGAGGGACCTTCAAGGGTTCGAGGGAAGTTTGCCAATGACGACTTCGCCGCCGGCTACATCAATTTCTATGTCTGTAATGGCGCAGTGATTGCCCCTGAGTTTGGTGATCCACGAACCGATGCGGCAGCTCAACGCGAACTGCAACGAGCGTTTCCCGGACGTGAGGTGGTCCAGATCAACGTTGACGGAATCGCAGCTGGTGGCGGAGGTATTCATTGCACGACACAGCAAGAGCCGAAGGTCTAACACCTCAATCCAGCGGACTGCCTACGGCAGCCGCTGATTTCCAACGTTAATGCGACGGAGCTGAGGATCGCTTTAAGATAGTGCGATCTCGGCGCCGAACTTCCGTACTTGGCGGTTCTGCGACCGTCAGAATCCGACCGAGGCTGTGTGAAAACAGACATGCCGAGCGAGTGAAATCTTTGCACCAACGGCATTGCAGTTCGGTTTGACGTGGCGTGGCGGACGTGCCGTTCAGTTTTGCAATCAGACCGGACAGGCTACCCTGTCATGGCCGCCATCAGGGGTTTTGCCCCGACGATTCGCAGCATTCGCTTCAGGTTATACGCCAGTACATGCAAACTCATCTCCGTGTTGACCTTTGGCAACGTCTTCATCAGGAAATGCGTCGCCCCCATCCACGCCTTGAGTGTGCCGAAGACGTGTTCCACGGTCTGCCGGCGAAGTTTCATGGCGTTCGGCATTCGATCCAGCCGATCCTGCATGGCGTCCAGAACAGATTCATGTTCCCAGCGCGAGATACGCCGGTAGTCGCCCGTGGTGCAGCGCGCTTTCAGCGGGCAGCGCGGACAGGCCGAGGCCCAGTAGCGGTGCTGCGTCAGACCGCGTTCAAGGCTCGTCATGCGATAGATTGCGTGCTCCCCGGCAGGGCAGCGGTAGGCGTTGCGCTCGGGGAGGTAGACGAAATCACGCTTGTCGAACAGGCCCGCTGCGTGATTGTTGGAGGTCAGCGGCTTGGGCACTAAGGGGGCGATCCCCTGCTGCTCGCATTTCCGGATTTGCTCGCCATTGAAATAGCCTCGGTCGGCCAGCGCCATGAGGCGTGCCTGGCCGGTCGCCTGCGCCGCGTGTTGGGCCACGGGCGAAAGCTGCTGACGGTCGTGCCCGTGGTTCGTCACCTCGTCAGCCACGATCAGATGGTGCGTTGTGTCCACGGCGATTTGTACGTTGTAACCCACCATGCCGGTGCCGCGGCCGCTCGTGGCCATGGAGCGGGCGTCCGGGTCGGTGAGTGAAATCTGGCCATCGGGCGCGTCACGCATGAGCGCACCAATTTCATTCAGGCGCTGGATCTGCGTGTTGACGATCTGCAGTTTCTCCTTCAGATGATGCACACGGGCCTCGGGCACCAACGCGGGATCGCGATCAGCCCGATCCAGCTCGGTGAGGTAGCGGGCGATACTGGCGTCGAGTTGCTCGATACGGGCTTGGAGCTTCCGGTCGGTGAAGTTCTTGTCGCGGTTGTTCACGGCTTTGAACTTGCTGCCGTCGATGGCGACGAGGGCCTCGGAGAACAGGTTGAGCCGCCGGCACAGCAGAACGAATTCGCGGCAGACACGACGAATCGCCGCGCCCTGATCTTTCCGGAAATCCGCAATGGTCTTAAAGTCCGGCATGAGCCGGGTGAGCAACCACATCAGCTCGACGTTGCGCTGGGACTCGCGCTCTAGGCGCCGGCTGGATTGAATCCGATTGAGGTATCCGTAGATATAGAGTTTGAGTAGCACCGCGGGATGGTAGGACGGTCTGCCGGTCGCTTCCGGTTGGACGCCATCAAACCCCTGCTTGGCCAAGTCGAGTCCGTCGACGAAGACGTCCACCACACGAACGGGATTGTCTTCGGCGATGTAGTCTTCAAGTGACTCCGGAAACAGGGTGTGTTGCGACCGGTCTTGCCCTGCCATGAAGCGCTTCATCAGGTATACCTCGTCAGGCGAGTGGACTGGACCGATGAGATCCGTCGTAGCATCGTCACCATGGGACGCGGGCTCATGTGGTGAAAAATACAACGTAGCGAGCGACATCGCAATGGCAACCGACTCCCGAATGAATTGCTACAGTCCACGAGGTCAATGAAGGATGTGACGTGGGCAAGACCACACTGTTCCGTACGGATGCGGCCCACGTTTTCACACAGCCTCGACCCAAACCCGACGTACACGACCGACCGCTATCAGAGAGGGGGCTTACACCGATCCACATAAGAACCCGTGATTCATGGCCCCACCGTCGCCATTTATTGACCAACCGTCGAGCAGGGCGTATTCTTCACGAACAGTATCCTCGTGTTGTACGGACAGAAAATGGCAGATCCGGCCCTTATGCGGATCGGGCTAAACATAGTTAGCCCCGCTGCACACTGCCTGATCACCTCGGAGCCCTAAAGATGACTTCTGCTCTCTCCTGGAACGCGATCATGGGTCGCTTCACTCAGCACAAAAGCTCGATCATCTTCCATGGTGAAACGATCAGGGCACTGGATTCAGAGCAGGAGAACTCTGCGATCGGCCTCTACATCTGCAACCGCCGATTCGCTGAGGGTACGATCTCTGTCGATGTTCAGTTCTCTGATCCCGCCCGAAACGCTGCCGCAGACATCGTCCTATACTTCGACCCGCAGAACCGTTGGACGCTCAACGCTGGCCTAAATTCGTTCGGCCAATTCGCGATCAGACATTTCGACACCAAGTGGACAACGCACTCCACAGCTGGTGAAGCGAACGCTCTGGTCCCAAACAGAAAGTACAGCCTCGAAGCCCAGTGGCGTGGGTCAACCGTTTCGCTGCGATGCGACGGGGTGGAAGTGACACGCGCCACGCTGTCGTTCCCTCTGCCGCAGAGTCAAGTCGGTATCTTCGCAGTTGACCGCAACAAGATCGAATTCTCGAACTTCAAAGTTCATCCCGTCGAACCAAAAGCATTTGTCGTCATGCAGTTCTCATCGCCGTACAACGAGGTCTACTCTGAGGTCATCAAGTCAGTCTGTGATGGTGAGCACATTGACGTTACGCGGATTGACGAGGAAGCAGGGCCGGGGATGATCATTGAAGACATCGCCCGCGCAATACGCGAGGCAAAGGTGGTTATTGCGGACATCAGCCCAGTCAATGCCAACGTCTTCTATGAAGTCGGGTTCGCACATGCCCTCAACAAGCCGACGATCTTGCTTGCCGAAAAGGGCACCAAGCTACCCTTCGATGTCTCACCATTCCGAATTCTGTTCTATGAAAACTCCATCGGGGGCAAGCGGATCTTTGAAGAAGGCCTCAGAAAGCACCTTCGCGCAGTCCTGCAGCAGCAGGGCTAACCAGCGGGTGAACCGGACCGCCCACAGCCGGCTTCGCCCTCTGTGTTCGGCCAGTTACACGCAACGTTAATGCGACAGGGCTGAGGACCGCTTTACGGTGGTACGACCTCGGTGACGAACTTCCGCTCGTGGCCGATGGCAGTCCTCGACCGAGGCCGTGTGAAAACGGGAAAGGAATTGAAGTCTAAGAAAATCGACCTCTCAGAATGAGCTGTATTCGATTATTTCGAGTCGGGTAATGGTATGAGGACCCTAGAAATCATGCAAAGTCGAACTGCCTACGAGTTTTCACACAGCCTCGACCCAAAGCAGAAGTCCACGACGACCCAAAGCAGAAGTCCACGACTGACCGCTATCAGAAGCGGGGCTTACGCCGATCCGCAGAAGAACCTGTGATCAATGGTCCCACCGTCGCAACCCATTGAAGCGGCAGTGGTCATGGCGTATTTTTGTTCGAACAGTTGCGGCGTCTTATACGGGCAGAAATTGGCAGATCCTGATCTTCTATAGATCAGTCTAAGCGTTGTTAGGTCGGCGCAAGACACGTTGAGGGGGGATGAACATGACGAAAACCAAGAATGGAGCAAACTTTACGGCCATAGATTTAGGTCCTCTAGCCCAGTTGGATCAGTACAAATTCAAACATCCGGCATTGCCACGTGAAACCGATGGCAAGCTTTTCTTGCACCAACTCTTGGGCCTGACCAGCAGCGAAATTTCCATGAACAAGCTGCCACCCCGGACTTCGATGCCGTTTTATCATAAGCACCAACTCAACGAGGAAATTTATATCTTCCTCAAAGGCGAGGGTGAATTTCAAATTGATGGGAAGGTGTTTCAGGTCGGCGAGGGGACGGTGGTTCGGGTTGCCCAAGAAGGAGAGCGATGCTGGCGAAACACCTCTGAGACAGACGACCTATTTTACATTGTTATTCAGGCCCGCGCAGGCACCTACGATGGCCATACAGTCGCGGATGGCGTTGGCGTTCAGAAAAGAGTGAGCTGGGTTGCCAAAGAGCCTGCCTAACAAGGCGCTCCAGCCGACCGTTCACCCGCTGCGCGAGTTCGCATCGGCTGAGCGTTGGCGTTAATGCGATAGGACTAAGGACCGCTTTATGGTAGTGCGGTCTCGACGCCGAACGTCCGCTCTTGGCGGTGAGTTCAACTGGTCGCTGCAACAGATGCCTGAAATTTCTCTGCTGGGGTTTCGTATGCTAAGGTTTTTCTTGGGCGTTCGTTCAACTGTCGAGCCACCGTATTGAGCTGGGCTTGCGTATATCTGGATAAGTCGGTGCCTTTTGGAAAGTATTGCCGAAGCAACCGGTTCGTATTCTCATTGGAACCCCGCTGCCAGGGACTCTTTGGGTCACAAAAGTATACGGCAATATCGGTCGCGAGGGTGAAGTGGCGATGATTGGCCATCTCCGTGCCTCGATCCCAAGTCAAGGATTTATACAGCTCGGTGGGAAGTCGCTGGGCATGTTTCACGAGGGCCGCTGCCACGGTGGCCGCATCCTTCTTTTCTATTTTAGCCAACATGACATATCGCGACTGGCGTTCCACTAACGTGGCAATATAGCTGTTGTGGGTTCCACCAATGAGATCGCCTTCCCAATGCCCCGGGACTGCGCGATCTTCCACGGAAGCTGGCCGATCTTTCATCGAGACGGCATGCGGTATTTTCCCCAATCCTTGGCGCTTCAGACTCGCATGCGTCGAGCGGCGAATGGCTCGTTGGCTTCGGAGACAGGCCTGCAGCTCCTTCTTCAAGACCCCTCTGGCCTGAACATAGAGGCTGCGATAGATGGTTTCGTGGGACACGCGTACGTGTTCGCTATGAGGGTATGTTCTCTTCATCCACCCGGCAATTTGCTGTGGAGACCACTGCTGTTTGAGCTTGGCCGCGACGACTTGCGCGAGGGAGTGGTGACGAGCCAGCTTGCATCGTTTGGGCCGGCGCGCTCGATCCCAGGTGATTTGGTCTGCTGACGAAGCTCGATAACGATCATATCCCCCATTGCGAGTAAGTTCACGACTGATTGTGGAGGGAGATCGTTGTATCTGACGAGCAATACCACGAATAGATTGCTTGCTGGCGACTCCCCGGGAAATCTCTTCGCGTTCCGCCAGGCTCAGGGCGAATCGTGATCGCTTTCTCGTGGGAGGACGAATCCCCCCGCTGGGCGCAAGAATAGGATAAATCGAGGAGGACTCGCGCTTAAAGAGGCGGCCAATTGAACTCATGGATTCGCCACGCTGCCAGCGATCCCAAATATCCGCTCGCTGTGCAGCACTATAGTAGATGCGGGTTCGATGTTTCATCGTCACACTCCATCTCTAGAAGATAAGATAAAGTGTTGCGTTGATCAATTGAACTCACCGCCGATAGCGGCCATCACGGACGGTCAATCTTGCCGTTTCTCAACTGAAACTCTCGCCTCAAATCCGACACCGAACGTCAGATCGAGTTTGAGCTTTAAGGAGGTAAATCCTTGCCGCATCTTCAGCAACACTACAGCGCGAAGCTTTCGTGAAACAGCCACGTGAGGGGATCGTTTGGGCCGCAAGCGTTCGTGCAGCATGACTCCATTGATCCACCATTACCACGCGTAGGCTTCCGGTGCGGCTCCACCAGGGCCTGGGAAAATCTCATCCAGTTGTTTCAAGGTGTCCTGGTCCAGAGCAAGGCTGAGCGCTCGCATAGCTCCTTCCAGCTGTTCCATCGTGCGAGGACCAATGATCGGCGACGTCACAGCCTTCTGATGCAGCAGCCAGGCCAGTGCGACATCAGCCGGTCGTTCGCCGATCTTCCCGCACAACGCCTCATACGCTTCCAGTTTTGAACGAGACTTGGCTACCTCTTTTTGTAGGTCCTCGTCGGCTCGACGCCCACTACCTGCGGATTGCAGGACCCCGGCCAAGAGCCCACGCCCAAGCGGACTCCACGGGATCAGACCAATCCCATAGGCTTCACAAGCAGGAATGACCTCCAGCTCGATCGTACGTTCGTTGAGATGATAGAGACTCTGCTCCGAGACAAGTCCAAAGAAATGGCGGCTGCGCGCCGCTTCCTGAGCCTGAGCCAAATGCCACCCGGCAAAGTTGCTGCTGCCCACATAGACCACCTTGCCTTCTCTGACTAACTGCTCCATCGCTTGCCAAACTTCTTCCCATGGTGTTCCGCGATCGACATGATGCATCTGATACAGATCGATCCAGTCTGTTTGAAGCCGACGCAGACTCTCTTCGCAGGCTTGCTTGATATGGCGGGCCGAAAGGCGAGACTGATTGGGCCACTCCCCCATGCGGCCAAATACTTTGGTGGCCAGCACCACCTTCTCTCGACGGCCTCCACCCTGTGCAAACCACCGGCCGACGATCTGCTCTGTCCACCCTTCGCCGAGTTTCCACCCATACACATTGGCCGTATCGAAAAAGTTGATCCCGAGATCTAACGCTCGATCCATTATGGCGAAGCTGTCCTGCTCACTCGTCTGCGGCCCAAAATTCATGGTCCCGAGACAGAGCCGACTGACTTTCACGCCTGACCGGCCAAGCTGTGTATATTCCATGGAGAACCGACTCTCTACTTAGACCAAGACTCAAGGCCCTCGATCGAGCCTAGCAGGCTGTTAAAAAACTATTGCGCGGCACGATCACACTCGACAGCATGGAGATCATAGACCGCAGGGTGTTCAACAAGGCCGTCCAGCAAGGCCTCAGCAAGCGAAGAGGCGAGGCGTACGCTTCGGTACGTTGAGCCTCTGAGCGAGGCGAGAACGCCGCTGGCGGACTTGTTCAACACCCTGCTAATAGCCCCGCCCGGTACTCCCCCCACGCCCCATGCGATCGAGTGGGAGGGCATCATAACGTTGTTTGAGATCCGGATGTTCGCCGAGATAGTGCTTGACCGCTGCATCATCCGCAAACACTTCAGGACTACGCTTGCGATATTCTTCAAGCGTCAGATCGTGCTTCGCCAGGAGCGCCGTGAGCTTGGCATTGATATCCGCTCCCATCTGTTGCATGCGTTCCTGTGACGGACGCTGTCCTTCACCATAACCTGCGCCCCCCTTGAAATAGTTCGTCATCATCTCACCGATCTCAATGCGCGCATTGACGAACTTTTCCACTTCAGCCGGCTCAGCGGCACAGGCCGGCCCGGCGAAGAGAAGAACCCCCACCAACACATTGATCACTCTCAGTCGTAGATTCATGGTTTTGCTCCTCTTGACGTTGCCCTACACGATGGTCGCTCCCACACTATGCTCATCATACCGTCCGTGTAGGTACGGATGCACGGGAGCAGAAGGGACCGCGATCGTCACTTTCACTCGACTGATTGTCCTTGGAGAAAAAGCGCTTGTTCCACCGTACGGAAGAACTGTTGATAAAGATCCGGCTCCTCCACGGCGCGAAGGTAAAACTGTGCGCTCGCGCGTACGACCAGTTGAGTCTCGTTCCGCTTACGGACCGTCACCGTGACACGCACTAAATTGCTCCGGTTATAGAACGGGCCCCATGTTCGGTAATTGCGGTTGAGCACCAAGAGTGCATCAGGTTGATACCACACATAGCTCACATCTCCACCATAGACCTGCTCGGTCTCGACATATTTCCGTCCGGACACGATTCCCAGTTCTTCGTCGAGGACCTCTACCTTGAAATCCAGGTCTTGCAGAGTGGCCAGGATGACGCTCAGCATCCGTTGTCGGTCGGTGGTATCGAACACCCGCGACTGGGCGGATCGAATTTTGACCTGACTTTCATCGGAGAGCCAGATTTGGTCGCGCGAGTCCCATTGATTGTGATGTCGCAATTCATAGGGCATCGGGCAGCCTTGCAAGAGGAGACAGAACAGACCACTGATTGCAAGCTGCACCCGGCGCCTACCGCTCGACGTCGAGGAGCTGTCTCGATCTCGTTTCATGGCGGCCATACCCGCTCGACTCATTGCTTGGCAACGAACAGTGATCGTTCCAGTGTGGCGAAGAAATTCTGGTAGACCTTGGGATCTTCAATCGGCTTATTATTATAGATGGCATTCGCACGGATCGTCGTTCGCCCATCGGTTTCAGAACGGATCGTCACACTGATCCCCACAATGTCATAAAAGTTCGGCTCGGCAAAACGTGCGGCCGTGATCAGCCCCAGCGACTCATTCGCCCGTTCGATAATGAAGCCAAGATCCTGCAATGCGGCAATCACGCCACGCATCGCCGTCTGTCGATCCTTCACATCAAACGAACGAGTTTGGATGCTCCGAATCTTCATCTGTGCGTCGGTCGGCGCAAGCAAGTCCGGAGTAGGCTGTGGAGGGGTACAGCCGAAGGTTATGGCAACGACAACCCACGCAATGATAGCCCCAACGACACGGTGGCGCATCATGACCTCATACTTAGAGTGCAAACGGTTCGAGAAATACCGCCTTGGACAGTTTTGCAAAAAAGGTCTGGTACATGACCGGATCGCGTAACATTTCCATCCGCTGTTCTCCCGGTGCAATCGACTGATTCCCTGCCGATCCGTCCCCCTTCCAGACGACCCGGTAAAAGACCACCCGGACTTCCTGCCGCGTGGCGTCGGCATTGATGGGACGAGTCACCAACGTCGCAGCGATTTTTTGATGCAGATCGACGGCAATAATGATTGGAGGTTGCTGAACGAAGATCAATCCGGTGCTCAGTACAAAGATCCCAAAGCGGCTGATATCCTGCCCATATTCCCTGGCGCTCCGCTCCTTCGCCGCACGCAAAAATCCCACCTCACGCACACTCTCTTCAATCTGAAACCCCACATCTTGGAGCACCGCTGCCGAGGCAGAGAGGAGTTCGGCTTCATCTTTGGTCTCAAACACACGGGTTTGCATCGCCCTGTTCCGCAGGCTCTCTTCCTGCAGCTGAAAGAGGTCCTGCGGGTGCGTCTGGGCGACACAGCCCATCAACCCCATCGCCATCACGATCGTACTTGCCGCGACACTCCATCGTGGCATCATTCCACCGACACTCCCTAATAGGCTGTGGAAAAACTTATGCTCACTACGGAATCCGTCATGAATATCGAGGTGCGAGACAGCGTTGAATCGCCATGCAGAATGCGCAACAATTCCATCCGGCAAGGCCACAGCGAGCGAAGAAGCGACGCGTAGACTGTTTTCACCCGCCCACCCATCGCCTGTCTAAACAGGCGTCTGATCAAGCCGTACGTTGAGCCTCTGAGCGAGGCGAGAACGCCGCTGGCGGACTTTTCCCGCATCCTGTTAAAACTGTGTGGCGTTATAGGCAAAGTCTCGGACCATTTTATCTTCGTCGTACTTGATAATGATGGTCAGCGTGCGTTGGCGCTGAGAACTGGAGCTATTCCGTGACGCCGCACCAAGGATGATGATCCCGGCAAATGATGAGCTCGCCGTATCGACTCGATCGCTAGATACCTTATCGTAGATCCAGACTTCTCGTCGTTTCTCATCGGTCGTGACGATGTTGGGGCTGCCTAGCAGTTCAGCAACTCGAGAGGCCGGCATGCCGACTTTGACCTCACCCTGCACTGTCCCCACGGTCAGCCGGTCTTCCTTGATTTCTGCCTTTTCTCCTCCGCCCAGACATCCTGGCAGCACAGCCATCAGGCACAGGCACCATATCATTCCTAGTCGTTTCATCGGATCTCCCTCCTTGCCATTAGTGGCAGCGTCCGCCCAGTACACTCATCGCCAAACGCACACGTGTGGGCAGCTCAGACATCGTCAGCTTTCCGTTTCTTCGACCTCGCGATGCGCTGAAGGAATGCCGTAGCGTTTACACTTTTCCCAGAGCGCCTTTCGGGACAGCCCCAAAATTTTCGATGCCGTCGTTCGACTCCCATCCACGCGCTCCAACACGGAAACAATATAGTCCTTTTCGAAGCCTTCTCGTGCAGTGGCAAGTGAGGTGAGGGACATATCCTTCTTCTTCTTCCCTCCGGTCAAACCTTCACCGCAGAAGCCGCAAGATTCCTGTGGAGCACCCCCCAGATATGGGCAGGATTGAAATCCACAGAGGTCAGCCGGCTGCACCGTCGTTCTGTCCCGTCCAAGCGCCACGGCCCGCTCAACCATATTTTCCAACTCTCGCACATTTCCCGGATAGGATTAGCGGAGCAACAATTCCCGCGCCTGCTGGGAAAACCCAGGCAGTTGTTTGTTCAGTTTCAGCGAACATGTTTCGAGGACGTACTCGGCGATGACCAGAATATCTTCTTGCCGTTGTCTGAGCGGCGGAACGATGATCGGCACGACGTTGAGCCGATAAAAGAGGTCTTCGCGGAACCGACCCTGTGCCACCTCTTTGCGTAGGTCTTTCTGTGTGGCGCACACAAGTCGCACATCCGTTTCGATCGGCTCATTGCTCCCGACCCGTTCGAAGGTACGTTCCTGCAGGGCGCGCAAAAGTTTCACCTGTACTACGGACGAGATTTCGCCGATTTCGTCAAGGAACAAGGTCCCTCGATTCGCCATTTCGAATCGCCCGCGTCGCTGGCGTAACGCGCCCGTAAAGGCCCCTTTCTCGTGGCCGAAGAGTTCCGCTTCCAGCAGTGTCTCCGGCAACGCGGCGCAGCTGACTTTGATCAGCGGATACCCTTTCCGCGGGCTGTTCTGATGCAGCGCGTTGGCGACAAGTTCCTTGCCTGTTCCACTCTCCCCCACGATCAGGACGGTGGAATCGGTCTCAGCCACGAGCTTGATCTTGTCCAGTACCCCGCGCATCTGACTGTTCGCCCCTAAAATGCCATTGAAGCAGAACTTGTCCTCGAGCTGATGTTTGAGATCCTGATTCTCCCGACGGAGCGCGATCATGCCACCGACCCGCTCAACGATCAGCAGTAATTCGTCCATCTGGAATGGCTTCGTGATGTAGTCAAACGCCCCCAGCTTCATCGCCTCAACAGCCGTTTCGACTGATCCATGTGCGGTAATCACGAGCACCTCGGTCTGAGGCTCTTTACCTTTGGCCGTCTGAAGCACAGCCAACCCATCCACACCCGGCAATCGCAGGTCGGTGATCACCACGTCATAGGTCTTCGCTCGTATCGCTTCGAGCCCTTCCGTGCCAGTGGAAGCCGCCTGAACCTCGCAGCCAACAGCCTCCAACGCATCCATCATGGAAAGACGCATCAAGGGCTCATCGTCGACCAGCAGAACAGTCAACCCTTTCATGTTTCCCTCTCCGCAAAGGAACGGTCTCGTGACACGGGCAAGCACAGCGTGAACGTCGTTCCTTTTCCAACTTCACTCTCGACTAAAATTTTTCCGCCATGCCGCTCCACGATACCAAGGTTGACCGAGAGACCAAGCCCCGTCCCCTCTCCTTCCCCTTTGGTCGTGAAGAAGGGATCAAAGATCCGTGGGAGCACCGATGCAGGAATGCC
>Ga0105164_10000531_pt1 | contig 26506 bp, 31 predicted proteins | sample VDWuncwatermetaG_FD_89674 | JGI IMG/M metagenome (GOLD analysis project Ga0105164, IMG submission 89674) | Wastewater microbial communities from Netherlands to study Microbial Dark Matter (Phase II) - VDW unchlorinated drinking water | ecosystem: Environmental > Aquatic > Freshwater > Drinking...
CAACACCTATAGGCCGCATGAGGCGCTGGGATATGATGTTCCAGCTAATTATTATAAACTTAATAACATGGCAGGGCTAACTTTAAATTCAAATTAGTTGTTCCGAAATCGTCGGGCAGGACACGCTAATTACCCGTCCATCAATAAGATAGGCTGTAATTGTATCCTCAGTAATATTTACATCCTTAATTTTTACTTCCCGAAGTTTTACCGCAGTGTTCATAATTGCCCTTCAATATTTTTAACCAACGGCATTTGTTATTAAGGGTCTCATAATTGAATTGACATGGATTAGAAAATCTCCCCTTACCCCTCTTTGCCAAAGGAAGGCAACACACCCCTTAGTCCCCTCTTGATAGAGGGGAAAATCCTACCTTTTAAAAAGGGATGTTAGGAGGGATTTTACAAATCAGAGCGTAAGTCAGTTTTTAAACTTCTTCCATGGTGTCAAGTTTTTATTGACACCTGATTAGCATTTGGTTTACATTTACCAATTAAAGTAGCTGTGGTTATTATAACTTATGATAAGATAGCTATAGAAATAGTGATGAAGAAATGGTGCCGGAGGAGAGAATCGAACTCTCATGGGGTTGCCCCCGCGGGATTTTGAGTCCCGTGCGTCTACCAATTTCACCACTCCGGCAGTTGATTAGTCTATTTTTAACATAGGAAGGCAAAGAATGTCAAGGAGGTTGCAGGTTTTTTTTCACCCTAACCCTCTTCCATCAAGGAAGATGTAAGTTTTAGGGAAGGTCAAGGGATATCACTTTTTCTGTTATGAGCAACATTACAAAAAATTTTATATTCGCAGGTTTTTTATTTCTGGCGGCCGGAGTCACGCTCGGGGCGCTGCTTGCTATAAATATCTTAAGAGAGATACTTGTCTCATCTGCCCCGGGCATTTTTCTTGTCCATTCCCATATCAATATCTTTGGTTTTATCTTTATGGTTATCTTTGGCGTGAATTACCACTACATTCCTATCTTCAGCAATCGTTCTATGTATAGCGAGAAGTGGGCGAACTATCACCTCTATATGACGATTGCTGGTGTTATTGGAATGGCAATAGGTTTGGCAGTTTTAAGCAGGGTGGGGATTATCATATCTGCAATTTTTGAGGCTGCTGGCGCTTATCTCTTTATGTTTAATATCATCAAGACATTCACGCAAAAGCCGCAGATTGACAAAGAACCATTAAAGGATGAAAGGTATAATGAGAGCGATAAAATAGCTGTAAAGTTTACAAGGCTAAGCACGCCCTATCTCATCCTCGGCACAACATTGACTATCTTTATTTCTCTGATGCCTGACGGTTATATTAGATTTCGTCCTGTTATCTATCACGCCTATTTTCTTGGCTGGATAGCAATGATGATATTTGGCGTTGGCTATCATATTCTGCCGAGGTTTGCAGACAATAAGGTCCACAGCCTGTTTCTGATGCGCCTTAATCTCAAACTTGCGAATATTGGTATTGCTGGATTTGTCTTCTCATGGCTTCTTGGTATATTTTTCGGTTCTGGCTTTTTAGGCAATCTAAGACATCCCTTTGGCATCCTTGCCGCCTCTGCGCTTTTTATATTTGTTTATAATATATGGAGGAGTGTGTTTATAAAAAAGTAGGGGCAAGGCGCCGCCTTGTCCCTACTTTTTCACAATCTCTGTCCCTACCCCTTTATCAGTAAAAATCTCCAGCAGAAGCGCATGTGGAACGCGGCCGTCAATAATATGGGTCTTTTTTACACTGCCCTTTAGTGCAGTAAAGCATGAGGCGACTTTAGGAAGCATGCCGCCAACAATTATCTTCTTTTTTATAAGCAACTCCACCTCTTTTTTAGAAAGGGTTGATAGAAGTTTTCCTTTCTTATCCTGTATGCCTTTTACATCTGTAAGCAAGAGCAGCTTCTCTGCTTTTAATGCGCCTGCAATAGCGCCTGCTGCTGAGTCTGCATTTATATTATAGGTCTGGCTGTCATCGCCTATGCCCATTGGCGCAATAACAGGGATAAAGCCCTGCTCCATTACAGAGAGGATAACAGCGGCATCAACAGACTTCACCTCACCAACAAGGCCAAGATCAGCGCCCTTTAGTCGCATCTTCCTTGCTGAAATCATGCCGCCGTCTTTGCCACTCAGACCAACAGCCCTGCCGCCATGCTTGTTAATGAAGGAGACTATCTCTTTATTTACCTTTCCTCCCAATACCATCTCAACTATATACATGGTCTCCTTATCCGTCACACGTTGGCCATGCACAAATACCGGTTTTTTGCCGAGCCTCTCCATTGTCTTGCCGATCATCGGCCCGCCGCCATGAACAATAACAGGATTGATGCCGACATATTTCATAAGGATTACATCAAGGGCAAATTTCTCCTTTAAGCCCTCGTCTGTCATGGCGCTCCCGCCATATTTTATAACAATGGTCTTGCCGGAGAATTTTTTGATATAAGGCAGGGCCTCTATCAGGATATTTGCTTTTTCAATTAATTTTTCCACTTTTAAATGCCTTTTTGTCAGGCAGGATAGATTGGCATGATTTTTAATTGGTGCCGAAGGTGGGACTCGAACCCACATGGGTTTCCCCACACGCCCCTCAAACGTGCGTGTCTACCAATTCCACCACTTCGGCACATCAGCTATAATAACCAACAACCCTTTATTTTGTCAATAGATTTTTGTATGGAACTGATTCACAGGTTCAAGATTTGACGGGCTGCTGAAAAAGTCATCAACAGCCTTGATTACATAGATTAGAAAAAATGATTACACAGATATTTCGGGGAGTTTTAATCTGTGTAATCTGATCTTTTATCTGTGTAATCAGAGATTGTTAAGTTTTTCAACAATCTCTAACTCAGCTCATCATAGAAATAATCTTCTCCACAAGCCTGTCCCTGTTCGCCTCTGTCACCTCTACCAGCTTCACGTCTTCCCTGTTCTTAATCTGGAATATGTAGCCGTTTCCCTCGTGCTGTATGGTTGCAACAACAATCTTTGGCGAATTCAGGGCATTCAAAACAGACTCTTTAAATCTCTCGGAAAGGGTCTCCATCTTGCCTATCTCATCAATAACAATTGCATCCTTTTCCTTGTCTGATATTGCAGCCTCAATGGAGGCGGCGCCAATCTCTTCTACTGCCTTAAAAGCAACTCCATATTTGCCAACCTTATACGGACTGTCTAATTTTGTATCTGCGAGGATACCCTCTTTTCCGTCAAGGGAGAATATCTTAAACCCGCTTCTAAAAAAACCCTCTTTAGTCTCATGGGTATAGAATCCGCCCGGCCTTAGGCGAAGCTGTGATATCATCTCCGTAACAAGCTTTATTACAAGCGTAGTCTTTCCAGAACCGGGTTTTCCAGTAAGCAGAACATTTACCTTTTTAATCTCCTGCGGCGGCTTTAGGGCTATATCCCTTACAAAGTCTACACAATGAAGGGGCGAGCCTCCGCCTCCGCTGAATTTTTTATTGCAGGTCCCGCGCCATGCGCAGATTGAGCATAACTGTGTTTCATTAACTGCCATTTACCTGTCTCCTTTTTTCTCCTCTATCTTCTCAATAGAATATCCTGATGTAGTAACATATATGCCATAAACATCTTTATCAGACGGAAAAGTATATACGCTGTTTCCGTAGACTGCTTTTACAAAAGGAAAGCTACTGCTGTTTTCATATAAATAGAGCCATATTGCATCTGTCCCGCCGTTTATATCATAGGCAGTATGCTGCTTTATGTTTTCATCTTCTGCCTTTAAATATCTGCCGTGTATTCGTGTTGTCTTATGCCCTGTGTGTATGCCTATAAAATTCACCCAGTCCTCAAATTTTAATATATCCCCGCCGATTGCCCACTGGTCCCCTTTTATCTTGTATATCTTCTCTTCGGCCTTTATACCTTTTTCTACAGGTGTAAATCTGAGAAATATGTCATAATCCAATCCCTTTGTCTTCCTTGCATCTATAATCCCCACCATTTCCTTATGTGTGAATGCCCTGTATGCCTGAAGGTACATTGCTGCCATCAGCATAGAAGAGCCTGTTGTGATAAAGAGCAGGGAGATGAGAAAAACAAAAATCTTTTGAGCTATTCCAATGCCGCCTCTTTCACCCCTCCTTGCAAGAATGCAATTTATAAAAAGCAAAAGGATTATTAAAAATCCAACAACGATTATAATAGCAGAAATTATTGCCAATCTGCCAGAAAAAAGATTGATGCTGATGTTCAATCCTGAAATGAGGTCTGCCATCTACTCCTCTTCACCAAGCTTTTCTAAATCCTCATCCCTTCCAACCATAATCAGCAGATCCCCTTCGTTGAATTTATAATCTGGCTCAGGTATATCAACTGTGCCGGCTGTCTTTTTCACAACCAGAACATTTACATTTTTGTAATTGACGCCCATAGGTTCTACTAACGCAACTGGTTTTTACACTTACCCTCCGTTCACTCTCCCCTTGCGGGAGAGGGGTATTTATAAAACACACAAACAAAAATAGGGACAACTTTGTGCTGTCCCCTTTTTCAGCTAATGCTTAAAATAAATATTACTTACTATCACGCCCGTTGCCGCCAGCCTGCTTTTGCTGAAGCATATAGTGGCGGGTCTGGTGTACGAATGCCTCAAGCCTTGTTGTGCTGTTTGTATCCTTCTGTCCGTCATAGGCCATATTCAGGCAAGGAATATTATTATACTCCTCCCTGAATCTTTTCAGGATTGCTCCGACAATTGTACCTGGCATACAGGTAAAGGGCATTACATTAACTATGCCGCTCACGCCCTTATTATAAAAATCAACTGCCTTGCCAACACTCAATACCGCCTCTCCTTCAAAGCTCTTGTGCAGATATGGGCTTGCAAAACCAATTGTCTCCTTAATAGTAGGCTCATGATTATTCCTTAAGCCGTGTTCAAACGGCCTGGTAATCTTATGCTCATCCCTCCTTTGAACAAAGTTTGTAAGGTAGAGCTTAAGATAGGAGCCGTAACTCTTTTTCTTGAGGCTCTTCTCCATTGAGGTAAAGTTGGTATAAAAGAACCACTCTGTCATGGACGGCAGCCAGGCCTCACCGCCGAGCGATTCTATCTTTTTTACTATATTCTCATTTGCAAATTTATTGCTTCTCAGATATATCTCGCCGACGATTCCAATAATAGGCCTCTCCGCCATATCCACCTGAATATCGTCAAACCGCGCTGCTGCCTCCTCCATCAAAGGCATAAGCCCCTGATTATTTTTGATGGCCTCATATATTCTCTTTAAATAGTATTGGTAAATCTCATCTGACTCGCCTTTATTCCTTTCATAAGGCCTTGTCTCTCGCAGCCTCTTTTCAAGGATATCTATTGCAACAATACCCTGCCACGCCATTCTTATAAATTTATCACCTGCCACGCCAAGATGCTTATAAAAATTTTCATCCTGATTCGGCGAAAAAATAGGTACGTCGAGATAGCCGATCTCATCAAGGATAAGCCTGTGCAGCCTGTTGTACTGGCCAAACCTGCAGGGCCCGCAGCCTGACGGCATAAAAAAGGCTGATCTCTCCGGTTCAAAATCCGGCTTCTTTGTAAGCCTTATAACATCACCTGCAGTAATAACTGCAGGGACGCACTCTTTTCCTGATGTATGCTTCCTTCCCATCTTCAGAGACACCTCATCAGGCTCTGGCAGGACCTCTGCCTCTATGCCATTAGCCTCAAAGGCAGCAGCAATGGCAAAGGCATGGTCTGCCATATAAGGAAGATATATCTTCCTCTTCTTGCCTTCAGCAGCATGATATAGAACAGGCCTTGCCTTGCCTTCTTTGACCTTTTTCTTATCTGCATTTTCAAGGCTGTCAAGGAACGCCTCAAGCCTTGTGATAGCGCCTGCATCTGCGCTGTGCTCGTCAATCTCTATCTGAAGGTATGGCTTGCCTTTCATTTTGTCCCTGAAAAAATGCGCAATAAAAGAATCAGGGCCGCAGGAGAAATTTGTAATATATAATGCGTAAAGCATTGGATTAGTTGTTATGATATGCGCTGCCGCTAAAATCCTCTGGCCGGATTTCCAGTACATATCCTGCCTGTCCTGAATATCAACATCATCAAGGGGCAGAAAGTCCATTGGTATGGCAATGGCGCCCAAATCCTTCAACTTTTGCGGAAGATGAAGGCTGATCTCAGGGTCGCAGCCGTTATACGGCCTGCTTACAATTACAATTGCCCTTTCACCCGGCCTGAGGCCGTCCAGTATCTCCTTGCCCCTCTTCTGCACTGCATTATAAAAATTCTCCTGAGACGCCTCAGCAACATCCCATGCTGCGTCTATCTCAGATTTTTTTCTGCCGAGTTCTTCTCCGAGCTTATATAAGGTTTTTATAAAAATCTTTCTCTCATAGCCGAGTTCTATCGGCGGATCGAGAAGTTTAACGTCATTCTTCTCAAACTCAATTGCAGAACGGACAGTATAAGGCACTGCCTGCACATACGGGCAGGCCTGGCTGTGTTCAAGCTTTGGATTCTTTCTCTTTAGATTGATAAAGCTTGGGAGAAAGATATAATCAACGCCCTTTTCCATAAGATTTAAAAGATGGCCGTGAATCACCTTAATTGGGAAGCACTGCTCTGCAACAACCTTTTCAATACCCTTATGGATTACATCCTTATTAGACTGGTCTGAAAGCACAACCTTGAAGCCGAGCTCTGTAAAGAACGCCCTCCACATTGGAAGGAGCTCATAAAAAAAGAGCGCCCTCGGAATGCCGATCCTCTTTGCATCGTCCTTTACCTTGCCCTTTCCCTGATGATATGCAGTAAGAAGCATCTTATTTCTCTCTTCGAAAAGATCAGGCAGATTATTCTTTTTCTTGCTCTCATCTATATCATACTTCTCGCATCTGCTGCCGTAATAAAGCGGCTTTTCGCCTTCAACACTCACCTGTCTGATTTCGCAGACATTTGAACAGTCCCTGCACTCAAACGTGGAAATTTCATATTTCTTTTGTGAAAGGTCAAAACCCTTAAAGCCGCTCTTTTGGTTTTTATGCTTCTTGGCAAGTATGGCAACGCCGATTGCGCCGGTAACATCGTGGTGCTCCGGCACTATCATCTTTTTTCCTGTCACCTGTTCAAAGGCGGAAACAACGCCTGCATTTGCTGCAACGCCTCCCTGGAAGAATATCCTGTTTCCAATCCTTCTTCCCTCAACAACCCTGTTCAGATAATTATGGACAATAGAATAGCTCAAACCGGCGACAAGCTGGTCAGTTGATGCGCCCCTCTGCTGGTGATGCACAAGGTCAGATTCAATAAATACTGTGCACTTCTCGCCTAATGATGATGGACACGAAGAGTTTAAGGCAAGGCTCCCAAACTGCTTTTTTATGGAGATGCCGAGCCTCTCTGCCTGCTCCTCTAAGAATGAGCCTGTTCCTGCAGCGCAGACCTTGTTCATCTCAAAATCAACTACAGCGCCATTGTCTATGCTGATATATTTGGAATCCTGCCCGCCTATTTCAAAAATGGTATCCACCTCTGGATCAATAAAAATGGCTGCTGTTGCCTGTGCTGTAATCTCATTTCTTACAACATCTGCGCCAACCAGATCGCCTGTCAGATATCTTCCGGAGCCTGTTGTGCCTACCCCCTTAATATTAACAAGATGGCTGATCTCGTCGCCAACCTCTTTTAACCCCTGCTTCACTGCCTCTATGGGCCTTCCTGCTGTAGGCAGATACCTTTTGGAAAGGACATTATTCTTTTCATCTATAACAACAACATTTGTGCTCACAGAGCCGACATCAATCCCAAGATAGCTGTCTATCTTGTTGTCAGCAGAGAGCGTAATAAAATTCTTCTTCTCATCCTTCTTTGTCTGGCTTGCATCGCCGCATTTCTTTAAAGGCGCCGGGGCATTGGCATCTTCATTGTGCGAGGCGCGGTAATCCTTTAATTTTTCTAAGTCGAGGGACTTCGCTGTAAAACCTGCGTCTTCCATAGTATGAAAGATTACGCCAATCGCTCCCATAAAATAAAAATGCTTTGGTATAACCAGCTCGCCCTCTTTTAATCCGAGTATGTCTTCAAATGCCTTTCTCATGCCTTCATTCGCTGCAACACCGCCCTGAAACGATACAGGCTTAATAAAGTCCTTGCCCTTTCCTATTGTGCTCTTGAAATTCCTCGCCATTGCATAACAGAGCCCTCCGATAATATCATAGTCCGGAGTCGCTATCTGCTGGAGGTGTATCATGTCAGACTTTGCAAAGACACTGCACCTTCCTGCAATACGCGGCGGGTTTTTGGATTTTAACGCTGTCTTGCTGAACTCCTCAATGTTAAAGCCGAGCCTTGTTGCCTGCTGGTCAAGGAATGAGCCTGTGCCTGCGGCGCAGACGCCGTTCATGGCAAAATCTGCGATCTCTACCTTCTTGGTAGCCTCATTAAATTTTAATAAGATGAGCTTTGAATCCTCCCCGCCCATCTCAATCACTGTCCTTACATCCGGATGAAAATGCTCCATTGCCTTTGCCTGGGCAATAACCTCATTTATAAAATTGCCGCCTATCAGGTCGCTCACGAGCTTTCCTGCTGAACCTGTCACCCCTATCTTGGAAATCTTCTCCTTTGGTATCCTTGTCAGGATATCAGAAAGCACATCAACTGCAACCTTTAACGGCTGCCCCTTTGTCCTGTTATAATGCTCCTCAATTATATTCTTTTGACTGTCAATAACTACTGTCTTTAAGCTTACCGACCCTACGTCCAAACCTAAATGATACATATTATTCTCTTTCATAACATCAACCTCCGGTTACTTTAATATTCCTGTCAATCCAAGCCTAATCATTCTAATACCAATCGCTGCCAAAATCAAGGCTGCAACCTTTGCAACAGCCTTTGAGCCGCTTATGCCCATTATTTTTACAATCCTGTCTGCATGGAGAAACACAATCCATGTAAACAGGATATTTACAATAACAGACAATATCACAGGCATAAATCCCTGCGTGCCGACAAGTATCATTGCAGTTGTAAGCGTTGCAGGGCCTGCAATCAAAGGCGTTCCGAGTGGCACAGCGCCGATTGTAGCGCCGACGCCAATTCTTCTCAGCCCTGTCCTTAAAATATCTGTCACTGCAATAACAACAAGGACAATGCCTCCTGCTATCATAAAATCCTCAACCTTGATATCAAGCGCCTGAAATATCGCCTTTCCAAGAAAGATAAAAGCAACAGTAACAAAAAAAGCTGTAATTATGGATTGCGTTGCTATCCTATCCCGCTCCTTTTTTTCAATGCCCTGCGTAAACATAAAGAACGCTGGCAGAACACCAAGTGCATCAATAGCAACAAAGATTGGTATAAGGCTGTATAAAAAACTGTTTAATAGTTCCATTTATTTTTTCTTTTTCGCCTTTGAACCTAACCAGCCCAGAACAATTCCAACAATAAGTGTAATAATTAGTAAAAGGTATTTACGGAGGACAATTTCCCAGAACAAAAATTCAACCGTTACATCTTTGCGGTTCTGAACAATAAAAAATACTGTAAGGACTGCAAGAATTATGAACATAATCAGTTTTGCCATTAAGCCTCCTATTTTTTCGCGCCTTCCAAAAATGGTTTGATTAAGTCCATTGGCAGCGGAAATAGTATTGTAGAATTTTTCTCTGCTGCTATCTCTGTTAAGGTTTGCAAATATCTCAACTGTATTGCAATCGGGTTCTGGGACATGAGATTTGCTGCCTCAAGAATCTTGTACGATGCCGCAAGCTCGCCCTCTGCATGAATGACCTTTGCCCTCTTTTCCCTCTCTGCCTCTGCCTGCTTTGCCATTGCCCTCTTCATCTCCTCAGGCAGGTCTATTGCCTTTACCTCCACATTTGCAACCTTTATACCCCATGGGTCTGTGTGCTTGTCCAGAATCTCCTGAAGCCTCTGATTAATCTTATCCCTCTCTGCTAAGAGTTCATCAAGCTCTGCCTGTCCGCATACGCTCCTCAATGTAGTCTGCGCAAGCTGGGATGTGGCATATAGATAGTTCTCCACTGCCACAATGGCCCTATCAGGATTAATTACCCTGAAATATATAACAGCATTCACCTTTATAGAGACATTGTCCTTTGTAATTACATCCTGCGGCGGAACATCAAAGGCAACCGTCCTTAAGCTTACCTTTGTCATCTGGTCAATAAACGGAATGAGTATTATAAGGCCGGGTCCCTTCACCCCTATCAGCCTTCCGAGCCTGAATATTACACCCCTCTCATATTCATTGAGGATTTTTATTGCAACAAAAAGGAATAAAACTATTAAAGCAATGATTATGAACAATGGACTAAACAGATTTATCATATTTACCTCCTGTGTCGTTTCACCTTTAACAACAAACCCTCTATACTTGTTACCTCTATTTCTTCACCCTCTTTTATATCCTCATCGCTCCTTGCATTCCATATCTCGCCTTCAACAAATACCTTGCCTTTTGGGCTGATACCTGTATTTGCAGCGCCAATTACGCCAACCATTCCTTCCTTTCCTGTTGTCGGCTGTTTTTTATATGCCTTATATGCAAGGGAGATGGCAATAGTAAAAAAGAGGGCGGTTATTATTACTACTGTTACTATCACCTTTAATGATATCTGCAAAAACTCAAGTTGCGTATCAATAAGCATTAGTGAACCCAGAAACATGGATATTATACCGCCGATTGTAAGAAGTCCATAGCTTGTAACCTTTACCTCTGCAATAAATAGAATAAGGGCAAGAAGTATGAGAAGAAGCCCTGCATAATTTATAGGCAAAGTCTGCAAGCCATAAAATGCAAGTATCAAAAATATTCCGCCTACAACACCGGGAAGTATCGCGCCTGGTGATGACAGTTCAAAGAATATCCCGTAGATGCCGAGCATCAGAAATATATATGCAATATTCGGGTCTGCAAGGAGGCTTAATATCTTAAAGCGGACGCCCATTTCAACCTTATTTATCCTGGCACCTTTGATATTTAATACTACTGCCCCTTTTTCTGTTATAATGCTCCTGCCATTAACTGCCGCTAACAGCTCGTCTATGTCCTTTGCAACAAAATCTATCACCTTTATCTTCAGCGCCTCCTCTGCTGTAATGGATACGCTCTTTCTTACTGCATCCTCTGCCCACTGTTCGTTCCTGCCTCTTTTATGGGCAATCCCTTTAATATATGCCGCTGCATCATTCTCAAGCTTTGCAGCCATATCGCCTTTTGTTTCGCCGCCGCTGATGCTGACTGGATGTGCAGCGCCAATATTTGTGCCTGGCGCCATTGCAGCTATATGCGCAGCCATTGTAATAAATGTCCCTGCTGATGCTGCCCTTGCACCGCTCGGTGAAACAAATACAATTACAGGAATCTCTGATGCGATTATATCCTTTACAATCGTCCTCATTGACTGGTCTAATCCGCCGGGTGTATCAAGCCTTATTATTATTGCAGCAGCCATTTTCTCTGCTGATTCCTTAATAGCCTTTGCTATAAACTCTGCTGCAGGAGGATTGATTATCCCTTGATACTCAACAACATCTATCTGAGGGCTATCAGCAAATATTATACCGATGCTTCCCAATAAAATGAAAAAGGGTATTAACCCCTTGATTATGCGTTTAATTGACATTGGTTTATGACCCAAGTGCTTACTATTTTTAGTCTGTCATTCCCGCAGGTTTTTGAGCGGGAATCCATAAGTAGACAAGACTGGATTCCTGCCAGAGACATGCAGGAATGACAAAAAGTGTGAAAGCTGTCCTAAGAAAAAACTTGTAACCATATTAGCCCTTTTTTGCCTTTTGTGTCAAGCAAACCTGACAATCCCTGCAAAAGAGTCCGGCTTGAGGCTTGCGCCGCCCACTAAAGCGCCGTCTATGTCCTCTTCTGCCATCAGGCCATTTATATTCTCTGGCGTAACACTGCCACCGTAAAGTATCCGCATCCCATCTGCAATCTTATCGCCTGCCTTTTTTCTTATATAAGCCCTGATGAATTTATGAACCTCCTGTGCCTGAGCAGGTGTTGCTGTCTTGCCTGTGCCTATTGCCCATACAGGCTCGTATGCAAGGATAATCTTGTCCATATCATTTTCAGAAAACCCAGTAAGTCCGCCATGCAATTGCGTCTCAATCACCTTCATTGTCCTATTGGCTTCCCTCTCCTTTAGGTTCTCACCGATGCAGACTATCGGAGTAATATCAAGCTTCAATGCTGCATTAATCTTTTTGTTCACAGCCTCATCTGTTTCGCCAAAAAACTGCCTCCGCTCAGAATGTCCGATGATACAATGGCTGCATCCTAAATCCTTAATCATAATCGGAGAAATCTCGCCTGTAAAAGCGCCCTTCTCCTCCCAGAATATGTCCTGAGCAGAGATTTTTATTATTGTATCTTTTACAGCTTCATTCGCAGTAGAAAGCGCTGTAAATGGCGGGGCAATGATTATCTCAATATCTTTGACATCCTTTATCAGTTTCATAAATTCAGAAAAAAAGGCTCGCGACTCAGAAGCAGTTTTGTTCATCTTCCAGTTGCCTGCTATAATTGGTGTTCTCATTTTTTATGCCCTCTAAAAAAAATCTAACAGGTTGTTGAAAAACTCGCAAAATGTCCATTAATGTCATTCCCGCATGTTTTTAGCGGGAATCCAGAGTCTTGTAGATTCAAGAGATTCTGGATTCCTGCGAAAGCAGGAATAACAACATAACAAACTGCATCAAGAGACCGCCAAATGAGCGCTTTCTTTATGAAGGTCATTATATTTTCCTGTCTGCAAGCGCTGTAAGTCCGGGCAGAGGTTTGCCCTCAAGGAGCTGAAGCGCGGCTCCGCCGCCTGTTGAGACAAAGGAAAAGGCGTCAGAAACGCCTGCCCTGTGCGCTGCAAGCGCAGTATCTCCGCCTCCTACAATAGTGGTTGCGTAAGAATCTGCAACAGAGCGGGCAACTGCTATTGTGCCGCGGGAAAAGGCGTCCATTTCAAAAACGCCCATTGGCCCGTTCCATATAATGGTTTTTGCATTGGTCAATGCCTCTGTAAATAATTTTACAGAAGCAGGGCCGATGTCAAGGGCCTTCCACCCCTTTGGTATCTCCTGCATTGTAACTATCATGGTCTCTGCGCCCGGCTCCATACTTCTGGCAACAACACAGTCCACAGGGATATAGAACTTTACGCCCCTGTCCTGCGCCTTTTTTCTTATCTTATTTGCAAACTCCAGCATGCCCTCTTCCACCAATGAATCTCCAACCTCATAGCCCATTGCCTTTATAAATGTAAAGGCCATGCCGCCGCCTATTATTACCTTGTCAACCTTTTCGCCGAGATTTTCTATTACGCCTATTTTTCCAGAGACCTTTGCGCCTCCGAGCACAGCAACAAAGGGGCGAACAGGGTTTGCAACCGCGCCTTCAAGATATTCAATCTCCTTTTTCATCAAAAATCCTGCAACAGAAACAGGGACATATCTGGTAACGCCTGCTATGGATGCATGGCTCCTGTGCGCAGCGCCAAAGGCGTCATTTACATATACATCTGCAAGCCTTGCAAGAGCCTTTGAGAATGCCTCGTCATTTGCTTCTTCGCCCGGATGAAACCTAAGATTCTCAAGGAGAACAACATCCCCGGCCTTCATCTTTGCCACTATTTTCTCAACCTCTTCGCCAATGCAGTCATTTGCAAATATAACATCTTTGCTGAGAAGCCTCTGGAGCCTCTTTGCAACCGGTGCAAGGCTGAACTGCTCAACCCTCTTTCCTTTCGGCCTTCCAAGATGGGAGCAAAGAATAACCTTTGCGCCTTCATCTATTGCATGATTGATCGTTGGAAGCGTGCATCTTATTCGCGTATCATCTGTAATATTCTGATTGCCGTTTAAAGGGACATTAAAATCAGCCCTTATGAAAACCCGCTTACCTTTAATATCTACATCTTCTATTGTCATCTTGTTGTTCAGATACATCTTTAATACCCCTTCTTGCCCATATACAGAATCAAATCCCTCAGCCTTGATGAATATCCCCACTCATTGTCATACCATGAAATCACCTTTACCATCCTCTTTTCAATCACCTTTGTAAGATTAGCGTCAACAATAGAGGAATTCGGATTATTGTTAAAATCCACTGATACAAGCTCCTCGTCTGAGTATGATAGTATGCCCTTTAACGGGCCTTCAGCAGCCTTTCTTAATGCAGCCTTTACCTCATCTTCTGTAACATCCTTTTCCACCTCGCATACAAAATCCACTACAGAGACATTTGCTGTGGGAACCCTCATGGCCATGCCATCCACCTTGCCTTTTAATGACGGGAGGACAAGACCCACTGCCTTTGCAGCGCCTGTTGTTGTGGGTATCATGGAGACTGCTGCTGCCCTTGCACGGCGCAGGTCCTTGTGCGGAAGGTCAAGTATCCTCTGGTCATTTGTATACGAATGGATGGTTGTCATCAAGCCGCGCTTTATTCCGAAATTATCAAGGAGCACCTTTGCAACCGGCGCAAGGCAGTTTGTTGTGCAGGAGGCATTAGAGATGATATTGTGCTTTTTGGGGTCATAGTCATTTTCATTCACACCCATAACAACCGTCAGATCAGGCTCCTTTGCCGGCGCGGATATAATCACCTTTTTTGCGCCTGCAGTTAAGTGTTTTGATGCGCCCGCCTTGTCTGTAAAATGGCCTGTGGATTCTATAACTATATCTACACCCATATCCTTCCATGGGAGTACAGCAGGGTCTTTAACTGCAAGTATCTTTGACTCCTTGCCATTTACAATTATAGAGCTATCCTTTGCCTCTACCTTCGCATCAAAAATGCCGTGCACTGAATCGTATTTTAAAAGATGCGCCAGCGTTTTAGCATCTGTCAAATCATTGATAGCAGCAATCTCTATCTCCTTATTGCCGAGAGATGTACGAAAGAAATTTCTTCCAATTCTTCCAAAGCCGTTTATTCCCACTTTTATAGCCATTTTTCCTCCTTATTTTTTAGAAAGATAATTATATAATCTATTGATTAACTTAATAAATCTTTGAAGCAAAGCTGGAAGGCATATTTGATTTTTTATTAATGAATTATAGTAACGGACAGAGGAAAAGTCAATTGAAAAATTTTTTATGATATTGCCTGAAATAGCGCAGCACGATAGTAAATCAGAAGGATTATGCCAAAGACAATGCGGTACCATGCAAAGGGTATAAAATTGTGGTGTGCAATGTAATTAAGCAATGCCCTTACTGCAATAAAGGCGCTGAAAAACGCGGTTATAAAACCTGCTGCAAATACGCCGATATCATGAGAGTGAAGAAGATGATAGTGTTTATATAAATCATAAAATGTCGCAGCAGATATAACAGGGATTGCAAGAAAGAACGAGAACTCAGTGGCAGCCTTTCGCGATAAGCCGAAAATCATGCCGCCAATTATAGTTGCCCCTGCACGGGATGTGCCGGGAATCAGAGAAAACACCTGCGCAAAGCCGATTTTAAGGGCATCCTTCCAGTTCATGCTGTCTATATTCTCTATACTGGGAACAATCGGCCGCCTTTCCACAAACAAAATAATTAGGCCGCCTGCAATAAATGCAATGGCTACTGCAAACGGCTGAAACAGATATGCCTTGATTGTCTTTATAAACAAAACTCCGATTATAGCAGCAGGCAGAAAGGCAACAAACAGGTTAATAACAAAGCGCCTCGCCTGGCTGTTGTTAGGCAGGCTGAAAATGACCTTGCCCAAACGGCTGCGATACTCATAGCAAACAGCAAGTATTGCGCCGAGCTGTATGGCAATCTCAAACACCTTGCCGACCTCGTCATTAAAATTCAATAGGTCGCCTGCAATAATAAGATGGCCTGTGCTGGAAATCGGCAGGAATTCTGTAAGTCCCTCTACAATGCCGAGGATAAAGGCTTTGATAAGAATTAATAAGTCCATTTTTGTTTATGGATTTTAGTTTGCGGCAAGAGAAAAGTCAATCAAAAACTTTGTTAAGTTTCAATCCACGCCCCCATGTACAAGGAAATCGGGTCTATAATAGAAAAATACGCTTTGCACACTTCGCAAAGAGGCGACCTGAGAGGCTAAAAAGTATAATTTAGGTGCGATCCCAATTATACTTTATTAATAACTAAATCTTAGGCCAAATTTTGAAGAAGCTTCATCCAATTTTCTGTCTAATGTCCATATTGGCGCCCCTGTTAGTATTGCCGATGCAATCAGGTGGACATCAATATATCCTAATCCCTTTCCCATCAATTTATAGTATTCTATGAATTCCATTGCTTCTTCATGCTCTGCCTGAGCAGCCATAGGAAGCGTCTGAAGTAGTGAAAGAATTTCAGACCTTTTTTTTATATTTCCGCAGGCAAGCTCGCTAACGATAAAGGGATGAGAAATAACATCTCCATCGGTCAGCAATTTTTCAAGATTAATACTTCCCTTCCGCAAGTGAAGCACCCACACAGAGGTATCAACAAGAACCATTCTATTCATTGTCTTCGAGATGAAATTTATGTAAAAACCGATGAACTACTGGAGCAAGAATTAATGCCACGATGGATAGAAAAGCAACACCACTGAAAATCGCATACATGGAGGCGAAAATTTTTGCACCTTCAGTTTTCATTGGATCAACCGGGCCCATTCCTGTGAGAATCATCGAGGCGTTTAGCAGTGAATCCGTCCATGGAAGTCCGCTAACCCAATGGTAGCCAGCCATTCCAAGGCTTAAGGAGAAAGTCAAAAAGACCAAGGCAAGCAGGAGATTACCAAAAAGTCTTTTGAAAAAGTGTTTTATAGGCAAAAGTGGCTGATGTTTTTTTTCGTACATATTATTTTGTGTTGTCTACTAAGGCAATATGTTTTCCATCCGGACTTAAAGCGAGTCTTGTGATTTTATGTAATCCTTTACTGCTCTTCTGCGCGGTATAATCTGGAGTTTCTTTTCAGTCCCGCCGAGTTTTGCAAGCCTCTTGCTGCTTTCCCTTGCAATCAAAGCCTCCAGGCCGAGCCGCACAAGAGCGGTCTTTTCCTTAATACCGGTTAATCTTGACGCCTTAATAATCAGCGCGTCTTCTATATTTAATGTTGTCCTCACATCCCGCCTCCTTACATATAAGTTATATGTATTATTATGCATCCTATATACATATTTGTCAAGCTCAAAACAATTCAAATCGCAGTCCTTGACAATCGAGGAAAAGGGTGAGAAAAGAAAGCGGAAAAAAGCTGCAGGGTGTAGGAGTGGAAAAGAAGGAATACGGGAGTGTCCCCCTTATTCCAAGACTTTCCCCTATTTTCCTGTTTCTGCCCTTTTCAGAAAAAGGTTTGACACCCCTACAAAGCCGTTATATAATTCAATTATGGAGGTGAGACTATGGCCTATAAAGAAAAAATAGCGGTAGACCCAGACATAATGCTCGGCAAACCAATTATAAAAGGAACCCGCATAACTGTTGAGATTATTCTGAGAAAATTATCAGAAGGTATGACTATAATTGAATTATTAGAAGCATACCCGCATCTGACAAAAGAGGATATCTTGGCTGCGCTATCATACTCTGCTGATGTTATATCAAAGGAGGAGCTAATTGCCACTTAAAATCCTTGCAGATGAGGATGTGGATTACAGGATAGTCAAGGAACTTAGAAATAAAGGATTTGAGGTAGCCTCAGTCCTTGAAGATCATAAAAGCATTTCTGATAAAGAGGTCCTAAAGATTGCAAAAAACAAGGGGGCTTTGCTTATAACAGAGGATAAAGATTTTGGGGGATGGGTTTTTGCCCATAAAGAAAATCGTGTTGGTATAATATTTCTCAGGTATAAACCAGTTGAGCTTAAAAAGATAACTGAGTCGCTAATAAACCTCCTTTTAAAATATACCGATTCTTTATACAAAAAATTTACTGTAATTAAAGTCAATAAAACAAGGATTAGAGAACTGCCATAAAGCAAAAATAAAGAAGTAAGCAAATAAGTTTAAAAGCAGGGGTTGTAATGAGCGCCTTAAGCTTGTTATATACATATTTATCAAGCTCAAAACAGCTCAAATTGCACTCCTTGACAATAGAGGAAAAGGGTGAGAAAATAAGGCGGAAAAAAAGGCTGCGGGGTGTAGGGGGTGGAAAAGAAGGGAGAGGGGAGTGCTACCCTAATTTATCTTTGCAGTTACATCTGCCATAGTTATAACCTTAAGGTGTCGGTGTCCATAATGCTATTTTATTAGTTTTAAACGGAGGCGATTATGAAAAGATTTTATTATCTATTAGCTGTTCTGCTTGCTGTTGTTGTTTGTGCTGTAACTGCCTATGCCCTTACAGCCGAGGAGATGTTGCTATTAAAAAGGGGCGGCATATCTGATGAAAAGATTTTAGAAATACAGAGAAAAGAGGGTTCTGCACCAGCGCCAAAGATTAATCCATTTGATTGGAATGAAGATGGTAAAAAAGACATTATCTCTGGCTCAAATAATGGCTGTGTTTATGCCTATCTTAATACAGGAACAAATATTCAGCCAATTTTCAGTAAATCAAGATGGGTTTCAAGTGTTAAAATTTCGCGATTAAATGAGAAGACAAATCTTTTATATTTACCTTCAGATTGTCCTTATAGAGATGCTTCATTATCTCCATATATAGTTGATTGGAACAACGACGGCAAAAAGGATATTGTGTTGGGGCAAGCATCTGGAGAAATATCTGTCTTTATTAATATCTGGAGCAATAAACAACCAATCTTTTCACCAGAGATAAAATTAAATGATGGGGACATTGATGTTGGCTCTTCTTCTTCTCCTGCAATGGTGGACTGGAATGGAGACGGTAAAAAGGATTTGATTGTGGGAAATCAAAAAGGTGAAGTTTATGTCTTTCTAAATGTTGGCGAGGATTCTGAACCAGAATTTCCATCAAATGGCATAAAAACATCTATTAAGGTACCTGAAAATTCCACACCATTTACAGTGGACTGGAATAATGATGGATAGTTTGATATTGTTTCTGGTTCAGAGGATGGCAAGATTTATATATTTATAAATGAAAGCGATAGTAAGAATCCAAAATTTAGCAAAGTAAATACGTTACAGGTTAATAACAAGGAGCTTAAACTCCCAAGCCCAACATCTGTTATAGCAGTAGACTGGAATGATGATGGAAAGACAGACCTGCTTATTTCTAACAAAGAAATTGTTAAAGAAGGAATAACCCCAGACCGTAAAGACATTATTCCCCTCGGCATCTATCTGTTACTCAACACAGGGACAAAAGAAAATCCAGAGTTTAAGGAGTTAAAAGAAATCAAAGGAAAGTTCAGGGATGATACGGTGCTATAAGAAAAACTTTGCGTATAGAGTAAACTGATAAACCTATGCCATTTTCTAAAATATCTTATGAAAATATTCAGGATTATTTAAGATGGATTGTGCCCGGATTTGTTACGCTATTCCTGTTATTTGATATCTTGCCTGAATCTTTTAGAGAAGCGGAAATTCTTCTACCATCAGGTATTATTTTAAGCATTTTTATCTATGCAGTTACCCATCTTATTTCCAATACAGAATATAAAAAAATCTCAATAGAACTAAATAAAAATGGTTTAATGGCGATAGTTGAATTTTTTGTGAGGACAGGTAAATTTCTTACCGTTGGAAGAAACTATGAGCATCATATAAAAAAGGTTACAGAAACAGCGAAGGGGAAAGGTATTATAGAAGATAATGGTTATAATTATCGGCAACTCTTAGAACTATGCAAAATATGTCAAGATAAAAATCTGCCAGAGTATCACGAAAGTACACATAAATATACATCATATTATTGGCTTTTTTCTTGCAGCGCCTTGGCTGCATTTCTTTCAATTCCTCTCAGGTTTTTTAGAAGGTATTACAGTTCAATTTCTAATTGTTCTTCGTTGAAGTCTATTGATTGGGCAAGCCTTTTCCCATACAAAAAATTTGCATTTTATCCAACCGACATTTTTGCAATAATTATTGCTATTGGCCTGATAATAATTTTTCGGTGGTTTGCTACGGAGTTCGCAAAAAGAATAACGGAGGTTGATGTAATTATAATAGATATTGTTTCAAGTAAATTTAAAAAATAGGGATAAGGCAGACATTTTCACATATTGCTTTAACATGAGAGCTTTTCTGCTGCAGAATCCTTTTTGACGAGGATAGCAAGAGCCATAGCCGAAAAAATCTTGACTATGCCGCCAATAGCTATATATAATGTTGGTAAGTATGGGATAAGCAGAAAAATAAGCGTTTGGCTATCAAGAAGTGATAAAGTAAATAATGCAATTTGAATGGGACAAGGAAAAAGCTAAAAAGAATCTCAAAAAGCACAAAATATCATTTGAAGAAGCCATGACAGTATTTTATGATCCATTATCGGCAACTTTTGATGACCCAGACCACTCTACTGATGAGGAAAGACTTGTAACCATAGGCTACTCCTCTCATAGTCGGTTGCTTGTGGTATCACATACCGAGAGGGGAAGGACAATGCGTATAATTAGTGCGCGGCTTGCAACTGCGCATGAAAGGAAACGACATGAAAGCTAAAGAAAAGAAAAGTAGCGATGAATTACGCCCAGAATATGATTTTGATTATTCAAAAGCTGTTCGCGGCAAGTATTATAAACGGCTTCTATCCGAAGGCGCAAACATTGTAATGCTTGAGCCAGATATTGCCAAGTCATTTGCAGATTCAGATGCAGTAAATAAGGCATTGAGGTCTTTACTTGATTTGACTAAAACGACAAAACGCCTAACAAAACACACCAGTGGACGGGCACTCGCCCGCCGCTGATTTCTTATTGTTAGACTCCAATAGAGGAGAAATAAGGGTCGTCTACCCATTACACAAGAACAGATAATTCTCCATGACAATCCCAGCCGTTGTTAATGTCTTTGGCTGATTTTTATGAACTGCACGGCAAGCCTTTATTAGCATATCGCCGCCGCAGAAGAAGAAAACAAAAATGAAGCAGAGCAAATTTCCATCAGGCTGGGACCCAGAGCGTGTGAAAAGGGTAATAGCTCATTATGAATCGCAGTCTGAAGAAGAAGCAGTGGCTGAGGATGAGGCAGCATTTGAAGCGTTAGACCAAACAATTATGGAAGTTCCTACAGAGTTAGTTCCAGCAATTAGAGAGCTGATTGCAAAGCACAAAGCAGCATAAAAACAATTAGAAAAAAGGCAACCGCAAGGGTCGCCCCTACACAGGCTTTGTCAGCTTAGTGTCCCGCCACTGCCTGTCTAAGTTTATCAGACCGAACTTCTCAGAAAGGAACCGCTCTTTATTCTCTTTTACCTTATACCGCTCTTTTACAAGCCCTGTGATTATGCCTGAGCGGTCAATGTCCTCAATAAATATTCCGCCGATGACTGTGTCTTTATCAAATACAAATTTTTTGTATGAATATTTTCCCTTGCCGCTGCCTGTGATAACCTCATAGCTGTTTTTGGATGGCGGGTCAACAATGCCCATTGATATGGTTGATAAGCCGAGCACGGTTAAAGAGTTCTGTGCAAAACCGCCTTCATAGGTCTTATTGCCTCCAGCCATGTTTGTGCCTGCAATCCTTCCCTGCTTATATGCAAGTGGCCAGATGGCATTTACACGCTTCTCGCCAGTGAGCATATCATCTGCCTGAACAACATCACCAGCAGCATAGATATCAGCAATATTTGTCTGCATCTTATTGTCAACAATTATGCCCTGCTTTGCTTCAATGCCGGTCCCTTTAATAACCTCAAGATTCGGCCGAACGCCAACGGCAATGATTAAAAGGTCACAGGAAATCTTTTTCTTGCTCTTTAACTTTACACCTGTGGCTTTTTTTGTACCTGTAATTTCAACTACAGAATCAGATGTTATTATATTCATCCCCTTATCTTTTAGATAATCCTCAAATATCCTTGAACCCTTCTCATCCAAAATTCTGTTCAAAATTCTATCAGCGAGTTCTACAACAGTAACCTTTAGCCCTGCCTCATACAGACCCTCTGCTGTCTTCATGCCAATCAGGCCGCCGCCGATTACAACCACCCTTTTTGCACCTTTTAGGTTCTTCTTTATATCTTTTGAGACATCAAGGTCACGAAGTAAAAATATTCCATTTTTGTTCATACCCTTCATAGGAGGAATAATAGGAGAGCCGCCGGTTGCAATCAATAGTTTATCGTATGGATATTCTTTTTTGTCAGATGCAGAGACAATCTTCTTTTTTGCATCAATGGATTTTGCAGATACGCCGAGTTTTAAGGAGACACTATTGTCTTTATAAAAATCCTCTGCCCTGTATGACATGCCTTTTTCAGTAACAAGGTCAGCCAAAAACTCGGTTATCAATGGCCTGCTGTATGCAAGATAAGGCTCTTTTGAAAGGATAGTGATCTCGCCTTTTTTATCCTTTTTTCTTATTGCCTCAACAGCGCCAACTGCTGCAGCAGAATTTCCGATTATTAAATAGTTCATCCCCTGTCCTCAAAAAATAGCGCCCTGTTCGGGCATATCTCAACACACGCAGGAATATTTCTGCCTGGACATAGGTCGCACTTTGATGATACCTTGTGCTTGTCCTTTTTTCTTACATCCCTTTGTATGGCGCCAAAGGGGCACGCCATAATGCACATCCAGCAGCCAACGCACTTTTCCCTGTCAACAATCACAGCAGACTCTTCATCTTGCCTCTGCATCGCGCCGGTGATGCATGCATCTATGCAAGGCGCATCTGTGCAGTGCCTGCATTGTATAGAAATGGAATTAGGCCCATCCTCTTCAACAAATGCCTTTGAAAGGGTCCTCGGCGTCTCTCTATACGCCTTAAAAATATCCTTTGTCTCTGAATGCTCAACAAGGCATGCAACCTCGCAGAGCTTACAGTCTATACATGCATCCTCTTTTGGATAAACCCTCTTCATCTATTCTCCAGCATGTTTAATGCCTAAAATCTTTAATTCCTTTTCAGTAAGATTAACACCGCGGAGCCTCTCCCTGTTGCCTCTTATGCTCTCAATGGCATTTATACCCATCGCGCCCATGAACTCCTTAATCTCCCTTGCCCATGCCTTTAAAAGATTAGTAAGCTGCTCTGCCCCAATATCAGGATTCAGCCTCTTCGCAAGATACGGGTCATTGGTTGTAATGCCCCACGGACATTTTCCTGTGTAACACTTCTGGCAGACTGTGCAGCCAACTGCTATCATTGCAGGCGTGCCAATATAAACTGCATCTGCGCCGAGCGCTATTGCCTTTATAATATCAGAGCTGTTTCTGAATCCTCCCGCAGCAATAATGGATGCCTGATTCCTTATGCCCTCATCCCTCAGCCTCTGGTCAACTGCTGCAAGCGCAAGCTCTATTGGTATGCCAACATTATCCCTTATCATTGTCGGAGCTGCGCCTGTTCCGCCGCGCACACCGTCAATTGCAACAATATCTGCGCCTGCGCGAACAATTCCGCTTGCAATGGCTGCTGCATTATGAACAGCAGAGATCTTTACTGAAATAGGTTTTGTATAATCAGTCGCCTCTTTTAAGGCATAGATGAGCTGTCTTAAGTCCTCAATGGAATAAATATCATGGTGCGGCGCAGGAGACAAAGCGTCAGTGCCGACAGGTATCATCCTTGTCAAGGATACCTCTTTGCCAACCTTCTCGCCCGGCAGATGTCCGCCAATGCCTGGCTTCGCTCCCTGTCCAATTTTTATCTCAATAGCAACGCCTGCATCAAGATATGTCTTGTCAACGCCAAATCTTCCTGATGCAACCTGAACAATGGTATTCTTTCCGTATTTAAAAAGCGTCCTGTGCAGACCGCCCTCGCCAGTGTTGTAATATGTGCCTGATGCCTCTGCTGCCCTTGCCAATGCCTCGCAGAAATTCAGGTTGACAGCGCCGTATGACATTGCAGAAAAGAGTATTGGAATATCGCAGACGAGCTGAGGCGCAAGCTCTGTTTTTAAGCTGATCTTTCCTGCCTTTTCCTCAAACTCAAGCGTGTCTGGTTTTCTTCCGAGGAATGTGCGGAGCTCCATTGGCTCCCTTAATGGGTCTATGGAAGGGTTTGTAACCTGACATGCGTCAAGCAGGATATGGTCCCAGTAGATGGGAAGATCCTTGTCGCAGCCAATACCTGTTAAAAGTACGCCGCCTGTTGCTGCCTGCTTGTATATATTCTTTATATCAGCAGCCTTCCAGTTCGCATGCTCCCTGAACTGGCTCGTATTGCGCTTTATAGTAATGCACCCTGTTGGGCACATTGCCTCGCAGCGGTGGCATCCTGTGCAAAGGGAAAAGTCGCTTACAACAATATTATCCGCTTCTTTATATATATTTGTGCCATAAGGGCACTGCCGAACGCAGACCTGGCACTGTATGCAGCGCTCCTGATCCCTGTCAACTATAAAATCACAATAATTATTTGTCTTTAAATCCCCGACTGCCATATAAATAAAATCCCTTTTATTTTGATATAGGACTGATTATTTTATGCAAATATGTTGCACTTGTCAACAACTTTTTGTTTATCAAATCCTGATTAAATCATAACTTGGATTATTAGCAGGCTGTTGAAAAAAGTATCCATTTATGCTTTTGTTTGTCATTCCTGCGAAGGCAGGAATCCAGAATCTTTTGAATTTACAACACTCTGGATTCCCGCTAAAAGCATGCGGGAATGACATTGAGGGACATTGTGAGTTTTTCAACAAAACCTGTTAGTAATTCTTGACAATTAAAAAAGGGAATGAGAAGATAATATTAACTGAGCAGCGTGTGGACAGGGCAAATTTTCTTAACAATCCAACAAAGGAGGCGGTTATGAAAATGAGCAAAAAATTTTTAGCGCTAAATGTTTTAATATTATTATCAGTCTTTTTAACATTCAGATTGGTTATGGCTGTCACCCCGGAGCTGAATCTGGTCTTTGAAGTTAAGGGCATGGATAAGGTGACCTTTAACGGCAAGATACATGCTGAGAAGGGACTTAAGTGCATAGACTGCCACCCAACCCCTTTTCCTAATAAGAGGTCTGCTGCAGGGACATACAAAATGGAAAAGATGAACAAGGGCGAAAACTGCGGCATCTGCCACAATGGTACAAAAGCCTTTAAGACATCCGACCCTGCAAACTGTACAAAGTGCCATAAGAAGTAAGGTGGTTACGGACGGTATATGAATAAACCAAAACAGCTTTTTTTATTAGCAGGCTTGCTTATTTTGCTGACATTTGGAAGTTATAGCGCCTCTGAGGCAAAGAAGAAGGAAAGCGCTTATACTGCCTCAATAACGCACAATGGCCTGAAGAGAACCTATCTCATTCATATTCCGCCTGATAATAAAAGCAGGCCAATGCCGCTTGTGATTGCGCTTCATGGAGGCGGAGGCACAGGCAGCCGCATGGAAAAGCTCACGAAGGACGGCTTCAACAGACTATCAGACAAAGAAGGCTTTATTGTTGTATATCCAGACGGCATTGAGAAGCACTGGAATGACGGAAGAAGCGTAAAGGCAGCAGGATGGCGTGCTCATAAGGAGAATGTGGATGATGTTGGTTTTATATCAGCGATGATTGAACATCTTGTAAAGGAGCAGAATGTTGACCCAGAAAGGGTCTACATTACCGGCGTGTCAAACGGCGCTTTAATGGCAAGCAGGCTTGCATGCGAGAAGACTGAAAAGATTGCAGCAATCGCGCTTGTTGCAGGGACAATTGCAGAAGATTTTGTTTCTCGCTGCTCGCCTTCAAGGCCGATTCCAGTATTAATGATGCATGGAACAAAAGACCCTTTTGTGCTGTGGGAGGGCGGAGAGATAGCAGATAAACTTCCAAGGGGAAGGAGATTTGGCAGGACACTATCAGTGCCTGAGACAGTTAAGTTTTGGGCTGCCAATAATGGCTGTCCGTCATTACCAATAATCACACAAGAGCCTGACAAAGACCCAAATGACAACACAAGGGTACGAAAAGAGGCGTATAGCGATTGCAAAAATGGGGCGGAGGTAATACTCTATGCCATTGAAAATGGCGGCCACACATGGCCGAGTGGTCATAAGTATCTGCCAGAGAGAATCGTCGGCAGGACGAGCAAGGATATAGATGCAAATGAGGTTATCTGGGATTTTTTTAGGAGACATTGAAGGATGCCTACTTTACGAGGACATGTTAAGCAGAGCGTTAAAAGGACTGGCAAAGAGTTCACGGAACTTAATGAGTGGATGGATGGGAGCAGTGTTGGCTATAGGGACAGGATAGAGAGGCACAAGATTCCCAATATCCAAAAATTCACTCCTGTTGTAGAACAGCTCTTTGGAAAAGATGCTGTCAATGAGTATCTCTATCATTTAAAAGACGATTACGAGGATCATGTAGTAATGAAAATCATCATGTACTTGAAAGGATGGAAGATAGATGATATTTTTAAATATAATAAATGATGATGTGGCTTAAGAATATTCTGGATATAAGGATAAGGTATTAAAA
>Ga0105164_10000532_pt1 | contig 26503 bp, 28 predicted proteins | sample VDWuncwatermetaG_FD_89674 | JGI IMG/M metagenome (GOLD analysis project Ga0105164, IMG submission 89674) | Wastewater microbial communities from Netherlands to study Microbial Dark Matter (Phase II) - VDW unchlorinated drinking water | ecosystem: Environmental > Aquatic > Freshwater > Drinking...
CCTCTGGTTTGGCCGTGTTGTGACGGGAGATCGTTCTTCTTCAACCGAGGGGATTCGCGAGTTTACCCGTCTGATCCATACCACAAAAGGGCTTTTTACGACGATCCTTCCTCTTCGCGATGGTGTCAGCATCAGTATCAAAGGAGATTTTTCTTCATGAAGTGTCTTGTCACTGGCGGCGCCGGATTCATCGGGTCGAACCTTGTCCTTCATCTTGAAAAGGAAGGGCATGAGGTCACGGTCCTCGATAACTTTTCTTCGGGCCATGAAAATAATCTAAAAGGCTTCAAAGGAGAAATGGTCCGGGCAGACGTTTCCGATTTTAATTTCGCTTCAAAATTCAAGAAATGCGACGCTCTGTTTCATCAGGCAGCCCTCACGGATACCACGGTGACCGATGAAAACAAAATGTTCCATGCCAACGTCGACGGCTTCCGGAACCTCCTTGATTTTGCGGCGCGGGTCCGGGCAAAAGTCATCTACGCTTCTTCCGCCGCAACCTACGGCAAAGGCCCGAGTCCCATGAGGGAATCGCAGAAGAGCGCTCCGACCAACTGTTACGGCGTCTCCAAAGCGAGGATGGATGAAATGGCCTGGAAGGCGATTCAGGATAAGAGTGTTCCCTCGATCGTGGGACTCCGCTACTTCAACGTCTTCGGCCCTCATGAAGACTATAAGGGAAGCGCGGCGAGCATGATTTATCAGCTTGCCCAGCAGATGAAAAAGGGGTTGCGCCCCCGGGTTTTTAAATACGGGGAGCAAAAAAGGGATTTTGTCTATGTGAAAGATGTCGTTCGCGCCAATCTTCTCGCCTATACCTCGGGGAAAAACGGCATTGTGAATATTGGCACAGGGAGGGCCACGTCTTTTAATGAGGTGATCGAGACGCTGAATCAGGTGTTGGGCCTTGACTACAAACCGGACTATTTTGACAATCCCTATTCTTTTTATCAGGAACATACCGAAGCAGACCTCTCCCTCGCGGAAAAACTTTTGGGTTACCGTCCTCAGTACACCACCCAGGAAGGGATGAAAGATTACCTTGGTCAAGAGAGCCCCGCGCGTTCGAAAAATCGATAAAACAAAAATCATTAGAACTCCCAAGCGAAAAGGACTGATCATAGTCCATACCGGAGACGGAAAGGGGAAAACGACGGCAGCTTTGGGACTTGTGCTCCGAGCGGTGGGCACCGGCATGAAAGCCATCATGATTCAGTTTATGAAGGGCTCTTGGAGGTATGGGGAACTCGAGGCGGCTAAGCGGCTTGCCCCCGATTTCACAATGCTTCCGATGGGAGAGGGGTTTACGTGGGAAACAAAAGATCGGAAAAAGGACATTGCTCTTTCCAAAAAAACATGGGAGTTTTGCAAAGAAACAATCCAAAATAAAAAGTATGATCTCGTCATCCTCGATGAAATCAATTATGTCCTCGGGTACGGTTTTTTGGAGACACGCGAAGTGGTCGATTTCCTGAAGCAAAAACCCGAGGGACTTCATCTTGTTTTGACCGGTCGGAATGCTCCCAAAGAACTGATCGACATCGCCGACCTTGTCACGGAGATGAAAGAGATTAAACACCCTTTCCAAAAAGGGATTATCGCCCAACGGGGCATAGAATTTTAACGTGCAGAATCCTGTGTACGGTGAACGGTGTACGGTTTACAGTAAACCGTACACTGTAAACAGTAAACCAGAGTTTGACCTGTGAAATACGAATCGGAAGACTGGGAGAACTACCACAAGGGGATTCGCCTCTTGAACCGGGAGAAATTTTTTGAGGCGCATGAGGCGTGGGAGGAGATCTGGAAGAGGACGACAGACGAGGAAGACAAGCAGTTTCTTCAGGGGTTGATCCAGGCGGCCGCTTTTTTGGTTCACATTCAAAAGGGCAGTGGAGGGGCGGCGGTGGAGCTGTATCAATCCGCCTCTCTTAAACTTCAATCTTACCGACGAGGGTATTGGGGCGCCGATGTTCAAAAATTCTTGAATACCCTTCAAACCGTTCGGGAAAAAATAGAAAAGCAGGAAGAAGTAAAAGAATACCCCAAGCTTCTTCTCAAAAAAAGTGAGGAAGTCCAGTGAGAAACCGATCTTTTCGGAAAACAGGGCTTCAGGTTTCGGAAGTTGGATTTGGGGCGTGGGCCATCGGCGGCACCAGTTACGGTCCAACGGACGACCGTGTCTCAGTCCAGGCCCTGAAAAAAGCGTTTGACCTCGGCGTGAACTTTTTCGACACGGCCGATACGTACGGCAATGGTCATAGTGAAGAGCTGATTGGAACGACTTTCGGAAAAATTCGTAAAGAAGTGGTGATCGCCACAAAAGGGGGATGGGATTTTTACCACTCCAAAGAACGGATCAAGGATATGAGTGGTTCCTATTTGAAAGAAGCGCTCCATAAAAGTTTAAAACGGCTCCAGACAGACTATGTGGACCTTTATCAGCTCCACAATCCCGATCTCAAAACGATTCAGGAAGGAAAAATTTACAAAATACTCGAACAGTTTAAACGGGAAGGGAAGGCCCGTTTTGTCGGCATTTCGATTCATGAAGTCGAGGAAGCGAAGGAAGTGATTCTTTCCGGAAAGGTTGATGCCGTGCAACTTGTCTACAACATGATTGAACAGGAAATGCGTCCTGAAATTCTTCCTTTGGCGAGGGAAAAGGGGATTGCCGTGATTGTCCGGGAGCCGCTCGCCTGTGGTTTTTTAACAGGGAGATATACCAAGGAATCGGTTTTTGGGGAGAAAGACCACCGGAAGAGATGGACCAGGGAAGAGCTTGAGGAAGATCTTGCAAAAGTGGAAAAAGTCAAATTCATGGCAGACCGGTACCACATTTCCCTTGCAAAGGCCGCGTTCAAATTCGTCCTTTCTCACAATGAAATTTCCACTGTGATCCCCGGGGGAAAAACTCCCGAGCAGGTTGAGGAAAACGTCCATTCTGTTTCAGATGGATATCTTAACACTAATAATTTAAATGAGTTATATAAAATTTTTGAAAAGGAGTTCGCGTCAAACCCTTAGCAAATAAAAAAAGTTGACCTCTTGCATTTTGCACAATTTCATGCTATACTTTACATGGTAGTGCGAAAAAATAAAAACCGAAACGGCAAACTATTCGAAAGAATAGGGCGCAAAGCTAAAGGACCTACGCCTCCACTGCTATAAAGAGTGCAGGAAAAGGTAGCCTGGCTGCCGAAGTGAAAGAAAGTGACCCTATTCGAAACCGAATAGGGTCTTTTTTATGCCTTAAGGAGACCACGATGAAATTATCCTATCCGAGAGCTTGGTTGACGGTTGAAGAAGCGGCTCTGCATCTTGGCTTGAGTGAAGAGCGGATCCGACAACTCATCCGCACAAAACAGATCAAAGCAACCAAGATCGGCGGCTGGCTCATCCGTCCTCAGGACCTGGATGAATTTATCCGTTCGCGGACAAATCTTTCTACGTCGGAAGATAAAAAGTTGCAAGGTGGGATCGAGTAATGGAAACGGAAATTCAGAGAAGCGCAGAGATCAAACGGACCACCGAAGAGATGAAAGCGGAAATTGAAAAGCACTTCGGATTTTTCCCCTCTTTCTTTATCCCGGCGCTCAAAGTTCCGGAAGTGCTTGAGTTCCTCTGGCAGCAAACCCTATCGAGCGATATCCATAATCCTATTCCAGAACTCTTTAAGGAAAAGCTCTTCACGCGTCTCTCGCGTCACTGCCCTGCCTCTTATCCCATTGTCTTCCACAGTTGCGCGTTGCGGGCTCTGGGAATGACAGGAGGCGAGGTGCTGAATCTTCTTGAGGAACCCTCTCTCAAGACCGAAAAGGATATTGAGGAGCAGACCCGCACCCTCGCCCGGGTAGAGTTGAATATTCTAAAGGCGTGGCCGGAGATGGGTAAGACGCTTGAGCAAAAGCTCCTCCGCTGTGCAGAGTTTGTGTTCCTGAACCCAAGCCGTTCCGAGCGCTACGGCGTCGAAATGCGCCGTCTTTTGGGAACGATCAATTATTCTTACTTGGTGATTTTCCTTTCTTACATCAAAACTTATTTTTCCTGGGTAGAGTTCCATCCTGAGATTTCGTACGAAGCGGACAAGCGGGTGCAGGAAAATCTTGAGTCGTTGCTTCAGGAGGAACCTCGTCTGACGGAGGCGTTCAAAAAGGTGAGCGAACCCATTCGGCAAGGAGAGCAGACGGAGGCTCAAACGGTGGTCGAATCCGTTGACCGTAAGAAATCCGAAGAAACACTTCAAAAATCTTACGAGGAACTGAAACTCCAACTTCAGACCAAAACCCAAGAACTTGCGAAAGCCACTCTCACCTTACAGGCTGAAAGCACCCAGCGTCAGCGCCTTGAGAAAGAACTGAAGGATCTTCAGAAACGTCTTGAAGAGCAGCTCTCCGAAAAAACCCAGCATCTTTCAAGCCGTCAATCTTTTGAGAGAGAACTGGAGGAGCGTAAGAAAGCGGAAGAGGCGCTGCGCAAGATGCAACAGACCCTTGAAACACAGATCAAAACCAAGACCGAAGAGCTATCCAAAATCCAGGAAACCCTGACACAGGAAGCTTCTGAGCGGAAGCGCTTAGAAAAAGAATCCAAAGAACTCCACAAAACCTTAGAGCAGAAAGCCACCGAACAGACCCAGAAAATCTTGGAACTCAATAAATCTCTTGAGAAAGAGGTCGCCTCTAAAACTGAGGAATTGGCTAAAACGAGCGCGCTCTTACAAAAAGAGTCTTCTGAACACAAGTGCTTGGAACAACAGCTGAAAGATCTCCAAAAGGCCCTGGAAGCCCACACTGCTGAAAAAAGTGTGCACCTTTCTCATAAGGAATCATTAGAAAAAGAGCTCACTGAACATAAAAAGTCCGAAGAGACCCTTCGTCAATCGCAACAGCTCTTAGAAGCTGAGATCAAAGAAAAAACCGGGGTCTTGACCCGTGCCCAAGAAGCCCTCCAGCAGGAGTCTGCCGAGAAGAAGCGCCTTGATCATGAGATGGAAGAGACAAGGCTCCAGCTTCAATCCAAGACCCAGGAACTTAAAAAAGAGCTCCTCGACCACAGGAAAAATGAGGAATCTCTTCAAAAATCCTATGACACCTTGAAAGCCCAGCTCCAACTGAAAACCGATGAACTCACCAAGCTCTCGGAATCCCTACAACTTGAAGGCGCAGAAAAGAAGAAGTTGGACAAGGAACTCAAGGAATTCGCTCAGCATAAACAGGCTGAAGAATCCCTCCGTAAATCCCTGGAAGAGGCGAGAGGCGAAGTTCAGTCTAAAACAACGGAACTTGCCCAGCTGACCGAATCCCTGCAGCTTGAAAATAATGAACGGAAACGCCTCGAGAAAGAATCCAAGGAACTGGCCGACCGCAAAGCCCAGGAATCGACCCTTCAGAAATCCTTTGAGGAACTCCGCAAAGAGATCCAGATTAAAACGGAAACGCTCACCAAGGCCAATGACACCCTGAGATCCGAAACGCTTGAGCGTAAGCGTCTTGAAAAAGAATTGACCGATCTGAAAACGATCTTAGAAACCCAGATCAAGGAAAAGACCCAGGAACTGAGCAGGGCTGTTGCGTCTTTAGAAACGGGATCCAGCGAGCGGAAGCGACTTGAGAAGGAACTGAAAACACTCCAGGAGAGCCTCTCTACTAAAGAAACTCTCGAAAAAGAACTGGCTGAGCTTAGGAAATCTGAAGCATCGCTTCGCAACTCCCAGGAGCTCTTAGAAGCCCAGATGAAGGAAAAGACCGAAGCCCTTTCTAAAGCCCAAGAGGCCTTGCAGCAGGAGTCTGTTGAGCACAAACGCCTCGAGAAAGAATCCAAGGAACTGGCCGACCGCAAAGCCCAGGAATCGACCCTTCAGAAATCCTTTGAGGAGCTCCGCAAACAGAGTGACCTTAAAACCCAAGAACTTGCGAAAGCCGCTGAGACCTTACAGGCTGAAAGTGCCGAGCGCAAACGCGCCCAAGAGGCCCTTCAAAAATCGCATGATGATTTGGCTCTCAAACTTGAGGCGCGAACCCAGGAACTTGCCAAGGCGAAAGAAGCCCTACAAGCGATAACCGATCCAAAGAAGGCAGATCAAATCCTTCAGGAGTCGAACAGGCGACTCGGGGAATTTGACCGTCTTAAAGCAGAATTGACACATCTTCTCAACCACCAACTGATTGCTCCGCTCACTTCTATCAAGGAAGGAATTGCGCTCGTCTTGCAGGGCTCGCCGGGCCGCGCGTCCAATGAACTCAATCAAATCTTACAGATTGTGAAAAATAATATCGACCGCCTCCATCAGTTGCTTAATAATCTTTTCGACATCTCCAAAATCGAAGCGGGTCAAATAGAACTTCGTCGTGACCATTTGGAACTGCCGAACCTCATCGAAGAAGTCATTTCCACTCATCGTCTTCCGGCCAAGGTGAAGACGATTCAGCTCTCTCTCTTCACGACACCCTATCTCCCGCCGGTTCCACCGGTCGAGGCAGACCATGACCGGCTCCGTCAGGTCATCAACAATTTGGTGGACAACGCGATTCGGTTTACCCCTAATGGAGGAGAGGTCAATATCCTCGCTTGGCAATGGGATAAAAAGTTTGTCTGTATTGGGGTGAAGGATAATGGAATCGGAATTAAAAAGGAAGATCAGAACAAACTTTTTGGAAAATTTCAGAAGATGGGCGGGGAGAATGGGAAAAAAACAGACGGCATGGGACTTGGCCTGGCGGTCTGCAAGGGGATTGTTGAAGCGCAGGGGGGGAAGATTTGGGTGGAAAGTGAATACGGCAAAGGGAGCAGTTTCTATTTTACCGTCCCTATTTATCAAAAAGAGGTTTCCCATGCACAAGCCTCCTGAGACCTTTGCCATGAACTTATCTCATCCGGGAGTTTGGCTAACGGTTGAGGAGGTCGCTGTCCACCTTCGGTTAAGTGGAGAACGGGTCCGACAGCTCATCCGGATGAAACAGATCAAAGCGACCAAGATCGGCGGCTGGCTCATCCGTCCTGAAGATTTGGATCAATTTATCCGGATGCGTACAAATGTATAGAGAGAATTAGAATGCCAAAGAAGATTTTAGTCGTAGACGATGAACAGGATATTCTCGCGGTGATCACGGCGAGGCTTGAACAAAAGGGGTATCAGGTGATTGCCGCTTCCGATGGCCTTGAAGGGCTCGAGAAGGCTGAAAAGGAAAAACCGCATCTGATCCTGGTCGACGTTTCGATACCGCAGATGAACGGGTTTCAGATGGTGCAACTCCTTCAGCAATATGAATCGCTGAAGACGATCCCGGTGATTGTGATTACGGCAAGCCGTCAAAAAGACGAAGCGGCGTGGAGGGAACAGGTGGGGGTGGAACAGTTCATCCTGAAGCCGTTCGAAGCCAAGGAGTTGCTTGAGAAAGTGGAAGAAGCGTTGCATGGGCATCGGTCGCGGCATGCGGCCTAGGAGAAAAGAGGTAAGATGAAAAACCAGAAGAGAATTCTGATTATCGATGATAATATGAGTTTTACAAAACTCCTTGAAGCCCTCTTGAAGCAGAAGGGCTATGAAGTCGCTATTGCAAAGGGAGGAAAAGAAGGGATCGAAATGGCAAAGAGTGCCTCTCCGGATCTTATCCTCCTCGATCTCGGCATGCCGGATCTTTCTGGGGACGTGACCGCCTTGAGGATCCGTTCTGAGAGTAAAGGTTGTCCCATCCCCATCATCGCCCTCACAGGTCACGGGGATCCCTTGACGCAGGCGACGACCCGCGCAATGGGTTTTACGGACCACATTGTAAAACCCTTTGATGCAAACGACCTTTTCAAACGGATCGAGAACGTGGTAAAATAAGTTCCATGAAATCTGTTTTTATTTCAGCGCATGGAGGACCGGAAGTCCTTGAGTATGGACAGCGGCCGACACCGGAACCCGGAAGGGGAGAGCTCTCTATCCGGGTCAAGGCCTGTGCCCTTAACCATCTCGATATTTGGGTCCGGAAGGGGCTTCCCGGAGTTGAAATTCCACTTCCCCATATCTTAGGATCCGATATCGCCGGCATCGTCGATAAACTCGGCAAAGGAGTCCAACACCCAAAAGTCGGAACGCCGGTGATCATCACGCCGGGAATCGGTTGCGGAAAATGCCGATACTGTGTTTCCGGTTGGACGAGTCTTTGCGATCAATTCACCATTATGGGATTCCGCCGAGATGGCGGCTATGCCGAATATGCCGTCGTGGGGGCAAAGAACGTTATTCCTATCTCAAATCGCTACCGCTTTGAAGAATGGGCCGCTGTTCCCCTCGTTTTCCTGACCGCCTATCATATGCTCGTGACCCGCGCCCGTCTTAAAAAAGGAGAGACCGTTTTGATTCATGCGGCGGGAAGCGGGATCGGAAGCGCGGCCATTCAACTGGCAAAGTCCCTCGGCGCGAAGGTGATTACAACGGCGGGATCCGATGAGAAACTCGCCAAGGCGAAAAAATTGGGGGCGTGGGGACTGATTAATTACAAAAGGGCAAACTTCGTCGATGAGGTGAAGCGTCTTACAAAAGATAAAGGCGTCGATGTTGTTTTTGAGCATATCGGTCCCGAAACGTGGACAGGAAGCCTGGCGTCGCTTTCAAAGGGAGGACGTCTTGTCACCTGTGGGGCTACCAGCGGCCCGAAGGCCGAGATCGATCTGCGATTCCTCTACATGAAGCAACTTTCCATTTTGGGGTCCTATATGGGGGGCGATCGAGAACTCCGTCGGGTGCTGCGACTTGTTTCTTCGGGAAGACTCAAGCCGGTCGTCGATTCAACCTTCCCTTTGAAAGAAGCGCGTCAGGCCCATGAAAAAATGGAGAGCCGGGACTTCTTCGGAAAAGTGGTACTTACCCTCTGAGTGTAAAAGAAATCAAAATCTGGATTTAAACATTTGACAAGTGGCTAACCATCAGGTATACTTGAAATGCCAAATGCGCCTTTGGCATTTTTATTTCCTGTTTTCTTAAGAAGTTTCAATATCTTCAATTAAAGAGGTAAATATGAAAAAGGTAATCGCACTTTTATCCTTACTCACTTTGATAACTGCGGTTACAAACGTAGAAGCGGCCTACGATCTTGCCCTAGAACGCCAAAAAGCACTCAACTGGGTCAATCAGCAGCGCGTTCGAAGCGGCACCACTTATGATTGGGTCGCCGTGACTGCGACGGCAACCTATGGCTATACCTATGACAATGCCCTTGCCATTATCGCCTATACTTCTTTAGGAGACCTTGCCAGCGCCCGCGCGCTCCTCAGTTTCCTATCCCGCTATCAATTTTCAGACGGCTCTTTTTATGATGCAATGTTCCAGACCAATGGGGCGGTGCGGAATGCCGCCCGGAGTAGCGGCAATCAGGCATGGGCCCTTTATGCCATTTCCTTTTATACCCACCAGACCGGAGATATCAGTTACCTGCCGACAGCCGATCGGATTGCCAATTGGCTCATTGCCCGTCAGGATCCGAACGACGGCGGAATTACCGGTGGAGTCAACGCCAATGGATCGGAGCGTCTTTGGACGAGCACTGAGCATAACCTCGATGCCTATTTTGCTCTAACACTTTATGGGGTGGTGACGAACAATTCCTTTGATCTCGACAAAGCCACTCGCTGCAAAAACTGGCTTTTGAATGTCGGATGGAACGCTGCTGAGCAGCGGTTTAATACCGGTGAGAATGACCCGTCGAAGTTTCTCGATCCGCAATCCCTCGGTTCTGTTTTCATGAGTGATATCGGGGATATCACAAAACGGAACGCCCTTCTCAAATATGCCGACAAGAATTTCCGGACACGTAAGACATTCCGGAACGGCCCCACGGTTCAAAACTATATCGGCTATGAATACGGTGCAAGAGACGGCAGTCTCTGGTGGGAGGGGACCGAACAGATGGCGATGGCGTATGGCCGAGGCGGCAGCGCTTCAGGGGAACTGAATTACATCAATCATATTTTAAATAGCGATAATCCTTCGTTACTCGGCTCGGATAACAACGGCAACGGCGGCTACCAATATTCCATGACACCCGGGACAAATCTGTTAGGAACGCTGGAGCAACCTTCAAGCGGACTCTGGCTCATCTTCGCAATCAACGATTATCTGAAAGACCGCCCCACTGTCTTTTATCCTACCATCTATTAAGATCTCTAAAAATTTCCAGTAGCGTTGTAGGTACAAAGGGTACAAAATTTACTTGATTTTGTACCCTTTTTGTTATATACTATGCCACAAGAGGTTAGGATGAAGGGCCATTTGAACGGACAGGTTGCTGTGATTACAGGTGCGAGCCGCGGTATTGGGGAAGCGATTGCCCGCCGTTATGCCGAGGAGGGGGCAAAGGTGGTGCTTGCAAGCCGTTCTCCGGAAGATCTCCGGAAGGTGACGCAAGCGATTAAAAAAGAGGGGGGGGAAGCGCTGGCCGTTGTCACCGATGTTTCCATTGAAGAAGATGTCGTCCAGTTAATGGACGCCGCTTGTACTGCTTTTAAAACAATTGATCTTCTTGTCACCTCTGCCGGCATTCTCACACCCCGCTCCCCTTTGATAAAGGTCACCGAGGAAGATTGGGACAGGACTCTCGCGGTAAATCTCAAAGGGAGTTTTCTCTGTAGCCGTGAAGCGCTCAAGGTGATGGCAAAAAGAAAATCGGGTTCGATCATTCTGATTTCCTCCGGCGCTGGAAAAAGGCCCGCCCCCCATTGGGGGCCTTACGCGGTTTCCAAATTCGGCGTTGAGGGATTGATGCTCGCGATGGCGGAAGAGGTGAGGGGACTCGGAATCCGGGTGAATGCGGTCAACCCAGGAGGGACACGAACCAAGATGCGGGCGATGGCCTATCCGGAAGAGGATCCCAAGACACTTCCGACGCCCGATGCGATTACGGGACTCTTCGTTTATCTGGGCGGAGAGACATCGAAGAAAGTGACCGGTCAGTCGATCGAACTCCTTGAATGGCTGGAAAGGCATCCGGAATGGAAATAACAAGAGGTGTACGGTTTACAGTATTAATACCGTAAACCGTAAACCGTAAACAGTAAACCAAAGGGACACATGAATCTTCCTTCTGAAAAAATGATTGCCCCCAATCCGTTCACGCCGCAGTCCGGTTGGGAACCGAAAGTCTTTGGCGGCAGGGAAGAAATTGTGGGGCGCTTTGAAGCGGCGCTCAAGGAGGCGAGGGAGATCCGTCCCCATCATCTGGTGATTCTCGGAGAATGGGGAATTGGAAAAACGTCGCTTCTGAAGCAGTTTAAAAAGAGCGCCCAGAGGGTTGGATTCCCCGCAACTTTTTGCGCGGTCAACCGTTTTCCAGAAAAGTCACGCCTCGAAGAGGGAATCGCGCTCCTCATGGAAGAAATTCTCTTGGGGTTTCCGAAGGTCCCGGTAGAAAAAGAGTTTCCTTCCACTGAAAAGAAGCTGGCCCGTCAGCCGCAAGTGGCCTTGGTTCATTTTCTCCTTGAATTATGGAAACTTCTTAAAACAGAACTTGCCCTGGTTCTTCTCGATGATATCCAGAATTTCGATGTGATCCCGCAAGTCATCGATATCCTCCGTGCCGCTTTGAGCCATGAAGAGGTTCTCGAAAAGAGCCGTTATCTTTTTATTCTTTCAACGACTCCTGAGGGGTGGAGCACGTTTTTGGACAAGCATGATCCCGTCGGCCGTTTTTTCCGAAAAAGGGAACTCATTGAAAACTTGAACCGGGAAGAATGCTTGAGTCTCGTCGAAAAGACCCTTTCGGGAAGCGGCGTGACATTCGAACAGGCCATCCATGAAAAACTTTTTACCGTGACTGAGGGCCATCCGTATGAGATTCAGCTTTTAGCGAGTCACCTTTATGAGGCCCAGATTGAAGGGAAGGTGACCTTTGCCTCGTGGGAGGGGGCTTTTGAAAGAACCCTTCGAGAACTCGGTCAGGACTATTTTTATGCGCTCTTAAGGCGGGCGAGCGACCGGGAAAATGAAATCCTGAAGGTGCTTGCGGAGAAAAGAACGCCGATGTCCATTGCAGACCTGAGGCATGCGATGATTTTTGAGAAAAGGAAAAGAAATTTTCCAGTGGACGACATAAAAAATTATCTTTACCGCCTTCAAACCAAAGGCCTGATTCGTCGGAAAGAGGATACCTTCACCATTTTGGACCCGATGGTCGGGGAATTCATTCTCCGCCTTTCGCCGTAAACGAGATGATCCCTGAAATTCTTTACGAAGATTCGCATCTTGTCGTTGTCAATAAGCCTGCCGGTATCCTCACCATCCCGGACCGATGGGACAAGACAAAGGTTTCCCTCCTCGGAATCATGAATGAAACCTTGAGCTCAAGTCTCCGGATGGTCCATCGTCTGGACAAGGAAACGAGCGGACTCATTCTTTTTGCGAAGGATGTGGAAGCCCAGCGGGAGATTTCGCGGCAGTTTGAAAGCCGTGAGATTTCGAAGACCTATTTCGCGCTGGTGGATGGAGAAGTTAAGGAAACATCGGCTAAAATTGAACTCCCTTTAGACGAAGATCCTCAGCATCCGGGGATGACCCGCGTCGATGAAAAGCGGGGAAAGCCTTCCGTCACGCTTTATGAGATCCTCGAAAAATTCCGGGGCTTTACGTTTCTGCGTGTGACACCCCTTTCGGGACGGACGCATCAGATCCGGGTCCACCTTTCCAGTATCGGCCACCCTTTGGCCGTGGATGTCCTGTACGGTAAACGTTCCGCGATCTGCCTTTCGGAGTTAAAACCAAATTTTAAAAAGAAGAGCGAAGGAGAACGACCCCTCATTTCCCGTTTGACCCTTCACGCCGGAGGTCTTCGTTTTAAAAATCTGGACGGACATGAAATTACTCTTGAAGCTCCCCTTCCCAAAGATTTGACAGTGACGTTGAAAAATCTGCGGAAATTCAAGGCCCTTTCCTGACCGCCACATAAGGAATCTTTTTGCAAAGGGGGCGGTAGGATTCCTTGACCCGCTGGAGACGTTCGAGCCCCGAATCATCCATTGCGCTGACCCAGTTAAATTCCTTTTTCTCGCGGCAGAACTCCCTGAAAAGAAACTGGGCAAGTCCTTTCACCTTTTGATCGGCGATCTCAACGAGAATGCACCAGGTTTCATCATTCAGCGCATAGCCGAAGGTATATCCCTTGATTTCGCCTGCAATTCGAACGACCCTTCCTTCCATTCCAAGCGCTCTAGCATGGAGGAGGACCCGCTTGTGAACAAAGGTGGCATCTTCCAAGAGGGCCTGTTCATACGCATCCGTGGGTTCTGAGAGAAACCTCCGCTCCTGCCACTGTTTAAAAAGGTGGAAACATCCGAAGAAATCTCGGGACCGATAGGGCTCATAGGTGAAATGGTAATTTTTGGCGAAGTAATTACAGAGAGAACGCTTTGATTTATAAGCGTCTCCGGCGAGCGCGGCAAGATCGCTTCGGCGGTAAAGGTACTCCGGGCTCTTTGGATAAACGGTGCAGCCGAGTTCTGTTGCAAGAACGCACGCCTCGAAGGGAAGGCCTTCTATCCGCAAGTCGTTCCCCTGTTTGTTCAGTGTTGCCAAGAGGGTGAAACCGGCGTCCAAGGTTTGAGGCGTCTGTTTCTTTGTGATAGGAGGGATCGGCATAAAAAAATTATTTCCTTGTTCAGCGACGATGAAAAGAACATCTAATTCTCTTTTCCAGTAAAAACGGAGAAGGTCTGAGAAAGCGACGAGAGGAGGAAAGGCCTCTTCGGCGAACTCTCTGGGGGAAGCAGAAAAAAAATATTCAACGGCCTCGCGATCTTTTAGCGTAAGAAGGAAGAGTCCGGCAGAAGGAAGAGGGGGGTTTCCAAAAAGGGTGGTCTGGAAGAGTTTTTCTGTAAGGCCGGCCAGGGGATAAAGAGGGAGAACAGTCTCTCCACTCCCCCGAATGAAGCCGGAAGTTCCGGCTACCGCATCAACAACCTCCTTTTTCTCAAGGTACTCTTGGACATAGGCTCCGTAGCCAAAGAGGGCCTCCTGATTTGTGAGATCTTGTACAAAGGGGCACTGGGTATCGAGGCTGAGAAAGACCCGCTTTCGTGTCGGACTCAAAGTGAGCACAAAGGGATAAAGCTGGCAGTCGAGGGGCCGATTGAGATAGATGGCGCACTCCTGCGTCACCGGATTAAAGAAAGGACAGGCGCATGCCTGACTGCCAGAGCCATGGTAAGATGTTGCAGCGGGACGCAAGGGTGTAGGGACTCTTGATGGATCGTCGGAGGACGGTTCAAACAGAGACTTCCGGTCCGGAGAAAGACGCTTCACCTCCTCTTTCATAAAAACAGGGAACATGTCGCTTTCGGGCGTCAGGAACCGGCAGCAAACCTCGCACTTCAGACAGACTTCGCTTGGAATGAGCTGCTTTAAAGGCTTCATAGTTTCATCCTATCTCAGAAGCGTATGCTTGACAATAGGGTCTTGGTTGTTATAATGGTAATAACTTTCAAAAGGGAGGGTTTGTACCATGCGTCGGACAAAAGGGTTTTTAGGAGCGTCACTGTTTTTTCTTGCTGTCCTGATAGGGATGGCTGGATGCGGACAAAAACAACAGGTGGGTGAAGTCACTCCTACGGAAGGAGCCCCCTCCACGATCGTGGAGGTCAGCTCTCAATCTCAGGATTCCTCACAGACACCTGCTTCAAATGTGACCGTTGTTTCTACATCGGCGCCAGTCTCGGCCTCGCCTGCCACTTCTTTTCCACCGGCGGCGTCACTAGCCACTGCGCTTCCGAAAGATTCCCTTGAAAGGACGAGAACCATTCAGCTTGCCCTCAAGCATGCAGGATTTTATGGGGGAAATATCGACGGTAAGGGCGGTCCTTTAACGCAAAAAGCCGTTGAGGATTTCCAGAAATCCAAGGGACTCAAAGTCGATGGCAGAGTAGGACAAGTCACTTGGGTGGAACTTGTAAAGTACCTTTCGGAGAAAAACTAGCCATGAGACGCTTCTGGGTTTTTGCGCTTCTTTTATTTTTGACGACGGGCTGTGGTGTTTCAAAAAGCAAGTACAATGATCTGATGAGTGAAAAAGAAAGGCTGAACGATCAACTCACGATGATGACGACGGAGAAGAACAAACTCCAGGGTGAGAATGAAAAGCTCGCCAAAGAACTGTCTGACGCAAGAACGAGTCTGGAAAATACGCTGGGAGAAAAACAGGCCCTCCGCCAGGAGTATGATCGTCTCGTGGATGAGAAGATTTCTCTCAAAAATGACCATGACCGGCTTCTCAGGGAAAAGCAGGTTCTCGAATCCCGCGTCTTTGAGCTAGAGAAGAAAGGGCAGCCGAAAACCCCTTAGGGGCTTTCCGTATTCCTTGAATCAAAAAGCAGGGTGCAAGCCCTGCTTTTTTATTGAATCGTTTGGTCTTTATCATGGACCCAGATGACACTTTACTTAGCGAGACATGGCCTCACCACTTGGAATGAGGCCAACCGAATCCAAGGGAGTAAAAACCCTGATCTGAATGCCGCGGGAGAACTTCAGGCGAAACGGCTCGCGCGCCGGTTGAAAAAGGAAAAAATCTCCCTCATTTACACAAGCGACCGTCTGCGGAGCAAAAAGACCGCTCAAATTATTCAAAAAATTCTCAAGGTCCCCCTTCGTTATGAAAAAGGACTCCGTGAGATCGATCTGGGGGCCTGGGAAGGAAAAACTCCCCAAGAGGTGAATCGCTTGTACCAGAATGGATACCGAAAGTGGTTACGGGCTCCTTCGAGGGTCCGGATTCCCGGGGCGGAACCGGTGACTCGCTTCCGGAAAAGGGTTCTTGAGACTTTCAGCCGGCTCCTCCGAACGGCACCTGAAGGAAACATTCTGATTGTCAGCCACGGAGGGGTTATCGCCACGTTTCTTGCCTCACTCCTGAAAGGGAGCGAAGATTATTTTCTGCTCCGTCTGAAGCTCGACAACGCGGGACTTTCTGTCATCCGGGTGAAAGACCAGACGGCTGTAGTCGTCTCTTGTATCAATGATACTTCTCACCTCGAGGATCTTGCATGAGAGGGAAGAAGTTTATCGCCTTGATCGCCATTCTCTGGGTCTTCCTTGCCGTCTGGAGCTTTCCTTACTTCCTCAGGGCCTTTGTGGTGAACTTTCTGGAGAAGGCGACCGGTCTGGAAGTCTTTCTTTCCGAAGCCTCTTTCCGTTCTCCCTCCACGTGGGTCCTCTCGGATCTTCGCCTTTCCGGGAAAGGGAGGGAACGCCTGAAAGTAGAGGAGATGACCCTCAAGGTGCGGTGGAAGTCTCTTCTATCCGACACGATAGAGGTCGAGAAGGTCGTTATAGAAAATCCTTCCCTTTGGATTCACAGGTATAGGGACGGTTCCTTCGATCTTGTCCGTTTCTTCGGTAAGAGAGCCGTCGTTGGGAGTTCTGTTTCCAAAAGACGTCTCCTGATCCGTTCGGTCTCTCTCACGGGGGGAGAAGTAGAGCTTTTAGATGAAAAGATTCAAAAAGAACCCTATTCTGTGCGCCTCAATACGTTGACTGTCACGGTCGAAGACCTTTCTTTTCCTCCACGGAACCTGAAAAGCCCCCTGACATTACAGGCTTTTGTAGGGGCTGGACAATTTCCGCCTTCCGGTTCCCTCAAACTGAAAGGGTGGGTGAACCTGGAGAGGATCGATCTCAAGTTCGGCGTGGAACTGCGGGAAATCGACCTCCATCTGTGGAACCCTTACACCTCTCAGTCAATTCCCATGGGTTTTGAGAAGGGAAAAATGGATCTTGACGGAGAGGTCAAAATCGAGCAAAAGCATCTTTGGGGTTTCGGTCTTATCCATATTCGTGACCTTGCCCTTGGTCGTACGCAGGCCACCGCCCTCTTTGAGTCTGCTTTCGGGATCTCCCAGGAGAAACTGATCGCCTTCCTTGAAAATAGTAATGGGGAGCTGATCTTTCCTTTAAAGATCAGCGGGGATTTGGGTGATCCGAGGTTTGAACTGGGAGAACTTTTCACGAACAGTATCCGCCAGAGCCTTGCCCGGACCCTCCAGAAGGGAGTGGGGGGGATGCTGAAGATCGGTTCAGAAACGGTTGGGGTGACAGACTTGGAAAAACGGGCCAAAAGAGTTGTCAAAGAGGTCCAAAAGACCCTCCGTCTTGACTGGTTGTTGACCGAGACCCCTCCAGAAGCGACCCAAGAAACTCTTCCTCCACCTTCCACAGAGCCTCCCGCCGCTTCCGAAACGCCCTAACCCCTTTCCCAAAAGATTTTTTCAGGTGTGAAACAAAGAAATGACTTGACAACAAAATCCGCATATGTTAATATCCTCATAGACGGAAAGAGCAATATACGGATATAGGAGTGTAGGGATGGTACGTGTTCAAGTCGCCCGGCAGAGTTTTAAAGCAAATTACCTGAAAGCGCTCGCGCATCCGGTGCGGCTTGAGATTCTTGAGTATCTCAAAAACGGAGAGCAATTTGTCGGAGACATCGTCTCCACCATTGGAATCGGGCAATCCAACGTGTCGCGTCACCTGGCGGCTCTCAAGCAGGCCAATATCCTCGTTTCCCGGCAGGAAGGGGCAAACGTCTATTACGCGGTGACGGACGATCGGATCTTTCGAGTGCTCAGACTGGCTGATGCAATCTTAAAGAGCACCCTGAAAGAAAAGGTTTCGCTTTTTGGAGGAAATCTCTAAAAAGAGTGGCTGTGACGCGACGATGAAAGTTGGGTTAACGTTTAACGAAAAGAAACCCCCGCAAGGGAGAGGCATTGCCCAGAAGACCTCACTTCCTGACGATGCCTATATCGAATGGGATGATGCCGAGACGATCCAGGCGATCGTCCAGGCCCTTCGCAAGCGCCATGAAGTTGTCCTGATCGAAGCAAATGAAAACGCGGGGCAGCTCTTAAAGACGGAGCATCCCGACATTGTTTTTAATATTGCAGAAGGCCGCTTTGGGCCGCTGCGCGAAGCCGAAATTCCCGCCCTTCTTGAAAACTTCAGTATTCCTTATACAGGATCCGGTCCGGAAACCCTCTCTGTGGCGCTAGACAAGGCGTGGACCAAGCGGATACTCCGTCAGTTTGGAATCCCCACCCCAGACTACCTTGTTTGTGAAAATACCGATTACTATCTCAACGGCCTCAAATTTCCTCTGATTGTCAAGCCTCTCTGGGAAGGGTCCAGCAAAGGCATCCCCGACAAAGCGGTCGTGGAAACCCCCCAAGCTCTCCGGAAGCAGGTGAAGCGCGTCCTTGATCGATACGAACAGCCGGCCCTCATTGAGACATTCTTGACCGGCAGAGAATTTACAATTGCACTTCTCGGAAACGATTCTTCTCTTGAAGTTCTCCCGATCGTCGAAATTAATCTAAAACAACTCCCTGAAAACGCCCATCCGATCTATTCTTATGAAGCGAAGTGGGTCTGGGATACTCCAAAATCGCCTCTTCATATCTTTGAATGCCCGGCGAAAATTCCGTATCCCCTTGAAAGGAAGCTGAGTCATCTTGCCAAGCGGACTTTTCAGGTACTCAAGTGCCGGGACTGGTGCCGGGTGGATATGAGACTCGATGAAAAAGGAGAGCCCCATCTCCTTGAGGTGAATCCGCTCCCCGGAATTCTTCCTGGTCCGGGACAGAATTCCTGTTTTCCGAAAGCGGCCCGCGCCAAAGGGATGACATACGACGAGTTGATTCTTAAAGTCCTCACGATTGCCTGTAAACGGGTGGGTCTGAGCGAAGATGTATCGAAATCGCGCCACTATTCTTTACGATAATAGCGAATTCGAGGAAGGGAGGCGTCTTCCTTCTCAGGAGGATACTGTCTCGGAAGCGAGGGCGGTGGAGGAGGCCCTCTCACAGCTCGGTTTCAAGACCCGACGGCTTGAGATTACTTATGAGCGGATCGAAACGCTGATCCAAGAACTGCTCCGCTCTCGGGAAGAGGTGATCTTTAATCTCTGCGAGGATATCAAAGGAGAAGGGATTTATGAAGTGTATATTGCTTCGGTAATGGAACTTTTGGGAATGGACTATACCGGTTCCGGGCCGATGACGCTCGGGATCTGTTTGGACAAGGCCAAGGCCCAGACACTTCTTGCCTCTCATGATTTTCCCACACCGCGGCATATTGTTTTTGAAAAAAAAGAGGGGGTCCTTCCGAAGGGGCTCCACTTTCCTCTTATTGTAAAGCTTCTCCATGAAGATGGGAGTTTAGGACTTGATAAGGATTCCGTGGTCTACACCCGAGAGGCACTCTTTGACCGGGTGAGAAGGATGACGAGGAATTATCATCAACCCGTGATCGCTGAGGAATATATTGATGGTCGTGAATTCAACGTTGCACTTCTTGGAAATGGGGAAACGGCCCAAATCCTTCCGATTTCAGAAATCGACTATTCGACGATCACGACGAAGGAGCCAAAGATCCTGACCTATGCCTCCAAATGGGATGAGTCTTCCTCGGAATACCGTAAAACGATGCCGGTCTGTCCTGCGTCTCTTTCTCCTTCACTCGAGAAAACGCTCCAAACTTTTGCACTTTCGGCCTGTAAGATCTTGGGCTGCCGTGATTACGCGCGCGTCGATTTCCGCCTGAAAGGGAAGACTCCTTATATTATCGAAGTGAACCCGAATCCCTGCATTTCATTGGATGCCGGGTTTATCCGCTCGGCAAAGGTTGCCGGTCTCTCTTACGCGGAAGTGGTCGGAAAAATCATGGAGTTTGCGATCGCCCGCAAAAGGGCGAAGCTGCGACAGGGAGGTCAGTTACTTAGGAAAGCATCATAAATGAAACCCAGACTTACGGAGCAAAGCGAACGTAAGTCTGGGGTTGAATTTACCCCGCCTGCTTCGCTTTGCGAAGCAAAGCGGGCGGGGTTCAATTCGCCCCCTCTTCTTGCTTTCGCAAGAAAGCAGAGGGGGCTCATTAAAGGAGGGGGGAGAATGTCCATTGTGGCATGTAGCACCACACGTTCCATTTGGAGTGGTGTTTTGGACGCGGAGTGGAATGATTGGAAATGGCAACTTCGTAACAGTCTCAAGACAAAGGAACAATTGGCGAAGGTCATTGAACTGACACCGGATGAGGAAGAGGGTCTGAAACTTCCAAAGCATAAACTCTCCATGGCCGTTACCCCTTATATTGCGACGCTCATGGACCCTCATGATCCCGGCTGTCCGATCCGCAGACAATTTGTCCCAACTGCCAAAGAATCGTTCGTCTCACCTCTGGAAATGACTGACCCCTGCGGCGAAGACAGTCATACACCGGTGCCGGGCCTCGTCCATCGTTATCCTGACCGTGTCCTCATGATTGTCACAAACCGCTGCGCCGTCTATTGCCGGTACTGCACACGAAGCCGGTTGGTGGGGGAAGAGAAACAGTACCTTTTCATTCAGGAAGACTTTGACCGGGCGTGCGAATATCTTGAGAAGACGCCGGTGGTGCGGGATGTGCTCATTTCGGGCGGAGACCCGCTTCTTTTGAGTGATGGAAAAATCGAATACATGCTGAAGCGGCTCCGCTCGATTAAACATATCGAGTTTTTGAGAATTGGGTCACGAATTCCGTTTGCACTTCCCCAGCGGATCACGCCAGAGTTTTGCGAGATGCTCCGGCGGTATCATCCGGTCTGGATGAGTGTTCATGTGAATCATCCTAAGGAGGTCACCGCGGAATCCAAAGCGGCCTGTGAGCGCTTGGTGGATGCGGGAGTTCCTTTGGGAAGTCAGACCGTTCTTCTTACGGGAGTGAATGATTCTTTACCTGTCATGAAGGAGCTCATGCACAAGCTCTTGATGGCCCGCGTGCGGCCCTACTATATCTACCAATGCGACCTTGTGAAAGGGACGACGCACATGCGGACTTCTGTGCAGAAGGGAATCGAAATCATCGAGGGACTGCGAGGTCATACGACCGGCTATGCCGTACCGACGTATGTGATTGACGGACCCGGTGGGGGAGGGAAGATCCCGATCAGCCCCAATTACATCGTCAGTATGGGGGATGGCAAAGTCATTCTCCGGAACTACAAAGGTGAAATCTTCGAGTACCCGGAGTATGCCGAAGCGTAATCCTACCGATAGACAAGGGTAGCGACCAATCCTCCTTGACGGGCGACGTTGACGACCTCATGGCGCGCACCTCGCCCGATGATAGAAATCCCGTTGGGGGTCACGATGTGGCCATCGACAACTTTCAAAGACTCTTCCTGAAGTCTTCCTTTCCGTGACGTAATAAATTTCTTCGGGCGGATTTCGGCCTGCTCCTGAATCACCCAACCGCTCGGTTTTCGGAACGCCTTTTCAAGCGCTTTTTCCCATTCGCGCTTTGAAAGATTCTTCCCAAAGGTAACCCCCACTCCACCGAACTCACGGTTCGGCTTAATGACCGAACGTTCTCTATTTCGCCGGGCGTAGGTGTAAAGGTCAATTCTTTTCCCACTCGGCCCCGTGGTGTCAATGGGTCGGAGGAGTCGGGTCCAGACGACATGGTCGCGGAAAATTTTTCGCTGGCGCGGCGTGAAATACTTTGAGAGATCCTCGCGAGTCAAGACTTCCAGCGCACTTTTATGGTCGAGTTCGCCCATGAGGGAAGAAACGGCGGCGTTCCGCCGGAAGACCTCAAAGAATGCTTTGACGTTTTCCCCTTTTTTCTCCATATCGAGCGCTTCCTCGATTTCCGTATCGCGGTAAATCATCTGGACCTCATATCCCCGCGCAAAAAGTTTTCCATTTCGAAGTTTTAAGTCACGCGGATCGGAGAGAATCGCATCGAGCCCTTTCTTTCCGAAATAATTCCTGAACTCCTCAAATTCAAGCGGCCCGCCCGGGTCGCGAAGTTCCTCGACAAGGGCAACGCGCTTTAAGCGGATCCCCGCCTTTTTGGCATGCCGTACCATTTGCCGGTAAAGGAGTTCCCGCGAGTCTGCCATCTTGACCAGTGTAAAATCAGGTTGCAGTTCCTTGATGAAGGGAAGAAGGACGCGTTGCATAATTGTTTGTATGGCAATCGCATAATAGAGTCCGCCAATACCTACACCGTTCCACTCCACAAACTGCAGATATTTTTTCCAATCGGCGCCGCTATAATCGGAAACGGCATCCCATCGACTCATCACAGTCTGCACCCTTCCTTGCGATTTGTAGAATTCTGCGAAAAGGGCCTTTTCCTTTCCTTCGAAAGGGAGGATTTCCTGAAAAAGCGGCTCTCTAAAATAATTGAAATAAATCGTCTCAATCGCTCTTTGAAGTTCCAGGATGATATCCCGGCAATAGGCCAGTTGAAACGGCTTTAAGAGCCGCGGGCGGACAAAAAGAGGAATGACCTTTTCTCCGCCGTGCGGCTTTTCGTAAAGGACCTTCTCCTCGTGGCTTACTCTCTTGATGGTCCGAAGGAGTACCTTCTGTTTTGCCTCGGGGAGGCCAAGGAGGAGTTCGTGGATCCAGTTGGGACGTTGGAATTTATCCATGGCCAACCATTCTAGCGGGATCGAATGGGTTTGTCTATCATTTTGTGTAATGTTTGATGTGTAAGGTGTAATGTAGGATCGGACTTACATCCTTTTATTACACATTACACAATTAACGTTACACAAGTACAACTGGTCTTCTGATTGACAGTCTCCAGGTTTTCCCTTAGTATGTCTTATAAGATGACCGAACGGGAGAAACTTTACAGCCTTTTTAAGGAATACCAGCGCTTTTTCTTCAGGGCCCGCCCGATGCAGGCGACCCAGTACGGCTTTCACCTCTACGACGACCTTCTTGGCGATTTTTCGAAAGAGGGGATCGAAGAATATCTAGAAGGGGAGAAAAGATTCCTCGCCGCTTTCAGGCAGAAGATCGATTCGAAGAAACTCGGTTTTGAAGATCGGATCGACTATGAAGCGCTCTGCCAGGACCTCTGGGCCGACCTTGAGCTTGAAAAAAGGGAGCGGCCGTGGGAGACAGATCCGGCTTCCTATGTGAGTCGCTCAACGGATGCCTGCTATCTTCTCCTCATCGGGATTTTTGCGCCGCGGGAGGAACGCCTGAGGAATGTGGCGCTTCGGATGCGCAAAATCCCGCACTACCTCAAACAGGCGAAGCGGAACCTGAAAGTCTGTCCGAAAGATTCGATCCTCACCGCCCACGAAATTACCGAGAGTTCCATCACCTTTTTCAAAGACCTGGCCAATGGTGAGTCCTCTCTACCCGCATCTCTCAGAAAAGACCTTTTTGAAAGCCAGAAAGAAACCCTCGTTGCGCTTAAAGAGTACGGTGAATTCCTAAAGAAAAAACTTCTCCCGAAATCAAAGGGCTCAAGCGCCGTCGGCCGGGAACTTTTCGACTTTATCCTCAAAGAAAAGCACCTTCTTCCGTATAACGCCAAAACTCTCCTTGAGATGGGGGAAGATGTCCTCGAAGAATCGAGGAAGAAAATCAAAATGGTTGCGCGACTCATCGACCCGAGCCAGGATTGGCGTGCGATTCTTTATAAAAGTCGTCTTGACCTTCCAAGTCCAAAGTCTCTTGTCCGGGAATACCAGAAGGTCTTGGGGAAGGCGAAGCGCTTTATCGAGGAAAAGAAAATTGCGCAGATTCCGGAAAAGGATAAACTGCTCCTCACCGAAACTCCTATTTATGAACGGCCGATTATCCCTTATGCCGCCTACCTTCCGCCTGCGCCTCTTGAAAAGGACCCACGCGGAATTTTTTATGTGACTCCTCCTACCGGAAGTGCGAAAAAAATCCGTACGCTCCTTCGGGAACATTCGATGCAGGAAGTGCGGCTCACTGTGATTCACGAGGCGTATCCGGGACATCATCTCCAATTTGTCTGGCAAAACGAGCATCCTTCACCGATCCGGAAATTCCAGCAGGATGATGTCCTTGCGGAAGGGTGGGCGTTCTATTGCGAAGAGATGATGCTTGAGGAGGGATTTGATCCGGATTCAAAAACGTACCTTCTTTTAATGAAAAATCACCTCTGGCGCGCCTCACGCGTCATCCTTGATTCGAAGCTCCATACCGGGAAGATGACCGCACAGGAAGGAGTTGAATTTCTAAAAAGGGAAGTCTCAATGGCGCACGACTCTGCGGTGCGCGAAATCCGCCGCTATCTTTTGGAGCCGACGCAGCCGTCGAGCTATTTCATCGGAAAACAGGAGATCCTTAGACTCCGCGAGGAATACCGCAGGCGGCACCACCGCTCCACCCTCGGAGAATTTCATAACCGGCTCTTGAGGGAAGGATCGTTACCTTTTAAATATCTTTGGAAACTTGTTCTCGGAGGAAACAATGGGCGTTAAATCGGATCGCTGGATACGGGAGATGTGCAAACACCACGAAATGATCAAGCCGTTTCATGAAGCACAGGTTTCTAAAGGAGTCATTTCCTATGGTGTCTCCTCCTACGGCTACGACATCACCCTTTCGGATGAATTCAAGCTCTTCGACCCGACGAAAGCAACCTTCGTCGACCCGAAACACTTGGACCCCGCCTGCTTCGTCGATTTTAGGGGTGACATCTGCACCATCGCCGCCCACTCCTTTGTCCTCGGAAGGACGATGGAGTATTTCAAAATCCCAAGAGAAGTCCTAACACTCTGCGTCGGAAAATCAAGTTACGCACGCTGCGGGGTCCTCATCAACGTCACCCCCTTTGAACCGGAATGGGAAGGATATGCGACCCTCCAGATTGTGAATACCACTCCGCTTCCCGCAAAAATCTACGCCTTCGAGGGAATCGGGCAGGTGATTTTCTTCGAGGCGGATGAAGTGTGCGAGGTCTCTTATAAGGATAAAAAGGGACGTTACCAGGCGCAGAAGACGATCACGCTACCTAAAATTCAGAGTTGATAGAAAACCGACGTTTGCGCCGTGGTTCCGCACGCTTCGCTTCGAGAGATTTCGCGACGGTTTGAGGGTCTAATGCTCCGCGCAAAATCTACTCGCTCAGCGTGGAAACCACGTCGCCTAATCGATGTGTAGGCTGGTATTTTAAACGACGCCCTTTCCCACCGACCGCGAAGTTGATGAGGCACGGAACATCAACCGAATCTTGGAATACAAACCGATGCTGAATCTCTCTGAGCGGGAGCGTGGGAAGGGCGGCGTAAGAGGTGGAAATGTTAGAGCTTACTATCATTGATTTTAATCTGCAACACACCTTAGAATGCGGCCAGGCGTTTAGGTGGCAGAGGCATGGCGACGGATACCTCGGCGTCGTCGGAAATGCGATATGGCAAGTGTCTCAAGAAGGGGATACACTTTTCGTCGAAACGGATCCTCCCGTTTCAAAAGAAACGATGACCCATTATTTTTCTCTCGATACCGACCTTCCCGCAACTGTTGCTTCTCTCCGCAGCGACCCGATTTTGGCGTCAGCCCTCAAGGAATTTTGGGGACTTCGGATTCTGCGACAGGATCCGTGGGAGTGTCTCGGGTCCTATATTTTTTCTTCCTTTAATAACGTCAAGCGGATTACGGGTCTCGTTGAGAATTTATCAACCCGATTCGGCGTCCCGGTCGGCTCAAACGGAACGTTTCGATACACCTTTCCGACGCCGGAAAAAGTTGCAGCACTCACACCTACCGACCTTCGCCCGATCCGTCCCGGATTCCGCGACAGATATCTTTTGGAAACGGCAAGAAAAGTCGCAGAAGGGAAGTTTGATTTGGAAAAGTTGCGTGAGATGGAAACAGCCGAGGCCAAAGAGGCCCTTTTAACGCTTCCCGGCGTCGGGGAGAAGGTGGCGGATTGTATTCTTCTATTTGCCTATGGCAGGGAAGAGGTCTTTCCGATTGACGTCTGGATCGAGCGGGCGCTGCGGAAACTTTACTTCCACAACCGCCGCCGGACACTCGGCAAGATGCAACGCTTCGCCCACCGTCGCTTCGGCGAGGCCGCCGGCTATGCGCAGGAATATCTCTACGCCTACGCCCGGAGGCACTTGTAACCTACTCCGCACTCCCTTTCCCAACACCCAGTTTGGAACTGTAAACTTGACAAGTAGAGCCAGCTATGGGAAAATAAAAGTGGTTTTGCGCGTGGAGGTTGACATGTATTCCATAAAGAGTCAACGTTTTCTCGTTGACGGTCTAGCTGTAATTGTAGGCATTGCCATTGTAACGGCAAGCCAGTATTGTACACTAGAGTCACTAACCCACCGACACGAAGCCGCGGGCCATCATCATGAAGGACACCTCCCCTCATCAGGGAAAGGTCAAGAAGGCCGCTGTTGCTTCGCGTTGCAAGCGATGGAGGCAACGACCCGTGTCACTATTCAGCCTAGAGTAGTCAACACAAGAACACTCCATCCTTTTGCGTTTGAAGAGCCACGGACGTATACCTCTTTTGAACCCACTCTAAGCGCAAGCGGTTTAAGCCATCCCGCTCGAGAGCCGACCTTACACAGACCCTTCTATTACACCACATTTGCCAACCACGCACCGCCTCTTTATCCTTCCTGAGCTGTCTCTCTGGATGTCTATTCATTTTCAAGTCTTGGCGATTGTTTTTACTACGATTTTGGTTTAGTGGATGCGCTTC
>Ga0105164_10000533_pt1 | contig 26482 bp, 19 predicted proteins | sample VDWuncwatermetaG_FD_89674 | JGI IMG/M metagenome (GOLD analysis project Ga0105164, IMG submission 89674) | Wastewater microbial communities from Netherlands to study Microbial Dark Matter (Phase II) - VDW unchlorinated drinking water | ecosystem: Environmental > Aquatic > Freshwater > Drinking...
CGCGCCGCGCCGACTTCCTCGGCCGTTACTTCGCCGCGCGCCGGGAGCCGTCCTCGCCGGCGAACGCGAAGTTCGTCGCATACACGCTCGGCGACGAATGGCACGACCCCTTCGCGGTGAAGGAGATGGAAGGCGGCGCCTCGAAGTGGCGCTACCGAATTCCGATTCCCGAAGACGCCGACTACAAGAGCCGGACCCCCTCCGACAAGCGGCCGCAGCTGCGCGTGCTCAAGGCGATCGCCGACGGCGACGCGTGGGGAGCGGCGGAGTCCGTGCGCGCGGCGTTCGTCTCGGCGGCCGACGCCTTCGTCAAGCGCGACGGGGATACCGTTAAGATCTGGGCCGCGAGCATGGATTGGTTCCTCGAGGAGTGGGGCCGGGACACCTTCATATCGCTGCCCGGCCTCCTGCTGTCCACGGGCCGTTTCGATGAGGCGAAGTCGGTTTTGCGCCGCTTCGCCGGCTTCGAGCGCGGCGGCCTGATTCCCAACCGCATCGGCGACGGCACGCATCCGGAGTACAACACCGCCGACGCGCCGATGTGGTACGTCCAGGCCGTCAAGTCGTACGCGGAGGCCACCGGCGACTGGACGTTCGTCGCCGAGCTGGCGCCGGTGCTGCGCCGGATCATGAACGGCTACGAGAAGGGCGCGAGCTACGACCGCTACGGCCGGATCAACAAAATCTACATGGACGCCGACGGCCTCATCGTCACCCCGGCGCAGGCGACGTGGATGGACGCCGATCCCGAGGGCCTCGACAAGCCCGTGACGCCGCGCAACGGCAAGACCGTCGAGATCAACGCGCTGTGGTACTCGAACCTGCGCTTCATGGCCGAGGCCGAGAGCCGCCAAGGCGATGGCAAGGCGTCGCGCGCCCGCGGCGCGCTCGCCGACAAGGTCAAGAAGTCCTTCAACGAGCGCTTCTGGTTCACGAACGAGGACAACCGGCGCGCCTGGGGCGGACAGGGCGGCGCCTTGCGCGACGTCGTCGACGGCGACCCCCACGGCGACGCGATCCGTCCCAACATGCTCTTCGCGATCAGCCGCGGCGGAGACCTGCTGAGCCCGGAGCGCCGCAAGGCCGTCGTGCAGGCCGCGGCGCGCGACCTTCTCACGCGCAAGGGGCTGCGCACGCTCTCCGACCGCGACAGCCACTACCGGCCGCGCTACGACACCTCAAAGCCGCCCCTCGAGAAGGATCAAGCCTACCATCAGGGCACCGTCTGGCCGTGGCTGATGGGCGCGTTCGCCGAGGCGCTCTCGGCCGTGCGCCGTGACATGGGCTGGGGCGAGGACAAGATCGCCATCGAGAGGCGCGCGCTGATCACGCCCCTCGTCGAGGCCTTGGCCGGCGTGCCGGAAGGCTCCTTGCCCGAGGTCTACGACGGCGGTGAGAACGATCCCGCCCTGAAGACCTTCCAGATCGAAGACCCCGCGGGCCTGGCCCCGCTCTTCAAGGCCGCCGGCCCGGAGCAGAAGCCGGGCGGCACGCGCTCGCAGGCGTGGAGCGTCGCCGAGATCCTCCGCCTGCTCGCGAAGTAGCTAGTGCCCGTTAAATAGCGTCGCGGGGTTCGGCTGGTTGGGCGGCGGCGCCTGGCTCGGATCGCGGTTGTCCGGGAACGGGTAGTGCAGCGGATACGGATGCGGGAAGCGCATCGGGTACGGCAGGTTCCAGGACGAGTGGATGTCGTGGCGCGTGATCAGCTTGAACGCGCCGTTCGGCGAGCACAGCAGGGCGGGGTTGTCGGTGACGCCGTTCGAGGCGTTGAGGCAGTCGATCGGCGAGTTGTCGACGGCGCCCGAGCAGACCAAGGCGGGGAACTGGGTCAGCGGCTTCGCGGCCTTGAAGCAGTCCACGGGAGCGTTCGACTTCGCGCCCGCGCACAGCAAGGCGGGATAGTCGGTGAGCCCCTTCGCGGCCTTGAAGCAGTCGATCGGCGCGGTGGTCTCTGCGCCCGCGCACAGCATCGCCGGGTAGTTCGTCAGGTTCTTGGCGCCGTTGAAGCAGAAGAGCGGCGCGGTCGACTCGGCGCCCGAGCACAGGAGCGCGGGATAGTTGGTCACGTTCTTCGCCGAGGCGAAGCAGGTGATCGGGCCCTGCGACTTCGCTCGCGCGCACAGCAAGGCGGGGAAGTTCGTGAGCTTGTTCGCGGCCTTCCAGCAGTCCACGGGCGCGTCGGACTCGGCGCCGGAGCACAGCAAGGCGGGGTAGTTGGTGCTGAGCGCCTTCGCCGCGGTGAAGCAGGCGGCGGGAGCCGTCGTCGCGGCGCCGGCGCACAGGAGCGGGGGGTAGCTCGTCAGCGGCTTGGCCGCGGCGTAGCAGCCGATCGGGCCGGGAACAGTCGCGGGAATGGGGGCAGGGGCGGGGTCGGCGTGAGCGGCGGACGCCAAGGCCAGGACCACGATGAACGCTTTCATCTCTCTCCTCCGTGCGTCTACGACAGTGTGCCGAGTATACCGATTTCCGCGGGAATTCAGCGTTGGGAAATTGCGTCTATTCGGCGTTATTTTTGGGGTGAGCCATGCAACTTTTCGCCCGCTCGCTCGTATGATAGGCATGAACCCCCTCATCGTGCGGCCTGGCGAACCAGGTCGGCTTATCGTTTCCCTTCCCTACACCCCGGAGCGGGTCGCGAAGATCAAAACCATCCCCGGACGAGCCTGGCACGCCCCCGAAAAAATCTGGTCCGTCCCAGCGGCGGCGGCCGGCAAACTGCGGACGCTCTTCGCGGACGATCTGATCGAGTTCGCGTCCGACGAACCTAAATCCGCGCCGTCGACGGACATGGACAGGGCCCGTACCGCGCTTCGATCCCGTCACATGAGCCCGCGAACCGAGGAATCCTATCTGGGCTGGATCCGCCGCTACCTCGCAACCCGAGGCGATCCCTCGGAGCCGGCGGAAGCCGCCATCAGCCGCTTCCTGTCGCGCCTGGCGACGGAGGGGCATGTCGCGTCATCCACTCAAAACCAAGCCCTGCACGCGCTCCTCTTCTTCCATCAAGAGGCTCTCGGCCAGAAAGTCGAGCGAATCCTGGATGTCGTGCGCGCAAAGCAGCCGGAAAGGCTTCCCGTCGTCCTCAGCCGCGACGAGGTGGTTGCCGTGCTCCAGCGCATGTCCGGTACTCCCCGATTGATGGCCATGATCCTGTACGGTGCCGGGTTGCGGGTTCTCGAGTGCTGCAATCTTCGTGTAAAAGATCTGGACTTTTCCCAGAATCAGATCGTCGTCCGCGCCGGCAAAGGAAATAAGGACCGCTACGCGCCCTTCCCCTCCTCGCTGCACCAGCCGATGCGGAAAAATCTCGAGGCCGCGCATAAGCAGCACCTGGAGGACCTGAAAAAAGGCCTCGGTTCGGTGTCCTTGCCCGACGCGCTCGACCGCAAATATCCCAGCGCGCCGAAGGAGTGGGGGTGGCAGTGGGCGTTTGCGGCCACCACTCATTACGTCGACACCGAGACAGGCGTAAAGCGCCGGCACCATCTCCATGAAAGCGTCCTTCAGAAGGCCTTTCGCGCGGCTCGCCTCGCCGCCGGGATCGCGAAGCCGGCCAGCTGCCACACGTTGCGGCATTCGTTCGCCACGCATCTGCTGGAGGATGGGTACGACATCCGAACCATTCAGGAGCTGCTGGGACACAATGATGTCAGCACCACCATGATTTATACGCATGTGTTGAATCGGGGTGGGAGGGGGGTGTTGAGTCCGGTGGACCGGCTTGCTTTCGGGGGAGAGCCTCCCGTTGAGCCTGGGAATTAGGGCCGACCCGCTACGCGGCCTTTCCCGGCCTAGTTAGTACTCGCGAATTTGTGGCAATTCGCTGATTTACCCTTTATAATCCACAAATCGGCCCGGCCCACGCCTCCGCGTTAGGCCGACCGAGCTAATTCAAAGTTAGAGGTCCCTCGTTGCACCTCGAATTGCTGAAATCGGTTTACGGCAAACGAACGACGGCGAAAGGCTTCAGCGGCTGAACTGCTTGGACGGCATTAACGACGAAGAGTGAACTACCGCACACGGTATTGCGTGACCCTATGCTAAAAAATTACTTCGCTTTCAGCGGGCGTCTTACCCGGGCCGAATTTTTTCAGGGCTTTATGGGCATGTGCGCGACCGGGATGCTCCTTGGCCTGGTCACCAGTCTCGGCAACAGCGGCGCCCTTTTCGCCGCCTGTTTCATCCCGATGATGGGGATGCTGGGAATCCTCCTCCCGCTTTGGATTTCAATGCGTCTACGGGACGCCGGATATTCACCGTACTGGGCGATTCTGTGCGTCTTACCCCCTTTTATGGTGATCGGGGGCATCGCCTCCATCTTGCTGCCGACGCACAGTGCGCCCGAAAGTTGACGAGCGTCTACGCGGCTGACATCAAGGCCGACATTGACGACGAAGAGATGAGGATTGAAATGCCATACACGGTATTGCATGACCTCTAACCATCGGATTCTGCCGACCGCGGCCGCGTTAGGTTGGATTCATATAGCCGCGGCGGCAGATCCTCAGCGTTAGCCGGCCTATTGGAAATACGAACAAATGCTTCTTCTAATTCCTGCTGCCTGGATTACCCTTTACATAGCGTGCTACCTCCTTGACCGAATCCCCTTTACTCAGCGATTCTGGGCATGGTTTTCTTCGCGCACCGAGAATAGTCCATTCTTCCGCGGGACAGATGTGGAGCTGCGTTTAGCGGGAATAGCCCTTGTTGTCGCGTCTGCAGGAGCTACTGTTGGACTGATCGGGACATTCGGCGACACGGTAGTTGGGCCGGAATCTTTTGAACTTCCAGGGGCTCCGGCAATTATTGCGGGAACTGTTTGGGAAGTCATTGGGGTATGGGGATTCTACACAGCAGCAGCGGGAGCATTGTTAGGGATATACGGCATCATATGCATTCACTTGAAATCTTTGGGTCTCCGAAAGGCCCCGTAATGATGGGATGGCAAGGGCCGGCTAACATTGGATAGAGCGGACGGCGGACCGGTGAGGAATATCCTAATAGCCGCCGCCGCTCATCCTCTGCGTTCGGCGGATTTAAAATGAAAATGCTGTCGTCCAGGCACAGCGTCAGGGCAAGTCAAGACTTGATTCCAGCGAGCCTAATCGAATGCGTAGGACCAAGGCAGCGACCGCATTACGTCGGGGTCCTGCTCGCCTACGACCCCCCAGAAGCCGTATTTCTCAAAGGTGGTCCGGGTAGGCAGAAGAAAAACATAGCCCTTGTCATCAGCGCAAGAGCGCTCAAAGAGTTGTTGCGAGATGCCCATGATTTGCAGAAGACGGGCCTCTTCCTCAATTTCACGATCCTGTGCCGCTAAATTGCGACGGATGTCTTCGTCGCTCAACTTATAACGTTCTTTCCAGCGCGAGATCATTTCCTCACGGCGCACACCGGTGAAGCAGGCCTGGATATTGCCGTGGTATCCGACCACGCCGCCTCGGATTTCACGCCGATGGCCCGCGACAAATAAGTAGTTTGCGCATGACGACAGGCACATTCCCACGACCGTGATTTTGACGTCGCCGGCCGCGATCGCGTGTCCAATGCGGATCCCCTCCTCGGTGACCCCACCAATGGAGTTCACCACGATTTCGCGTATTGACGGGCCGAACACGAGTGAGAAGCGGTCGTACTCGCCGGGCTCAATCTCCCCCTCGAATCGCAATGTCTCCGGGCCAGACTTGGTCCAGACTCCAGCCGCAACGGGACCGGCAACGAGCAGGAAAGCCAGGAGTGAAGCAAGTTGCTGGAAAATACTCTTCATTAGAGGTATTGTCGCCTTAACATCACCCCGTGAAAAGGGTCGTTGGACCCAGAGCGCGGATCCGGAAGACTCACTCCTCCGTTTCCTCTAAGCAAGAACCGCCGAACCAAGCGCTTGTGCCGACGCGCGCTTTCTTTATGGAGCTCCTGTAGCGCGCGCGGCACAGCGTGGCGTTCGCAAAGCCTCGTCACGATCAGGAGACAGCACGTGAATCAATATCGAAACTCTTTGCCGCAGCTTGCAGGGTCATTTTTCCTGACGGATGGTGGCATTGAAACCACCCTGATCTTCCTTGAAGGCTTGACGCTTCCTGACTTCGCCGCATTCCATTTGCTCAAGAGCTCGGACGGCGAAGCGGCACTACGCAAATACTTCCGCACCTATGCAGAGATCGCGAAGCGCTATGAAACCGGTCTGATCCTCGAAAGCGCCACGTGGCGGGCCAACGCGGACTGGGGCAAGAAGCTCGGATACACACCCGAGGCGCTCGCCGATGCAAACCGCAGAGCGATTGCTCTGCTTGAGGAAATTCGGCGCGAATACGAATCGAAACGGACACCTGTCGTCATCAGCGGATGCGTCGGCCCTCGCGGAGACGGCTATGTTCCCGATCGTGCCATGTCAGCGCAGGAGGCAGAGGACTATCATCGGGAACAAATTGCGACGTTCGCTGGGACCGCCGCAGATATGGTGTGCGCCATCACCATGAACTACGTTGAAGAGGCTATCGGGGTTGCGCGAGCGGCCCAGCGAACAAAAATACCCGTTTCCATTTCCTTCACCGTGGAGACTGACAGTAAGCTTCCAACCGGCCAGACTCTGAAAGCGGCACTGGAGCAGGTAGACGGTGCCACGTCAGGCTATCCCAGCTACTACATGATCAACTGCGCCCATCCGACGCATTTCGATAAGGTGTTGGCGGAGGGAGAACCGTGGTTAAAGAGACTTCACGGTCTTCGAGCAAACGCCTCGCGCATGAGCCATGCCCAACTCAACGAGGCCCCTGAGTTGGATGCAGGCGACGCTGCCGAGCTAGGACGCGAATATGCTGATTTGAAGCGGCGGTTAGGGAATCTGAACGTGATGGGCGGGTGTTGCGGCACAGATCATAGACACATAGAACAAATCGCATCAGCCTGCCTCCCGTTCTTCCGAAATGCGACCTAATAAGGCGCTCCAGCCGACGGTCTTGCCTCCGCTTCGCTATGGCAAGCCCGCGGCTGAGCTTGGGCGTTAGGTTGCGTAGGAAAACCGTCCCTAGCGTCGGCGTTAGGATTCATGCAGAATCTGACTGACAGCCCCTTAGCCCACGAACAAAATAACATTGGAGAATTCATGACTGACTTCACGGAGCTTAAAAAGAAGCAACGCGTTGTGTGGGCACTTGGCGATTATGACCGCATTGCGGACGGGCTCACGATTTCGACAGATCAGACGCTGCGTGTCGCTAAAATCCGGCCCGGTGAGCGCGTGCTCGACCTTGCGACCGGGACGGGCATCACGGCCATCGCAGCGCGCGAGCGCGGCGCGCAAGTGACGGGCGTGGACTTGACCGCAGAGCTCCTCGCGGTCGCTCGAAAGAAAGCCGCGGATGAAGGCTTCGGCGACATTGATTTTCGCGAAGGCGACGCGGAGGCGCTTCCTTTCGCGGACGCGAGTTTTGATGTCGTGCTCTCCACATGCGGTCACATGTTTGCGCCCGACCAGCCTAAGGTTGCCGCCGAACTCGCGCGTGTTACGCGTCCTGGGGGCCGCGTCGTGTTCCTCGCGTGGACTCCCGACGGCGGCCTGGGTGGTTGGTTTCGCATCACAAACAAGCATTTCCCGCCGCCCGCTGGCGTCGCAAGTCCCTTCAACTGGGGCGACATGGATAAGGTGCGCCAATTGCTCGGCGGCTCATTCCGCGACCTCACCTTTACCCGCGGCGACTGCCCTCAGTTCGGCGCTTCACCTGAAGATATTTGGACTTTGTTCTCGACGCGGTACGGGCCGACCGTCCGTGCTGCTACGACCCTGCAGGGCGACGCGCTGGCGGCGCTGCGAGACGAGTTGCTTGCGTACCTCGGCGGCTACCGTGCGGCGGCGGACGGGACGGTGCGTTGGGGCCGCGAATATCTCATCACGCGCGCTGTTCGCGTGTAGCGCCGGATTGCTCGCCCAGGCGTTCACCGCATAGGTTTAAGTAAACTGGGCAAGCCCCATAACGTTGCACTGACAAGACAAAGATGGCCCGGATGCGCAACCTAACCAATGGATAAAGCGGCCGGCGGCTCGGCGAGGAATATCTTGATAGCCGCCGCCGCTCATCCTCGGCGATAGGAAAATCCCCACGGCGTCGGACAAAGCCGGGTTGGAAGGAGAATAAATGCGAACAATATTTCTCAGCGCGATGCTTCTCGCCCTCACCGCCGCCTGCACAGGCCCCGCGCGCAAGACCGTCGACCTGAAGACCGAGACGCTCTACATAGTCGAGCATTCGAGCGGCGCGGACATCCTGACGACGGAGCAGCGCCGCACGGCCCAGCTCATCCAGAAGAGCCACTACGAGAACATGAACCGGACCTTGGCCGCGCTGCGGATCTCCGCGCGGGACAAGATGAATCCGAAGCAGCCGGCCGTCTGCGAGCTGCCGAGCGACTTTCGCCTCGACGCCCACCCGGAGCTGCGCGAGAGCTTTCCCGGTACAGTCCCGATCGTCAAAGCGCAGCCCATCGTGTTTAATTTCATCCAGCGCGCGATCATCTCCGGCCTCGAGCGCTGCGAGGAGACGATGGCCTTCACCCTGGACTCCGCGCGCGACCTCGACGAGCAGATTCGCGCGCTTCTCCTCGAAAACTCGGGCGCGCCTTACTGCGTCGTCGACTCTGACTGCGGCGCGTTCTACTACGGGCGCCTCGGGGGCGGTCCGGCCGACGACGCCCCGATCCTGTCGTCCCGTCTCACGGACGCGATCTTCACGCTCACGTTCCGGAAGTTCCGTCCCGCCGTCATCGGCCGGCTTCAGGCCTCCGCGGCCCCGGAGCGCTTCCCCCGTTTTCGCCCGCCGCCCGGCCCAGAGCCCGAGGCGGTCTGCCGCGAGAACCTCTGCCGCCTCGCGGCGCCGCTACGATCAATTCCGTAAAAGCCGGGCGGACGTCGAATTGAGCCTGGTTGAACGGCAGCTCTTCCCGGTAAGAGTTGACGGAAGAACTCTCGAAAGGACCGATTTTGAATGAGCGCAGGAGCGATGGTGACGACAATAACGGCAAACGGAGCTACGGGCACCTGTCCTCGGTCAAACCATTGGCTTAACCAGCCGGCGGCCTCATTTGGATGGACTGCTGAAGCCTCCGCCGTTCATCCTCTGCGTTAGACTGCTCGTACGTTTGCGAAATCGACCGTTCACGTGAATGATAGAATCCGGCATGCGCCTCTGGCTCGTCCTCGCGTGCATCGCTTCCGCCGCCGCGGCGGAACCCGCCCCGCTGTTCGAAGCCCACGGCTGCCGTTCATGCCATAAGATCGGCGAGCGCGGCGGCAACGCCGGCCCCGACCTCACGACGATCGGCATTCGGCGTTCCCCTGAATGGCTCAATAAGTGGCTCGCGAGCCCGCGCGCGTACAAGCACGACACAAAGATGCCCGAGCAGGGCTTGCCCGCGTCCGACCGCGCCGCCCTCTCCGAGTTCCTGTCCGCGCAGAAGGGCCAGGCGTGGGGGAAGCGGCGCCCATGGGACAAGACCTACGGCGCCTACCAGGGCCGGATCATCTACTCGCGCGCGGGCTGCGTCGCCTGCCACGGCGTCGCCGGCCGCGGCGGCCATCCTAATCCGGGCGCGCACGGCGACATGATCCCCGCGCTGCCCGCCCTGCTCGCCACCTACACGAAGGACGAGCTGATCTCGCGGATCAAGCGCGGCTCGGTCCCCGAGACGCACGGGGGGCCGCCCGCGGCCGTGGACATGCCCGCGTGGGACGGCGTCCTGACCCCGAGCGAGCTCGATGCCCTGGCGGACTATCTTTTGACATTGGCCAAGACCGACCCCAAGGACGAATTCTAATGAGCGACCTCCAAGAGTGGCTGAGCCTCATCCTGCGCTGGACCCACGCGATCACCGGGATCATGTGGATCGGCCAGACCTATCTGTTCAACTGGATGGAGAAGGCGTTCGAACCCCCGCGCGACGCGAAGGCGAAGCCGAACATCTCGGGAGAGCTGTGGATGGTGCACGGCGGCGGCTTTTATCTCGTGGAGAAGCAGAAGTGGCCGGAGATCATGCCGCGCGTCCTGCATTGGTTTAAGTGGGAGGCGATGCTCACCTGGCTGTCCGGCTTCTTCCTGCTGTCCCTCATGTATTGGATGGGCGCGCCCTTGCTGGATTACGGCTCGGAGCTGCCGCGCTGGAAGGGAGTTCTCGTTTCCGCGGGCTCGCTGGTCTGCGCCGTCGGGGCCTACCGGCTGATCTCGAAGTCGCCGCTGGGCAAGTCCGAGGCCGCCGTCGGCGTCGCGTGGTATCTGTTCCTCGTCGCCGCCGGCGCCGCCCTGCTTAACGTTCTCAGCGACCGCGCGGCATATCTTCATGTCGGAGCGATGATGGGCACGGTCATGATGACCAACGTCTGGATGACGATCATTCCCAACCAGAAGAAGATCATGGCCATCTCCGAGGCAAACGGAGAGCCGCGTCCGGAGCTGGCGCTCGAGGCCAAGCGCTGCTCCAAGCACAACACCTTGATGTCGATGCCCCTGCTCTTTCTGATGCTGAGCAACCACTACCCGTCGATCACCTTCGGCGGACCGCATCCGGTTCTGCTGCTCGCGGCGCTCCTGCCGCTCGGCGCCTACGCGGCCCATTTGATCCGAGAGCACGCATGACGGAAGCGGCGGCGCTGCGGTGTCCCTCCTGCGGGGCTCCGGTCGCCGCGGAGGTCTCCGAGTGCGGCCACTGCCGTGCCGCGCTCCATCCGACCCGCTGCTCCTGGTGCTTCGGCTGGACCTTTACGGAGGCGCGCGACTGCGGGCGCTGCGGGTCGCGGGCCGAGACGACGGCCGTTCCGGCGGTCTGCCCCGCCTGCCGTGAGCCGCTGTCGGCCCGCGCGCTCGGCGGCGCGAGCTTGTCCTGCTGCGCTCGTTGCGGCGGCCTCTGGACCGATCCGGGCTCGTTTAAGACGATTTGCGCCGAACGCGAGACGCAGGCCGCCTATTTGGGCGACGGGGCGGTCCTGCGCGCTCCAAAACCCTCCAATCCGCTGGCTTCCCCGATCGTCTACCGCCCATGCCCGGTCTGCGCCGAGCTGATGAACCGCTTCAACTTCGCCGACTGCTCGGGAGTCGTCCTCGACGCCTGCAAGCCTCACGGGGTCTGGTTCGATCCCGATGAGCTGCGCCGGATCGTCGCGTTCATCCAAGGCGGCGGCCTGGACGTGGCGCGCAAGAAGGAGCGTCGAAAATTGGAGCTCGAACGGCGCCGCCTCGAGATGGCGAAGGAAGATCCGCGGACGGGCTCGAGTGGCTTCACTCCGCCGATGCCGGACTCGATCGCCTCCGCGCGGGATCTCCTGAAATTCCTTCTCGACTCCAAGTAGGCCGCGGGATCAAGCCCCCCTTGCGAAACCGGGGCTAGCCCTCTATCCTGGGGGGATCAGGAGAATTCCGCCCATGAATCCCGTTCGCCTCGCGCTTGCCGCGCTGATATTATTCACCTCCGTCCCGCTCCCCGCCCAAATGCCCGCCCCGGTCCTGGAGCGCCCCAAGCTTGCCAGGCCCGCGAAAGCGGCGGAGCGCGTGCTGGCGCCCGGCGAGCTTGTCGCGGCCGCCGCGACCCCCGTCGCGGCGCCCGAGGGGACCTCTGCCGCCGCGATGGACGCCTCCGCGCCTTCCACGGTCGTGACGGTCTCCGGAGGCGGAGGCTCGGGCTCCATCCTCCCCGCGATCCCGGGCGCCCCCACCGAGGAGCGGATTCAGCTCGACAAGATCACGACCTTGAACACGATCAAGCAGCAGGAATTCCTTCAGAAGGTCCGGCAGCTCACCGAGGAGCGCGACGAGCAGCTGCTGAGGAACACCCTCATGACGGAGAAGCTTCGCGCCGAGCTCGCGCCGCTCGAACACGAGCAGCGGAAGCTGCAGATTCGGGGGCTGATGGAGGACGAGCGGACGAATCAGGCGGCGGCCGCGCTGCGCTACCAGCGCGATAGGTCCCGCCTGGAGAACGACCTCGCGCGCGAGAAGCTGGGCGCCGAGCAGATTAAAGCGGACGCGGAGCGCCTGCGCCGCGACATCGCCGTCGCGGAGCTCGATTTCCAGGCGCGCAAGCTGCGCCAGGAGTCGGACATCGCCGACAACAAGACGGTGTCGATCAAGGCCGACCTCGAGCTGCGCGAGAAGAAGGACGCGTGGAAGAAGCAGGCCAACCGCGAGCCCGAGTACGAAAAGACGCCCTTCAAGAACAACGTGCTGACGGTCTCCGACCGCCGCATCTCCCTCGACGGCGTGATCGTCGCCGGCGCCGCGGACTACGTGACGGAGCGCATCCATTACTTCAACAACAAGTCCGAGGAGCATCCGATCTTCCTGGTCATCGATTACAGCCCCGGGGGGTCGGTGATGGAGGGCTACCGCATCCTCAAGGCGATGCAGGCCAGCAAGGCCCCGGTCCACGTCATCGTGAAGTCCTTCGCCGCCAGCATGGCCGCGACGATCGCCACGCTCGCGCCGCATTCCTACGCGTACCCCAACGCGGTGATCCTGCACCATCAGGCGTGGGGCGTGTCTTTCGGCAACCCGACCCAGCAGAAGCAGCAGCTCGAGGTCATGAAGGAGTGGGATCGGCGCCTGCGCGAGCCCGTCGCGCGCAAGATGGGCACGAGCATCGAGAAATTCACGGCCGAGATGTACAACCGCAACGTGGACGGCGACTGGGAGGAGTTCGCGGACAACGCGGTCAAGCTCAAGTGGATCGACCACGTCGTGCACGAGATCCGCGAGACCGGCATCCTCAAGGAGCCGGACGCCAAGGCCGAGGACAAGCCGAAGCTCGCCTTCGGCCTGGCCGAGGAGTCCGACCCGAAGGGCGAACGCTTCGTGCGCTTGCCGCGCCTGCGGCACGCCGACGCGTACTTCCTGTACAACCGCGACGGCTACTACCGCTAGGCGCCCGCCGGGCGGGCCGGACTGCCTGATGCATCCAGTGGAGGGGCGGGCGCGGCGAGTTTTCGAGCCTTGACCGCCGGAAGGGTCAGGCAGAATGCCGAGCCGCGGGCGAGGCGGCTGCGCACCGAGGCGCTTCCGCCGTAGGCCTCGACCAGCTTCTTGACCAGATGCAGCCCGACGCCGGGATTTCCGGGCTGGGCGCCCTTCATGACGCGGAAGAAGCGGTCGAAGACGCGCGGCAGGTGGGTCGACGGGATGCCGATGCCGCTGTCCTCGACGACGACGTGCGCCTCTCGCTTCAGGACGCGCGCGCCGACGCGGATCCAGCCGCCGGGCGGGGTGAACTTGACCGCGTTGTCGAGCAGGTGGCCAAGCGCTTGGGCCAGGTGCTCCGGGTCCATCTTAACGCGCAGCCGGCGCGGCACCGCGATGTAGACGTTGAGGCTCTTGCGCTTGGCGTCGGCCTCGTGAGCGCGCACGCACTCGAGCGCGGCGCGGTGCACGGAGGTCTCGACCGGGGCCCGCCGCCGGCTGCCCTCGAGCTCGGACATGGTCAGCAGATCGCCGACGAGCGCGTTGAGGCGGTCGGCGTTGGCCTCGATGATGTCGAGGAATTTCTCCCGGTGCGCCTGGTCTCGCCAGGCTCCGTCGCGCAGCGTCTGGGCGAAGCCCTTGATCGCGGCGACCGGGGTGCGGAATTCGTGGGAAACGTTGGCCACGAACTCCCGCTCCGCCCTTTCCTTGGCGGCCGCGAGGTCCTCGGCGCGCTTGCGCTCGGTCACGTCCACGGCGATGATGACGACGCCGACGATGGCGCCCCGCGCGTCGCGATACGGGAGCGTGTCGCGCTGCACCCAGCGCTTTCGGCCGCCTCGTAATACGAGCTCCTCGAGCTCGCCGATCTTTGGCTTCCCGGAGGAGATCACCTCGAGATCGTTGCGGTGGTAGGCGAGGGCGCGGGCCGAGGGGAAGATGTCCTCCACGCGCCGTCCCTCGATCTCCGCGACGGTCCTGCCGGCGGAGCGGGCGGCCGCCCGGTTGCAGCGGAGCACCCGGTTGTCCGCGTCCTTGTACCAGATCATCGCCCGCACCGTGTCCAGGATCACGGCCTGCTCCTCCTCCTGGCGGCGCAGCGCCTGGTGGAGCTGAGCCCGCTCGATGGCGGCTCCCGCCCTTGTCGCGAGCTGTTCGGCGAGGATCAGGTCGGGGCCGGTGAGCGGACGCCAGCGGGCGTCCGCGCCGAGCAGCATCGCGCCGAGCGTCTTGCCGCGGGAACGAAGCGGCACGCACATGAAGGCGCCGACGCCGAGCTCGCGCAGCAGCTCGGCGCGGCGGCCTCCGCCGGACAGGCGGGCGACGAACGACTCCGGGGCCCGCGCGACGAACTCGGACCGGCCGGTGGCGAGCGCCCGGTGGATCGGATGCCGGCGGTCCCCGTCCCCGAGCTCGAGGCGGCTCAGCTCCACGAGGAGATGGTGCTTTTCGGCCGAGTCGTGCGCGAACGCCGGAGAGGTGAGGCGGCCGTTCTCGCGCAAGACGATCATGCACCACTGGGCCAGGCGCGGCACCGCGGCCTCGCACAGATGATCCAGGGCTTCCGGCAGGCTCAGAGAGTTCGCCATCTTCTCCGCGGCGCGGACCAGGAAGCTGAGGCGTTCGCGGGCCTCGCTGGCTTGACCGGCGAGGACGCGCTCCTTATTCGCCGCGTTGGCGCGCAGGCGAGCGAGCGCCAGCTGCGACTCGATGCGCTCGGAGAGCTCCTCCGGCTCGAACTCGGCGCGCACGCTCGCGTCGGCGCCGGGCGGCGGCCCCCCGGCGCCCGCGCGCACGACGACGATAGGGCACGGCAGCGGCGGCGCGTCGCCGTTGCGCCAGCCGTCCTCGTCGACGACCGCGAGCGCGATGTTCCGCAGCCGCCCGACGGCGCGCGGCGTGACCAGCTCGTAGCGCGGTGAGAGCTGCGAGATCAGGCGCGCCTGCAGGGGGGCGCTGGCGCTGGCGACAAGGATACGCGGTCGGGTGGTCAGAAGCATCTGGTTTTCGGCGAGACCTATTTTAGCAACTCGCCCCCGCGCTTCAGTGTCACAGTATTTGGACGGCATCGTGACGGCGGGCGGGCACGCCGCCGATGGAAAAGGTCTACACCGCCGCAATGCCCTCGCCCGCGCTCGGCGTCTATAATTCAGGCGGCTCGGTCGAGGAGGCCGCAGAATGAAAGTCTCGGAAATCATGAGCGCGGATGTGGACGGCGTGGATCTCGACGCGGCGGTCGCCGAGGCCGCGCAGGTGATGAGCGACGTCGACGTCGGCTGCGTCCCCGTCGTCGACGCGGGAAAGGTCCTGGGGGTCGTCACGGACCGCGACATCGTCCTGCGCGCGGTGGCCGAGAGCCTGGCCCCCGACGAAACTCCCGTCACCGAGGTCATGACGCGCGTGGTCGTGCATTGCTTCGAGGACGACGACGTCGAGACGGCGGCGCGGCTGATGGAGGAGAATCAGGTGCGCCGGGTCCTCGTGTACGACCGGGAAGGCTTTCTCTCGGGGATCGTCTCGCTGGGCGACCTTGCGCTGTCGACGACGAAAGGCGGCGAGGTGCTCGCGCATGTCTCCCGCCGCGGCGTCCCGGCCTTCAACGGGCCGAGCCAAGCCGGTCATGACGGCAGCGGCGCGATTGACTCCCTCGTGCAGGGCGAAATGTCGGCCATCGAGACCTATAAGCAGGCGCTGCGAAAGGTCGGCTACGGGACCTGGCCCGGCGCGGAATTGCTTCGCATCGAGACCGAGCACGAGACGGCGGCGGCGCTTCTTAAGGAACGCATGCGCCGCCGGGGGGAGGAGCCGCCGCATACCTCGGGCCTATGGGGCGCCTGGTCGAAGGCGCTCGAGGGAACGGCCAAGGTCTTCGGCGGGAAGGCGGCTATCAAGATCCTGAAAGCGGGGGAGGAGCACGGCGTGCACGAGTATGAGGTCGCCTTGAAGGACGAGGCGCTCGACCCCGAGCTCAAGGCGCTGATCCGGCGCACCCTGCTTCCGCAGACGCGCGCGCACATCCCCGTGCTCGAGCGGGTTCTGAGCGAGGTCTAGTCCAGGTAAGTGAGCAGGCGTTTTCGCCAGCCGGGGAGCCAGCGGTTTTCGTCGCGCGCGGGCGGGCTGTTGGCGACGCGGCGCGTGAGCGCGGCGTCGGCGGACTTCACGAATGCCTCCACCGACGGCTGTCCGGTCGGGGCGTCCGCCATCCCTTCGAGGACCTGAAGCAAGCCCCACCCTTGGCCGGCGTAGCGCTCGGCGGGGTTGATGCCCTCGCCCTTGAAGTTGACGTAGTCCATCAGCGCGTACACTCCGTTCGCTGTCGACGCGACACGGTCGAAGCGGTTCTGGAGCGCCGGGCGCTCGGAGGCCGGCGCGGCGGCGAGAATTTTCGGCAGCGCCGCCTCGAGGCGGTCGGCCGCGTAGCGGGCCTGCGTTCCGACCGTGCCGGCGAGCAGGTCGCGCAGCTCGTTCATGCGCGGCCCGCGGAAGTCGGCGAAAAACGCGTCGCGGTCGGGCCAAGGGCAGGGGGGCTTTCCCTGGAGCCAGGCGGGCAGGGGTTTTCCGGCGGCGGCCAGCGTGTCGAGGAGGCCGGGAAAGCTTTCGGTGAACGGCCCTCGCTCGCCCGCCTTGTACCAGATGAAGTGGCCGATGCCGAGCGAAGCGAAGTTCTCGCCCTTGTTCCAGTGGGTGAGGCCGTCGACCGAGCCGCGGCTCTCGTTGTGCCAAATTTTCTTGCCGATCGCCTCGGCTTCGGGGTCGCTCAGGCGGATGCCGGCGTGGGCGCACGACGACGCGGCGAACAGGGCGGCGCAAAGCAGGGCTTTCTTCATGCGCTCCATTTTAGCACGGCGCGCGCGTCAGGGGCGGGGCTTTCCGTGGCGCAGCGAACGGTGCCGGACGCGCCTGACCTTGCGGGCGAAGAAGACGGGCTCGTGCATCGGCTCGCCGCGGCCTTTGGGAGACGAACGGAAGGCTCGCCCGGCGCGGCCGAGCCGCGGCGGCTCGGTCCAATGCAGCGCTGGGCTCCCGAGGACGGAATCCGGCAGGCCTCCGCGCAGGCGGTGGGGGCGGCGGTTCTCCAGGGTCTGCCTCCGCCGCTGCTTGACGTCGGCGCTGAACGGCAGGCGCCACGTCTTGAGATTCGCCAAACCTTGAGGCCCGGGCTTCTCTTTCTTCATGAGCCCATTCTAGCGCGCGACGCGCGACGTCCCTTCGACCGGAGTGTAACGCTATTGAGCGGCGCGGGCGTCGATCCCTTCGTGAAAGCGCCAGGCGGCGAGGAAGGCGGCCGCCGTGACGACGTGCCAGATCGCGTGGAACTGCACGATATGGTCGTCGGGCCGGCAGGCGAGGTCGGTGTGGTCGAGATGCCAGCAGGCGTACGCCGCGGCGAGCAGGAACTGCATGAGCCAGAACGAGACGTAGGACGGCGCGTCGCGCTTGACGAGCATGAGGCGGATCTCCAGGACGACGAGGGAGATCGCCTGGACCAGCACGATGGTTTGAATGCCCCAGCCCGCGGCCCGAAAGGTGAACAGAGCCGCGAGGCTCGCCGCGACCAGGCCGCCCCAGAAGCGCAGGGCGCCGGCCTCGGTCAACAGGCCGGACCGCAGGAGCCCGCGCGCCAGCGCCCAGCCGATCAGGAGGAACATCCCGAGGTAGTCGAACACCTGCCCCGCGAAGGTGTAGGACATGTGGAAGACGAAGGAGCTGGCGCCGACCGCGATCGATACGGGCCCGAGGCCGCCGGCGGCCAAAGCCCCGCGTCGCGTCGATTTCCTCATGATGTACGCGCCGACGGCGAGGTAAGCCAGGTTCGACCAGGTGTTGGAGGGGGCCGTGATCCAGCCGCCGAGGTTGGCCTCGCAATGCTTGATGTCGGGCAGGGCCCAGCCGCTCCAGGGGGAGCCTTCCGGCAGGGGAGGGACTATGCGCGGGTCCACGGTCACACTGTAGCGAAACCGGAGCGCCTCGGACAGCCGCTTCGTGCTAGGACCTCGGGCCCGATTCGGAGTAGGCCGCTTGACCGCCCGTTTTGGGCCCCCTCGGCCCACAGGGAAAAGGGGTGAGCCTTGGTAGGATAAGCACATGATCAAGCCCACTCTCGCCGTGATGGCCGCCGCTCTCCTCTCCGTCGCCGCTTCCGCCCAGACCGCCGGTACGTGGGACAAGCTCGAAGGCCAGCACAGCAAGATCGCCGAGGCCCGCACGGTCGCCGTGGCCGACGCGGCGTCCTGGGAGAAGGTCTGGAAGGAGCACTCGGCCGACGCTCCCGTTCCCGCCGTGGATTTCGCGAAGGAAAGCGTGGTCGCGGTGTTCCTGGGCGAGACGAAAGCCGCCGGCGTGAAGATCGAGATCGTCGTGCAAAACGACAGCATCGACGCCAACCGCCTCAACGTGTTCTATAAGGAAGTCCGCTCCGCCTCCAAGCCTTTCGCCGCGACGATGCTCTGCCACCCCTTCGCGATGGTCAAGGTCCGCAAGGCCGCCGTCGTCTCCTTCGAGTCCAACGGGCGCATGTCCATCCCCGAGCGGATGAAGGCCCCGAAGAATCCGCGCGACGACACGAAGTTCCGTGTCCTGCTCGAGACGCTCCCGTCCTTCGACGGCCGCTGAGCACGATTCGCCGCAGGCGAATCGACCGTCGGGCCCAGTCGAGGATTAGGCTTAATTTCCTATCGACAATTCCGGGTTCCGGGCTTATACTCCCACTGTGAAGCGACCCCTCGCCTCCGCCCTCGCCTTCCTTATTGTCGCCCTGTCCCCGGGCGCGCCCGCCTACCAGGCGTTCGCGCAGACCGTGGGCAAGACCGGCTCGGCGACGGGCACCGCGGGCGACGCCGCGACCTCGGTCAACTCGGGCGTGAACGGCGGCCTGTCGGCCCCGCTCGCGATCCCGACGCAGTCCCTCGGCCTCAACGGCGCCCTTAATCCGGCCGCGGCCGCGCCGGTCCTCGGCGCGGCGGTTAGCCCCGCTCTGGCCGCGCCCGTCGTCAATCTCGCCGCCGCTCCGGCGGCGCTGAGCGTCCCGCGCCAGGCCGCCGCATCCGTCGAGGGGAAATCCGTCGCCGCGCTCGTTCCCGCCGCGCTGCTGCCGGCGGCGAAGCCGTCGGGACAGAACGGCTCGGCCGCCTCGAAGCAGGTCGAGGCGCTGTCGCTGACGGCGAAGCCGGTGCTGGAAGGCGTCAAGAAAGGCGACGCGACGGGCGCTTTGAGCGGCGTCTACGACAACGGCGCCCAGCGCGGCGAGCTCGGCGCGGTGCGCGCCCAGCCCGGACCGGGGGCCCTGCGCTCGGGCCTCAAGAAGTCCGCGCCTTCAAACGAATCCAAGGCCGTCGCCGAGGTGCCGGCCGCCGCCGCGCCCGCCGCTAAGCCCGGCCTGATTCAACGAATTCGATCGACCTTCGATCTCTCCGAGTTCAACAAGAGCGAGAAGGCCTACATCACGGGCCAGGCCGTCTTCCTGCTCGCGATCTCCGTCTACCTCGCGTCCCTGCCGCTCCTCGTCAGCGCGCTGACCGGCGACGCGGCGATGACGGGTGTGGCGCGCATGGTCCACTACTGGGTGTTCGGCGGCGCGTCGCTGTTCGCGGGCGCGGTCGTGAGCAAGACGCCGATGCGGCGCATCCTCGTCGGCGCGGCCGGCGGCCGGGCGCTCCTGTTCGGCTCGATCGGCGCCCTGGCTCTCTTCGGCGGCCTGCCCTGGGCCGCCTTCCTCGTGCTCGTGGGCGTGAACTCGCTCATCGTCGCGCACAATCACCTCGTCGATATCGACACCGGCGGCGCGGCCAAGATTTTCAAGGGCGCCGACCAGAAGAGCACCGACCGCAAGATCGAGAAGGCCGGCTACGTCTACGACTTCATCTACTACGGCATGATGCTGGTCATTCCCGCTTTGATCGGCCTGCCGATGGACTGGATCGACGCGCGCTACGGCGCCGGGATCGGCGCGGGCGCGGGGTTCGCGGTGTTCGCGGCCCTGATGGGCGTTACCTCCTACATCTACGCGACCAAGGTCGTTACGGTCGGCGACATGGTCGCGGCGCCGTGGGCCGGGATCAAGGACTACGCCAAGCGCATCTTGGGCGCGTTCAAGACCTTCGGGCACATCCTCATCGACGTGCCGCGCCGCAACTGGGCCACGGCCAAAATCATCTTCCAGAATAAGGCCATCCTCGCGCGTTCGTCCATGGCGACGATGGAGAACTTCGTCGAGGACGCGCTCTTCGCCGTCGTCCTGCCCACCTTCGCCATCGATATTTTGAAAGTCGGCGCCTTCGGCAACGGCCTCCTGCTCTCCGCGATCACCGCGGGCGGCCTCGTCGCCTCGCTGTTCCTGATGAAGCGCATCCAGGCCCTCCAGAAGAAGCACGGCACCTACAAGGTCCTGGCGGGCCTGACCGCGGTCGCGGCCCTGGCCTTCGTGCCCTCGATCGGCCTCTGGCTGGTGCCGTCGCTGGCGCTCGCGATTCCGGCCGTGTTCATGATGAAGCTGATGCTGCAGCCGCTGCGCTCGCGCATGCGCGCCCTGCTGCAGACCGAGATCAAGAACGATCCCAAGGCCGCGCCTCACGCCGACGACATCTACAGCCTGATGACCTTCGTCGAGGTGATCGCGGCCGGCGCGGGCGGGCTCGCCTTCGCCTGGCTGTTCCACAACTCGATGGCCGGCTCCGCGCTCGCGCTGACCTTGGGCGCCCTGGCGCCGATGAAGATCATCACGATCACCCTCGTCGCCATGGGCCTCGTCTACTTCGGCGGCCTGCGCTGGGTCAAGCAGCAGCTGAGCAAGCCGACGAAGACCGTGCACAAGTCCCCGGAGGGCAACGAGGCGAAGATGCTCGAGCGCCTCTCGGTCAGCCTGAAGGAAAATGGCCTTCCCGACTTCAAGACCGCCGTGATCAACGGCCCGGCGAGCGAGGACCTGCCCACGGTCGCCGTGCTGGCGCCCTCCTCCCGGCATAAGATCGCGCTCGCCCGGGAAGGCGGCCGGCAGTCGCCCGGCAACTTCCATCTGGTTCTCGACGCCTCCTGGCTCATCCAGGAGACTTACCCGGACGGCCGCACCAAGCTCCTCCTTAAGAAGGGCGTCGAGTTCGACGCCGATGGCCAGGCGACCGTCGTCGACTACGAGGTCCCGCGCCGCGTGCGCTATTTCGCCGACTACTTCACCTTGGGCGCCAACGACCGCGACGACGGCGTCGTATTCGAGACCAACCTCGACGTGCCTCAGTCGAACTCGCTCCAGCTCGAGAAGGTCGTCAACGACAAGCTCGGCACTCGCCTGATCCTCGCGGCCAGAGGCGTGGCGGTCCCCGCGACCTTGGCTCTGCTGATGCCGCTGCACCATCTCGCCGGGAACGCGATGGGCACCCAGGGGAGCGTGCAGGTCGCGGCGATGCCCGGGGCCGAATCCCGCGAGGACGAGGTCGGTCGCCTCGTCGACGAGTACCTGGCTAACTTCAAGGGAGACGAGCTGGTCGTGAAGCCGTCCGGCCCCCAGTTCCACTCCGGCCGCGGCGTGAAGTTTTTTAAGAAGTCGGAGCGCGACGCCATCGTCGCCCACGCCCTGGCGCTGGCCGTCGATCAGCAGATGACCGAGGACGGGGCCGTGCTGCTTGACGAGCGCGTCAACTCCGCGCCGCTCGACCGCGGCGGCCGCAAGATGGAGACGACAGGCCGCATCCTCGTCGCCCGCACGCCCTGGGGGGGCACCGCGACGACCGGGATGTTCGCCCGCGTCGGTCCGTGGGGCAAGCCCACCACCGCCGAAGCCGCCGATCCGCGCGACAACGCGACCGTCGAGCCGATGGAGCGGCTCCTCGCCGAATGGCAGCGGGCCGGCTTGATCGACGCGAAGGGCGCGCGAGAGCTCGACGCGCAGATGCGCAAGACCGGCGAGGACGCCCTTGCGGCGATCGCCGCGTACGAGCGGACTTTTGAACGGAAGGAAGGCGAGCCCTACCAGGCGCAGAGCGACATGATCGGCCTCGACGTGATGATCGAGCGCCGCGGCGGCAAGCTCGTGCCCGTGATCATCGAGGTCAACGATCACGACTCGGGGGGGCAGTACAACCTCGACCAGATGCATCCCGAGAAGTCCGGCGAACACTCCCGCGAGTGGGTCGCCACGATGCTGCAGCGCGCGCGCCGCGACGCGCTCAAGGGCAAGCGCATCGTGATCGTCGGCGCCGGCTACGAAGGCAAGCGGCCGGTCTTCGAACGCGCCCGCGAGCTCGGCGTCGACATCATCCTCATCGACAGCGCCAAGAGCTGGGCCAACGATCCGCGCTACGTCTCCGAGCTGATCGACACCGACAACACCAAGCCGGCGGAGGCTCTGACCATCGCGCGCAAGAAGCTTCAGCGCTCGGTACGCAAGAACGGCAAGCTCGACGGCATCACGACCTTCTGGGAAGACGACGTCGTGCTCACGGCGGACCTGGCTAAGCAGCTGGGTCTGCCGTATCATTCCCCGGACGCCTCGCGCACGGCGCGGAGCAAGTTCGAGACCCAGGCAACGCTAGCCCTCAAGGGCGTCCCCGCCGCCCGCCAGCAGCGACTCGGCAACCTGTCCACCGCGAAGAACGACAAGGAGCGCGAGGCGATGCTGGCCGCGTTTCGCAGGACCGCGGTAAAGGTCGGGTTCCCCGCGGTCCTCAAGCCCGTCTCCGGCGCGGCGGCCATCGGCACCGAGAAGGTCTCCTCGCTCGAGGAAGCCGTCGCTGCCTTCAAGCGCATCAGCGACATCATCAACCCCAAGACCGATCCGATCTTCGCGAACAACTCGGACCTCCTCCTCATGCAGTACCTCGACGGCCACGAGTACGACGTGGACCTCGTGATGGTGGACGGCAAGCCCGTGTTCCAGTCGCTGACCGACAACAAGCCCACCGCCGAGCCTTCCTTCCTCGCCACGGGCTCGCGCCTGCCCAGCACCTTGTCCGCCAAGCAGCAGAATGAGTCCATCGACCAGGCCATCGCGTCCGCGCAGGCCCTCGGCCTGACCGACGGCGTCATCCACATGGAGGGTAAGTACACCTCCGAGGGTTCCCGCCTCATCGAAGGCAACGCGCGCATGGGCGGCACCTACGTGCACGAGTGGATCAAGGGCGTCTGGGGCGTGGATCTCGCCGAGGAAGGGTTCATGGCTGCGGCGCGCATCGGCGGGAAGCCGTTTATGCCCGCGAAGCCCCTGGTCCATCTCGACGGCGACTTCGTCAACTCCGACAAGGCGGGCGTGATCAAGACGCTCGAGTTGCCTGACGAGGCGCGCAAGATGCCCGGCTTCATCCGCTTCCGCATGGTCAAGAAGCCCGGCGACCGCATCACGACGGACGAGGGCGGCGGCTTCGCGCGCGTGGCGATGATAGAGGTCGGCGGCAAGGACGCCGCCGAGGCGCGCCGCAACCTCGACGCGATCAAGGCGAAGATCCGCTTCGTGGTCGAATAATCTCCGCGGCTAAAGGACCTTGTAGAGGGTGAGCGTCTTCTGCTTGCCGCGGATGCGGATGTTCTCATGCCTCTCGAAAGAAGTGCTTGATCGCAGCTCCGGGCTGAGGCGGTCGTAGGCGTCGCCGCTGATGAGGATGGTGGAGCCGAGGGCTTTGTTTTCGCCCTCGATGCGCGAGGCGATGTTGACGGTGTCGCCGATCAGAGTGTACTCCATGCGCTTCTCCGTGCCCACGTTGCCGGCGACGAGCGGTCCCGTGTGGATGCCGACGCCGAAGTTCACCGGCTCGGACATCGTGCCGCCGGCATTGAACTCGGCGAGCTTGGCGCGCATCTCGAGGGCGGCCTTCACGGCGTCGTCGACGTGATTGCGCGAGCCGAATTGCGGGGCGAAGACGCCCATCACGGCGTCGCCGATAAACTTGTTGATGAAGCCGCCGTGCTCCATGATCGGCCCGGTGATGTGGGCGAAGTAGGCGTTGAGGAAGCCGACGACGGCCTTGGCCGACATCGTCTCGCTCAGCGCGGTGAAGCCGCGGATGTCTGAGAACAGGATCGTGGCCTCGATGTCCTCGCCGCCCAGCTCGATGTCGCCGCTGTCGATCAGGCGCCGGGCGACCTCGACCGAGAGGAACTTCCCGAAGGTGTCCTTGATGCGCTCGCGCTGTGCCAGTCCTTCGACCATCTCATTGAAGTGGCCTTTGATTCGTCCCAATTCGTCGTCCGACAGGACCGAGGTGCGGACGGTGAAGTCGCCGTCGGCGACAAGCTCCATCTTGCGGACGAGCTCGGCCAGGGGGGCGGTGATGCTCTGGTAGAGCACCTCGAGGTAGCCGATGATGTAGCAGAGCGATACTACGACGATGGTGACCGGGACCGGCCAGATGGCGGCCAGCGATTTATGGTGCTGAACGAGCGATGCCGAGACCAAAAGCATGGGGACGACGACTAGGCTTCCCACCATCAGCCACAGCTTGAGACGAATACTGAGAGTGGCTCCCTTCTTGTGCTTGAACAGCTCCGGCCCTGAGTAGAGGGCGGGCATGATGGCGGAGAATAGATACGGCTCGAGGCAGAGGATGCAGAGATAGGCGAGGTAGTAACCTTCGGCGGCGGACATCAGAGCCGTCCGCGCGAAGGCGGCTGCATCGAGCGACGCGAGGGCGAGCGCGGCCGCGGGAAGGGCGCGGACTGCGGAGAGGAGGACGATGAAGCGGTAGAGGCCGGAGGTGCGCCGGCGTGCGAGGAGCTTGAGGTCCTCGCGGCCCGACTCGAGGCAGATCTGGATGGGACGGACCCACCACAGCAGCGCGGCCAGCGAGAGCAGCGACCAGGCGGCGTAGAAGTTCGCAAACCACGCGGGGCGAGGCGCTTCGGGAGGCAGGAGGGTCTCGAGATGCGTGCTGAAAGCGAGCATGCAGAAAAAGGCGAGGACGAAGGCGAAGAAGACCTGTTGGTAGATTTGGGAATGCGGCTTTGCCTTGCCATCTGTGCGGGGAAGACCCTCCAACCACCCGCCCAACAGGACTCCGACCAGGGCTGCGGGGGTCTGGAGCAGCGCCATGAGAAAAAGGCCGGCGGTGAGGGTATCGTTGGAAGACGCGAGTGAATGGATCGCGTAGAGGAATGGAAGTATCAGGGCCGGATGGAGAAAGGCGCGGCGGCCGAAATAAGCGCCGAGGGGCGCTCCGAAGAGGATGCCGGCCAAGGGGCAGGCGATGGCCGCCGCGGTGAGCAGCTCGCTGTCGAAGCGCCGGAGGATGAGGGCGGTGACAAGGAGGCTGAGGGCGGTTGCGGCGGCGATGACGGCGGCGACGTGGGGCCAGGAGGAGCGCGACTGTCGCGTCATGGCGGGCAGTCTATCAAATGCCGTTGGCACCCATCGCGGCGGTAGTGTGTAGGCCTTCGCGTCCGTAAAGCCTAGGCCCTTTCCCGACGAGAAGTCGGGCCCTTAGGACCTCAGGGCATTTCCCGGGGGGTGGTAGACTCGGGTCATGAAACGCCGAGACACCACCGTTGCCGCCCTCCTCTCCCTGCTCCTCGCCGGCTCCGCTCCCGCGCAGACCATCGGCAGCGTCGTCGTTCCGCGCATGCCGACGAGCGCCCCGACGCCGATCATCACCGGCGCGCCCGCTCTCGGCGGCGCGTTCTCGATGCCCCTTCTGTCGCCCTTGGCGCTGACGCCGACCCTGGCCGTTCCGGCGATCGCGCCGGTCCCCGTGCTCGCCGCCGTTCCCGTCGCGGCCGCTCCTGCCGCGATCGGCGCCGCCAAGTCTCTGAATGGCGCGCTGTCCGCGGCGTCCGCCGAGGGCCGCAGCCAGGCGCCCGCGCTCTCCGCCGCGTTCGACGGTCTAAAGGCGGCTTCGACGAACGACGAAGTCGTCGTTCCCGCGGCTCCCGCCTCCGACTCGTTCGTTCTCGAGGCGCAGCGCCGCTTCGCCGCGCTGCGCCGCTCCGAGGCCGCGCGCGCCGTCCGCCCCGAAGGCGCGATCCCGAGCGACGAGGACATGCACGGCCGCATGGACCGCCTGCCCTCGAATAATCCCGCGCGCGCGAAGTTCATGGTGGACCTCTTCAAGCTCGGGGGCGCGACCGACGCCGACATCGTCCTGCAGGACGCCGGCAAAGGCCGCAACAACATCATCGTGACCAAGAAGGGCAAGACCGATCGCGTCGTCGTGGTCGGCGCCCACTACGACCAGGTCAGCGAGGGGCTGGGCAAGATCGACAACGGCACCGGCGCCACGATGGTGGCCAATTTATACCAGGCCCTTCACGGCACTGAGACGGACGCGACGATCGTGTTCATCGCCTTCGCCCGCGAGGAAGAGGGGCTGATCGGCTCGTCGGTGTACGTTCGCTCGCTCGACAAGGCCAAGCGCGCGAAGGTGGACGCGATGATCAACCTCGATACGCTCGCCGTGGACGGGACCTTCTCCTGGAAAAATAATTCCACGCGCGCGCTGCTCGACCGCATGGCGCAGGTGTCCCGCGAGAGCGGCCACGCGCTGAAGGAAGACTACTTGAACGGCGGCGACGCCGACTCCTCGACCTTCCGCGACGCGGGCATTCCCGCGATCACGATGTACGGCGCGTCGCAG
>Ga0105164_10000534_pt1 | contig 26384 bp, 28 predicted proteins | sample VDWuncwatermetaG_FD_89674 | JGI IMG/M metagenome (GOLD analysis project Ga0105164, IMG submission 89674) | Wastewater microbial communities from Netherlands to study Microbial Dark Matter (Phase II) - VDW unchlorinated drinking water | ecosystem: Environmental > Aquatic > Freshwater > Drinking...
CTCTTGCCACGTTTAACACAATCTGACGATTTGCAGTCAGGACATTCCAGAGACATAACTATCACCTCTGGAATACCCTTAGAAATAGCTTATATATAAATACTCCGATAAATAGACAATGTCAGCTAAAAGATAGATTTAAATAAGGAATTTGTTAACATTCTATAGATGGTAGAATCCATAAAAGAACTGAGGGAGATCTGCTATAAAGGCTCAAAAGGCAGGCGCCCATTGTATATGGAGTGGGTTACAATGAAAGTTTCTATTTATGCAACTAAGCTTTTACTTTACACTCCAATAAGGGCAGACCAGGTAACTATTAGCATGATTTTGCTTGCAATTATTGGCTCTGTTTTCATGGCATTTGGGAACCTAACCTGCATGCTTATTGGAATCTTAATAATACATTTTACAGTTATATTGGACAACGTAAATGGAGAGGTAGCCAGGTACAGAAAAGAAGGATCAATGACGGGAACTTTCCTGGAACAGTATTATCATGAATTGTCCGTTCCATTAATATTCTTCTCATTAGGATTCGGAGTGTTTCTGGCAACAGGATACAAATCAGCTGTTGTGTTTGGATTTTTATGCGCAGTGTTTTCAAGGTCAACTGTATTGTCAGCCTTAAAATCCGCCGTGGTGAAGAATGCAATAAGGGACAGAAACAATAAAAAAGTGGATGATAAGCTGAAGAAGTATGCTTCAATTACAGGAAAATCTCCAAACGTTGAAGGAGGAAGCACAGAAACCGGAGCCCAATTATACAAAAACTATGGCCTCATAAGGGAATTCTGGAGCGCGCCTTTCAATATAGTTCATATAAACATATTAGTTGTTCTGGAAATTTTAAATCTGTATTATTGGAATTTGCCGCCGTATGCAATGTTATATTGGTACTTGGCAATCTATGGATTGATGTCGGTATTGATTCAATTAATCTCGTTTATAGTCCATTACAAAGGCAACACCATATACCATTACTATGCCGCTATGCTTGGCAAATGGAAGAAATAATTATTTTATTCTGTTGTGGGAGTTATCCATAGTCGCAAATTCAACATCCTCAAATTTATTGGCATATTTTATGAAATCTTCCGTATCCTTGATAACTCTTGTAGTGCTTCCATCTTCATGTGTTGATTCTATGCTGTGCGATATTACTACAAAAGCAAACGGCTTTTCGCTTCTGTCGGCATTATTATAATAATAGTCAAAAGCAGCTTTTAATAGTTCAGAGTATACAGGGTCTGCTCTTAAATCTGCACCGATAAAATTAAATGTTGCGATAGGAATTTCAAGAACTTTGGAATCCTGGCTTTTTGTATTTTGATGCTCCTTCAATGATAGTTTCCATGGATAATGTCTCCTAACCTTAGACCAGTCATAACTCATTCCATCATTCAAATGCCCTTTTATTCCCGGAGTTGCAGAGCTGTCAACTTTGAATCCATTTGATTGCAATGCTTTTGCAGCATCTGAATTCAAAGCCCAATTCCCCCATCTGAAGCTGGTAGGATTTATTTTTAGGTTTTTTTGAATTAGCTGTTTTCCTGTTTTAATAAATTGATTTATTTTATTGTAATCGTAAAATTTTGCGCTGTTATATTGGAATCTTTCCCTTAATTGAATTTGCAGCGCCAAATCACTGTCAGGATGGATGTGCAGCCCAATCTCATGCTTTTCCTTCAATAATAATTTCAGCTGGCTTTTAATTTTAGATAATTCTTTATTCTTTGCACTGAAGCAGTTTGTCGACAGGAAAAAAGTGGCTTTTGCACCATATTTGTTTAGCAGTACTCTCCAGTTCTGTATGCCTTTATAGTAGCCAACATAAGCCTCAGGAGCGTCTTTCTGCCACACTCTTTCATTATTTGCCTTTACGTAGCCTGATTCTGTGTCAATAGTTATGCAAATCAGGAATTTCTTTGGTTTTTTGCCGGATTTTAATGTATTTTTTCTTAAATTGCCAACTGTTACAAGATTGGATAATGCCCTTAATGCAGTTTTTCCAATCCCTTTATCCAGGAGATTATACAATCCTATCTTAATTTTTTTCATTTTTCCAGTTTCCTGTATATTTCATCAAATTTTTCGGCAACAATTTCCCACGAATAATTTTTTTTGACGAAAATAATGCCGTTTTTGGATAATTTCTTCCGTAATTTGACGTCGGAAAAAATCTTTAATATTGCGTTTCCCAATTCATCCTGACTTCTTTCTTTAACTAATATCCCGTTATCATTATTCCTAATCATAAACTTAATTCCGCCGGTTTCTGTCCCTATAACAGGTGTTCCGCAGGCCATTGCTTCCAGCAAAACAAGCCCCTGCCCCTCTGTCCCTATCCTGCTTGTCACAGATGGAAGGACAAAAACATCTGCAAGGTTATAGTAATCAGCCAATTCCTTTTGATTTATTCCTCCTAAAAACTCGACATTATCTAAATTCAAATTGTCAGCAATCTTTTGCAATTCTTTCTTATACCCGCCTTCTCCAATAATCAATAATATTGAATTGCTTATTTTTGCATTTACTATTTTCATTGCCTTAATTAAGTAATCAATTCCCTTTTGCTCATTGAGCCTTCCAACAAAAAGTATTATTTTTTTATTTTTATATTCATTGAATTTTAATTTGATATTTTTCTTAGAAAACATCTTTGTGTCGACGCCCATGGGTATTACATCAACTTTATCTTTGAATTCCGGAAATCTCTTCAATAATTCATTCTTTGTTGCCTCGCTGTTAACTGTGCAGGTATCGCAATTCTTCAGTACATTTCTCTGGATTGCCCTGAAGAATAAATTCTTCAGGGGGAAAAGGTCGCTGCCGTGGATTGTGATGATTAATTTAGTGTCTTTTTTCTTAAGCATTGCAGCTATGACTCCCTGGGGCAAAAGCCAATGGGCATGGATTATATTTGGATTGTATTTTCTGATGAGGCTTGACGCTTTGATGTATTCAGATAAAAGGAAAAAAGGCACCTGCAGCATGGCCAGAGGGCTGCTTTTGACATTCGGAATTATTCCTGCTCCATAAGCGACTTTCTGTAAATTTGCAGGAATGAAGTACTGGAATCGATGGATTTCAATGCTGTCAATTTTCTCGTATTTTGCTGATTTGCCCGAATGAGGGGCAAGAGCTGCAATTTTCCGGCCTTTATCTGCCAGCCTTCTGCTTAATTCATAAACAAAGCTTGGAGTAGTGTCGCCCTTCCATCTCGGAAAAGTGGATGCCAATACGAGCGCCGTTTTCATAATAATCTCTCTTGGAACTTGGTTTATAAATTTAGTGCTTACAACGGCTTCCCTGAAAAAGTCTCCATAAAACAGCCTTCAAATTGTGAAGGATTATCCGCGCAGCAACTTCCGAATGCTGCGCCCGGAAGGTAACGCTTCTTACAAAATCTCCAAATCGTCTTTTGAGGCTTGAATTGTTGTATTCTGATGGATTTCTCTGCCAATATTGGCAGATGTCAAAGAAATCCCGCATTTCTTTGCGATATCTTCCTCGACGGCAATTCTTTCTAACAGGTATTATGCTATAAACTCCCCTCTCCCTAAACTCTTCATGAATCCAATTTGCATCGTATCCTTTGTCAAGGCAGTTGATTTCAGCTAGCACAGCAGAATTATCCAGCAAATACGGGACATCTTTTGTGTCACCTCTCCATTTCGCCCGAAGGCGAAATGAAAATATTCTGCGCTTGCTGACATACATGCTGAGTTTAAGAGGTCTCTTAATTGGCTTGTCCCTATCAATCCGCTTAATATAATGCTCACTTGCATTATTCCTGCTTAACCCTGTGCTGTCAATTGAGCCGTATTCTGCTGGCTCAAGCCCAGCAGACAATGCAATAATCTTGCTCTTCAGCCAGAAGGGAATTCTCTGTACAAACTTAATGAGTGTTGTGCATTCTGGCACGCTCTTGAAGTAAATTGGTGCCCAGTCGTCGAAGAAATCTTCCCATGAGCATTTATGCTGCTCTTTGAGCAGCCAAGCTTTTACATGTTGCCTGCTGGTGTAGGTCTTTGGCCCGTAATGGTGCAAATACTTTGGCACTCTTGCCTGCCTAATCAATACGTCAATTTTATCAACTATTGTTTTTTTCTTTTCCATGTGGTGGGTCACTCCACCACCCCTCATAGCCACTAAAATGGCTAGAGGGTTATATATTTCTTTCGAGATTTTCAGGGAAGCCGCTTACAACAAAGTTTTTAAACCGATATCTGTTGGTTTGGCATATGGGCGCCATAAGGGGCATTTACAAAAACCTGCTGTATCTCACCAGCGGAGAATTGATCTCGAAGATTTTGCAGTTCATATTAATGGTGTATGCTGCAAGATTGCTGGACAAGCCTTCTTTCGGCAAGTTCACTTTTGCCTTGTCTTTGTCGTTCATAGCTATAATAGCGACGGATTTAGGGATCAACCAGCTGCTTATAAGGGAGATAGCGCGAAAAAAAGAAGATGCTGGAAGGTACTTCATGAATGCTTTTGTAATAAAGTTATTTTTCTCGTTGCTGGCCTGCATATTCATAATATTGCTGTTAAATGCCTTAAGCTATCCCAGGGACACAAGGCATGTGGTGTACGCAATCTGGATATTCATGATCATATCAAATTTTACAGATTTGTTCTATTCAGTATTCAGGGCTTTTGAGAAAATGTTCTATGACTCATTCATAAAAATAGTAAGGATGGCAATACTGGCTTCTATCGGCATTTACATATTATTCAGAGGCTATGGTGTTTTTGCTTTCAGCCTTGCCTTCATTTTTGTCGAGCTTATTATGCTTTTGCTGGCTTATCTCATCGCATCAAGAAAATTCATTAAAATAACATTTGAGCTGGATTTCAGGTTCATGAAGGACCTGGTAAAAACCGCTTATCCTCTTGGAATGGCTTTTATTTTCAGTTCGCTTTATTTCTACATAGCAACTGTCATGCTCTCTAAGATGAGGGGTGATGTTGAAGTGGCAGTATACAGTGTGGCATACAACCTTGCACTGGCAATATTGTTCATTCCGGCAGTCTACTCCAATGCAGTTTACCCTGTAATGTCAAGATATTACAAAACATCAAAAGAAAATCTGATTTTTCTGTACAAAAAATCATTCAAGTACCTTTACATCATAGGATTGCCGATTTCGGCAGGACTATATATCCTTGCAGACAGGATAATTGTTTTCTTTTACGGAAAAACATATGTTGCGTCAATAATTGCCCTGCAGATCATATCGTGGTTCTTGTTCATCAAATTCCTTAATTATCTTATGGCATATGTGCTGTCATCGGTGGACCAGCAGCGGAGCAGGATGGTAGGCCAGGGGCTTACAGCAGTATTCAATGTGCTGTTAAACCTAATATTAATCCCTAAAATGGGATACAAAGGCGCTGCAATAGCGACTTTCATCACTGAGATATTTCTGTTCATTTTATATTATATATACGTATCGAGATCTGTTTATAGCTACAATTTTATTCCCATTCTTATAAAGCCGCTGATAGCAACAGCAATAATGGCTGCATTGATTATTTTTTTAGATATAAGGCTATTCCTCATAATACCTTTGTCTGCCATTATATATTTTGCTGCGATCTTTTTAATGGGAACTTTTGAAAAGGATGATTATGAAATATTCAGGAAAATGCTGGCAAAAACAGATGTTAAAGAAATTCCGACTAAAACTGACTCTTTCTGAACCATTCCACTGTATCCTTTATTCCTGCACTCAATTCAACTTTTGGCTGCCATTTCAGCTCTTTTTTGGCTTTTTTTATGTCAGGGCACCTCACATGTGGGTCATCCACAGGCAATGGCTTGAATGCAATTTTGCTCCTGCTGTTGGACAGCTTTTTAATCATCTCTGCAAATTCAAGCATTGTATGCTCATCAGGGTTTCCAAGATTGACAGGCTCATTCAAATCAGATATAATCAGCCTGTAAAGCCCTTCTATCAGGTCGCTGATATAGCAGAAGCTTCTTGTCTGTTTTCCTTTGCCGTAAACAGTGATGGGCTTGTTGGCAAGCGCCTGGCCTATGAAATTTGGAACAACTCTTCCGTCATCTTTCCTCATTCTGGGGCCGTAAGTATTGAATATCCTCGCTATTTTTGTATCTAATTTGTGGACCCTGTGGTAAGCCATTGTTAAAGCTTCAGAAAATCTTTTGGCTTCATCGTAGCATCCTCTGACTCCAATTGGATTAACATTCCCCCAGTAGCTTTCCGGCTGCGGATTCACCAATGGATCACCGTAAACCTCTGATGTGGATGCCAGCAAGAATTTTGATTTTTTTGATAATGCCAGACCAAGCGCGTTGTGCGTTCCCAGGCTGCCTGCTTTCAATGTCTGTATGGGGATTTTTTGATAGTCAACAGGAGATGCAGGAGAGGCAAAGTGAAGGATAAAATCTATGTCTCCATTCACAACAATATGATTGCTCACGTCATGATGTATGAACCTGAAATCCTTGCTGTCCCTTAAATGCTCTATATTAGAAAGATCTCCTGTGACAAGATTGTCCATGGCTATCACTCCATATCCTTTTGCCAGAAGGAACTCGCAAAGATGGCTTCCTATGAATCCTGCGCCTCCTGTTACCAAAATTGTTTTCATTTTTAATTCATTAAATTATTCATTTTAAATACTTTAGGATTTAAGAATTATTCTTTATAGTGCTTATCAGCTTTCTCAAGCTGCTCAAAGCTTCCAATATCATACCACTTCTTGTCTGTCACGTAAGAATGCACCTTGTCCCTTTTATGCAGCCATTCTATGAAGCTTCCTGTCTTGTCAGGATTGTTTCCCTGCTCTATGTATTTTTTTATAAGCTCAATGGTTTTTTTTGGAAATAGGTAAATGCCCGTAGATGCAAGAGTCGACTTTGGATTTTGCGGCTTCTCCTCGAAATGCGTTACAAGATTATCATTGTCAATTTCCACAATGCCATAGTGCTTCGCCAGTTCAAAATCTTTAACGTCATGCAGCACAATCACATTTGACTTTCTTTTGATGAAGAAATTAGCAACATCCTTCAACGACAGCTCAAATAAGTTATCTCCTGCAACAACAATCAGTTCATCATCAATATTTTTGCTGCCTATGGCAAAATGCACGTCTCCAAGGGCCCCGAGCCTGTCTTCATTGCTCTTTGTGCCGTCATTTATTACCTCTATTGGGCTTTTGGCGTCAAAATTCTCCAGCCACTTATTGAAAGTGCTGTCAAATTTATCATTCGTTACAATGTATATCTTGTTTATGCCGTTTATGCCTTCAATCTTGCTTATTATATGCTCAATTATGGGCTTGCCTGCAACATTCAGCAATGGCTTGGGCTTGTCCTTTGTCAGGGGATAAAGTCTGGTGGCATATCCTGCCGCGAGAATAATCGCGTCCATCAATCATCACTTCTTCCTATGCTTATGTATGTAAATCCTTCCTTCTTCATGTCTTCTGGATTGTATATGTTTCTTCCGTCAAGGACAAGATGATGCCTCATCAGCGATTTTATTTTATTCATGTCAAGCTCCTTGAATTCATTCCATTCAGTCAGTATCAGCAAGGCATCTGCGTCTTTTGCCGCATCGTATGGATTGTCGCAGTACTCTACATTTTCTAAAATGTGCTTTGATTTTTCCATGGCTTCCGGATCATAAGCTTTTATTTTTGCCCCTTCTTTCTGCAGTGCTTTTATTATATCGACTGATGGCGCGAACCTCATATCATCTGTATTTGGCTTGAATGCCAATCCCAGCACGCCTATGTTCTTGCTCTTCACAACCCACAATGCCTTCTCTATTTTCTTTACAAAGTGCTCTTTCTGGAGCTGGTTTATTTCCTGGGTTGCCTTCAGGAGCCTGAAATCATAGCCTAGCTTCTCTGCTATCCTTATGAATGCTTCTGCATCCTTCGGGAAGCAAAACCCTCCATAGCCTATGCCGGCATTCAGGAATTGTCTTCCGATTCTTTTGTCCATTCCCATGCCCTCTGCCACTTTCTCTACATCTGCTCCTGCCAATTCACATATATTTGCCACTGCATTGATAAAGGAAATCTTTGTAGCCAGAAACGAGTTTGAAGCGTGCTTTATTATTTCGGCGCTTTTTATGTCTGTATAGAGTATTGGTGATTTTAATGGAGCATAAAGCTTCCCCATTATATCCTTGGCCTTTTCACTTTCGCATCCTATGACTATCCTGTCAGGGTGCATGAAGTCATTCACAGCGCTTCCCTCCCTCAGAAATTCCGGGTTTGAGATAACATCAAATTCAACCTTGTGCCTGTTATAGGATTTTATTGTCCTTGCAACTTTCTCGCCCGTCTGCACAGGCACAGTGCTCTTGTCAACAATCAGTTTATAGGAATCCATCACATCCGCTATAGTCCTTGCCACGTTCTCGACATAGCTTAAGTCCGCATCGCCGTTCTCTTTTGGAGGCGTGCCAACACAAATGAATATTATCTCTGATTGTTTTATTGCATCTTTCAAGTCTGTCGTGAATACAAGCCTTTTTTCCTTCCTGTTTCTTTTTGCTAATTCTTCCACTCCCGGCTCATAGATTGGCATTATGTCGCTGTTGAGCTTCTTTATTTTCTCTTCATCTATATCTACACAGATTACATCGTTTCCAAGCTCTGATAAACAAGCTCCTGTCGTCAAACCTACGTATCCGGAGCCGACTATTGTAATTTTCATTTTTGCCCTTCCTTTATAACATACTTTCCCAAAGAGACAATTTCCAACTCTTTTTTTAGTTTCATGGTGCTTACTAACTTTTTACATCTTGATGAAACATTAAATTCAGATGCAAAATATGTTCTAATTTCATTTATAGTGATTATTCTGTCTTTGTAATTATCTAACAAATATTTTCGGATTGATATTGATTCTCGTCTTAATGGAAGTTTATACATTGTTTTCTTGGCCATATTCACTTTTTTATAAAAGATATCTTCCCTATGCAATAAAGTGACATCATATTTCTCAAGCGAAATAAATAATTTTGATAATTGCACAACTCCATCTGGATTTACTCGTATGCACCATTTATCTCCTTTTTTATTCCTAGACCACTTAACATTAAATCTATTCAATAACTCTCCGATTTTCTCCAATAATTGTAAATTTCCTTCTTGATGTAATGTTATTTCAGAGTTAGCTTTGGATTTACACATTCCAGACTCGTCTAAAAAGAATGCAAATAACAAAGCTAATTCAAATCCTTTACCTAACATGCGAGATTTCTCTACAATACTCTTTCTAATTGATTCGCTAGAATCCAGCCCAGTAACAAAAGATCCCACTTTTCTAATTAGCTGTGGAATTACAATACCCTGTTTAGCGCTCTTGGGAGAAGACAAATAATTAAAATTGTGTTTTTTAAATAATTCAATTAATTTCCTTTGGCCTTCTGGTTTTTGGTACCAAGTGAATTTTTTTTTCTTTCCTTTTTGAATATGACCATCTCCAACCGACAAGCAGAATAAAAAATGCCAAAAAGGATTGTATTTTATTGGAAATGTACCTATATATGATATTGAGCTGCTTCCGTTATCGTCATTAAATTGTATTATATCGTCAACTAAGTTTAAATTAGTTATATTAACGATTTTCTTAAGTTCTTTAGTATTAATCTTATCATTTCTTTTAAAATTATTAAACCAATAATTTGGTAAACCCAGATTATTATTAATATTCTTAATAGTTCTGTATTCTGAAATTAAGTGCCAAAGCAGTTTCTGTTTGCCTCCCCAGGATAGTTTAACATAACCACTAATATCCCATGGATATATATACATTTTCTTAGATCTTCTCATATAAACTCTAGAAGCGCAAGCTATTTAAATATCTTACCATTATCCTACTTTATACTACTAAACATACGATGGTAAAGACAAAAATTTCGATAACTATAAACGAAAAGACATTGCAGGACATAGACTCTATTATAGACAATATCTACATAAGGAACAGGTCGCAGGCTATAGAGCACCTTGCGAAAAATGCCCTTGGAGAGAACAAAAGCGCTGTAATACTTCTTGGAGGAAATGTGGAGCGCGTGAAAATATCAAAGGACGAGTATCGTCCGACTGCAAAGATAAAAAATACCACTGTGATTGAGATGGCATTGAAAAAGCTCAGGGAAAACAATTTCAAGGCAATATTCATAGTTGCAAGGCATAATTTATTGACAAAGCTTTTTGAGCTGCTGAAAGACGGGACAAGTTATGGGGTAAAAATAAATTACATGGAGGAAAAAAGCTCGAATGGTACTGCTGACTCTCTAAGATCGCTGAAAGGAAGGATAAACACTAATTTTCTGGTCGTTTACGGCGATATAATATTCAGCAGGATAAATATAGATGAACTGTGGAATGACCACATAAAGCAGAATTCTATAGCGACTATAATGTTAACTACATCTTCCAAGCCAAGCGAGAAAGGCACTGTAAGGGTGGAAGGCAATAAAGTCCTTACCTTTACCCAAAAGCCGAAGAAATCTGACATATACCTTGTTTTCTCCCCCATATTCGTCACAGAGCCCCAGATTTTCGAATATTCAGGCTCAAGCCTTGAGCTTGATGTGTTTCCAAATCTTGCGGAAAAAGGCCTTTTAAACGGCCATTTAAGCTCTGAGAAGGAAGTGCATATACACACTAAGAGGAATGCTGAGAAATTGAAATAAAAAGGTGAACAGCTTCCCTAGGCTCCCGTGTAAAACACAGTACGACTAGGAACGGAGGCTTGCTTAACTTCCGAGTAATCGGCAGAATTTAAGCTCTGCTTTCGAGACGGGATCGGGTGAACCAAGCTCCTATGGCCGTTCAACACAAAGGAAGAAAATGCGATTTATAAAGGTTGCGGTGAAATTTTGTGTATGAAAATAATTTGAAAAATTCGTAAAACCTGTGTTATACAAATATTTTTATTTGCCTTGCAGGACTCCATCCATGCAAAACTCAGGAAATCCATGTGAGAAACGAGTAGTTTAAAATTAAAGCCCCAGTTGATTAGCATAAAATATTAAATTCTAATGGCGTGTTTATCATTAAACCTTTCTTTTGGTTCCATTAGTCTATTAACTAAATTTGTAATATCCGCAAATTGTTCAACATATCTGCCACCCTCTACTCTATGTAATTCGCGTCTCCTTACATTCTCTTTTGGTGTCCCTTCTGAATGCCATTCAAGAAGATGAAACCATAAATCTGCTGTTAAATCACACACAATTTCTGAAACTGCCGCATTTGGACCACCTGCAAAACCCATGTAACCTACTGTTTGAGGGATATATTCGCCTAGCTTCGCTAAACCTGCCGCTAATTCGTCTGTGTTTAGTGGTTGACCTAGCGCACCCAAATACAATCCAATTCTTGTGGATAAATTCAATGTGCCATTTGTGCTTCTAAGTGTACTCAATGCTTTTGATGCTGTCCTATCATTATGAATCCAATGAGAATGTTGAGCATAATGAGTCTTACTAGAAGGATTGTCGTTCTGTCCAGGACCCAGCAATGCACGTAATTGCAGTTCGTCAAGATCAGAATCACTTAGTCCCGGTTCATTAGAATAAAATCTATGAGCAACACTTTCAGCGACTACACTTCTATCCAACAGTTCATGCACGGCTTGGATTCTTTTAGTAGCTCCCCTATATGTTTGGAATTGTTGTTTTGGTTGTAAGACTGCCTCAAAAAACGGCATTCCAAACTCTATTGTTCCAAATGTTTTAAGTTCTGGCTGAGTAATTGAATAAGCATCCATTGTATTTGTCTCTTAGAATTAAACAACAACTTATAAACATTTCGTTTTTGTACTACTATTAAGGAACTATTTAATTTCCTAATTTGAGGTATTCTGACAATTGGACTCAATTTTGCTTACAATAAGTCTTAAGCAATTTTCAACTACTTGGGCTTCGCCAAAATTTTCCTAACGCCAATCATCGTTTAATCCTATAAATGCGAATTAGCAAGTATATCGCACAACGTGGCATTATACGCAAGCCAGAAACAAATGCATAAATTGACCGAAACCTTTATATATAAGTCCATATATAGATAAGTCTATACAAGGTGAAACTATGCCAGAAGTACTGCATTACCCGCGATTAGATACTATGCTTATGGTAGAGGAAGTCCTAAAGAATGCGGAACTCGCAATCTCCAAAAGCGAGCTTCAAAGGCGACTTCCCAAGCAAGTCATGAGGCAAACCCTCAATATCATTCTTGACTACCTGGAAGACAAAGGAGTCATCATGATAGGAAGCAAAGGCGTCCTCTGGGTGCATAATGATGATCCCAAGATGAAAAAGCTGCTTCAGGATAGCATCAAGGTATAGATGAAGACTTCTAAGGCTATTAAGATAAAATACTCTCCCCTCTACGAATCACAACTAAAGCAGCTTCGCGAGGCTGTTAAACAGCAGGACATCAAGTTCCACAGGCAGCTTCTCAAGGCCATTGAACGGGAAGAAGAGAATCTCAAAAGAGATATGCACCACGGCACTCAGATTGAAAAAAGCAAGATTCCAAAAGAATATGTTACCCAATATGGAGTTACCAATTTGTGGAAAATAGACTTGCCGGGCTATTGGAGGATAATCTATACTATCGTGGGTAATGAGTTTGAAATAATTTCAGTCCTTCTAGAGTTCATGGATCATAAGGCATATGACAAGAAGTTTGGATATAGAAAATTTTAATCTTGTTTCTGGAACATTTCTTCCAAGAAATGACAATTTTGCTAAAGCCCAAGAAATTGAAAATTTCTGGGCACAGAAAATCAAAGATTTTCTCGTGTCTCGCCGCGAAAAAATACCGCTCGGCATCAAAGCCTCGCTTTCGTATAACACACGTTTGTACGTTATACGAATTTTCTAAATCTCCACCAAAACCTTCCTGTCTTTCTCGTTAATCTCTTTTATTGTCTTGTGGTTTTTTAATTTTTCCTTTATCTCTTTCCATGAGTATTTTTTGGAAGCTTTGTTTAATTCGTCAAGGACTTCCTTTATCAGCTGGTAATTGTGATAAATCAATTCTCCTTTCTCCCTAAATTCTTTTTCCTCTTTCCTCATCTCCTCAATGGCTGATTTCTGCTGCTCTGCAATCCTTTGCAGTGACTGGAGCTTTTTGTCGTATTCCGTCTCTTTTTCCCCTATGAACTGGGAATAGAAATAAGATACAGCCTCATTGAATGTCGGAAATTCCTTTTTCTCGTATTTCTTGTCTGAATAGAACTCAAAATCAAAAGGGACAAAATCAATCACTTTATCATTATCAAGAACAACTTTTGCTTCGATCTTATGGTTTATTATTTTTTTAATTGAGGTTAAAATGGATTTAATTTGATTTTCGTTGGTGTTCTTCGGTATTGTATTTTTGTCAATATTGCTCAATAAACAAACTTCCTCAGAATATAACCCCCCTAATCCGAGCTCGGTTGCCAGTGAAATGACAACACTCTCTTTCTTTGAATTGTTGAATATGCTGTTCAAATCTTTTTCTTCGAGCCTGAACAGGTTGTAATTCATTATTGGGTAAGTATATTTCAATTTCGGCTTGATTGACCTTTCCCTGAAATCATGGTGCTCAAGGGCATTCAAAATGACATTATTTTCGTTGCATAATATCATATTCCCCTTGCCGAATAATTCTACATACAATGTTTTTATCTCCTCTTTAATCTTAAAGTCAAATTTAATTATCCTTTCAGGCTCTAATTGGGAAATTTCAGAAAGAAAAACCCCGTCAAGATGCTTCCTCAGAAACATTCCGAATCCAAGCGTCTCTCCAAACTCTTCTTTCCCTTCAACAAGATGCATGCACTTTCCTATATTGATTTTCAGTAATTTCTTGCCTGAGTTTGACTTATAGAAGCTAAAGGTTATTATTTCCTTTTCAGCCTGGTATATCTTGTCTATCCTGGAGTCTTCCAATATCTTTAGCTCCTTTACAAGAAAGTGCAGATCCAATGAAGATAATTGCTTTTTCATGCCTTCTCTATTATTACCAAGTCACTGTTATTGACTGTCTTAAAAACAGCCGGATCTCCTTTAATCTTTCCGATTATATTGACTTTTGAGGCAGCCTTTATCTCTGTCTCGGTTGACGCAGGTGTTTTCCCGAAGAATATGCAGAAGCAGCAGCCTTCAGGCCAATAAGCCAAATCCCCTTTCTCCACAACATCAGTAGCGCCTTTCTCAAGGTCAAGCTTCAATGGAATTACAAAATAAATTTCGTCTCCCCACCTGTTTGCAGCGCCATCAATATGCAATATTTCATAAATAGCTTTGGCTGATGCTGTGTTTTTCAGCTCAGCCTCAACTTCCAGATTATTGACAAATATTTTTATTTTCATTTTAAGCCATTAAACGGAATTTCAATACGAAAACAAACAATAAATAAAAATAATTGATAATAATTATCCGGCTTTCTGCTTCAGCCACTTTTCTATCCTGTCCATTCCCCTGTTTATTTCATTGGCAGATGCTGCATAGCTCAGCCTGACATGATTTTCCTTGCCGAAAGCAATGCCCGGTACAACTGCAACCAATGCCTCGTCAAGCAGCTTTGAAGCAAAGGTCATTGAGTCCATTCCAGTCCCTTCAATATTAGGAAAAGCATAGAAAGCCCCTTCAGGCTCAACGCATGAAATTCCATCAATCTCGTTCAGTCTCTTGTGTATAAGTTTTCTTCTTTCATCAAAAGCCTTGACCATTTCCATGACAGAATCCTGCTGCCCTGTCAGGGCTTCTAATGCAGCCATCTGGGCTATGTTTGAAGGGTTGGATGTTGAATGCCCCTGCAGGTTTTCCATTGCATTTATTATTTCTTTAGGAGCTCCGCAATAGCCTATCCTCCAGCCTGTCATTGCATATGTTTTAGAGACTGAATTGCAGGTTATTGTAAGTTTTTTAATTTCATCATTTAATGAGGCTATGCTGAGGAATTCCTTGTTCCCATAGACAAAATGCTCGTACACTTCATCTGATATAACGTAAAAATTATGCTTTACCGCAAGCTCTGCTATCTTTTTTATCTCAGAAGGCTCTACAATTGCCCCTGATGGGTTGCTCGGGCTGTTCAGTATCAGCAGTTTTGTCTTTTTTGTTATTTTATCTTTGACATTTTCCGCTGTCAGCTTGAATTTTTTATCTGTGGCGCAAAAAACAGGCTTTGCCTCTCCAAGCTTTATCATCTCTTCAAAGCTTACCCAGTAAGGCACAGGAAGTATGGCTTCATCTCCCTTCTCCAAAACGCTGAGCATCGCATTATACAATACATGCTTTCCCCCGCAGCCTATAATGACTTCAGAAGATTCATAGTTTATCTTGTTGAACTTCCTGAACTTGTCAGAAACAGCGTTCTTTAATTCAGGTATTCCGCCAACAGGAGTATATCTTGTGAAGTTATTGTCAATCGCTTTCTTCGCTGCCTGCTTTATATTCTCAGGAGTATTAAAATCAGGCTCCCCTGCACCAAAAATAACTACATCCTTGCCTTCCTTCTTCAGCTGCTTTGCCTTTGAGTCTATGGCCAAAGTAGCGCTTGGCGCGATATTTTTTACCCTCTTGGATATCATCTATTCACCTAGCTTCCGGATTATATTGTCAATATTAAAACCTTTTGTAGTGTCTATTGTTATTATTTTATGCTTCCTTTCCATTGCCTCATTCAAACATACATCAAATATTTCAGCCTCTAAATTCTCCTTTATCTTTTCCCTGTTGAAATGCTTTTTCCGAAGCCTTTTATTCAGTTCCTTGATATTGCATTTCGTTATGATGCAGAAATCAATATACTTGGCAGGAAGGTAATGGGAAAGGTGGGAGTCTATGATTATTCCATAGTGTTTTTTTATATTTTTTTTAAATTTCTTGTTTTTTAATATTTTTTTATTGGTTTTTTCGTCATTGGATTTTTTCGTTAATGTGTTGATTTCCTTGATTAATGCCTTGTTTAATTTAGTGGTGTCTATAATCTTAGTTCTTCTTTTCCTGTCAAAGCCTTCCGACAGCCTATATTTAGAAATTATTTTATTTACGTCTATATAATGAAAGCCGAGCTTTTTAGCTAATTTTTTGGATAAAGTTGTCTTCCCTGTTCCTGGCACACCTGAAACGCATATTACTTTCATTATTCGCTGTCAGGCATGATTATATTTAAATATTCTCAATCTATTCTAGCCTTATGCAGGAAGAATTTTACATTTCAACAAAAAAGAAGCAGGAGCTGGTTGACATAACAGAAAAAGTAAGGTCTATAGTCAAAAAATCAAAAGTAAAAGAAGGATTGTGCAATGTATTCACGATGCATGCTACAGCAGCAATAGTCATAAATGAAAACTATGACCCTAACATCTGCCTGGATTTGCTTGACTCATTGAATAAGTTAATTCCGTCTGGAATATGGAGGCATGACAAGATAGACGGCAATGCTGATTCCCACATCAAAGCGGCAATTTTAGGCCCTCAGGAAACGATACCTATAAAAAACAGCGAATTGCAGCTAGGCAGGTGGCAGGCAATTCAATTCTGTGAATTGGACGGGCCAAGAGATGATAGGAAAATAATAGTTACAATATTAGGTGATTAAAATAAACTGCGACTTATGCGGTAAAACTGAGGAAAATCTCAGCAGGACTTTGATTGAAGGCGTAGAGCTTGATGTCTGCCTGACCTGCAGCAAATTCGGCAAGGTAATTGCTCCTGTAAAAAGGTACACTCCTAAAGAGCAGCATAAAATGATACAGCAATCCCAGCCCCAATATCTTAAAGAGGAAAAAATAGAGCTGCTGGCGGAAAATTATCCTGAATTGATAAAAAAGAAGCGAGAATCATTGGGATTGTCACAAAAAGATTTTGCTTTGAGGATAAATGAAAAAGAATCTACTGTCCGCAACATAGAGACTGGCCATTTCGAGCCTCCGATGGTATTGGTAAAAAAGCTGGAAAAAGCGCTTGGAATTAAGTTAATAGAGCAGCACGAGGAAACGCATTTGGCAGTGGAAAAGATAAAGAAAGGCGAAGGTTTCACTTTAGGGGATTTCATCAGCGTTAAGAAGTAAATACCTGATATCTGCATGAATTTACTTTTTCATCATAAATCAATTCCATTTTTAACAATTTTCTTGTTAATTCCTGCCTGCTTTCTATGCATTCCTTGTCTAATCCAAGAGGTGGGCATTCCATATCGCAGTTATTGAATAATACTGTATCAGCTTCATTCTCCCTTAAGAACCTGATCAGGTTTGAGCCAGATTTATAATACAGCAATCCATCAATCCTGGAATCCGAATGAAGCGCGTAAATGGGGTTTGTTATCCATATTTTTCCTTTTGCATCGCTAATGTAATCCTGAAAATGCCTGAGCCCTTCATCATTCAGCTGCTGCTGGTAGCTTAATGAATCTTTCAATGAAATAAAGCCAGTCAATAAAAACAAAACTGCCATCACAGAAAATATTTCTACGGCAATCTGCTTGTTTTTAGTTTTTTCATAAATCTGCCAGAGGCAGTAAGCAAGCAGCAGGCAAAGGAAAGGCACTGCCAATAGCGCATATCTCATTTCTTTCTGCCGAACAACAGAGAATACAGCAAGATGTGCAAAAGGAGAGAGCAATAAAGCGTAAAACCTGTAATCTTTCCTGAAAAGGAATGGTATTGCAATCAAAAATACCAATAAGAAATTCTCTTTGAGCAATCCTGCAAAATAAAACCAGTATTCATGATAATTTGCCAATCCAGTTGTCCTTGAAAGGTGCATCTGGACTTTTATAGGCGTCAGGATGTCCCCATAAAGATGATAATTAAGAAATATGAGTGGAATAACGGGGATTGAGAACCCCATGGCAAAATAAAATAATTTTTTGCAGAAGCCTTTTTTATTGAAAAAATAAAATAAAAATGCCAGAATCATTCCTGAAACCATAAAAACCTGGAAAAATCTTGTTATGACAGCCAGGCCTGAAAACAGTCCCATGAGGAAAAACCTGTTGCCGATGAAAAAATAAAATGCCAGCAGCATGAAAAATATTGAGGGTATTTCTGTCAAAATGTTTGAGCTGAAGAAAAAGAAAGTGAACGAAAATCCAAGGAAGAATGCTGCCATCAAGCCTATTTTCCTTGAAAAAAGACGTGAACCTATAAGATAAATCATAAATAATGCCAAGCCGGCAAAGGCAAGAGAAATCACCCTTCCAAAAATTACTGTATCAAATCCCATTTTCCAGCCAATGCCGAGCAGGAACGGGAACAGCAGAGGCCTTGACTCCTCCCACAAGCCTGAACTGCCGGAAGAAAAAATATATTTTCCCATGCCTATATAGACGCTTGAGTCCCACCACACATCCTTGTAAAAATTAAGAAATAATGCATTCGCAGCTATAAACAGCAATATGATTATTATGATTCCCCTATGAACCAAAAATCGTTCCTTAAAATCCATAAATAGAATTACTCAATCCTGTTGCCATGCTTGTGAAGCATGTACCATTTCATCGGTATGTTTGCAAATGCCTTGAAAATGCCCACATTCACATAGTAAGTGACCACAAGCCCATAGCTGAATGAGGATGCTATCATAGGCAATGCAAGTCTTGATTTTTTTGCCAATTTCAGCGCAACAACGCTTGCAAAAATAAGCCCGCTTGTCAGCAAGATATTCCTTGACAACTCATAAAAGAATTTTCCCCATTCTATAGGGACCGGCTTGTGAGTTATGAAGCTCAAAGTCCCTGTAATGAACAATCCTGCAAGCAATACTGAAATAAGGTAGCCGCTGCAAAAGATGCCCCCCATATAGAGTTTATCCACAAGCTTTAGATGCCTGCTTTTAAGTATGCTTATAAAATGTTTTTTCCATGAATAAACTACCCCATATGCCCATCTCATCTGCTGTTTGTAAAGGTCTTTTAATGTATATGGGACCTCGCCATCACACTCTACATTTTCAAGATATTCTATTTTATAGCCCTTCTCCAATAGCCTCAATGAAAATTCTATGTCTTCTGTAAGATTCCCTTCCTCCCACGCGCCAAGCTCTATCAGGGTGCTTTTCCTGACTGCCTCTGCTGAGCCGCAAAGAAAGGCAACTTTTCTCCTGCCATACATAAATGGTATTGTTATATGGTGGCATGTAGATACAATTGTAGCTCCAAGGACTGAGATAAGGTTTTGGCCTGAATTCATGACCTTCCATCTTGCCTGCACTCCTGCAATTTTCTTGTCCTTCATGAAAGGCGCAATAATCCTCCTGAGAAAATCTTCCTGCGGTACAAAATCAGAATCAAAAACAACCAAGAATTCGCCTTTTGAGTGCTTTAGCATGTTATTTAAATTTCCCGGCTTGTAGCCTATATTGCTTGGCCTTTTTATTACCTTGACTCTCGGATTATTTTGGGCAAATTCCCTAAGTTTTCCGGAAACCTCTGAGTCATTGCTGTCATCCCCTATAAGCACTTCATACTTGTCCTGCGGATAGTCAAACTCAAGGCATTGCTTTGCGCACCTTATCGCTGCAAGCTCGTTGAAAGTAGGTATCTGCACTGTTACAAGCGGAAGCTCTCCTTTGTAAGAATCGTCTCTCTTTTGCTCTTTTTTCTTAAGCAGTATATATATGGACATTGCAAAGTAAATCACCGATATTACAACTGTTATAACCAAAAGAATGTTGAATATATTCTCGAAGGCTGTATGGAAAAAATCAAGTATCTGCCTTCCTATGACATTGTACCAGGAGAAGAACGACGTTATCCAGCCTATGTATTGCTGGCCGTATTGATTTATTATCCCTATCATGCTCATTTATATCACTTTATGTAAAAGCTTTTGCTCCAAAAAGGCTTCCTTAATAGAGAGACTAGGATTATTATATTTAAAGCTATTGTATATGGGAAGTAAAAGAAAATCGCAAATATGTTTCTCAGGCTGATTTTGTCTTTGTACAGCTTAAGCGCCGATATGCTCAGGATTGTTGTGATTACTCCTGACAATACTCCAAAGATGCTGTAGAGCGATATTCCCCATTTGGGTATATTGTAAAGGACATATGCCGGTCCCATTAGGCTGAACCACCTGAATAAATAGATGGATATGCTGGAAAGGTCCTGGGAATTGTATGGCAGCCAGTAATTGACTTGGTATATTATCAAAGGCAGCGACAAAAATGCATAGAAAGACCACCAGAACTGGTTTATGTATAAAAATAATATTGAGCCTGATGCTTTTCTTGAAAATAAGCTTTTGTTTTTCACTATTGCCTGCAAGGTCCCTATCCACCATCTTGCGCGCTGCTTGTAAAGCTCTTTCAGTTTATTAGGAACTATAGTGTAGCCAAAAGCATTTTCAACATTGATGGCTTTGTATCCTGCTTTCCTCATTTCCAAAGCAACATCCTGGTCCTCTGCCATTGTATCTTTCTTGAAATATCTTATTTTTTCCAGCGCTTCCTTTCTGTAGCATGCCAAAGAGCCTGAAAACCAGATTCCGTTGTTGAACACTTTGGAAAAGCTGTTTCTTATGAGATTGCTGAAATGGTATTCTATGTTTTGGAAAGCGCCTATGATTGATTTGTTGTTTTTAACTACATTGTTGCCAGTTGTTGCCCCTATGCTTTTGTCTGAAAACAGCCTTGCCAATTCTTTTATGCAGTCCCTGTGCAATATCGTGTCCGCATCTACTGTAAGAACGAAGTCATATGATGAATTTAATGCCCCTAGATTCATGGCCTCTACTTTCCCAAGGTGGTTTTGCTTCAATACCTTGATATTTTTGAATTTCTTTAATACGTTTAGTGTGTTGTCCTTTGACCCGTCATCAACAGCTATTACCTCAAGCTTCTCTTTTGGATAGCTTGAATTGAACACTGAGTTAATGCAGTCAGCAATGTTTTTTCCCTCATTATAAGCCGGTATTATGACGCTTACTTTAGGCTCAAATTTTTTATAATGCCTTTTTGAAAATCTTGAAATGATAAATATTATGAATATAAAGACTAAAAAAATGAACAGAACTGCAAAAAGCAGGCTTGATAAAACCATTATTGATTCTTTCATTTTGTATGAATTCTAAGCCATGCGGCTTTTTAAATATATCTCCCTAAGCCAGAAATTCCAGCCCTATATTGCTGCAGATTTGCCTGTATCCGGATAGGCACATTCCGACGCCTGTAAAATAGGTAATGTACACTATAACACTGAGAGTGATTCCAATAATTGCTAACCATCTGCCTCCATAAAGATTTGGCTCTTTCTTTATTTTTCTTAACGATTTTATCCCAAGATATATCGAAAGCGCTCCAAAAAACAGGTTAAGCAACGGAACCCAGAAAAAAAGGCTGAATACAAAAGAAGTTATTGCCATTGCCCTGGATTTTTTTTGCATGAGTTTGGATTAGCACATCCTCATTTAAATCTTTTGAAAATCTGATAATTTTCAGGAATTTTTATATACACTTGGCGAATACCCAATACATGGCTGATGAATCAATTGCGCATGAAAACAAGATCCCGACAGGCAGCAAGATACTTGATGCAATGCTCGAAGGTGGCTATGAGAAAGACGCAATAACCACCATTTACGGCCCTGCTGGAGCCGGAAAAACCGTTCTTTGCCTGCTGGCTGCAATGACCATGTCAAGAAGCGGCAAGAAGGTGATTTATGTAGACACTGAAGGCGGGTTTTCTGTTGAAAGGCTGAAGCAGATTTCTGAATCAATAAAGCATGACTACAAAAAGATTCTTGATAATATAATTTTCTTAAAGCCGACAGTTTTCGAGGAGCAGAAAAAATCATTCGAGAAACTGAAAGAGCTTGTGAATGACAAGATTGGGCTTATTATTGTGGATACCATTGCAATGCTTTACAGGATAGAAATGGGGAAAAGCGAGGAAGTGCAGGGTGTCAACAGGGAACTGGCAAGCCAGATATCTTATCTGACAGAGATTGCAAGGAAAAAGAATATTCCGATACTTATAACCAACCAAGTTTATGCTGATTTTGAGGAAAAAGGCAAGGTGAACATTGTTGGTGGAGACATTCTGAAGTATGGAAGCAAGTGCCTGATAGAGCTGCAGATAACCCCCAATGGAAACAGGAGGCTTATACTGAGGAAGCATAGGTCTATAAAGCCGGAGCAGGAATTTATCTATACTATAGTAGAAGGCGGCATTCTAGGCACAAAGGAAAGCAGGGTGTTTAGGTTATTCTGATCAAATGATAATTATATCGCTTCAGCGCCAAGCTGGAGTAAAACTAAATCCAAATTTGAATTTGTTATCACTAAAGTTCGCGGGCACGCTTTCAAAAGGATTTGAGCATGTTCCTGAGTATGTCTTTAAAGGTGTATTGTTGACATCTATAAATTGCGCACTGTAAGCTCCATTAGCCAAATCAAGCTTAAAAACTCCCCACCTGCCTTCTATAACATCCTCGCTGTTCGGAGCTCGTTGTGGTTTCGCTTTATGAAATACAGGACTCCCTCCAGTCCCAATGGTATACTGCCTGGGTGATTGTGGATTTGCATTGCCTCTAGCATCCTGTGGCCTGAATGCCTCAAAAAGATGGTCATGGGCAGAAAAAATTATATCAACGCCGCCTTTGTCAAGAACCTCATAATATCTATCCATCCAAGAAGCCCCATGTATTGCTGAAGAAAACCTGGTATGGTGATAATAGGCAAGTGAGCATTCCGCTTTATTTATTCTAAGCTCATTTTTAAGAAATTCCATCATCGTTTTATCTCCTGATTTGGCTAGAACGCTGTTCAGGACAATTATGAGCCAGCTACCCAAATTATATGTGTAAAATCCAAATCCTTGCGGGCCTGCACTTGCCCCGAAATACTCAAAATATGCTTTTGGATCATCATGATTGCCGAATGCCGGGCGAGTACGGTGTTTGAACCTGCCCCATGAGGGATCATAGCATTTTTTGTAATCTCCATTATGATATGTAAGGTCTCCATTCGCAAATACAGTTGCATTTGGGTATCTTTCAATAATTCTTGCTGTCAGCTCGCCACCAGCACAATCAACATCACCTGCCCCTATAAGCGTTGCTTCCAATGAAGGAGGCAATGGAGGTGGAGTTGGATTAGGAATAGGTGATGGATTTGGAATCGGGCTTGGTTCAGGTTCTGATATTGGATCCGGGTCTGGTGGCTCAGGAGCTGGATCTGGATTTGGAGCATCTGGGTCTGGTGCAGGAGCAGATAAAGAATTTTCACTTGGAGCTGTTGGAGACCAGTTTTCTATAGGACGACCACCGCAGCTAGAGGTATAAGCAGAAAAAATCAATGTAAAATAAAGTCCGGCCCGACTAGGAATGTTTTTAGGCATTTGCCCTCCTAATCACCCCCAATTTAGTATATAAATACGCTCGGGCTTATAAATTTTACTACTTTATAATAATTATAGATTGTCTTGGTGGAAAGAAAGCAACATTTTTAAAGCGTTCTTCATAGCTTGTGTATATGGCTAGCAACAAGCTTAAGGAATTTCTCGACAAGCACAAGTCTATTCTTGATGACAAGCCTGCTGCTGAATTGCAGCACAAGAAGGGCAAGTTAACAGCAAGAGAGAGGCTTGCATACCTTTTAGATAAGGATTCTTTTACAGAGCTTGATGCCTTCGCAGAGCACAATAGCAGGGATTTGGAAAAGAGGAAGCCGGGAGATGGCGTAATAACGGGCCATGGAAGGATAAGCAAAAAGCCTGTTTATGTATATGCGCAGGATTTCTCTTTCATGGGCGGCTCAATGGGCGAGATGCATAACAAAAAAATAGCCCATGTGATGGAACTGGCATTAAAGACAGGATGCCCTATCATAGGCCTCTTGGATTCTGGAGGCGCAAGAATACAGGAAGGGGTCTCTGCATTGGATGCCGGAGGAAAAATTTTCCAGCTGAACACCATGTCCTCAGGAGTTATCCCGCAGATTTCAGCCATAATGGGGCCATGCGCGGGAATCGCAGTTTACTCTCCTGCATTGACTGACTTTATTCTGATGTCAAACAAGACAAGCTACATGTTCATCACAGGCCCTGATGTCATAAAGACAGTGACAGGAGAAACAATTGACTTTGAAGGGCTTGGAGGCGCAGCTGCCCACAATGAAAAATCAGGAGTGGCTCATTTCATGGCTGACAATGAGAAAGACTGCCTGGACATCATAAAGGTGTTATTGAGCTATCTTCCATCAAACAATCTTGAAAGCCCGCCATATTCCCTAAGCGACAGCCCTTCAAGGGAGACAAAAAAGCTTGCAGATATTGTCCCTGAAGACCCTAAAAAAACCTATGACATAAAGGAGGTTATTTCAGAAATATTCGATAGAAAAACTTTTTTTGAAGTGCAGGCAAATTATGCGCAGAATGCAGTCATAGGATTTGCAAGATTGAATGGAAATTCTGTAGGGATTGTCGCAAACCAGCCGAAGGTGCTTGCAGGCTGCCTTGACATAAATTCCTCATGCAAAATTGCGAGGTTTGTCAGGCTATGCGATTCATTCAACATACCGATCATAAATCTTGTGGATGTCACAGGCTATTTGCCCGGCACAAATCAGGAGCATAATGGGATAATAAGGCACGGCGCAAAAATTTTGTTCGCTTATTCTGAGGCTTCTGTCCCGAAGATTTCGCTTGTGCTGAGGAAGGCTTACGGAGGCGCTTACATAGCCCTTGTGTCAAAGGACATGGGGTATGACAAGGTCATAGCATGGCCGGCTGCAGAGATCGCAGTCATGGGAGCCGAGCAGGCTGTCGGCATCGTCAACAGGAATGAAATCAGCAAAAATCCAAAAATAAAATCTGAACTGGCGCAGCAATACACTGAAAAATACCTGAATCCATATGTGGCTGCAAAGCTGGGAAAAGTTGACATGGTCATAGATCCTAAGGACACAAGGATTGCCCTTGTAAGATGCCTTGATATGATTCTTTCCAAGAGAGAAAAGAGACCTTCAAAAAAACATGGAAACATGCCTTTATAGACAATGGAAGAGCTCGTTGTTAAGGTTGACGGCAATGAATACAAGGTTTTTGTAGAGGAGACTGAAGAAGGGAAAATTTTAGTCCATTGCGGGAATGATGTTTATGAGGTCGAGGCAAAAAAAGATGCGGCATCATCTGCAATAGAAAGGCTGCAGAAAAAGACAAGTGAAGGCGATGGCTCTGAGATTAAGGCTCCATTGCCAGGCATAATATATGAAGTTAAGGTAAAGGAAAACCAGGATGTCAAAGAGGGCCAGAGCCTGTTTTCATTGATGGCGATGAAGATGGAAAACGACATAACATCTCCAAGGGCCTGCAAAATAAAAGAGATAAAGGTCAAGAAAGATGATAGCGTGAACAGAGGAGATGTTTTGGCTGTGATTGAATGAAAATGACATTAATAAAACGTAACTGGACTGAAAAAGAGATTCTTGAAATTTACAATTTGCCGTTGCTTGATTTGGTATATAAAGCCGCCACTATACACAGGAAGTTCCAGACTGCCTCTGAGGTTCAGGTAAGCTCTTTGTTGTCGATAAAGACAGGCGCTTGCCCGGAAGACTGTGCATATTGCCCGCAATCAGCAAGGCACAAGACTGGAATTGAAGTTGAGCCTTTGATGAAAATTGAAGAAGTTGTTAAAGCTGCTAAAAAGGCGAAAGAAGCAGGCGCAACCAGATTCTGCATGGGTGCTGCATGGCGGGAAGTTAAAGACAATCAAGATTTTGAAAAAGTTCTTCAAATGGTAGAAGAAGTAGATGCTCTTGGCATGGAAGTATGCTGTACACTGGGAATGTTGACAGAGAGTCAGGCAAAAAGATTGGCAAAGGCAGGCCTTTACGCATACAATCATAATGTTGATACATCTCCAGAATTTTATAAAAAAATAATAACAACAAGAACCTATGAAGACAGGCTCAGAACAATAAACAATGTTAGAAAAGCAGGTATCACTGTATGCTCCGGCGGCATAATCGGAATGGGTGAGTCAATAAAAGACCGTATTGGCATGATTCTTACTTTATCGTTTTTAAACCCACATCCTGAATCAGTTCCGATAAACGCCTTGATTCCTGTGAAAGGAACTCCTCTTGGAGATGCCGCGCCTGTTTCAGTCTGGGAAATGGTGAGAATGGTTGCAACAACAAGAATTGTCATGCCAAAGTCTGTTGTGAGGCTGTCTGCTGGCAGAGTTCATATCAGCAAGGAGGGCCAGGCATTGTGCTTTCTCGCTGGAGCTAATTCGATATTCCTGGGCGATAAATTATTGACTCAAAAAAATCCTGAAGTCAATGAAGACCTGGAAATGTTCAAGCTTCTTGGTTTGAAGCCGAGGGAGGCATTTAAGGACTTGAAGAAAAAGCTAGAGCTTAGCATAGAAC
>Ga0105164_10000535_pt1 | contig 26363 bp, 23 predicted proteins | sample VDWuncwatermetaG_FD_89674 | JGI IMG/M metagenome (GOLD analysis project Ga0105164, IMG submission 89674) | Wastewater microbial communities from Netherlands to study Microbial Dark Matter (Phase II) - VDW unchlorinated drinking water | ecosystem: Environmental > Aquatic > Freshwater > Drinking...
GCTCTTAATGGGTGAATCCTTCCTTGTCCAGATCGACATCACCATAAAATTTGGCTTCGCCGCCACCAGGACTAAATCACTTCCTCGAAGCGCGGCAGCGATGGCAGAAGCTCCCCCAAAAGCACCGAATTCCACTGTGCCGCTAACAAAGGCCTGTACCGGCGTAGCACCCCGCCCATGGACCACCTGGACGTCCAGTCCGTGCTTCTCAAAGAGTCCCAGGTCCTCGGCTAACCAAAGCAAAGCATTAGAGGCGCTCAACGCTTCGTAGATGACTTTGGCAGAAAATCTTTTTTCTGAGGCGGGCTTACTTTGGGCGCGGGCGACGGAAGGGAAAAGGAGTAACAATAAACAAAATCCTGCCGCCAAAGCCGACGCGACATTCTTTTGGTTTCGGTGACGGTGCCGGGAAGCACTCGGTGGAGCCGCAGACAAAGATCTCATCGCTTAGTCCCTCTTCTTTCCTTTTCGAGCAGCTCTAGAGCGCGGCGTGCAAGGCTCCAATCCGCCACCTCATTGATAGAGACCTCGCGGGCTAATCCCTGAATTTTTCGCGCATGAACGATATCTTCCATCATGGATTCCTCTGCGGGAATGCCGGAGTCGGAATAGAGCTTGACAGCATCATCGTATACCAAGCTGCCGATTTTCCTATCCTTCATTCCTAGTTCGCGGGCCGCAATTTTTAACGTCTCCTCCTTGTTCTCCTTGATGAAACGAATAGCCTTCAAGGTCGCCTTGATCGCGCGCACGATGTAGTCAGGGTCATTCTTGATCCTCTGAGCGTTAACCGCCAGGCCGATAAACGGGATATTGACCAGATCTTTCATAAAAACAAGCTCCCGAAAGCCCATCTGAACAGCCATCTTATTTTGGGGCATCGAAAGCATAACCCCATCCACGCTTCCCCCCTGGAGCGCGGCCAGTCTGAGGCCACTTCCGCCTCCAAGGGCAACTATCTTCGCATCCACGTCGGGCTTGAGGCCATGCTTCTCAAGGACAAGACGCGTCTCAAGATCGGGCGTTGATTTGAGCGAGCTAACCCCTAAAATCTTCCCCTTAAGATCCTCCACCCTCTGGATTTCCGGCTTAACCACAAGCACGTGGTCTGTGGCGGTCATGACCACCATCACGTTGCGGACGGGCATCCCGCTTATGGCTGCGCGGGTCGAGCTCGAGAATGGAGAGGCGAAATCCAGATCTCCAGAGATGAGTGCTTGGAGGGCCAGTTGGGGAGGCATCACCACGAGGCCGGGCTCGAAACCCTCGTCACGATAAAAGCCTTGAGCCTGCCCGACGATGAAAGGCAAAGAAAACATGGCCCGAGCGGGAGTAGCGATAAGGAGCCTATCCCCTCTACGCCGCTCCTGGGCCGAGATAAGGTTAGGGAGTAGAATGGCTATGAGCGCCAGTAGATAAATGCAGGAAAGCTTTTTTCTTTCCATGTCATGGCCTCCTGGGAAACGTCACCTTCTTTAAGACGGACCAGTTCACGATTTTTTCAGCGGAAACAGAAGGAAGCAATCCCGCTCTGGTGAAAGCGTTTCTTAACCCCTCCTCCGAGGGCAGGCCGTCATCCGGCCAGATCTCTTTCACCGAGTCGTAGGCCTTCCTCGCCTCCTCCAACCCCTCCAGCCCCACGAAATCCTTCAGCAGGGGAAGCACCTCGTCACGGTTCGACTTCGTGTAGGCGATCCCCTTAAGGATGGCCATAAGGACCCCTTCCACCTCTTGCGGCCTTTCACGTATTCGCTCCTCATGGGTGGCGAGCCCCATGATCGGAATTTCCATAACGTCCTTGACATAGACGAGCGGCTTAAACCCATCCTTCTCCACAAGGAGGTCATAAGGAATCCCCGTAATCATTGCATCCGCTTGACGAGCCTTTAGGGCTATTACTCGATTCATGTCCGACCCAACAGGCAGCACTTTAACCTCTTTCGGATCAATGTCGTGCCGCCTGAGAATCATCACCAGATCCTGGTAAGGATCGGCGCCAACCTGGCCGGTAGCTACAGTGTGGCCGCGCAGCTCTTTCACCGAGGTGATCTTCGAGGATGCCACGAGCACACGGTGAGATTTCGCACCAAGGACCATAATCAGCTTGATGGGTAGGCCGCGCGCAGCGCCGTTGATGGCTGAACCCAGAACTGTGATATAAGGAATCTCCTTCGCCGCAAGGGCGGTAACTGCAACCCGTGGATCCATCAGCACGGGCTCGGGAGAAAGCCCCTGTTCCTGGAAAAAGCCTTTTTTCATCGCAACGAACAGTGGAAACCAGGAGACCGAACGGGTAGGAATTCCTAGATAAAGTCGCTGGGTCCCCTGAGCGTGAGATGCCACGGGCAATTCCAGAAGAAACGCAGCCAGGAAAAAAAACGTTATCCATCTTCTCAGTCTCATGCGCCTGCCTCCGGTTTACTCAAGTACGGCCTGCCATTTTTTGCTGATCCGCTCCCGCAGCTCAGGGCTTAGAGCATTGACCGGGGGAAAACGATCAATCCAGGAGTACGGGCGACAGGCATTGATGATAGCCCGGCTGTTGGTAAAATCGCCGGCGTCCCTCTTATCAGGAGGCATGGCGGGATCAAGCGGTGTGCTCCAGCTACCATCAATCACAGTGATAGCAGCCTTTGGTTCGCAACGGGTTGAGATGGCCCAAAGGACATCCCCCAAGTCCGCTGGATTGATATCCTCGTCAACCACTACAATGAAACGACCATGGTAATTGCCCGCGCGGCAACCAAGGGCCGCAATGGCCGCCTGTTGGGCATGACCGTGATAGCGCTGCTTAACGCTCACAACGATAAAAGGCGCGCCTCCGCCTGCAGCCGATCCGCCTACAAAGCACCAGACGCCGCGCACATCGGGCACGCCCGCGCTCTCCAGATAATTCCATATCGCAGCCGCCCCAATGGGGACGCCGAAATTCAAGGTGGGCGGTTTCAGCGGAGGCGCTCCAGCGATGACCGGATCATTACGAAAATAGAGGGCCTTGACCCGGATGATCGGTTCCTTTCTCGCTCCATGGGCATAGTAGCCAGGCCACTCGCCGAAAGGTCCTTCCACACGGCTCTCTTCGCTGGGAAGGGGCACCTCGCCCTCAACCGCAATCTCTGCGCTGGCCGGAATGGGAAGAGCCGTGATTTCACCTCGAATCACATCCACCGGGGCCTGCCGCAGGCCGCCTGCATAGTCGTATTCCGAGACTCCGTAGGGAACCGACTGGCCCGCGACCAGCCATAGCAAAGGGTCTTGCCCAAAGGTGACCGCCACGGGGCACGGCTTACCTTTCGCCCAATACTTTTCTCGGATGATGCGAGCGTGGTGTCCTGGAGAGATATAAAGGCCCAGGGTTTTCTCGTCGTGCAACTGAACACGGTAGATCCCCACGTTGACCCAATTTGTGTCGGGGTCAGCCGTAATTACGCAGCAGGCGGTTCCGATATATCTGCCTCCATCGAGTTCGTGCCAACGCGGCGCTGGGAAAGCGGTCATATCCACATTATTGCCAGTTCGGGTGTTCTCAAACAGAGGAGCTTTGGATACAAAGCGGGGGGAGATAGGCTTGATCTCCTTGAGCAGCTCTTTCCAGCGCCAAATCATCTCGGTCTTCGAAAGCTCGATTGGCATGCCAACAGCCAAAGCACTCCTACGGGGATGATTGATGAGATTGGAGGCGACCCGGTAAGAAGAGGGATAGCCGGGGATCCGGTCAAACAAAAGCAGAGGAAAATTTTCCCGGAATGCAAAGATCTCCGTTAAGGCGCCGATCTCCAGGTCCGAGTGGGCGCCATGAATGTCCTTGACATCCCCAATGGCCCGAGCTGCTTCAATGAATTCACGCAAATCGTTGAATGGCATGACCCGTCCTTTTCCTGCGCTATTTCCTGCGGTACCTTTCCACGGCGGGATTGACACCCACCTTCTTGCCTTTGTCCCAGAGATAAAAGCCCTTGCCGTTCTTTATGCCATAGAATCCCGCAGTAACCAGCTTTTGCAGCAGATCTGGGGCCTTATAGCCTGGGCCCAAATCCCGCTCCAAAACTTCAGCAATGGCCAGCGTGGTATCCAACCCCACATAATCCAAGGTCGTGATCGGGCTCATCTTGTGGCCAAGGCACAATGAATTCCCTCGCGCAAATCAGTCCGAGGGGGGCAGTCCACGCACCAGCCCAATCCAGTCTTTACTGCCGGCAATCATGGCCAGGTGGGGTAGGATCTTCTCCACCGAGAAGCGGTGCATCTCCTCGCTGCTGCCGGCACAGCAATCTTCCAGAACCACTACATGGTAGCCAGCATCGCAGGCATCGCGAGCAGTCCCTTCTATGACAAAACTGGTGGCAACGCCAGTAAGAACCAAAGTCGTGCGTCCCAGAGACCTTAACAGAAGCTCTAGAGGCGTTCCCGCAAAGGCACTGATCCTTTTTTTGACAACCAACAAGTCTTCGGGTTGGGGCCTCAATTCATCATGGATGGCCGCTCCCCAGCTTCCCTCCTCAAGCACCGGCATGCCTTTGACCGCCGAGAAAAAGCTGCAGTTTTCCAGCACATCGGATCGGTCTTGACGATAAGCCACGATAACATAGATCACCGGAATCCGCGCCTGGCGCGAGGCCGCGATCGTCTTATTTATGGAGGCGATAAGGTTTCTCTCTTTAACCTGAGCGGCAAAGCCCCATGGGGCCAGCCCTCCCCTTTCATGAATAATGTCATTCTGACAGTCCATGACCAGGAGAGCAGTTGTTTTTGGTTCGACCTTTACCATCGCCCTAACATCAAATGATCGAAACCCCAAGCCAGCGCCTAACCCACCCACCCAGCGCATAACCCACGCCAATATAGAAAAGAAGGAATGCTAAAAGCAACCTCAACCACCTTTCTCTCATGTAACGGGAAAGCCAAGGTCCAAGCAGCGATCCTACGATAACACCCGCAATCTCGATCAAAGCCAAAAACCAGTCAACTCTAACTCCTAAATAAAGATAACTCCCAACGCTTGAAGCCGAAGAGATGAGAACTGCAAGCGCCGACGTTCCCGCCACAATGAACATGGGAAGCTGGAGCCAACTCGCCATAAAAGAGACCAGGAGAAAGCCGCCTCCCACTCCTAAGGCCGCTGAGATTACAGCAATCAAAAACCCCACCAGCACAGGTAAAACAGGATTGCAGGAAAATTCCTGACCGAGAAAAAAAATCTTAAACTTCCCAAAGGAGAAGCGCGTCTCCAAGACTCTCTCAGTCAAGTTGCGCTTATCCCTCCACTCCCTGATTCGACTCTCGAAGGCCCTGGAGGATTCCCGGACTCTTCTGTTGCGCTCTTGAAACCTCTTCGTGGACTCGTAAAAGAGCCTAAGAGAGATAAAAAGGACCAGAAGACCGAAGAGGGGTTGATATTGATTCATCCCTGGAAGGTAGTTCTTTGAATACCAGGAACCGAAAACCGAACCGAAGACCGAACCCAATCCCAATAGGAGCCCAAGATTAAAGACCACCCTCTGCTGGCGCCAATAGGCAGGCACGGCGATCAGTGGGCTCACAATAACAAGGAGTTGGTTCATCGGTTTGATCATGTTGGCATCGGCAAGCCCAAAAAGGGTGATGTGCCCTACGCCCGCCAGAATGCCTCCTGCCGCACCCACCATGGAGAATACCAAACCCACGAACAGAGCCCAGAAAAAAGGAAGGAGTGGGTTTAGCAATATGCCCGCGACGGCGAAATTCATGCGTCTGTCTCGCGAACTTTTAGCGTAAGTTCCAGCCATGCCGCCACATCCCCAACAAACCGCGCACAGTGTTCCTTCCTTTCTAGACTGTTAAAATCAGAAAATCCTTTAACCAGCTCGCGGCATGAGACTGCTCCAAAGCGCTCCCTAAAATCTTCAACCAATCTTCCGCTCAGCTCCATGGCTGGCTTTCTATCCACCGACTTATCCGCCCGACCGTGCCTCAACCCGATGGCTTGAATCCCACTGACCACAGCCCCGCATATCTCCTTTTTCCCTCCGCCCCCTCCTGCCAGCCCGGTGGAGCAGCAAACCGCATCATCAGAGACGTCAAGTATTCCCGCTTGCCTCAAACTGAGCAAGAGAGACTCGCCTCAGCCATAGCCATCTAAGAATAATTTCGCAGCAAGATTCTCAGCTCTCATACAATCTCCATCACGATTCCTTCACGCGTGGTTGCCCGGTGCTTTTCAAGTCTTCTCTCCCTTATCACCTCTTCCTGACATTTTGAAGCAGCTTATCTCTGGATCCTTTCTTATTTATGAGAAGTTCATTCCTGTAGCCTTGCGACCAACCAAGAGATGTAATATGAGGGGAGCAGACCAAAGGAGCGTCACATGAGAATCGATGCCTTCGCCCATGCCTTACCCGTAAAATATAAGGACGCCTTCCAGAGTAAACTCTCTCAGGGCATTCCAAAGATGTCCGGCGGAAACTGGGACGCAAACAAGACACTCACCAATATCGATCTCCGACTTGGAATCATGAACGAGTACGAGATCGCCATGCAGGCGGTCTCTACGCCAACGCCGCCGTTGGAACCGCTCTTTGACGCGCCTACGGGAACCGTGCTCGCCAGCATCGCTAACGATGGCATGGCCGAGATTGTTCAACGCCATCCAACCCGGTTCATCGGTGTCGCAACAGTTTGCCTTCTCGATGTTGACGCGGCAATCGGGGAACTCCAGCGCAGCGTGCGTGAACTGAACCTGCGGGGTGTTTTGGTCTACTCAAATGTGAGGGGAAAGCCATTGGACGCGCCGGAATTCGACGTGTTTTTCTCCGCTGTCGAACAACTCGCGGTGCCCATCTGGCTTCATCCGGCAAGATCAGAGAAGCAAGCTGACTACCCGACGGAAGAAACCTCCCGTTATCTTTTGTGGCAGGCCTTCGGCTGGCCCTATGACACCACCCTGGCGATGGCAAGGCTCGTGTTCAGCGGCACGCTAAAACGGCATCCCGGCCTTCGGATCGTCGTGCATCACGCGGGCGCCATGGTTCCGCTCTTCTCCGGCCGCATCAAAAGTTTCTACTCCAACCCATCAAACCTGGCTAACATAGGCCTCGACCCCAGTAATGAAAAACCTTACCTCGACCAGTTCCGCGACTTCTACGTGGACACCTGGACCAACGGTTCTGTCGCTGCCCTGATGACGAGCTACGAAATGTTTGGAGCAGACCACATGCTCTTTGGGTCCGACATGCCCTTTGGCGCGGAGATGGGGCGGCTGTTTGTACGAGAAGCGATACGATCCGTAGAAGGGATGATGATCCCACCGCGGGAGAAGGAAAAGATCTGGTGCGGCAACATCCGCCGCCTCTGCCAGCTCGACCGATGAAAGATAAAGGAGGGATAGATCATGAAAACTCTAGTTCTCTGGCTTAAGAAAGTGAACCTCCAGCGCTGGACTATGCTTGTTACGGTATCTATCGCTTCCTCGCTATTGGCGCCGTACGCGATGGCCCAGCAAAGCGAGAAAACCGTCAAGGTTCGAATCGGTATCGCTGCCAAAGATTCCGCCTTTGCGGCCGCCCTGGTCGCCCAAGAAGCCGGGATTGCAAGGAAGTATGGGCTCGACTTCGAGTTTGCGAGCATGGCTCCGCCCACCATCCCTGCTGCGCTGATCTCGGGCGACCTCGACTTTGCCGCCCCGGCGCAAACCGTCACTCGCGCCGCGATACAAGGCTTCCCTGTCCGGACAGTGGCCATCATGATGGACCGGCCCAATTACACTCTTTTGGCAGACAAATCGATCCAAACCGTGAATGATCTCCGGGGAAAAACCATTGTGACGGGGGCTAAGACAAGCCAGCCCGGATCGATCCTTCTTGAACTGCTCGAGGGGTTCCGCCTCAGTCTCAAAGAGGTGAAAATACTATGGACTGGAGATCCACCCCTTCGTCGGACCCTGCTTATCCGCCGCGACGCCCAGGCGGGATTGTTCAACCTGGATGTCGCCTTCAAGATACAGAGGCAGGATGCAAACGTTCATATCCTTATCCCCGCTGAGAAGATGCCCTCGACTCCCTTTGCAGGACTTAGCGTTTCGAAGAAATTCCTGGACTCGAAGCCGGATCTCGTGGAGCGCGTGATTCGCGTCCATCTGGAGGCCAACCAGTTTATTAAAAACAGGCCCAAGGAGAGCCAGGCCGTCTTTGCCAAGCTATTTGAGTTAACCACAGAGGAAAGCGGCCAGCTTTGGGAACTCTTGGTGACGGGGATCGTCGCCGACGGCTTGCTCAAAAAGGAACTCATTGAGGTCGAGCTTCGGCAAGACCAAAGGAGTCTGGAACGGCCTGACCTGACGGAGGCGCAAGTCCGCGCGGCCTATGACCTGCGCCTCGCTGAGAAAGTCGCCCGCGAGATGAACTTGTTGCGACGCTGAGGCGGCACAGGTTCCCACGCAGGGCCGTCCTTTCGTGTTGCGACTCCTGACGAGATGTAATATGAGGGGCACAGCGAGGAATGATCAACAGATGATAGGAGAAGCAGATGCCTTACGCTGACTTAAGAGAGTTTCTCAACCGGTTAGAGAAAGAAGGAGAGTTGGGCCATGTCAAACGTCCGGTTGATCTCAACTACGAGATCGGCGCGGTTTGCCGTAAGACACTCGATCTGCGCGGCCCCGCTCTCTCCTTCGATAACATCCGTGGACAGAAGATCCCGCTTGTAGTCAACCTCTTTGCCACACGCCGACGCTACGCTATGGCGATCGAAACTACTCCGGAAGAGCTCCACCGCCAATGGGCCGAGCGCACGCTGAAACCGATAGAGCCGCGCATAGTGAAAAGTGGACCTTGCAAAGAAAATCTCATCCTTGGCAAGGATGTAGATCTAACAAAGTTTCCCATCCCCATCTGGAACGAGCTGGACGGAGGTCCCTTCATAACACTCCCCTGCCACATCAGCAAGCACCCGGTCACAGGTTCGCGTAACGCCTCGATGTATCGCGGTCAGGTCCACAACAAAAACACCTTGGGAATCCTCGCAGCCCCCTACCGTCACATTGTTCTTCACCGCAATGAGGCGCTCAAGCGTGGCGAACCTTTACCTGTGGCGATTGCCCTAGGTGTAGACCCGGCTATCACAGTGGCGAGCGTAGCCGCTTTTCCCTATGAAGTAGACGAGCTGGGCATGGCAGGCGCCCTGCGCGGAGAGCCTGTTGAGTTGGTAAAGTGTGAGACGGTTCCTTTGGAAGTCCCGGCCACGTCGGAAATTGTGCTGGAGGGAGAGATCGACCCGAAGGAGACGGTTGAAGAAGGACTCTTCGGCGAATTTACCGGATACTACGGCATCAAGCGCCATCGTCCGGTAATCAAGATCAAAGCCGTTACCCACCGCAACAATCCGATCTATGCGGCAAGCTATGAGGGGCTCCCTCCCCACGACACCGACCTGCTCATGGGAATCCCGATAGAGACTGAAATCCTCCGCCTCGTCCCCTTACCGGGCATCCAGAAGGTGCACGTGACCGAAGGGGGTTGCGGTGCTTTTAACTGCGTAATCTCCGTCAAGAAAGAGTTCGAAGGCTATGGGAAAATGATCGGCATGGCGGCTCTGGGAACCTGGGGAGCACGCTTTGTGAAGACCCTCATTGTGGTGGATGATGATGTCGACCCGTTCGATTGGACCCAGGTGGAATGGGCCCTCGCCACGCGCGTGCAGCCCCACCGCGACGTGGAGATCCTTAGTGATGTAGTCGGCTGTATCTTGGACCCATCACTCCCCCTCCACGAGCGGCAGACTGGCCACTCCCGGACTTCCAAGATGATCATCGACGCCACCATGTACGATGCCGCTGAATTCGAAATCCCCTGTCGGCCGAAGCCCGACGTGATGGAAAAGGTCAGCCGTGAATGGGCCAATTACGGAATTGGCAGGTAGCGAGTAAAAGGTCAGTGATATATAGATCGTTGAAAAACTGCGATGTGTGGCAGAACCTTTTGCTTAACCAGCTAATGCAATTCACCTGCTTTGGCTGGGGTCACCAAGAGTAAGTTTTACTGAAAATAGGAAGTCGGAGACTTGTTTTTCCTAAATCCGCAAAGCCTCTGGATCTCGAGCCCTGCTAAGGTCAGGAGAATCGTTGGCGATAACGAGGCGCCGGCAGAGATCCCTGTGGCATATATTTTGCGAACTCTGCTCAGGTCACTCCACGACACCGACAAAAGCTATGTCGCAACCGGCGCCTCTTGCGCCAATGACCCGTCAATTGTGCGGGGGAGGTGGGAATGAATGGCTCGGGGCTTGAAACCATTTGAGTTCATTGAACCGAAAAGCGTGAAGGAGGCGGTCAGCACCCTCTCGCGGTGGGGCTCCAGAGCGCGGCTGCTGGCCGGAGGCGTCACGCTGGTGGATGACATGAGGCGGCGTGTGGTTACTCCCGGGTGCGTGGTCAGCATCCAGAACATACCCGGCATCGACTGCATCAAGGGCGACGGAAAGAGCGGTTTGAAAATCGGTGCCATGGCCTCCCTGCGAGCTGTGGAGCTTTCACCAGTGGTTCAGAGGGACTACCTGCCCTTATATGAGGGTATCCATCATATCCATTCGCTCCAGACCAAGTATATGGGCACAGTGGTGGGAAATCTCTGCGTGGCTTCACCGGCATCGGACATCGCTGTGCCGCTTGTTGCCCTCGGCGCGGAAGTAAAAGTGAAGGGGGTTGGCCGGACCAGATCGATGCCTGTGGAAAAATTCTTGCTGGGGGTGAACCGGATTGCTCTTAAACGCGGCGAGATGGTTACAGAGCTAACCATTCCTGCCCCCGCAAAAGGAACCGGGGGGGCTTTCCTGAGGCTGGCCAGGACAGCCGCCGATGTCGCCAAGCTCAATGTCGCGGTGGTGATGACGGTGTCTGGCAATGTTTGTCGGGACGTCCGAATAGCCCTGGGTGCAGTAGCGCCTATCCCCATTCGTGCACGGAAAGCGGAGGCGGCCCTCAACGGGCAAAAGCTCGACCCCGAAGTACTCTCTCAGGTGGCCGAGGTGGCCTCCCAGGAGGCGAGGCCTATTAGCGATTTTCGCTCCACAGCCGAGTACAGGACGGAGATGATCGGACTGTTGGTAAGGAGGGGCTTAGAGACGGCTCTCGAAAGGGCCAGAGGCTCGAGCAGGAGGAAAGTAACGTGAAAAAGGAGATCGCCGAATTTTTAGTCAATGGGAGGCCCTACGATGTCATCTTGGAGGCGCACAAGACCTTATTGGAGGTGCTGCGGGACCGACTCGACCTGACGGGGACCAAATACGCGTGCGGGACAGGCGAGTGTGGTTGCTGTACTGTCCTTATCGAGGGCAGACCGGTTCTTTCCTGTCTGACTTTAGCCGTGACGGCCAAAAAGAAAAAAATCACGACCATAGAGGGGCTGGCCAACGGGGGGTTGCACCCCCTACAAAAAGCCTTCATAGACTATGGCGCTGTGCAATGCGGTTTCTGTACCCCGGGGATGATCCTGACCGCTAAGACTCTGCTGGATGAGACCCCTCAGCCGACCCCGGAAGAGGTCAAATTCGCTCTCGCAGGCAATCTCTGTCGCTGTACGGGTTACGTAAAAATCATTCAAGCGGTGCTGGCCGCAGCGCAGGCCATGAAGAGGGGAGAGAAATAAACGTGGCTGAAGAATTGTCAGTCGTCGGGAAGAGGTTGCCCCGGCCCGACGCGGCCGAAAAGGTCACTGGAGCAGCTAGGTTTGTTGGCGACATAAAGCTGCCGGGGCTGCTGATCGGTAAGGTGCTCCGGAGTCCCCATGCCCATGCCAAGGTCTTAAAAGTCGAAACCGGGAAAGCAGAGAGGCTCCCCGGGGTTAAGGCCGTGATCACTTCCAAGGATATGCCCAGAAAACTCTTCAACGCCGCCTTTTGGAACATGTGCTTAGCCGATCCGGAGAAAGCGGGCGAGATCCAAGACCAATTCATCTTCGATAACAAGGTCAGGTATATTGGCGATGCCGTGGCTGCCGTGGCCGCCGTGGACGAGCAGACGGCAGAGAAAGCCTTGGCGCTTATCCGAGTTCAGTATAAGCCGCTTCCCGCCGCATTTACTCCTGAGGAGGCTATGAAGCCTCAGGCAACCAGGATACATGACTTCGCCGAAGGCAACCTTTGCTGGCCTCACGTGCCTTTCCCTTTCGGCGCTGGAGAGGTGGAGAAGGACTTCGCGGAAGCCGACGTGATCGTGGAGGACACCTTCTATTGCTCCAGGCAAAAGCATGCCCAGATGGAGCTGGATGCTTGCATAGCCAGCTTTGATGCGGGTGGTCGATTGACGGTGTGGTCGCCAGCGCAGCTCATGTATCTGGCCCGCAGGAAGATGGCTAACTTCTTCGATATCCCGGAAGGTAGAATCCGGTGGATCACCCCCTACACCGGCGGGGGTTTCGGCGGCAGGCTCGCCTTCAACGCCGAGCCGATCTGTATTGGTCTGGCCAAGAAGGCGGGCCAACCGGTAAAGTTGGAGTATGACAGGCACGAAGACTTCGTAGCCCACGATAGCCGGACACCGCACAAGATGGATTTCAAGCTGGGTTTCAAGAAGGATGGCACTCTTAGCGCTCTCAAGATAAAGCTACTGGCCGACGCTGGGGCCTATTTGGGGCAGAGCGGCATGACCACCGCTGTCTGCATGGCTTTTGGGCTGGGACACTATCGCTGTCCGAACACGGCAGGCGAGATGACAATTGTCTACACCAATACCCCTCCAACAGGAGGCATGCGTGGCTACGGCAACCCGGAGGCTATGTGGGCTCTGGAACAATTGATGGATGTGGCTGCCGAGAAACTGGGGTTGGATCCACTGGATATCCGCTTGAGGAACTACAAAAAAGTCGGCGAGCCCAGCGCTCTCCTGCTACCCATCCAGAGCCTGGCCTTGGAGCAATGCGTCGAAGCCGGCGCAGAAAGGATCGGCTGGAAAGAGAAGAGAGCCTTAACCGGCAATGGGATGAAAAGGAGAGGTGTGGGGATGGCAACTATGACCCACTGTAGCGGTGCTGCGCCTCTCCTTCTGGAACACGGTAACGCCGCGCTCAAACTTAATGAGGACGGCTCGGTCAATCTGGTGGTAAGCCCGACCGAAATGGGCCAAGGGATTTTGGGTGTGCTGGCCCAAATTGCGGCGGAAGAGCTAGGGGTCCGGATCGAGGATGTCCGGGTGGTTTTGGGTGATACTGACGCGACGCGGTTTGATATCGGGTCCCATGCCAGTAGAACGACCTTCGTCACTGGCAACGCCGTTCTCGGAGCGGCACGCCAGGCCAAGGGCAAACTCTTGGAGCGAGCCGCGCCAATGCTCGAGGCCTCCGCGGAGGACCTGGAGGTCAGGGACAGACGGATCTACGTGAAAGGTTCCCCGGACAAAGCCATCTCCGTGGCCGATGTGGCCAGGGACGCCATCTACAACTACCAGCAGAACTGCGGCCAGATCACCGGTGAATGCGACTGGGAATCGAAAGTAGTTTCCCCGCCGGGACAGGCATGCTTTGCCGAAGTGGAAGTGGACACTCAATCTGGAGAAGTGCAGGTGCTGCGGTTAGTGCTGGCGCACGATATTGGTCGGGCTATCAATCCCACGAACGTGGAAGGGCAGATTGAGGGCGGCGCGATGCAGGGCTTCGGCTATGCCCTATGTGAGGACTTCGTGGTCGACACCCGGACCGGAGAAACGCTGACGGACAGCTTTACCGCCTATCGGCTACCTTCCTTTCTCGATTTGCCGGAGATTGAGGGGATCATGATTGAGGAACCGGACCCCGTTGGGCCGTATGGCGCGAAGAGCATTGGCGAGTCAAGTTTGGTGGCGGTGGCCCCGGCCATTGGTAATGCGATCTATCACGCCGTGGGAGTGCGCATCAAAGACCTGCCCATCACGGCTGAAAAGATTCTCAAGGGTCTAAAACAAAAATAGAGAATTTACACCGGGACCGGGATGGTCAGGAGGCCATAGCTTAAAAAAAAAGAGGCCCGAGTGATAAACCGGGCCGGAAAGGACAGTGATGGCACGAACCAGCCCTCAGGCGAACCGTAGCGGGAACGGCCCGATCAAGAACATCCGTGACCTCATCGAGTTTTTCGAGCGAAGCGGGGAGCTCGTTCGAGTGAAGCGGCCGGTTGATAAGGACAAGGAGCTGGCGGCAGTGCTCAAGCGGGTTCAGACCGAGCTCAAGAAAGCTGTGCTCTTTGAGAGCGTCAAAGGCACGGACTTTATGGTCGTGGGAAACCTCTATGGCGGGAGAGATAAGCTCGCAAGGATTTTCGGAGTGCCTGAAGAAGAAGTCGTCAAGGAATGGGTCCGGTCCAGAGAATCGAAGCCGATCAAGCCCGTCAGGGTCAACAGCTCTCCGTGTCAGGAGGTGGTCCATGAGAGGAACATCAACATAGGCGAGATTCTTCCGATCCCCTATCAATATCGTGGCGACGCGGCCCCGTTTATCAATTCTGCGGTGGTCGTGGTCAAGGATCCGAAGACCAAAACCTACAATGCCTCCTTCAATCGGATGCAGTTGCACGGAGGAAACCGCCTGGGGATTCAACTGGTAATCAATATGGATCTCTTCTTTATTCAGAAGGAGGCCGAGAAACGAGGAGAGCCGGTGGAAATCGCAGCGTTGATCAGCCCTGACCCCTATCTCTTTCTGGCCGCCGCCACAAGACTCCCGCGGGAACTGGACGAGATCGAGTACGCGGGTGCCCTTGCGGGCTCTCCTGTGGAATTGATCCCGTGCAAAACGGTAGACCTCGAGGTGCCGGCATCGGCGGAGATCGTTTTGGAAGGGAGGATCCCGCCAAACACCTATGTGGAGGAGGGGCCGATGGGCGAGGTTCTCCAATACTACGGCTCCACGTCGACTAAACCTATTTTTGAAGTGACAGCGATCACGCACAGGAAGAGGCCTATCCTGGAGGCGCTTCTCACAGGGACCATTGAAGATCACGTTCTTTGTGGGGTTCCCATGGAGGCTGAAATGCTTCCCATCCTCCAGCGGATGGCGCCGTGCGTGAGGAACATGTCGGTCCTCCCCTTCTTCTTGATCGCCGTGATCGAGGTCGAGGATTTCGAGCCGACCCAGAGGGGAATCGGGAAAAACATTGCCATGGCCGCCTTATCGCACCCGTGGATCAAGATTGCTGTCGTGGTCAACAAAGATGTCAACATCTACGACACGGAAGATGTCTTGTGGGCCATCGCCACGCGAGTGGATTTTGATCGGGATATCGTAAGAGTTCCGGATACCTTCGGTTTTCCCCTCGATGAGATGAAGGAGAGCCGGGATGCCCCTATCACCCGCATGGGGATAGATGCCACCGTGGACCCCCGCCACAGGCGCCGCTTCGAGCGGGCGCGGCCCAGAGGGTTCGAGGAGATCAAGCTTGGGGACTATTTGGGTTGAGAACCTCACAATGGGGCTGCTACAGTCAAAAGCAGGTTCCCATCGCGGGTTGTCTTTCTGTCTGATCAGACTTTGCCGTGCTTCCTAGGATAGCCGTTAGGGTTTTGGCCTCTGGATTTGCCAGTGCAGATCGGCGGAGTTTCTCCACGTTCTCGACCGCTGCATCGAGACTAATCTGACCGGCAAGGGCGGGCGCAACGATCTCTTCCGTGATACGCCGGAAGTGGCCGATACCTCGCCTGCGCGTCTCACCGTAGCCTTTGATAAGACGCGCGCATTGCACGACCTCCAGCGCCAGGCGCTGATCCAGCGCAGCGGCGCGGCGCACGAGGTCCAGCCAGTGCTCGATCATTGCCTGCTCTTCCTTGAAGCGGTAGCCGATGGGGCGGAGCGGCCTCAATTTCGCCAGCATCCGGAGACTGAGAAATCCGCTGATCGAGCTGCTTTTGACCTGCAGGCCGATCGTCAGCTTTTCCATGAGGCCGTGCTTCTCGGCCCAGCGCAGCAGCGACCGTGCTGCGAACGACGGTAAGATCGAACACAACTCCTCGAGCCCGGGTTTCAGGAACTCGGTGATCCTCACAATTTGGTCAGGTTCGGCCCCGACCTCGGTGCGCACACGCTCAAATCTCTCGGGGCGGGTTTTGAGCTGCGCCACCCGGATAACATCCTCATGGGACATCCATAAGGCCAGATACCGGCCAGCTTCGGAGGTGAGCCTGGAGCCCCCTCGGGCATCGCGGTCGGCGGCCAAGACCATGTCGAGGCGATCGAGATAGAGCTTGGCGTACGCTTCATCCTGGTAATCGATGAGCCGCAAAATCCCAGCGGTGACCACCGCGTGGGTGGGCTCGGGATAATCACGGCGAACACGCCCCAGAAGACCACGCCCTACGCTCCTGGCTGCTGGCTGCGCGAGCCGCGTCTTAGCGCCCGCGGTCTCTCTCTCCGAAAGCGGCGCTTCCACCATTTCACCGCGGCCATAGGTTAAACCCTTTGCGAAACCGGTAAGGTTAGCCTCCACTGCCTTGCCCTCGCTGCGCATCGCCTCTTCAAAGACTTGCGGTGGAATCGGCAGCAAGCCCGTGCCAGCGACCGCGCCGAGAAGCACCGCGTTAAGAAAACTCCCGCTGTCGCGGGCGATGCGCTCGACATCAAACAAGATGGCGCTCTTGACCATTTGCGGGATAGCCTTCAGTATCCGATCGCTGTCGTAGCGGCCGTCTGCCCCGACCATTTTTTCCGCGATTGAGTAAATCCGGTGCGTAGAGCCGATCAAGGTCGTGCGGTCCGGGCTAACGAATCCCCGCTCCATTGCCCGCCCGGCCTCGACAAGCTCCGACGCCACCACCAGGTCAATATCGCCGACGCTTGGATAAAGGGATAGGACGGGCTCACGCCCGCCCAGCTCCTTCGAGGGCATGGGGAAGACCTCAATGTAGTACGTTGTCGCGCCGGTCCGCTGGGCGACACCCGGAACCGATGTGCTCTGAACGGGCAAGCCTTGCGCGGTGGCGGCGTTGACGATCCAATCCATCAGGACACCGCCGCCTTGACCGCCCATGGCCGAGATCAACACCGTGATCGGCCGAGGTGCCTGATTCATCTCGCGTCTCCTCGGGCAAGGCCACCCTGCAGAGCGTTAATGATGCGCTGGCGCAGCCCGTGGACCAGCCGATCAAGGCGTGTCGGGTTGTGGATAACCTCTACACGGTAAAATGATGGGCACAGTCTTGCGACGTGCGCAACTTCGCCGCATAGCCCACAGCCCTCGCAGTCTTGGTTAACCTGGGCAACCGGATCGTGCCGCAACGGGTCCCGGTTATCCTTGATGGTTAGAGAAGGACAGCCGGAAAGGCGGATGCAGGAGTGATCACCTGTGCAGACATCGTCGTCAACTCCGAAGCGCTCATCTGCGATCCTCTGGCCGGCGGCCAGCTTGCGGGTTTTCTCGGCGTTGAGGCGCCGCTGTCGCGCCAGTTGACATTCGCCGTCGGCGATGATCACCTTTAGCCCGCCTTCTCTGCTCGTCATCGCTGCCCTCAGGGTTTTTACCATCGTGGCGACGTTATAGGGGTTGATCTTTTTCAGCCACTTGACTCCCAGGCTTTTCAGCACCCTCTCCATCGAGATGGCCGTGAGCCTGGCCTGGCGGTTGGTCTCGCTCGAAGGCAAATATTGCCAGCCCGTGGCTGCGCTGTAGCCGTTCTTCATAATGATGAGGATCGCGTCGTCATTATTGAACACGGCGTTGGTTACCCCGCTGGAAAGGCCGTTGTGCCAGAAGCCGCCATCCCCCATGATGCTGAGGACGCGCTTGCTGAAGAATGGCGCCACGCCGCTTGAACTCGCAAGGCTCAGCCCGTAGCCGAGGATGGTGCTACCCACGTTGAAAGGGGCCAGCGTCCCGAAGGAGTGGCAGCCGATATCGCCACTGGCGTGCGTCGGACCGATCTCTTTCTCCACGATCTTCACTGCGCTGAATGCAGCCCGCTCGGGGCAACCTGTGCAGAAGCTCGGCGGACGCGCGGGCACCGGACCGCCCAGCAGTTCGGCCGCTTGTTGCCTAATTGCGACCAGGCGTCCCGCTCTTGATGTCAAGGAGCCGATCTCCAGATCTCGTGGCGATTGCTCGCGCAAAAATTCCTTGAGCCCGGTCAGCATCACTTCCGAGGTGTATTCGCCGGCCATAGGCAGCACGACCTTTCCAATGACCCGGGTATGGATGTTGGCCTTGCGCAGGATTGTGTTGATCGCTTGCTCGATATAATCCGGCTGGCCTTCTTCGACCAGCAGGACTGCCTTTTTCCCGGCGCAGAAATCGCCGATTTCCTCGGGGACCAGCGGATAGGTAACGTTGAGGACGAGTTGGGGAATCCTCGATTGGCCGAAGAAATCCGCAAGCCCTAGCTGGCTTAGCGCGCGTTGGGTGGTGTTGTACATGCCGCCCTGCATGATGATACCCACATCGTCCTGATCACCATCGTACCGCTCGTTGAGCTTGTTGTCCGTGATAAACTTGAGGGCCGCTGGCAAGCGGTGAGTAAACTTATGCTTTTCCTGAGCAAAGGTCGCTGGCGGTAAGATGATGCGGGAAACATCGAAGCTAGGATTTTCGATCACGCTATGGCGCGAGAACTGCGGCCTTTTATTGTCCTTGCAGGTAAAGCAGCCGTGGACATGGCATGCGCGGATTCGCAGCTCGAGCATCACCGGAGTGTTGCTAACTTCCGACAGATCAAATCCCCTCTCCACGATCTCCACAATCGTCGGCAGGTTGGGGCGCGGGTCCAGCAGCCACATGGATGATTTCATAGCGAAGGCGTGGCTTCGCTCCTGCATGATACTGGCTCCCTCACCGTAGTCCTCGCCGAGGACGATCAATACACCGCCCATGACACCCGCCGAGGCAAGGTTAGCCAGGGCGTCGGAGGCGACGTTAGTTCCAACTGTTGATTTCCATGTCACCGCGCCGCGCAGCGGGTAGTTGATGGATGCGCCCAGCATCGCCGCCGCGCTGGCTTCGCTGATGTTGGCCTCAAAGTGAATGCCGTATTCGTCCAGGATCTCGCTGGCGTCTGACAGCACGTCCAAGAGATGACCGATCGGCGCCCCCTGGTAACCCCCCACATAGCTGACGCCGGACTGGAGCAGAGCCTTGGTCACCGCAACAATGGCTTCGCCGTGGAAAACGTCGCCCGCGCCCAGCTTGAGGGACGCGATCTCTCTTTTGAATGAGCGTTCCATACCAGCCTCCCGTTGCCCGGCCAGAGGGGAAAAGCGGGATTAACCCGGCACCAAAGCCAAGACTCGCGACGGGCTACCCGATCCTCCTCTGATTTTGAGGGGGGCAGCGATGAGCAGGGCCCCCAGGGGCGGCAACTGATCGAGGTTGATCAGGCTTGTCAGGCCGTACTTCCCAGCGCCGTGCATGATGCGATGGTTGGGAAACGGCGGCACATGGTCTGTGGCTGAAGCGCCATCCGTCCCCACCGCCTCGGTTCCTACACCCAGCACCGAGCGCTGCTGCGTAAGAAAGGCTGCTGACTCCTCGGAGAAGCCGGGCCAGTGAGGCCGACCGTCCGCCCCGACGTTGAGAAATCTCTCGGCATCGTTGCCGTGCTGTGACCAGCCAGTGCGCATGAGCACCCAGGAGTTCTCCGGGATCTGGCCGTGAGCCTTTTCCCAGGCCTGAATCTCTTCCAGACGAAGGAGATAGTCCGGGTCGTTATTGACCTGCTCTCGCACATCAATCACCGCTGCCGGCCCCACGAGGCGCTCGGGCGGAACCGCATCCACGCTGGCCTTGTCCTTTCCGGTAACCCAGTGACAGGGAGCATCAAAGTGAGTTCCTGTATGCTCTCCAACAATCAACCAGTTCCAGTACCAAGCTGGTCCCTTTTCGTCGTAGCGAGAAAGCAACTGTTTTTTGAAGCCTGGGTCATTGGCGAAAGGCTCGGGTAATCGAATGACGGGTGTCCCTTCGTGCAGAGGCTGCGTCAGATCAACAATCCTGATCTGTCCTCTGCGCAGGGCATCCATTAATTCCGTAATCACTCCGCTGTTCATAATGCACCTCTTCAGAATTTAAATTGAGGCATCTCGCCTCTTTATGGATAGGGGCAGGACGGGGGAAAAAACGCCCGCCTTAAGTAGAGAGAACCGCAAAAGAAAATCCCCGATCAGTTCTGCCGCGGCAACAAGGTAGAGGAAGAAGAAAAGATGCGTGAGTGAGAAAAAAAGAGAGAAGACCAGGGTCCCCAGAAGACCAACGACGATGACGCCTCCGACAAAAGGAAGGGCATACCTCCCTTTAGATAAAAGTAGGACTGCTTCTCTAGCTGCGGCACGAGCGCGCAGCCGGGTAACGAGGTAGGCGAGCAAGAGCAGGAGATTGGCGATAATGAGCGCCAGCTCCATGGGGGCGAGGGAATGCATATCCACGGATGCTGTTCCAAGACCGAGGTGGACAAGGAAGAGTAGGACTGTTGCTCCCCCCAGCAAGGAGTAGGTCAGGCAGAGGACGGGTACGAAAGGCGTGTGCCACAGGGCAATGGAAGGAGGATAGGCCATGACCAAGCCGTCATAGATCATAAGAATCAGGGCAGAGAGGACGGCCACAAGCCAGATGGTCCTACCAACGAGCGTGTCTGTCGCAAAGATCGTCCAAGAGGTTGCGGAAAACTGTGAGAGGACGGCGAGAAAGCCAAACACCATGAAGACGCCTAAGGCGATCAACCCTCTGCTGATCCAGGAGCTTTGCGGGTGGGCAACGGCGCGCCAGAACCTCAAGGGCTTTCCCAGATAGAGGAGGTGCGCCCCGTTCTTGCAGACAGCGACAATCGCAAGGCCGATCGCTGCCCCCATGGCATGGCCATAAAGCATGGAGAGAAAGAAAAGGCCAGCACCCACCTCACCGGAGAAGAAGGCAAAGGCAATAAGCCACGCCCACTCCTTTTGGGAGCGAAAGCTATCAGTTAATTCCTCTCCGCTTAGAGCAAGACTCTTGCGCTTCACTTCTTTTCTCCTCGTATGCTCGTTTTCCTTTTTAGAAGCTTTTTTAAATCTCTTGGGGTCATATTCCCCGCAGCTTGCTGCGCTTGGGATTCTCCGAGTCTCTGGGATTTCGATACCCCGCTGCTTGCGGCGGGGTAGTTCATTTTTTCTCTTCCGTTGCGCTGGCAAAGGCCCGGCTCGAGGTCTAAACCCCTCCTTTTCCCTCACCTGTAGAGCCTGTCGATGTAGCCTCTTTCGTCCAGTTCCTTGACGAAAGAGGTATCGATAAACTGCTCCGGTGACGCCGTTTTCGCAAGCGGATTTCTCTCCCCGATCTGTTCCAGCGCCAACTGTACGCCCCGGATCGAGGGATAGGGCTTGAGCAGATAAACCTTCGTCTCGTGCGTGTACCCCTGCTCGATCTTCTCCGTATCTTCGCTTTTGGTGTATCGGGAAATTACCTCCATGGCGAACTTTTTGTTGTTGCGGTAAAAATGCACTCCGTCAACCATTCCCTTGACGAATCTCTTCACAACCTCCCGGGAATCCCTGATAAATCTCCTGGTGGTCACCATGTCGCTGTTTAAGGCCTCGATGCCCAGCTTGGAAGCGTCCATGAGGATGTTCAATCCCACCTTCTTTGCCACCAGCATCTCCTCGAAGGTCAAAGCGGTACCGTCAATCGCCCCTCTGGCCAGCGCGGCCATCCTGACCGGGGAACTGCCCACCTGAACGATGGTGACGTCCTTGTCTGGCACTAAGCCGATCCTCTTCAGGATATAACGCAGGAGAAAGTCGGACGATGCCCCAATCCGACTCACCCCCAGCTTCTTTCCCCTTAACTGTGAAGGCTCCGTAATCTCTTTTGCCGTTACCAGAAATGACTGGGCCGGTTCGCTCTTTGTGCTCCCCACAATGACCAGATCCTGGCCTGAAAGGTTGGCATTAACCGCGGTTGCCCCCGACATGATGACGATCGGGACATCACCGGCGATCAATGCCTGGGTCGCCGTCGTGGAACTCACAATAAATAGCAGATCCACGTCGAGCCCATTATCCCTGAACGTCCCTGCCTCCTTTGTAACCCACACAAGGGACTGCCCCATCGCTATGGTAGAGTAGGCCGCCCTCAGTCTGGGGATCTGGCCTAAGGCGTTGGTGGTCCAAAAAGGGCAAAGGATAGTCAATGCGATCCATAGTAGCTTTCTCATTTTGCTCTTCTCCCCTTATAATTTTTCCCTTGATATCATACTGATATCATACCTCACGACTTTAGGGAGAAAAAACCTGAAGGGAGAATGTAAAAGACCGAGGGATTAGTATTGCACTCTGGCAGGAGCTGAACGGTTTCTTGCTCTCTGATCAGGCGGCTGACCTGACTGTTCGGGTCATCCAGGTCGCCAAAGATTCGCGCCTCGGTCAGGCACGTAACAACACATGCGGGAGGAAGCCCCTTCTCCAACCGGTGGACACAGAAGTTGCATTTGACAACTGTGCCCTTCTCAAAACCCTGATATTTGACCGTTTCAAACGGAGTTAGCTCACCGCAAAAATATCCTTCGCTGAGAAGGTCACTGTCTAGGTAGAAGCGGTTCTGGTACGGACACGCCTCATAGCAGGCCCGGCAGCCCATGCATTTGTTGCGGTCGACCAGGACAACCCCACCGTCCTGTCTATGGGTGGCTTCGGTCGGGCAAACCTCCTCGCACGGAGCATTCTGACAATGGTTGCAGAGAACCGGGATGTAGAGCCGTCTGACCGCTGGATAGGTCCCGACCTCCTTGACGAGAACGCGGGTAAAAAGGACACCTGGCGGGGTCCCGTGCTCCGCCTTGCAGGCCACGGTGCAAGCGTTACAGCCAATGCACCTGCGTAGATCGATCACCATTCCCCAGCGCGACACGGCTTTAACCTCCCGTCATGGCCCGAACAATATCGATGGCCACCAGTGTCTCTTCGCCCTTGACCTCGGTCTGCATCTCCAGCACAGTGCCCAAGCGGCGGCCGTTCCACAGGACCGTATACCCTGGCTTGACCTGATCGCCCTCCACGAGAAGGTCAAAGAGAGTTCCCCCTTCCGACGTGGGGACAGAGCACAAAAGCTTTTCCACCGAGCCACCGGCGAACTCCCAGTTGCGGACGCTCCACCCGAGACACCTGCGAACTCCACCCAGAGCCGTGATCCTCACTGCGGCCATGGACGCGTCCGCTAGCCCGGACCCCCCGAGGTTGGGGTTCTAAAGACCCGCACCTTGGCGCAGTTTTCAAACGCGCCCGTAGCATTGTCGGTGTATTCCAGGGACGCGGGTAGAAGTTGATTGAAGTGGGCATCGTCTCCCGCAATGACCGGGTGCTCGGCCCACCGGGTCACAGCATTGGGGACAGCGATAACCTCAGGGTGGATGCCCTGGGTGAGCCTGGCGGTGCCATGGAGCCGGCCCTCGGACGACTCTACGACAATCCGATCGCCATCCCTTATTCCTTTGGTGCGCGCGGTGGCGGCGTTGATGATAATTCCCCGCTGTAGGGGGTCTCGCCAGGCCACTTCGGTCAGCCACGGAACCGTCACAGTCTCGGCAAAGTTATGGATCGCCTCCTTAAAGGTGATGGCATAGAGGTCAAACTCTTTGGAGGACAAGTGGATGGGGCTTGGCTTCCAGATAGGGAGGGGAAGATAGTTGGAGGTATCCCAAGGAACTCCCACCTGGGCCATTTTCCCCCGCAGGTCATCTCCCACTTTCTTGATGTGTTCAAAATAGAGGGGGATTCTGAGTTTCCCGTAGGGCTGATAGGTTTCCTCGGCGGTGCGAAGCCGCACCATGTGACCGTGCTCTTTAAACCACTCCAAGCCGTGGTCGTCACCGTAGGTCGCCTTGGCAAACCGATCGAGGATCTCCTCCACACGGTACTTGTGGTCTGGCGAGAGCATGTATTCGGGTCGCTCTGTCAATCCGAGAACGAAATTGAGGAGGTCGTTCCAGTTGTCAAGAAAACCGATTCTCTCTGCCAACTCCGTGAGAATATCTACTGCATCCCTGGTGTTATAAAGAGGCTCGATGACTGGCTGGCGCAGGCAGTGACCCGTGACCGCCGGTGCCTCCAGGCAATTGAGCATGTAGGATTCCAGGTAGCTGTGGTCGGGCAGGACGATATCGGCCCATTCGGTCGATTCGTTGATCAGGACATCGATGGCAACAATAAAATCGAGCCGTTTGAGAATCTCTCTGATCTTCTCGGTCCCAGGCATGTTCCAAAGGGGGTTCGAGTGGTAGATCAATAGGGCTTCAGGGATAAAGTCGAGGCCAAATTTTTTTGGGTCAAGCAACGTTTCCGCGCAGAGCTGACCAGGGTCAAACCCAATGGGATAGAACTCGGCCAGGTGGGCGCTGTCGGGCGGATACTTCCAGGGCATTGGGGGATGGAGCTGATGGGGCATGGGGTTAATCATGCCATCAGGGCCGGGCTGGATGAAAAAGCCACGGTGGTCAAGGGGAACGCCAAGGTGACCTCCGGGCACGTCGATATTGCCCAGTAGCAAGTTCACGAGCTTGAAAGTCAGATTATCCAGCAACCCATCCCTATGTGACTGCGCGCCTCGGTAATAATTTACTGCTGCCGGCCGAAGAGGATACTCCTTCCCTTCGATGACAATGGTGCTGCCAATGCTTGCGGCTGTGCCAAGCTCCTGGGCAATCCGCCGTATAGTCTCGGCGGGAACCGTGGTGATCTCAGCCATCTTCTCGGGAGTGTACTCAAGAACGAGGTCCTTTAGGGCCTGAAATGCCGGCTGGCACTCTGTCCCATTTAATCTTAGTCTGCCCTCCAGGCCAACTTCTTTTACTTCCGGATCATCATAGGCCCTCGCCTCTTTTCTTCCTGCATCCCAGACGAGTGGCTTCCCATTTTCACCCTTTCTAACGAAGTACCCATCCGCGCCGACCAAATACGGGGCATTTGTCTGTTTTTCGAGAAATTCCCGGTCAAAGATTCCCAGCTCGTGGAGAAGAACGTGCATCATGCCCAAAACAAACGCCCTGTCCGTGCCAGGGCGGATGGGAATCCACTCATCGGCCTTAGCGGCAGCCACCGACAGGCGAGGGTCCACGACCACGACTTTCATGCCCCGCATTCGTGCATCCGCCATGCGCTTGGCCGATCCCGACAGGTGGAGGTGAGAAGAAAAGCCGTCGCCAGAGCCGATTTGAAGCCAGTACCTGCAGTAGTCGTAGTCATTGACGGCGGCAAACGAGCCATCCAGCATGCCGTTTACCGGGTGATAGGCGGCACCGCAGTAGGTTCCCAACGTGGTAAAGAAATGGGGTGAGCCAAACACCGTGGGCCATCCCCAGAAGTAGATCCTCTGAAAGTCGCCAAATGCGCAGAGGAGTTTTCTGGGATCGGACTCCCTGATACTATTCAACTTTGTAACTACGATAGTTAAGGCCTCTTCCCAAGAGATTTCCTGCCATTGCGGATCAACGCCTTTACCTTTTTTCGGGTTTCGTCTCTTGAGCGGAGTCTTAACCCGGTGGGGGTCGTAGAGCCGCATAATGCCGGAATTTCCCTTCGGACAGAGCTTCCCCATGTTATCCGGGTTTGTCTCATCCCCCTCGATCTTGACCACCACACCGTTCTGTACGTGCACCTTGATGCCGCAGCCATGGAGGCACATCTTGCAGGCGCTACGGATCCATCGGTCGCCAACAGTGCTCATTTGCTTCCTTAAGTTTATTTCTTCAGTATATTTGGTCTCTTTGCAGGTCAGGTAACTTTGTTGGACGATGCAAAACGCGTACCAGTCAGGCAAACCGCCTTCTTCAGTGGCTGAGGAGATTTAGGTTTACGTTTTTCCTAGAATTTGGAATTTTTGAACATATTTTCCAAGATCTGAAAAATTTTTGCTTATCCAACAAGATGCCTGGCGGCCGATGAGTTGAACCTCGCCTCTGGGAAGGGTTCGGTTGCACGCTCCATCTCCGAGCCAGGAGGTATCAAAAAAAAGAGGTGGAGCTGGGATCATCATCAAAGTTGGTGCGCGCGGGCTTCTTGGAGGGAGGCTGTTGTTAGAACGTCGGTTATGGCTGGTCTTAGGACACGAGCCCGACTACAGTCGGAATTCGACGATCTCAAGTTGACACGAAAGCTCCTTACAAGATACTCTCTTGTCCAGAAATTCGGGGTCGGCGCCGGTTGCTCTTCTATGGCGATTTTTTTAAGAGGCTTCATGCGTTAAAAAATACAACGTGAGTGGTAGCGCTTTCTATCTGAGGCTGCCCTTACGCCGTTCGGAGGGAAAAAATGGGCAATTATAGAATTACCCTTGCGTGTCGGAACTACGACAGGACCCAGGCCATTCTTCGGGGACTGATCGAAGCGCCGGGAATTGAACTTCAAGTACATGAGATGCACAGCGTGCCACAGATGTTTGCCGGCTTCTTCCGCGGCGATTACGACGTTTCCGAGTTTTCTCTTGCC
>Ga0105164_10000538_pt1 | contig 26321 bp, 21 predicted proteins | sample VDWuncwatermetaG_FD_89674 | JGI IMG/M metagenome (GOLD analysis project Ga0105164, IMG submission 89674) | Wastewater microbial communities from Netherlands to study Microbial Dark Matter (Phase II) - VDW unchlorinated drinking water | ecosystem: Environmental > Aquatic > Freshwater > Drinking...
ACCCACGAGGTCGCCGAAGCGTTGGGGCTCGCAAGGAAGTAGACCACTTCGGCGATCACCGGGCAGTGCGTGAACGTGGATTGCGGGACGTTTCCTCAGTAACGCGGATGAGCGCTGATCTGAACGCAGATTGGCGCGGATACTTCCGGGTATGACGATGACTGCGAAGAGAGTTCGAGTCGCCGCGATCATTCCGGCGCGGATGGCCTCCAGCCGCCTGCCGGGCAAGCCGCTCTTAGAGGTGCAGGGGATCCCGATGATCGAGCACGTCCGCCGGCGGGCCCTCTTGTGCGAGCGGTTCGCCGAGGTCGTCGTCGCCACCTGCGATGACGAGATCGCCAAGGTCGTGGAGGGCTACGGGGGCCGGTGTCTCATGACCTCGCCCCACCATCCGGCGGCGACCGATCGGGTCTCAGAGGCGATGCAGCAACTCGACTGCACCCATGTCGTGAACGTCCAAGGAGATGAGATCCTCGTCCTGCCGGTTGACCTCGCGAAGATGGTGCGCGCCATGGAAGCGGAGCCGGAGGTCCCGGCGTGGAATGCGGTGGCACGAATCGAGGAGGCGGCCCAGCTCGAGGATCCGTCCATCGTCAAGTGCGCGGTCTCGATCTCGGGGCGGATCCTCGTCTGCTCGCGGGACTACGCTCGCCTCGCGAGAAGACTGGGTGCCGGCTTTGATCCCATCCGCAGGGTCATTGGGATCCTGGGCTACCGCCGGGACTTCCTCCTGCGCTACGGGACACTGGCGCAGACCCCGCTTGAGGCGGCGGAAGCGATCGATCAGTCGCGTATCGTCGAGCATGATGTGGAGCTCAGGGCGGTCGAGTTCACCAAGGGCTTTCCGGGGATCAACGAGCCCCGCGAGATCGCCGTGGTCGAACAGTACCTCGACGCGCACCCCGCGCAACAGACGGTCCTCGAGGCGGTCCTGCACCGATGAGCGGCAAGACGGTGTTCGTGGCGCTGCAGCAGTTCTGCGAGACGGACGATCGTCCGCGGAGGACGTTGGAAGAGGCCAGGTGTGACCTCCGTCAGAACACACTGGGTCGTCGTCTGCGACGCGAGGAGTTACCGGAGGCCCTGCGTGATGTGGATGCGGTCCTCGCTGGTGTTGAGCCGTATGACGCGTCACTCCTCGCCGCGCTCCCCCGCCTGCAGTGCATCAGTCGCTGTGGCGTGGGGACCGATTCGATCGATGTGGAGGCAGCCCATCGCCGGGGAATCGCGATCTACACGACCCCTGATGAAGTGACCGAGCCGGTTGCGCAGATGACCGTCGCCATGATCCTTGCGCTCGCGCGCAACCTCCCCCTTCACGTCGCGGAAGGTCACGCCAGGGGATGGAAGAAACACACGGGGTTCCTCCTCTCCGAATGGACCATCGGGCTGGTGGGGTTTGGCCGGATCGGCCGTGCGGTGGGACGGTACCTGCAACCGTTCGGTCCTCGGGTGCTCGTGGCTGACCCGGACCTTCAACCAAGCGAGGCGCCTCCGTCGTTCACACGGTTGCCACTCCCATCCCTCCTGGCCGAGTCGGATGTGGTCTCCCTCCACGCCGCCTCCCCGAGGGATACCGGGCCGCTCATTGGCCGCCGGGAGCTCGAGATGATGAGACCCGGCAGCCGGCTCGTGAATACCGCCCGGGGTTCTCTGGTGGATGAGGCGGCATTGGTTGAGGCGCTCCGGTCCGGTCATCTCGCCGCGGCAGCACTCGATGTGTTCGAGACCGAACCGTACACCGGACCGCTCGCGACGCTGCCGCAGGTCCTCTGCACGCCGCACGTCGCGTCGCTCACCAGGGCTTCGCGGGCGGCGATGGAACAGCGGTGCGCCGCCCATGTCGTCAGCCACTTCGCGCAACGCGAGGCCGCGGCACGGATGGACTCGCTCAGTCCCGCCGCGCCTCAGGGACCGTCACGATGAGCCGGCGGACGATCCTGGTCACTGGGGCCGGGGGGATGGTGGGGAGCTACGTCCCGGAAATCTTCGCGGGCGAGACGCTTCTCCTGAGCGATATCGTGGAGGGATTCGAACGCCTCGATGTGTGCGACCCGACCGCCGTGATGAAGGCCGTGGCGGACGCCGCCCCCGATCTCATCCTGCATCTCGCCGCGGCGACCGATGTGGACCGGTGCGAACAGGAGCCAGATGTGGCCTACCGGACCAACGCGATGGGGACACAGAACGTTGCGCTCGCGTGCCTGGCCCATGACGTGCCGCTCGTGTACATCAGCACCGCCGGGGTCTTCGCGGGGGACAAACCAGAGCCCTATATCGAGTTTGACAGCCCCAATCCAGCGAACATCTACGGCCGCTCGAAGCTCGCGGGGGAGCAGATCGTGGCGTCGTTGCTGCGGCGCTACTACATCGTGCGCGCCGGCTGGATGGTTGGCGGCGGCGACAGAGACAAGAAGTTTGTCGGGAAGATCACCAGGCTCATCAGGGATGGGCACACCCAGATCCAGGCGGTGGACGACAAGTGGGGCAGCCCCACCTATGCCAAGGATTTGCTCGGGGGCATCCGCCGTCTCGTCGACACCGGGTTTTACAGCTTGTACCACATGGTCAACCAGGGCTGCTGCTCCCGGTATGAGGTGGCGCTGGTCATCCGGGACGCCTTGCAGCGACCGGACGTCCAGGTCGCGCCGGTCTCCTCGGACCGCTTCCCCCTGCCAGCGCCCCGCGCGCGCTCGGAAGCCATGCGCAACTTGAAGCTCGAGCTCCTCGGCCTGGAGGGGATGCGCCCGTGGCAGGACGCGGTGCGCGAATACATCCTGACGGAGTTGGCCCCCGCGCCCTCGGGCGCGAGAGGCGCCTGAGGGCGACGGCCATGCCGCAGGGACCTCTGGTGACCGTGCTGATGACGGTGTATAACGGCCTGCCCTATCTCCCGGAGGCGGTGGAGAGCGTCCTGCGCCAGACCGTTGAAGACCTTGAGCTGCTCGTCATTGACGATGCGAGCACGGATGGGTCGATCGAGTGCGTGCGGCGCTTTTCGGATCCGCGGATTCGGCTCGTGTGCAACGAACGCAACCTGGGGCAGGCGCGCTCACTCAACCGGGGACTGGAACTGGCGCGCGCGCCGTATGTCGCGCGCCTCGACCAGGATGACGTCTGCCTTCCGGACCGGTTGCAACGACAGGTCACCTTCCTCGAGCAACGGCCGGATGTCGCCGTAGTCGGGACGTGGGTCTATTACGTCAGTCCCGCTGGACGGAAGATGAGCGTCGTCGGGATGCGCATCGATGACCGCGGGGCCTTCCTGGGTGCGTTGCTCACGTACGCGACACCGTTCGGGCACCCCACCGTCATGTTCCGTCGCGACCTCGTGAGGGGGCTCGGCGGCTATGATCCGTCCTTTGCGCCGTGTGAGGACTATGCGCTCTGGAGCCGATTGGCCCTCCAGCGCGATCGCGCCCTCACCATCCCGCACCCGCTGCTCATGCTGCGCCTCCACGACCGCCAGCAGAGCCAGCTCGCTCTGGCCGCCCAGCAGGCGCAGTGTCGGCGTGCGCATGATGCACTCGTCAGCGCCTTCTGTCACGCCGAGGAGGCACCGCTCATCGGCTCGCTCCTTCGTATGGAGGACTCGTTGTGGACCGCGTGCCGGTCGCACGGCCAGATCCGCGCAGCCCTGGGCCGGCTGGACGGTGTGCTGATGAGGCTGCGGCAGGCCCTCGGGCTCTCCGACCAGGAGTCTGCGAGCCTGACGCATCGGGTGCGCTGGTGGCTTGGCCATGGCGCCTTCACGGGGATTCTCCAGCAACACCGGCAGAGCGTCGCGGTGTTCGGCTATGCGCTGCGGGATGGGGTGCGCATGGCGCGCTACCCGGCGATCCTCTGCTACCCGGGCTGTTTTCTCCTCTCCCCGCTCTTCGTCCCCTCGCTGCGCCGGTTCTGCCGTGGCTGGATGGCGAACCTGGGACGGGTGAAATACGTGATGCGGCTTGTGGTGGACGAACTGCGCCACAGGTTCGTGAGCGACAAACAATCTGCCGACGCAGATTTCTTCAACCGGACGCAGGGGAAGACCGAGATGCTGTACATCTCGTATGATGGGATGCTGGAGCCGTTGGGGCAATCGCAGGTGATCAGCTACCTGGGGCCGATCGCGACGTCGTATGCCGTGACGCTGCTCTCGTATGAGAAACGCCAGGACCTCAACAACCGCGAGCGACTCCGTGACATGTCCGATGACCTCCGGGCCCAGGGGATCCGGTGGCGTTGGCTCACGTACCACAAGCGGCCGTCGCTGTTGGGGACAAGCTACGATGTCCTGCGGGGGATCGTGGTGGGGGTTCGCGTCTGCCGGCGGCGTCCGATCCGTCTCGTCCATGCCAGGGGCTACGTCCCCTCGGTCATGGCGTCTTGCCTCAAGCGGCTCTGCAAGGTGAAGTTCCTCTTCGACATGCGGGGGTTCTGGGCCGACGAGAAGGTTGAGGGCGGCCACTGGAGGCGGAGCTCGCTTGCGTACCGGCTGGCGAAGCGATGGGAGCGCCGGTTCTTCGAGGGAGCTGATGGGATCGTCTCGCTCACCGCAGCGGGGGTCCGCGCATTTCCGTCGTTGGGCTACCGGATCTCCCCCCAAACACCCCTGGCGGTCATCCCTACCTGCACGGACCTGACGCGCTTTTCCCCTGGGCCAAAGGATTCGGTCCTGATGGAGCGACTGGGTGTGCGCCACCACACGGTCGTCGGCTGCGTGGGGACGCTCAGCTCCTGGTACCTGCGGACCGAAACGCTCAGCTATCTCGCCATGTTGGTGCACGCCCTTCCACAGGCCAAGATGCTGTTCGTGACGCGCGAAGATCATGAGCGCCTTCGGCGTGATGCGGTTGCGGCCGGCATCCCCTCCGGGCTCCTCGTGATCACCGAGGCCGATTTTCAGGAGATGCCCGCGTACGTCCGGTTGATGGACGTCGGGGTCTTCTTCATCAAGGTCTGCTTCTCCAAGCAGGCCTCGGCAGCCACGAAGCTTGCCGAGTTCTTGGCGACCGGCATCCCGGTGGTGATCAATGATGGTATTGGCGATTCCGGAGCGATCGTTCGGAACCACAACGTCGGCGTCGTGCTGCCGGATGTGACCGACGCGTCGTTCGCCAGGAGCGTGGACCACCTGAGCCGGTTGCTCCTCGAGCCGTCCGTGCGAACCAGGTGCCGCGCGGTCGCCCAGCGGTACTTTGACCTGCGAGACGGCGTGGCCACATATCTCGAGCTCTACCGCCGGTTGGACAGCGCCGCATCCCGAGCCACTGGGGTGGGTGTCGCTCATGAGCGCACCCCGTTCGCACCGATATCGGAAGAGAGCCAGGAGCCTGCAGGTGCCGGGATACCGCAGCCGTCCGTACAGGAAAGCGGGTGAACCGATGGATGCCATGCGCCTTGAACACATTCCGGTGATGATCCTCTGCGGGGGGATGGGGACGCGGCTCCGGGAAGAGACGGAGCTGCGTCCCAAGCCGATGATGGAGATCGGCGGCAAGCCGATGCTCTGGCACATCATGAAGCTCTACGCCTTCTATGGGTTTCGGGAGTTCATCCTCTGCGTGGGCTACAAGGGGCACGTCATCAAGGAGTACTTCCTCAACTTCAGGGCCTACCAGAGCGATTTCACGATCCACCTCGCCAACAGCCACGAGATCCAGTACCACACGACACCGGAGGAGGACATCTGGCGTGTGACGCTCGCGGAGACCGGGGAAACGGCCCAGACCGGGGCCCGGGTGCGGAGGGCTGGTCGGTACATCACATCTGATGCCTTTTGCCTCACCTACGGCGATGGGGTCGGCAACATCGATCTCAGGAAGCTCATGGCGTTTCACCGGTCGCACGGGAAGATCGGAACGGTGACCGGGGTCCGCCCGCCCGGGCGGTTCGGCGAGCTGGAGATGGATCCGTCGGGCTGCGTCGTGCAGTTCAATGAGAAGGTGCAGGTGGGTGGGGGGGTCATCAACGGCGGCTTCTTCGTGTTCCAGCGTTCGTTCCTTGACCGATTCTTGGAAGATCGGGAGAACTTGGTGCTGGAACAGGAGCCGCTGAGGGAGCTGGCGCGGAGCGGGGAGCTCATGGTGTATCCGCATGAAGGATTCTGGCAGCCGATGGACACGTCCAGGGAATATCGCTTCTTGAATGAACTGTGGAACGCCAACAACGCCCCCTGGAAGGTGTGGAGCTAGCGGATGGGAACCGATCCTTCGACTCGCCCCGCACGCTTTGCTTCGCAAAGCGAAACAGCGGGGTTCGCTCAGGATTCCGCCCGACGGGCACAGGAGGAGGTGTCATCACGCCAGGGTGGGGTGGGGCTCCACAAACCATTTTGGCGCGACCGCTCGGTGTTCGTCACCGGAGGGACCGGGCTGCAGGGAGGCTGGCTGACGAGGGTGCTCCAAGCCGCTGGGGCTGAGGTCGTCGTGCTCATCCGAGACTGGGTGCCGCAATCGGAGCTGTGCCGCTCCCGTCTGATCGAGCAGATCCGGGTCGTGCGTGGGGACGTGCTCGACCACAAGCTCCTCGAGCGCGTGCTCGGGGAGTACGAGGTGAACACCGTGTTCCACCTCGCGGCGCAGACGATCGTCCCGGTGGCGAACCAGAACCCGCTCTCCACGTTTGAGACCAACATCCGCGGGACCTGGATGCTCCTCGAGGCATGCCGGCGATCCCCTTCAGTCCAGCAGATCGTCTTAGCCTCCTCGGACAAGGCCTACGGGAATCAGGCCCAGCTGCCCTACCGAGAGGAGGTGTCCTTGCACGGCCGCTACCCCTATGACGTGAGCAAATCGTGCGCCGATCTCATTGCCCAAACGTACGCCACGACCTACCGGCTGCCCGTCGTGATCACCCGCTGCGGCAACCTCTACGGAGGGGGGGATCTCAACTGGAATCGGATCGTCCCCGGGACGATCCGCTCCGTCATCCGGCAGGAGCGACCGGTGATTCGCAGCGACGGATCACTGACCCGGGACTACTTCTACGTCGAGGATGGCGCCCTCGCCTACCTCACGCTCGCCCAGCGTCTGGCGGAACACCGCTCCCTGATCGGTGAGGCGTTTAATTTCAGCAACGAGCGGCCGATGAGCGTCTTGGCGATCACCCGGGAGATCCTCCGTCTGATGGGGCGAGCGGATCTTGAGCCGCTCATCAAAAATGACGCGTCCCACGAAATCCCCCACCAGTACCTGAGCGCGGTGAAGGCCAAGGAGCGGCTCGCATGGGAACCGCGCTTTAGCCTCGAAGAGGGCCTCCGCCGAACCATTCGTTGGTACCAGGCGTATTTCGAGAGCGTGAAGCAGGTGGTGGGATGAAGGCGTTCGTCGTCATGCCGGGGTTCAACGTGGAACGGACGCTTCAAAGAACCTACCTGGCATTGCCGAGAGACCTCCGCCAGTATGTGCTCGTAGGCGACAATCAGAGCACCGATGGGACATCTGCCGTGGCGAAGCGGTTGGGGATCGAGGTCCTTCGTCATGAGAAGAACTACGGGTATGGGGGGAACCTGAAACGGCTCTTCCGGCACGCGCTGGCGAAGGGGGCCGACATTGTGGTCGAGCTCCATCCCGATTTTCAATATGACCCCCGCCTTGTGGACATCCTCGTGGCGTACATCGAGCGAGGGTACTTCGATGTCATGCAGGGCAACCGCATCCGGAGCCGCGATGAGGCCCTGGCCGGCGGGATGCCGTGGTATCGCTACCTCGGCAACCGCGTGCTCACGATGTTCGAGAACGTCTGGTTTGGGCTCAATCTGGGCGAATGGCATTCAGGGCTGAAAGCGTTCCGCGCCGACGTGCTCGCGCAACTCCCGCTGGACCAGTATCCCGATACCCACGCCTTTGCCAGTCGTCTCCTCATGGATTGTGTGATGCGAGGGTTCCGAGTCGGAGAGATTCCCATTCCGGTCCGCTACGACGCCGAGAGTTCTTCGGTGAGCCTGCCGCGACTCTTTGCGTACACCTTCAGCACGCTCGTGCTCACCCTGGCGCGTCCCCCCTGGAAGCGAAAGCCGTTTGGCTCGGCGCCGTTGCCCCCCCTGACACGCTCACCCCAGGTTGGGGGCAAGACCAGGGAAGCGTGTGAGATGACCCTGAGGCGCTGACGATGAGCCCTTCCCTCGTGTCCATTTGTGTGCCCACGTATAATCGGGCAGCCGCCCTGCGCAAGGGCCTGGCCGATATCCGTCGCCAGACGTACGCGCCTTTGGAAATTCTCATCAGCGATAACCACTCGCAGGATGAGACCGAGGAGGTCTGCCGGGAGGCCGCACGCGCGGATTCCCGCATCCGGTACGTCCGTCAGCCCCTGAACCTCGGGCTGTACGGCAACCACAACTTCTGCATTGAGGCAAGCCGCGGCGAGTACCTCTCGTTCTTCCATGACCATGATGAGCGGGACCAGAGCCTGGTTGGCGAATTTGTGCGCTTCCTCCAGCATCACCCTGAGGTGGGGGTGGTGTCGTCCGACTGGGAACTGATCGATGAGTCCGGGCAGTGCCTGGGCACACGGGACCATCCCGTCCAGCCGGTGACGCCGGGGCTTGCCTACATCGAACAGACCATCAAATCGGGACGGTCTTCCATCGGGGTTCCTGGCGCGATGGTGCGCCGGTCAGCGTTGGGGCCCCTCCGCTTCGATGAGCAGGGACCCATTGGCTTTGGGGATTTCGTCGTGTGGTTTCAGATCGCAGAGCGCTGGCACATCGGGCATCTCAGACAACGGCTGTGGCGATGGCGCCACACCCGCCGCTCGCAGAGCGCACGGACCATCACCTCGTTCACCCGCGATTACTACGACAGCCTGAACGCCTACTGTGACGGGCACCTCGCTCGCTGGCCGGAACACGCGCGGCTCGTCCGCCGATGGAGAGCCCTGACGACCCGATTCCTCTTCTGGGCGCTCGCGTATGAGCTCGGGCTGTACGTCCGGCATGAACGCGGCCTCGTGGTGGTGAACGACCAGCCAACCCTGTTTGAGATCCTGGACTACCAACTGAGTCCGGGGGAAGCTCGCCGCGTCCTGGAGCAGATGGACCGACACCGGACCGGCGCGATGCAGTCCGTCATCTTCCGTGCCATTCAAGCGATGACGCGCCTGAACCTGACGTGGCCCTTGGCGTGGGCCACCCAGTACCATGCCGTCTTTCGTGGCGTGCTCGGGCTGAGGTAAGACGCCATGCCCACACAGGACCTGGAGAGATGGTGAGCGGGTTCCCACCGCCTCTTGGGGTGGCATTGCCCCTCATGGTGCTCGTCGGGGCGGGGCTCCTGTGGGTCTTGGCGGGCCGTGCGACGGGCGATCGGCAGCTCCGATGGCTCATCGTCACCGCCTACGGGGCGCGCATCCTCCTCTCGCTCGTCCTGTTTGCGGCCTCCTTGTGGGCCTGGCCGATCCTCCGGTCCTTACAACTCGGGAGGGGGTTTTGGATGTTCGCCGTCGACTCCCAAGTCTACCAGCACTTCGGTGCCATCATGGCCAAGGCGTGGGCACGCGGCATCGAGTTCCCTGATCCTGAGTTAGGCGTCGAGTACTTTGCCGTGGTCGCCACCGTGTACCGCCTCTTGGGCCCTCAGCCCTTGTATGCCATTGTGGTGAACTGTTGGCTTGCGGCGATCAGCGGCCTCTTCGCGTACCTGATCGGCAGACGGCTGGGTGATCGGCGGACGGCTCTCATCGGTGCAGGGCTCGTCAGCTTCTGGCCTTCATCCTTCCTCTGGTCCTCCCAGCTCCTGAAGGACGGGCTGAGCTGGTGGCTCCTGTTTGCGACGCTGTGGCTGATTCTGAACGCCATCCCAGGAGGAACGCGTTCTAGCCGACGCGGGATCATCCGGCCGATCGTCCTGTATCTTGTGCTCGGAGGTGTCGTGATCCTGCTCACGCGGGTGCGCTTCTATCTGGGCTCGAACATCTCGCTGGCCTGCCTTGCGGCCTTCCTCCCGGCCGGCGGCTATGCGCTCCTGCGCAAGGAGATCCGTAAGGGACTGGGGTACGTCGGGATCGTCCTCATCGTGGTCGTCTCAACGCTGTTTGCTCGAACGCTTGATGTCTTCGCCCTGCTGTCTCCTACCTATCCAGAGATCGGCCACTTCCGACTGGCGCTGCAACACCGGGAGCGTGGCGAGATCGACCGGTCGGAAGATGAATTCCATCGAGCCATGACCCTGAATGGAAGATACCGAGAGGCGTATTTGGGGTTAGCGGGGTTGCTGGCCCAGGAGCGACGGTTCGAGGAGGCGCTTGAGGTCTACAGGACCTACCTGGAGCGAGAAGATCCCGAGAAGCGGCTCCTGGTCAAGCAACTGATCGCGAAGATCTACCTTGAAAGGGGGAATGAGGAGTTCACAGGAGGCCGTCTCGCAGATGCCGTGTCCTCCTATGAGCGCGCGTTACCCTTTGATCCCTCCTCAGCCCCACTCTACACGAATCTGGGGGCTGCGCTGGCGTACCAGCAGAAGTTTGAGATGGCGCTGGAAATGCTCGACAAGGCCCTCGCGGTTGCGGCGACACAGGACGAACGAGACAAGATCGCCCTGGAGCGAGAGCGGGTCACAGCCGAGGTGCGGCTGCGGATTGAGCAGGAGCGACTCCAGGCCGCGCAGGCACGACTCCAGGCCGAGTCCGCGCAGCTCCAGGCCGCGCAGGCACGACTCGAGGCCGAGTCCGCGCAGCTCCAGGCCGAGCCCGTGCAGGCATTGGCAACACAGGCGAGGAGCTCCTCAGAGGTGATGCCCACGGTGAACGCCCCACCCGCAACCCCTGCGGGACCCCCATCGGCGCCACAGCTTCCGTTCCTTCAAGAGCAAGATGCCAAGGTGGTCACGATGGCGCTTGCCCTCTTCCCTCAAGCCCATGAGGGGACGCCTGCCAACCACCCTGAGCAGGCGGATGCCAAACTCAAACGGCTCAGACGCTCCGTGTCCGAAATCGATGAACAGGTCCTTGCGACCGTGCAAGAAACGACGGCGGAGTCGCTTGGGGGTCGGCGTGAGGGGTTTGTCCGAAGCGGCGGGTACTCCTTGATGGATGCCTGGGCACGGATCTCGACGCCTCAGAAGCTGATCGCGTACCTCCCGCGGGCCCTGACGATCGGCTTGCTGGCTCCTTTCCCGTGGCAGTGGTTTGACACCAAAGGGAGCACAGGGCTCATGCGGACCTTCGCAGGAGCTGAGATGGTGCTCTTCTATCTGCTCATCCCGTGGCTCCTCGCCGGGACATGGAAGTTGGTGAAACGGCGTCGGGCCGATGGCTACTTCCTCCTGGCCTTTATCGTCGGCCTGATGGTGCCGGTCTCGCTGGTTGTCGCCAACCTGGGGACGCTCTTTCGGCTACGCCTGCTCTTCCTCTTGCCCCTCTTGGTGGTGGCCGCACAGGCGGATCCGGTGGCGTTCTATCGGCGCGTCTGCCGTCGTGTGATCGGAACCGCAAGAGGCCCGGGACACACGACGGGCGAACCGTCAGGGACGGCGAAGATCGACGCCGCTCAAGGACCTCCCCCGTCGGAGCCCCTCGACGTCGCCGCGGGGCGACAGGGAGCGCCGTAGCGATGTGCGGGATCGTGGGGGTTGTGCGGTTTGACGGGCAGCCGATCGATCGGGAGGTCCTCTCGCGAATGACTGGGACGCTGACCCATCGCGGACCGGACGGGATGGGGCTTCAACTGTTGGCGTCTGGACTGGCGCAGGTGGGACTGGGGCACACGCGCCTCAAGGTCATCGATCTCTCGGATGCGGCGAGCCAGCCGATGTCGAACGAGCGCCAATCAGTGTGGGTGGTGTTCAACGGTGAGATCTACAACTTCAGAGCGCTGCGCGACTCGCTGGAACGCCGCGGGTGGCGGTTCCGCACGTCCTCGGATACCGAGGTGCTCCTGCGGCTCTACGAAGAAGAAGGGGACCAGTGCTTCAGCCGTCTCGAGGGGATGTTCGCCGTGGCGATCTGGGACGGAAGACGACAACGCCTCCTCCTTGCCCGCGACCGGGTGGGGAAGAAGCCGCTCTTCTACTGCGCCACTCCCCACATGGTCGCGTTCGCATCGGAGGTCAAGGCGCTCCTCCAGTGCCCGGACATTGTCCCGCAGCTTGAGCCCGACGCACTCGCCCCCTTCTTCCTCTACGGGTATGTCCCGGCTCCTGGGACACTCTACCGGGGCATTCAGACGCTGCTGCCGGCTGAGGTGTTGTCCGCGGGAATGGACGGTGCGCTGCGCCGCGAGACGTACTGGGACGTCCCGACGGCCCCCGAGGCGCCAAGCCGCGCTCCGTCTGAGGCTGAGGCGGTAGCGCGGGTGCGGGACCTCGTCACGGACGCGGTCCGCCGCCGGCTCATCGCCGATGTGCCTCTTGGAGCGTTTCTGAGCGGAGGGATCGATTCATCGATCGTGGTGGGCGTGATGAGCCGGCTCCTGCAGGCGCCCGTGCGGACCTTCAGCATTGGCTTCGCGGGGGATCGCCGTTTTGATGAGACCGCGTACGCCCGGGTCGTGTCGAGGCGGTTTGGGACGACCCACACCGAATTTGTGGTTGAGCCCAGCGCGGTCGAGCTCGTCGAGCAGCTTGTCTGGCACTATGACGGGCCGTTCGCTGACTCCTCGGCCATCCCGACCTATCTCCTCGCTCGGCTCACACGGCAGCACGTCACGGTCGCCCTCAACGGGGATGGCGGCGATGAGCTCTTCGCGGGGTACCTCCGGTTTTACGCGACACTCCTCTCGGAGGAAGTGCCGATGTGGGTACGCCGCGCCGCCTCACGGCTGCTGTCGGGTCTTCCGGAATGGGGGGGGCACCGGAGCCTCGTTCGGCGCCTGCAGAAGTTTGCGGGAAGTGCTGCGCTGCCATTCGCCGAGCGCTTCACGCGCTGGATCGCGGTCTTCTATGATGACCTGCCCCATCTGCTGCCCGGCTACGCGGGCACAAGCCATGGTCGCCCCCCTGGGCCACTCGCACAGCTTGAGCCGTACCTCAAGCGCTGCGAGGCCGCCTCTGCCCTCACGCGGCTCCTCTACCTCAACGTCAAGACCTACCTGCTCAATGACCTCCTCGTGAAGATGGACCGCTGCACGATGGCTCATGGGCTTGAGGCGCGATCCCCCTTCCTCGACCGCCAGCTCATCGAGTATGTCTTCAGCCTGCCGGATGCCATGAAGCTTCGAGGGGGGATGACGAAAGTCATCCTCCGCCGCGCGTTCGCCGACCTCCTGCCGCAGGAGATTCTCAGACGCGGCAAGATGGGTTTTGGCGTGCCCTTGCAGCGGTGGTTGGCTCAGGATCTTCGCGAGTTTCTCCAGGATCTCCTCTTGGCCCCTGACGCTCGTTTGAAGACGTACCTCAACCAGGGCTACGTGCGGAGGTTGTGGCAGGAGCACGTCGCCGGACGTGTGGACCACTCCCATCGGCTCTGGACGCTGTTGACGTTTGAGGTGTGGCTGCGCAGCCTTTCCGCGGGCGCGATTCGGCAACCTCCTGCCAAGCTGCCCCTGGTGGTGAGCTGAATGCGGCAAAGGAGGCATGGCTGGGCCTTCGTCCGGGATGTCTGCCGGGGTGTGGCCTGTGACGTGGATCTTGAAATCCGGAAGGCGTACGAGAAATACCCCTTCCCGTATGCCGTGGACATAGACTTTTTGCAGTACACGCCTGCGCGAGCCCGCCAAGAGCTCGAACGGTTCAGGCTCGCCCATGCTGACCTCCATCGTCGAACGTTTGGCTTGGCGCCTGATCGCCTGGCAGGTCGCATCGTCTGGGACCTCGCGGCCGGGACGGGCTGGCGGGCGCTCGCCATGGCGTTGGACGGTCCGCGGGAACTCCATGCCTTCGAGGGCTCCAAGAAGGCCGTGGGGTTTGCCCAACACTTCGCCCAACTGCTCGGGATCCACAACGTCTCCTTCCAGCACCTGTCGCTGTTTGACCTCGCGTCGTTCCCGCACGCGCAGCGGCCCGACCTCGTGTTTTGCACCGGCGCGCTCCACCACATCTTTGACCTTCGCCGCGTGGTGCACGCGCTTGCGCGGTGCTGCCGAGAGGGGACGGAGTTCTACTTCACCCATTCCAGCTACCGCTCCATCCGCGGGGTCCTCAAGTACTACAAAAACTGGCGGTGTTGGGCCGAAGGGGGCTCGGATCTCGATCGACGCCTGGCGGCGGGGGAACGGGTTTGGAAATCGTGGGTGAAGTCAACCCCGGTGTCCCTTCGGATTGATCAGATCAACGACCTGGCCGGGGTGCTCTACGTCGCTCGGAGCCGGGAGGAGATCACGCGGCTTTTCAGGGAGGCCCGGTTTGACATCGAGGCCCTCCCCACCGTGCAGGGGCTTTCGCAACACCTGGAGAGTTGGCGCGAGATCCTTCTCCTTCCTTCCAGCTCCTCGGGCAAGCGGCTGCTGAAGCGAACCCTCCGGCTTGGCGTGGATGTCCTCAGGGCGCTCCCGATGCCCAAGCCGATCGACCGGGCGCTGGGGGTGTCCGTCGCGTTCCTGTTCGAGATGCGCCCGTACTATTTCAAGGCCATCTACCGCGGCAACGGCTGACCCCCTCGTGCTGTCTAAGAATTTCCTTGTGCTCCGTGGAGGTTTTCTTTACAATGGTTTATTGTTCAGATTATGAACACTGACGCCTACCGTGACCTCCAGCTCCTGACCGAGATTGCGACCGGTGATTCGGTGACGCAACGTCACTTGGCACAGAAGTATGGCCTCGCACTCGGGTTGACCAACTTCTTGATGCGCCGTCTGGTGAAGAAAGGCTACGTCAAGATGGTCAACCTGGAGCGCAAGCGGCTCCGGTACCTCCTCACCCCTAACGGCATTGCTGAAAAAGTCCGGCTCACCTACGAGTACCTCGAGTATTCGCTCGCCCTCTACTGCAACATCCGCACCCTCGTCACACGAACGCTCTTGGCCATCGCGGCGTCGGGCCGCAAGGACATCGTGCTCTACGGGACGGGCGAGATGGCCGAGATCGCGTTTGTGCTCATGCAGCAGCATGGGCTGCAGGTGGTCGCGGTGGTGGAGGAGCCCCTCAACGGACAGACGGCCTTCATGCACCTTCCGGTGACACCCCTTGCGGATGTGGCCGCCCGCTCATTCGATTGGGTCCTCATCGCCTCGTTTCAGGACAACCGAAAGATCATCCAGCAGCTTCGCCAGTGTGGCGTCACGGAGGAACAGATCGTCACGATCTCAGAGGAAGGGCACACCCCTGCGCTTCGCCGCGCCAGCACCCGTGCCATCCTGGAGACTCCGGACACGCTCGTCATGGAGGCTCGCCGCTGATGCGGGGAAGGCCCGGACGACGCATCCTCGTCAAAGGGTTCGCCCTGGCTGCTCTCGGGGCAGGACTCGTCTGGGGAGTGAGCCTGCCGATGTCGACGCACCAAGGTGTGAACTTCCGCGTCTCCACCCAGCAGATCCCCTTCTACGTGAAAGCGCTCGATTTCCTCCACCGGCACTACCAGTATGAGCGGCTCGCCCGCGACATCACCGGGGGACTCACCTCAGACCGGGAGCGGGTGCAGGCGGTGTTCCAGTGGACGCGAACGCACATTCAGCCGACCCCGCCGGGGTGGACGGTTGTCGACGACCACATCCTGAACATCATCATCCGCGGCCACGGCTTGAGCGACCAGATGGCGGATGTCTTCACGACGCTCTCCACCTACGCCGGGGTGCCGGCGTTTTGGTACATGCTGCACTCCCCAGACACTGGCGCTAGCCTGATCCTCTCCTTCGCCCACGTCGATGGCCGGTGGATGCCGTGCGATGTCCAGCAGGGAATCGTGTTCGCTGACCCCACCGGTCGATGGGCGGACGTCACGGAGCTCCTCACCCACCCCGCGCTGCTGCAGGAGGTTGCCGCCGCAGCGGCGCCTGACGGCACCCCGTACTGGCGCTTCTTCGAGCAGTTGCGACCCTTCACGGTCCCGCAGCCCCTCCGCGCCCAGCAGCAGATGCCCTGGCCCCGTCTCTGGTCCAGCGTGCGGCAGGTCGCTGGCGGCGGGCACCGATAACGACCGATGGGAGGCGTGCCATGAGCGCGAGGCTGGATCTCGTGTCAGCAGTGGACCTCCAGGATGAAGCACCGTCGCGGACGGCCTCTCTGGCGATCGGCGGCCGGCGTGTCGGCATGGGCTATCCGACGTATTTCATCGCGGATATCGCGGCGAACCACGATGGGAATCTCGAACGGGCCAAGCGGCTCATCGAGCTCGCCAAACGCGCTGGAGCTGATGCCGCGAAGTTTCAGAACTTTCGCGCCCCTGAGATCGTCAGCGGGCGTGGATTCCACGCCTTGGGGGCGCAGATCGCCCACCAGGCCGCCTGGAAGAAAAGCGTGCTCCAGGTCTACACCGAGGCCTCGCTCCCCTGGGAGTGGACCCCTCTCCTCAAGCAGCACTGCGACGCGGTGGGCATTGAGTATTTCTCCGCCCCCTATGACTTCGAGGCGGTCGAGATGCTCGATCCCTATGTCTCGGTCTACAAGATCGGCTCCGGGGACATCACCTGGACGGAGATGCTGCAGCGGGTGGCCGGCAAGCAGAAGCCGGTGCTGCTGGCCTGCGGGGCGTCCGACATCGATGATGTGCAACGCGCGGTGGACGTCATTCGATGCATCAACCCGCGTCTGGCGCTGATGCAGTGCAACACCAACTACACCGGCAGCCAAGAAAACCTGCGCCACATCAACCTGAACGTGCTGCGGACCTTCCAAGCCATGTTCCCGGATCTCGTCCTCGGCCTCTCGGATCACACGGCGGGGCATGCGACGGTCTTGGGGGCCGTCGCCCTCGGGGCCCGGGTGATCGAGAAGCACTTCACGGACGACCAGACCCGCGAGGGGCCGGATCACCCGTGTTCGATGACCCCGCGGACCTGGCGCGAGATGGTCGACCGGACCCGTGAACTGGAAGCCGCCCTGGGCAGCGGGGTGAAAAAGGTGGAGCCGAATGAGACGGAGACGGTCGTTGTCCAGCGGCGCTGCATCCGGGCGGCTCGCGATTTGCCGGCTGGGACGGTGCTGAGCCGCGACATGCTGACGATCCTCCGGCCTGCGCCGCCCAAGGCGATCTTTCCCTACGACCTCGACAAGGTCCTCGGGAAGCGGTTGAGGGTGGATCTCGCTCGAGAAGACCCTTTGCGGTGGACGGTGCTCGCGGACGCTGAGTGATGCCGCGGATCCTCTACTTCTCCCACAGCTACACCCCCCATGACCACCGGTTCATGCGCACGATCGCCGAGCATGCGTATGAGACGTACTTCCTTCAACTGGAGCAGAACGGACCGTGGGCCGATCGCCCTCTGCCGGCGGGGGTGCGGCGCGTGGCGTGGGAAGGGCCCCGCCAGCCGCTCCGGGGGCCGGAGGAGTGGTTCAGTCTCATGCCGGCCCTTGAGCGGGTCGTCGAAGGTCTCCGTCCGGATCTGATCCATGCCGGGCCGGTCACCTCCTGTGGCTTTCTGGCGTCTCTGCTCGACCGGTATCCCCTCCTCCTGATGTCCTGGGCCTCCGACGTGCTGATCGACGCGGATCGCGACGCCCTCTGGCGATGGCTGAGCTGCTACGCCCTGTCGCACGCCGATCGGTTGCTCTGCGACTCGCCGGTTGTCCGGGAGAAAGTCCGGCAGCTGGTGGGGTATCCGGATGAGCGGGTGGTGGAGCTCCCGTGGGGCGTGGATCTCCAGGCGTTCCGTCCGGGCAGGGGAGGCGACGGCCTCCGGCGCCGACTCGGATGGGAGGATGCGCGGGTGGTCCTGTCCACGCGCGGCTGGGACGCCATCCATGGGATCGAGACGTTGCTGGAGGCGTTCACACTCGCCGCGCAAACGGAGCCTCGGTTGCGCCTCCTCCTCTTGGGGGCCGGGTCGGATTCCGAACGGGTGCTGCGCCTCCTGGGTCAGGGTCGCTTCAACGAGCTCATCTATGTGGCAGGGCACGTCATGTCGGAGGACATCGTGCCCTACTTTCAGGCGGCGGACGTGTATCTGAGCTGCGCCCGCAGCGATGGGACGTCGGTCTCGCTCCTGGAAGCGTTGGCCATCGGGCTTCCGGTCGTCGTGACCGATCAACCCAGTAACCGGACCTGGGTCCAACCGGAGATGAACGGCTGGTTCGGGAAGACCGGCGATGCGAACAGCTTTGCCGCCATGTTGTTGAAGGCGGTTCAGCTCTCCCCATCGGAGCGGAGGGCGATCCAGCAGCGAAACCGCCAGGTCGTTGAGGAGCGGGCGGACTGGAATCGCAATGTCGAGAGGCTCTTCGCGGCGTACGCCTCGCTGATTGGGTCGAGGGCATGAAGTCGTCCGTGACGGCCCGGCCATCCGTGACGCCTCGCGGTGTTCGTGCCCGCCGACTCACCCGGTCGCTCGCCTACCTGGAGCGCGCGCGTCGCGTGATCCCGTCGTGCACCCAAACCCTGAGCAAGGGCCCGACGCAGTTTGTGCAGGGGGCGGCACCCGTTTTCCTCCGACGGGGGCTCGGCAGCCATGTCTGGGACGTCGATGGCAACGAGTACCTCGACTACGCGATGGCCCTCGGCCCGATCATCCTGGGCTACAACGACCCCATGGTGACCGCCGCGGTGAAGCGCCAGCTGCGGGACGGGACGACGTTCTCCTTGCCACACCCCCTTGAGGTGGAGGTGGCTGAGCTCCTCGTGGAGATGATCCCGTGCGCGGAGATGGTGCGCTTCAGCAAGAACGGGGCGGACGCCACGTCGGCAGCCGTCAGGGTCGCCAGGGCCTACACCGGCCGAGCGCTCATCGCCTCCTGCGGATTCCACGGCTGGCAGGATTGGTCCATTGGGACCACGACCCGTCATCAGGGGGTGCCCGATGCGGTTCGCTCACTGACGGCGCCGTTCCCGTACAACGATTTGGAGAGCCTCCGCCGGATTTTTGCCGAGCATACGGGGAAGGTGGCCGCGGTGATCATGGAGCCCGTCGGCGTCGTGGAACCTCTCCCGGGATTCCTGCAGGGGGTGCAGGAGCTGACTCGGCGGGAGGGCGCGGTGCTGATCTTTGACGAAGTCCTGACCGGGTTCCGGCTCGCCCTGGGGGGCGCGCAGGAATACTACGGGGTCACCCCGGATCTCGCCTGTGTGAGCAAGGCGATCGCCAACGGCTATCCCCTCTCGGCGGTCGTTGGTCGTCGGGAGATCATGGAGGTGTTCGACACGGTGTTTGTGTCCATGACTTTCGCCGGGGACGCGATCGCGCTCGCAGCCGCCAAGGCGACGCTGACCCAGCTCCGTGACCGGCGCGTGATTGAGGTCCTGTGGGAGCAGGGGAGGAAGCTCCAGGACGGCTATAACGCCTTGGGACGCGAGTTTCGCGTCCAGCCTGTGACGGAGTGCATCGGCCTCGCCCCGAGGACGGCGATCACCTTCAAGGACGACGCTGGAGCCGAGTCGCTCGTGTTCAAGAGCCTCTTCCAACAAGAGTGCCTGATGCGGGGCATCCTCTTCACCGGGGCCCACAACGTCTGCTACCGCCATAGCGATGAGGATCTCGCGCAGACCTTGGCGATTTACCGGCAGGTCTTCGAGATCTTCAGCGAGGCGCTGCAGGCCGGAGATGCCTTGCAGCGACTGGTCGGGCCGCCGATCCAACCGGTCTTTCGAGCCCCGTAGGATGACGCAGGCCGCTGTCGGCGCGCTCATCCCGATTCGCCTGTCGTCGTCTCGCCTGCGGGGCAAGGCGCTGAAGCCGATCGTCGGCCGGCCGGCCGTGCACCATCTCCTGGACCGCTGCTTTGCCTCCCGGCACCTCACGCCGGAGCGCGTCGTCGTCTGTACCACCACCGATCCAGCGGATGATCCACTGGTGCCGGTCGTGGAAGCGACAGGGGCGAAGGTCTTCCGGGGCCACCGCGATGACCTGGTTGACCGGCTCTACCGGGCGGCCAGCGCGTATGGATTTGACGTGGTGGCTGAGGTGGACGGCGACGATATCTGCGTTGACCCCTTCTATTTGGACCTCTGTGTTGACCGATTGCTGACCGATGAGCGGCTGGATGTCGTCTGCGGTGAGGGGCTTCCGTTCAGCATCTCGGCGCGGGTGGTTCGCACCAGGGCCCTGCAGACGGTGTTTGAGCGCTACACGCCGGGCAAGAACGATACGGGGTTCATGTATTATCTGACGCGCAGCAACCTCTTCCGCGTGGGAGGAGTGACGCCCGTGTCTCCTCGGCATGCGCATCCCACCCTTCGGTTGACCTTGGACTATGAGGAAGACTTGGCGCTCTTCCGGGCGATCTTCGCAGCCCTCTATCAGCCCGGGCGGGTGTTTGGGATCGAGGAGATCGTGGCGCTGGTGCAGCGGCAGCCGGAGTTGCTGCAGCTCAACGCCGGGTTGGAGGAGCGCTATTGGCAGCGGACGCGCGAGCTCATCGAAGGCCAGGCGATGGAAATCCGGACGCCAGAGGGGATTCGGCGCATCGGTGCGTGATGAGATGACCGGCGGCATCGTGGTGGTTGGCTGCGGCTCGATCGGCCAGAGACACCTAGGGAACCTTCGGAGGCTCCACGCGGGGCCGTTGTTGGCCGTGGACCCCATGGCCGAGCGACGGACCCGTGCGAAAGAGGAACACGGAGCCGAGGCCTTCGAGCGGCCCGAGGAAGCACTCGCCAAGCGTCCTGTGGCCGCACTGATCTGCACCCCGCCCCATCTCCATCTGGCCGGCGCGCGGCAGGCGATCGAGGCTGGCGCGCACGTCTTCATCGAGAAGCCGCTCTCCCACACCCTGGAGGGCGTCGCTGAGCTGCTGGAGCAGGCGCGCCAGCGGGAGCGGCTGGTCTGCGTGGGCTATAACCTCCGCTTCCACGCCGGGCTGCGCAGGCTGAAGGAGCTGCTGGACGCCGGGGCGATCGGCCGCCCGCTGGCCCTCCAGGCGGAATTCGGGCAGTACCTGCCGGATTGGCGCCCGGCCCGCGATTACCGGCAGGGGTATAACGCCCATGCCGCGATGGGGGGCAGCATCATCCTGGACGCCTCCCACGAACTCGACTATGTGCGCTGGTTGGCGGGCGAGGTGGATCGAGTCTTTTGTGTCGCAGGTCATGTGAGCCGGCTGGAGATGGACACCGAAGATCTGGCCGCCATCACCTTGCAGATGGCTCAGGGGGTGATCGCGGAGGTGCACCTCGATTGCGTCCAGCGGGGCTACTCCCGCCGTTGCAAGGTCATCGGCGAAGAGGGCACCCTGGCATGGGATCTCAACGCCGGGGTGCGTTGGCTCGCCGGGCAGGACAAGGGTTGGCGAGAGTTCCCGATGGTCCCCGATCCGAACGACATGTACGTGGAGGAGATGCGGCACGTCCTCCAATGTCTGCGCGGCGAGTGCGCCCCGTGCGTAGATGGTGCCACAGGACGGCGGGTGCTGGAGATCGCTGTCGCGGCTTGCCGCTCTGCCGCGACGGGGCAGCCGGTCAGCGTTGAGCCACGGGCAGAGATGGCCGTCAACGTCAGCGAGGGGACGGCAGACCATGGGCTCTGAGTCTCCTCTTCGGGCCGCCGTCATCGGATGTGGGCGGATCGGGAGCCTCTACGATGCCGAGCGGACCGATCCCTCAGATGATCCCTGGTCCCATGCGGGCGCCTATACGGGCCACCCGGAGACCACGCTGGTGGCTGGTGTGGACCCGGTGCCGCAGCGTCGGGAGCAGTTCACGGCGCGGTGGGGGGTCCCGGCGTATGCGACGGTGACCGAGATGCTAGCGCACGTCCGCCCCGCCCTCTGGAGCATCTGCACCACGGCGGACGGTCGCCTTGAGGTGGTGAGGGCCGCGCTGTCGGCCGGTGCCCATGCCATCTGGTGTGAGAAACCGCTGGCCGCCACCCTTGCTGAAGCGGCCAAGCTGGTGGCAGCCTGTGAGGAGGTTGGCGTGCCCTTGCTCGTCAATCATTCTCGTCGCTTTGACCCATTCCATCAGGAGCTCGCGCAGCGGGTTCAAGCCGGCGAGTGGGGGCGCATCGAGCGGATCGTGATCCATTACGTGCGCGGCATCGCGAACTATGGCAGCCATGCAGTTGACGCCATTCGATTCCTCCTTGCTGATGACATCGCCTGGCTCTCAGCCCGGGATGAGCTACGCGAGCCTGAGGAGGATCCGTCGCTCACGGTGAGCGGCGAGACCGTCGGTGGGGTTCCCTTTCAACTGTTACCCGTGAGGCGGACGTGGTACGACTCGCTGGAGATTGATGTGTGGGGGAGCGCCGGTCGAGTGACCGTCACGCACCTCGGGCGTGAGGTTCGCCAGTACCGCGTGGGCCCGAGCCCTCATTGGGATGAGGCCGCGGTGCTCCTAGAAACCCCGGGTCGATTCCTGCCAGGGATGGACGGGGTGATGCGCAACGCCGTGTCTAATCTCGTGGCCCACCTTGAGGGAGGCCAACCGCTCCTGAGCTCCGGCCGAGATGGCCTTGCCTCCGTGGCTGCCATTTGGGCGGCGAAGCAATCTGCACAGCGGCACGGTCAGCAGATCGATGTGCCCTCGCTCACCATCGAGGCCTGGGAGGTGGTGGGGCAATCTCCATGAAGAAGCTGGCGCTGTTCGGTGGCTCCCCTGTGCGGGCCAAACCATTTCTCGACCAACAGACCCTGGGGGCCGAGGAGAAGGCCGCCGTCATGGAAGTGTTGGACTCTGGGGTCCTCTCGCAGTTCTTGGGAGAGGTGGGTCCGGAGTTTTATGGGGGGCCACAGGTCCGGAGAACGGAGCAGGCCTATGCGGACTTCTTCGGGGTTCGACATGCCGTGACGACAAACGCTGCGACGACCGCCTTGCACGCAGCCGTCGCAGCCTGTGGCCTCGGCCCAGGGGATGAGGTGATCGTGCCGCCGTTCACCATGACCGCCTCGGCGACGGCGATCCTCATGCAGAACGCGATTCCGGTCTTTGCGGATATCCACCCGGAGACGTTTTGCCTCGATCCGCAGGCGGTCCGTCGCGCCATCACCCCCCACACTAGGGCCATCATGATGGTGGACCTCTTCGGCCAACCGGCCCACTGGGACGAGATCCGGGCGATCGCGCAGGAATACCACTTGAAGGTCATCGAAGACGCGGCGCAGGCGGCATTCGCCCGTTACCACGGGCGGTGGGCTGGGACGCTGGGCGACATCGGGGTGCTCAGCCTCAACTACCATAAGATCATCCACTGTGGCGAGGGGGGGGTCTTGCTGACGTCCGACCCGGAGCTGGCGCGGCGCGCCCAGCTCGTCCGCAATCACGGCGAGGTGGTTGTTGACGCGTTGGGACTCTCGGACATCACCAACACCTTCGGCTCAAACTATCGGATGACAGAGATAGAAGCCAGTATTGCCCGGGTCCAGTTGGGCAAGCTGCCGGGCCTCTTTGAGCACCGAGCGCGATTGGCCCGGCACCTGACGCGGCGTCTCAACGGCCTGCCGTTCGTCAGCCCCCCGCACCTTGAGCCTGATGTGACCAGCACCTACTACCTGTTCGCCGTCACGCTGGCCCCTGAGGCGGAGGTCGGCCGGCACCTCGTTGTTCAAGCGCTGCACGCGGAAGGGATCCCCGTCAGCGAGGGCTACGTCCGGCCGCTCTATCTGCAGCCGATGTACCAGAAGCGCCAGGCGTACCAACACGGTTGTCCGTGGTCGTGCGGCCACTATCAGGGCGCGGTGAGCTACGAGGCTGGTCTCTGCCCCGTTGCAGAGCGGATGCAGGAGGCTGAGCTGATGCTGCTTCAGGTGTGCCATCCGCCGCAGACCGAGGCCGACATAGACGATGTCGCGCGGGCCTTTGAGAAGGTCGTGGACAACCTGCCGGTCCTGCGGGCACACCAGCTCAAGGACCGTGCCGCGGTGGCGGCCTGAGGGCTCAGGTGGGTGGGGTGGGATGACGTCGGTTCTCGTGTGCGCGACAGATGCCGGTGGGGGTCGGGACATCGCCCCAGTGATCCGGGGCCTTGTCAGGCGTGGGTGTGTGGTGACCACCGTGATCAGCCCCACGGTCCGACGACTCTGCCCGGAGATCAGCGGCGCAGGGACTGCGGTATGCCTGATGGATCCCGGGGAGCTGGAGGCGGTGCGCCGGCTTGCGCAGGCTGTAGCCCCTTCAGCCATCGTCTGTGGGACGACGCGCCACGTTAGTCTTGAGCGGGAACTGGTCCGCTGGGGAGAGGAGGCTGGCATTCGGAGCGTCGTGGTGCTCGATGAGTGGTATCGGTTTCGAGAGCGGTTTGCGGATGCCGAGGGTCACCTGACCTGTCTGCCGACGGCGGTGGCGATCCCGGATGCCCTGGCATTCCACGATGCGGTGGCGGAAGGCCTCCCCCCCGAGCGGTGTCATATCACCGGGAGCCCGAACCTCGCTTCACTCACGGATCTCGCGATGCAGTTTCAGGAGTCTCCACCAGCCCGTCCAGCCGTGTTGGGGGAGGCGGACCGTCCGGTGGTGGCGTTCCTCTCCGAGACCCACTCAAGAGACTATGGCTCCGGACCAGGAGAGGTGGGGAGCCTCGGCCCGTATCTCGGCTACACCGAGCGCTCAGTGCGGCATGACCTCGTTGAGGTGCTGAGACGCGTCCCGAAGCCTGTGCTCCTTATCGAGCGAGGCCACCCAGTCGATGAGCGGACGCCGACACCGATCGGGCCGTCAGACGGCATCGAGTGGCGGTCTGTCGCTGAGGGCGACCTCTGGTCGCTCCTCTGGCATAGTGATCTAGTGATCGGGATGCGCTCCATGGCGCTCCTGGAGGCCTGCCTCTTAGGCTGTCGGGCGATCGCCTACCAACCAGGGCTCCTCGGGCCTGACGTGTGTACCGCCGTTCGGTTGGGGCTCACGCAGCGTCTTGACACCCCACGGGAATTGGAGGCATGGCTTCGATCGGAGTGGCCACCTCCGCATCGGCCGACACGCCCCCGCATGATCCGCCGCTACGCGTTCGCGTCCCACGCGGCGGCCGATCGGGTCGTTGATCTGGCGCTTGCGGATCAGAGCCGGCCGGGCAGCCGAGGGGGATCGAGGCAGGCCCCTGTCGGGTCGGTGTCGTCGTGATGAGGAGGGACCCTGATGTCAGGTGACGGCAGCCCACCGTACCCACAGCTTCACTACTGTGTGCGGTGTTGCATGCCGGAGACGAACGAAGGCATCCAGTTTGATGGGATGGGGATTTGCCAAGCCTGTCAATCGGCCGAGCAGAAGATCCACATCAACTGGGCCCAGCGCGAGCAGCAGTTGCGCCAGCTCCTCGAGACGTACACACGTCGCGCGGGGAACAACTACGACTGCATCGTCCCCATCAGCGGCGGCAAGGACAGCATGTTCCAGTTGCACGTCCTGGTCAAGGTCTACGGGATGAAGCCGCTCGCCGTGACCTTCAACCACAACTGGTACAGCGAGGTGGGCCGGTACAACTTGGAGAACGCGCTGGAGCAATTCAACGTGGACCACATCATGTTCACCCCAAGCCGGGCGCTGATCAACGCGCTGGCTAGAAAGTCGCTCTCCGGCATTGGCGATGCGTGCTGGCACTGCCATGCCGGCGTTGGCGCGTTTCCGTTGCAGGTGGCTGTCCGGTTCAACATCCCGCTGCTGATCTGGGGAGAGTCGATCGCTGAGGATTCGGGGCGAGCGACCTACGTCAATCCGGTCCTGAAGTTCGATCGGGATTACTTCACGCGTGTCTCAGCCAAGCTCTACCCCGAGCAGATGGTGGGTGGCTCGTTGACGGCCAGAGACCTGTACCCGTTTGAGCTGCCTTCCTATGAGGAGATCGAACGGGTCGGGGTCGTGGGGATCCACTTGGGGGACTACATCTTCTGGGATTACGAGCGACAGATGGAGTTCGTCCGGGACACCTATGGCTGGCGGGAAGGTCCGGTGGAAGGGACGTACAAAGGGTACAAGAGTGTTGAGTGCATCATGGCGGGCGTCCACGATTATTCGAAGTTTATCAAGCGGGGGTTCGGCCGGGCCACCGACCACGTGAGTGCAGATGTGCGGGCGGGGCTGCTCACGCGCGAAGAGGCCATGGAGCTCGTGAAACAGATCGACCCGCAACGCCCCGAGGCCCTGGATTACTATCTGAAGATCACCGGCCTGACTGAACAGGAATTCATCGACGTTGTCAAGCAGCACCGCGAAGGGGCGATGAAGCGGTTGCCGGACACCTACCCCGTCCGGGCGGTTCCGATTGAGCAACCAGCGCTGCGGCCGGCCGTCGTGGAGCGGCTCGAGGCCGCCTCCCGTGTGGCAACCCCTGAGGCGTTGCATCCCGAACTCCAGGGGACCACTCGCGAGATCGGGATGTCGCCCCACCGGGGCGTGGTGCAGGGGACCACTCCGGTTGGCGGGGTGGGGCTCCATGAGCTGAGTGCGTC
>Ga0105164_10000539_pt1 | contig 26317 bp, 27 predicted proteins | sample VDWuncwatermetaG_FD_89674 | JGI IMG/M metagenome (GOLD analysis project Ga0105164, IMG submission 89674) | Wastewater microbial communities from Netherlands to study Microbial Dark Matter (Phase II) - VDW unchlorinated drinking water | ecosystem: Environmental > Aquatic > Freshwater > Drinking...
GCGCCCATGAGCGCATAGAGTGTGTAGTCTTTGAGGACATTGCTGATCGCGATCACGACGCGCGTCGAGAGCGGCAAGGTCGCTTTCATCTCCGCAAACGTGCTTGCCAAAGTCGGCACGACTTCCACCATCATGAGAAAGCTGATGCCGACCATCGCAAGCAGGATGATGACCGGATAAATGAGCGCGCCGCGGATCTTTTTCTTGAGATCGTACATGCGCTCCATCTGATCGGCGACCGTGCTCAAAGCGCCCGTGAGGTCGCCGCTCTCTTCCCCCGCCTTCACCATGGCGATGAATACGTTGGGGAACACATCGGGGAATTTCGAGAGCGCGGTGTTGAGATTGTCGCCATGACGCACGTCGGTGCCGACCTGCGACACAACGTAGGTGAGTTTGGCATTCTTCGTTTGTCGTTCAATGACGGCGAGCGCACGCGTGAGCGCGAGACCCGCAGAGAGCATGGCGCCGAGATTGCGCGCAAAGAGGATCTTCTCGTATTCGCCGACATGCGAGAGCTTGAGATTCCAGTAGGTAAGTGAGAGGAATTTATTGTTCTTGTCTTCCGTAACCGAGACGAGATGCCCGCCTTCGCGCCGTATCGCCTGATAGAGCTCGAATCGATCCCCCGCTTCCGACGTGCCGACGTACGCCTCGCCGTTGCCCTTGGTGGCAGTGTAAGAAAAATGCGCCATTGGCTTCAGTATACCCCGCCCTCGGCGCGATTTGTTTTTGTTTCCACACTCCCCTGCGACTGAGATTAGAAATTGTGTTTCCCTCGGCTCCTCACTCCGTAATCACCCGCATGACCTCCTCTATGGAGGTTACTCCCTGCGCGGCTTTGAAGATGCCGTCTTCGCTCATCGAGAGCATGCCTTCTTTGCGGGCTTGTTCGCCGATTGCATCGCCGGTCGCGTTTTGCATGATCAACTCTTTGATCGTCGCGGTGACGGGCAGTACTTCGTAGATGCCGCTGCGGCCGGAGTAGCCCGATTTGCCCTCGCTCTCCTGGGGGTGATAGAACGGGATGTCTTTCCAGATCACCTCGGGAGCGACGATGCGTTCTTTTTTGAGCGCCTTCAAGACGACGCCGGGGTCGATCAGGTGCGCGAGCTGTTCTTGCGCGTCGCGTCCGAGGTCGTACTTTTCTTTCTTCCCCACGAGTCGGCGCACGAGACGCTGGCCGATGATGACGCGCAAAGTCGACACGAGGAGGAACGGCTCGATTCCCATATCGAGCAATCGCGCCACGGCGCCGGCGGCGGAATTCGTGTGCAAGGTCGAGAGCACGAGATGGCCGGTAAGCGCGGCGTTGACCGCCAAGCTCGCCGTCTCTTTGTCGCGGATCTCGCCGACCATGATGATGTCGGGATCTTGGCGCACGAGCGTGCGGAGGCCGTTGGCGAAGGTGAATCCTATATCGGGCCGGACTTGCGTCTGATTGACGCGCGCCATCTGGTACTCGATCGGATCTTCGACGGTCGAGATGTTCACATTGGGCGTGTTGACGATATCGAGCAAGGTGTAGAGCGTCGTCGATTTGCCGGCGCCGGTGGGGCCGGTGGAGAGGATCATGCCGGTCGTCTTCTTCATCGCGTCGTGCATGTGTTCAAGCCCGAGCCCGTGAAAACCGATCGATTCGAGCGTGAAGCCCGATATTGAGTCGCGCAAAAGGCGCATGACGATCTTCTCGCCGAAGTAGGTGGGCAATATCGAGACGCGAAACGCGACTTTCTCGCCGGCATTCTCCGCGCCGAAGCGGCCGTCTTGCGGCAGGCGTTTCTCGTCAAGCTTCATGCCGGACAAGACCTTGATGCGCGCGGTGATCGCGGCGGCCGCGTGCTTGGGGAGCGTCATCGCGTCGTGGAGGATGCCGTCGATGCGATAGCGGATCAAGAGCGAATCCTCGAGCGGCTCGATGTGGATGTCGGACGCGCCCTGCACGTTGGCGTGCCGCAAGAGCGTGTCGACGATACGCACGGCGGAAGCGCCGTCGGCGATCTGTTTGATATCCGCCCCCTCGTCTTTCTCCAATGTATCCGTCTCGCGCTGGATCACTTCGCCGAGGTTGTCTTTGAGCGATTGCTGGTATTGCTTGAGCGCGACCTTGATGGAGGCGACGTCGGTGAGGCGCGGCAATATCTTGAGGCGCGTTTTTTTCTTGATGAAGTCGATCGCCGCGAGATCGTCGGTATCGAGCATCGCCACTTCGAGCTCGTCGTCATGCTTGCTGTAGCCGATGATGTTGTTGCGGCGCGCGACCGGCTCGGGGATGAGCGAGAGTGTCTCATAATCGATCGTGACGCCGACGAGCGAGACGAACGGTATGCCGAGGATGTAGGCGTAGGTGCGGCGCAGTTCGTCTTCGCCGATCGCGTTGCGTGCGGTCAATATCTCCCCCGCCGTGCGTCCGCCCTCGGCCGCCTCTTTTACCGCGGTATCGAAATCTTTTTGCGAGACGAGCCCGGCGTCGGAAAGAAATGATTTGAGTTGCGCGTCGCTGATATACATACCATCCATTATATCGTATCTCCGCGCGTCAAATTGCGCGTTATCCAGTCTTCGATGCGCTCGAGAAAGAAATTATGGCCGACGAAGTGGTCATTAAAGATGAGGATGGAATTGGGGATGGGTGGGAGTGAGACCGTGCGGTCGGATTCGCAACTGTGGTTATCCACACCACAAATTTGACATTATTTGTGGTTTGCTATACCATAATCATATGCCCTTCAAAAGGAGCCAAAATATCGCCAAATCGCTATCTCCCAAGCGAGTTTTGGTCATTTATGGTCCACGGCGTGTGGGCAAAACGACACTTGTTAAGCAATATTTGGCCACCCTGCCCAAGGAGACAAAGATGAAATATGACGTTGGCGATGATATCGCCTTGCGGCAATTATTGGGTAGCGAGGCCAGGAAGGATATCTTGGACTACGCGCGGCCGTACGACGTGATCGTGATAGACGAGGCCCAGCAAATACCCCACATCGGTCTTGCGGCCAAGATCATGATCGATGAATTCCCCGATAAGACGATCATCCTGACCGGATCGTCGTCATTTGACCTCTCACAGCATGTCGGCGAACCGCTCACCGGCAGACATTATACGCTTACTCTGCTTCCCATCGCACAAGCAGAAGTATCAGGCAACGCATTTGAAAAGAAACAGCATCTTGAGGATTTCCTCGTGTACGGATCGTATCCGGAGGTCTTGACTGTCGAAACATATATAGAAAAAGAGCGCATCCTCAAAGAACTCGTCGCCTCATATCTGTTTAAGGATATCCTCGCACTCGACCGTTTGCGATCGCCCGAGCTCCTGATCGACATCACGCGGTGCCTCGCATTCCAGGTGGGCAATGAAGTCTCGTTCAACGAGATCGCGCGGACGGTCAAGACGGACGTGAAAACGGTACAACGATACGTCGACGTGCTCGAGAAATCTTTCGTCATCAAAAAGGTCCGCGCATACAGCACGAATCAGCGCAACGAGATCGCAAAGCGGGTCAAATTCTACTTCTACGACACCGGTGTCCGCAACGCCGTGATCGGACACTTCAATCCGCTCGCGAGTCGCAATGATATCGGCGCCTTGTGGGAGAATTTCGTCTACATGGAACTGGTCAAGCGAAGCGTCCTCGCCGATACGGGTGATATATATTATTTTTGGCGGACCATTGCGCAAAAAGAGATTGACATCATCCGGCAGTCGGGCGACACGATCATCGCGTACGAATGCAAATTCTCCGCGCAATCATCCAAGAACTTCCATGCATTCAGTGAGCTCTACCCGCGCGCGAAGACACAGGTGGTGAATAAGGATAATTACATGGAGTTGCTGACGTGATCTGTGTATAAAAAACGGCCCCCGCGCAAGGCGAGAGTCGGTTTTTCTGGGCAAGCATTGCGATTACTTACGAGAGGCGATGATCTCCTCCTGCACCCCGAAAAAGACGTACCACTTTGTGGTCACGTCTCTCGGGGCAGGCATTTCTTACTTGCGACTTGCGATTATTTCTTCTTGTACATTCCTCGGCACCACTGCGTAGTGCGAGAACTCAAGATTCGGCACGCCGCGGCCTTCGGTGAGGCTACGGAGCTGTGTGGTGAAGCCGAAGAGCTCCGAAAGCGGGACTTTGGCTGTGATGACCTTGACCTGGCCGCGCTCTCCCATCGCTTCGATGCTCCCGCGCTTGCTGTTGATCATGCCGGTGACATCGCCCATGAATTTCTCCGGCACGACGACTTCGAGCTTCATGATCGGCTCGAGGATAACCGGCTTGGCCTTCTGCACGGCATCTTGGAATGCATACAGCGCCGCGAGCTTGAAGGCGATTTCGGACGAGTCGACATCGTGGTAACTGCCGTCGTACAGATCGATGGATATGTCGACGAGCGGAAAGCCGGCGAGCACGCCGCGCTCCATGCCTTCCTTGAGACCCTTTTTGACCGCGGGGATGTACTCCTGCGGAATGACGCCGCCTTTGATGTTGTTGACGAACTCGAAATGGTCTTCGCGGTCGACGTTGTTCTTCACCTTTGCGCCTTCGACGACCGGCTCCAGGGGCTTCATCTTGATCTTGACGTGGCCGTACTGGCCGCGGCCACCCGTCTGCTTGATGTGTTTGTATTCGACATCCGACACGCCTTGGATGGTCTCGCGGTATGCCACCTGCGGCTTACCGGTCGACGCCTCGACGTTGAACTCGCGCTTCATGCGATCGACGAGGATCTCAAGGTGCAACTCGCCCATGCCCGAGATGATCGTTTCGAGAGTCTCCGGATCGGAGGCGACGCGGAAGGTCGGGTCTTCATCGGAAAGCTTCGAGAGCGCGATGCCCATTTTCTCCTGATCGGCCTTGGTCTTGGGTTCGATGCGCATGGAGACCACCGGCTCGGGGAAGACGATCGACTCGAGGATGATCGGGTGCGCCGGGTCGCAGACCGTCTGGCCGATCTTGAGCTCTTTCATGCCGACGAACGCCGCGATCTCGCCCGCGTAGACCTCCTTGAGGTCTTCACGCTTGTCAGCCTGCAATCGCACCATGCGGCCGACACGCTCTTTCTTGCCGGTGGCGGAGTTGAGGATCGTGCCGCCGGTCTCAAGTTTGCCGGAGTATGTGCGGAAGAATGTGAGCGCGCCGACGAACGGATCCACCTGGAGCTTGAAGACGAGCGCGGAGAACGGCGCGTCATCGGACGCCGGGCGGTCTTCTTCCGCGCCCGTGTCCGGGTTGGAGCCCACGGCCCTCGGGAGATCAAGCGGGCTCGGGAGGTAGTCGACGACCGCGTCGAGGACGAGCTGGACACCCTTGTTTTTGAGCGATGAGCCGGTCAAGACGGGGAAGATTTTGTTCTCGATGACGGCCTTGCGGAGCAATTTCTTGAGCGTGTCGAGCGGGACCTCCTTGCCTTCGAGATAGTCGGTCATCATGGCGTCGTCTTGCTCGACGATGCGCTCCACGAGCTCGCTCCGATACTTTTGCGCATCGGCTTTGCAGGCTTCGGGGATGTCGTATGCGATCACATCCTTGCCCAATTCACCTTCAAAACGATAGGCTTTCATGTTGAGCAAATCAATGACGCCTTCGAATTTGTCTTCGGCGCCGATCGGGATCTGCAAACGCACGGCCTTGGTCGAAAGACGATCGAGGATCGAGTCGTACGACTTTTCAAACGAGGCGCCGGTGCGGTCGAGTTTGTTGATGTAGCAGATGCGCGGCACTTCGGCCTCTTCGGCATAGCGCCAGTTGGTCTCGGACTGCGGCTCCACGCCCGCGACGCCGTCGAAAACGACGACCGCGCCGTCGAGCACGCGCATCGAGCGCTTCACCTCCGAGGTGAAGTCGATGTGTCCGGGAGTGTCGATGATGTTGAAGCGTACCTTGGCCGACGTGTCGGCGCCCATGTAGCTCGGATTCCAGAAGCAGGTGATGGCGGCGGCGGTGATGGTGATACCGCGCTCGCGCTCCTGCTCCATCCAGTCGGTTACGGTGTCGCCCTCGTGCACTTCGCCGATCTTGTGGCTCTGACCGGTATAAAAAAGTATGCGCTCCGACGTGGTGGTCTTGCCCGCGTCGACGTGGGCCACGATTCCGAAATTTCTCACCTTTTCCAACGGGTAATCTCTGCTCATAGTTTTGAATTAAAATAATCCGCCAACGGGCGGAACCCGAGGGCGTGCCAATACAATAGCGGAAATTCGCGGAAATGCAAACGACGAGCTTATCTCAGCGCCGTGCCCGCAAGCACCTGCCGCTCGGGATGCAGGAGCGCGATTCCGCCCTCGTCGGAGAGCGCGAGGAGCATGCCGCTACTCTCGACGCCGCGGAGTATCTTGGGCGCGAGATTGACGATGTAGGGGCACTGCCTGCCCGCCAGATCTTCCGGCGTTTTCCACTCCGCTATGCCCGAGACGATAGTGCGTTCACCGAGATCGCCGAAGTCGATCGTGCACTTGAGGAGCTTGTCGGTATCCGGCACGCGCTCGACCTCAATGATGGTGCCGATGCGTATATCGAGCTTGGCAAAATCTTCGTACGAGACAAGGTCTTTCATATCTTTTATTCTACATCATTTATTCTCTGACACCTTAATTCCATGCGGCAAGAATTATTGAGCCGAAACGGTGGCGTTTACACTTGCGGTCTGATTCATTTGCACGGCTTTGTAGCTATTGCGCGTGTTGTTATGCTTGATATCCGCATCGAGTAAAATCTCGTGCGGATAGGCGGCTTTGAGTTCTTGAACGCGCGAGTCATTTGCCGACAACGCCTTGATATCCGCCTCCAATGCGCTTGCATCGCCGCTCAAAAGTTTGCGAGCCGTGGGGTATGGGTTAAGAGTGTACCAATCCTGCTGCGGGTTGTAGCGGGTGGCGAAGAGGTAGGTGGAGCCGGGTTGCAAGGGATAATCATCATCAACAATATACAAGACACCGTCTTTGTAGCCGCCTTGCTGATCGACTGTTACAGTGCCATGCAAATCGCCTTTGATGTTGTCTATTACGGCAACTTGAAATTGTGTTTCGGGGCCAATGCCGCGTCCTTTACTTCCAATTTGTCTGGTCACTTTGCCTATAAAGATGTTGTGGGATGCGCCCATAAGTACTTTGTCGTCGGAGAAATCGGCTGCGGATTGTATGTCTATAATATAGATACTGATTTTCACAATTGTGTACCAATCGTGCTGCGGATCATATTTTGTAAAGAAGACAAGCTTAGTACTACCATCCCCTTGCGAAGGAATCTTCTTTCCATCTACTGGTATGTAATTTACAATGACGTTGCCTTCAACGTTACCTTTGGTTGGCCCTATGTGATCGTGCCTTACTGATACCACATACCTCTCTCCAGGCACGGCGGTATTGTCATTTGAAAATCTGGAAATCAGATCGGCCGCAAATATATGCGTTACTTCCTCAGAAGAGGTGTCTGGAGATATTGTAGCATGCGAGTCTGTGACTGCAGGGTTTTTCACAGCTACTTTATTTTTGACAATCAACCCTGTACCCTTGTCTGATAAGATATAGTCGCTTCCGATTGAAGTGTGCGTAGACCCTCCAGAAGAGAGAACACTTCGCAGAGTAGTGCTGCCAGTGAAGCCGTTCTGATTGAGAGTGAGTAGCTGTGTGTTCGAAGAATATCCGAAATACAGAACACCCACAAAAAGAACGATGATCGTGCCGCATAACATTATCCAATTTTTGTTCATGGACATACGTTTTGCCAAACAAACTTATAATCGTCTATATCCTGTGTTCCGAGTACTGTCTGAGATGATTGTGCGAAATACATTATGTTCCCTGTGTAACTATGGTTAAGACCTAGGGCATGACCTATCTCGTGAGTAATTGTATTCCGGATTTGGTCGGTAGTGCTATTATTCAGGTAGTACGTATTGAGTAACGCCTTATTCGGAGAACTTATGTCATCCCATGCGCCTTTCCAGGCAACATCACTATAATTAACGTCTTCGATACTTAAATCCGTAGTTGATGTTGCCACAACGATATTTACTCTATTTTGAGCATTCCACGTACTTATTGAACTTGTGGCGATTGAAGAATACGTTGTGGACGCGGTATAACGCAATTGGCACATTAAGGATGGGACAGAACTATGACCTGTCACAAAATGCTGCAAACTGGTCGTCCCCGTCTTCCCCACCCACGGATCAAAATCAACGTAATTCGACACTTGATTGCCGGTGCCGGTCGGGTTGTATGTGGGATTGTATGGTCCTGTCGTGGTCGCCGTGGAAGTCGCCCAGTAGTTATTCTTCGCAAAGAAACTCGATGTCGCCGTCGTGTTGTTGAACGCACCATACAGGGAGTTGTCATGGATGGTGCTCGTCGCGGCGATACTGGCGATGCCTCCGGCGAGGTACAGACCGTAGGTATTGAAGCCAAGGTCGGATGCTGTCACCGTGGTGGTCCCTGCCGAATTCTTGATACCCTCATTGCTTGAAAATGCGATCGTGGAGGTGGATATGGTGAGTGTGCCGCCGTTGTTGCGGATCATTGGGGTCGAGGAGGCGCCACCGTAGCGCACCACTGCGTACCCGAGGTCTATGGTACCGCCTGCGTTGACAGTGATGCCGCTCCAGTCCCCTGCCGCAGGGGTGGTGGAGGTTGCATCGTGGTTGCTGTCTCCGCCCTGTGTGTCGTCTTTAAGAGAGGTGAAGAAGATGGCCCTATCCGATGACGTAGCTATCGCCGATAAAACGCCGTTTACCGTGAGGCTACTGCTTGCGTTTGCAAATTTCACCGTTGTCCCTGGTTCAACGGCAAGCGTCACTCCCGAGTTTACGGCAACACTGCCGATAATCTTATATATTTTATTGGGGTACCATGTGGTGCTCGTACTAATATTACTTGAAACAACCTGTAATAGACCGTCTGAATCTGTGAGCTCAAAATACGGGGCACCAAAACAAGAGGCCCCAGTATTCGGTGCATAACTACCTGAAGTATCACCCCACAAAACAGGAGCCTGTCCATTCGAGAGTCCTATACTGTAGTAATAGGAGGAATTAAGGTACACACCTCCATTACTGGTCGGTGAACTCGTAGCTATGTGAGATGTTGGTAATTTTCCAAAATTAAACGGGGTAACAAAACTCACAAGATTGGTCAACGCCACATCAGAAAACCATGCAATATAAAATGTATCGAAACTTAATCCATTATCACTGGCATTTAGAAACAGATGTGTTGTGGTTGCATCAACGCCACGACCTAAAGAAATTATTGCATTGTTACCCTGAAAAGTACATCCAATAGCATTCAAGGTAACCACAGAACCATTCACAATGGGTTGTGACATTAGCGTGGTTGCAAATACCATCGAAGGCCGCCCTACAATGGCCGTTAAAAAAATGGTAAGTACAAGCAAGGCGCTTGACCAGTGTGCTACAGGGATAAAGTGACCCTCTTTCATAACTTACATGGTAACACCTCCCCCATATTTCCCGAACCTCCAGAAGCATGCATATCCACATACCTCTGCAGGATGATCGCGGCGGCGGCGGCGTCGTTGTGTTGCTCTTTTTCCGGCGCGTATCGCGAAGCCTCGATGGAGCTCCATGCTTCGAAGACGCGCTCCACGGGCGTTTGCGTTTCCGCGGCAAGTCTCGCGGCGAAAGTCTCCGCCGCCGCCGTCACGGGGTTCTCGCCTCCCCCGTGCGAGCGCGTATCGCCGACAACGATCATTTCTATCTTTTCTTCCTTTATAATTTCCGCGAGATTCGATACGAGTTTCTCGTCGTTCAAGATAATCCCGCGCGGAAACGCGATGGTGCCTTCGGCGTTCGAGATTGCGACTCCGACGCGCCGTATTCCGTAATCAATGCCGAGATATTTCATACTATGTATACCATTACCTCACCTCTCAAATGATAAGCCCGCTTCGGGGTCTGAAGCGGGACTTATCGACACCATTATACTCCGCTCTTTTTACATATCCTCCAAACCTGCCAATACAATACGAAAAAGATCAATCGTCAACATCCCGCACGCCGAAGGCTTCTATCGTATCCGTGCCGACGCGATCCCCCTGGACGACAACGGTCGAACCGATCTCAAAGTTATGCTTGCGCGGCAGACGGGTGTGCGGCGTGATGACGATCCGTGATTCTTTCTTGCCGCGTCGGGAATGTTTCTCGAAATGTTTCTCATTTTCTGCCGTATCTTTTTGGCGGCGCTCACTATTCTCCTTATGAGCGATGACCAATTCGCCGTTTTCTTTTCTCGCCACGACCGTCCCCTTATACATATCGGATGGCAATACCACGCGCGCCGACGACCCGTACGGCAGATCGAGCGGCATCGGGAGCCGGTGCGTGCGCGCATAGGAAGCCATGTGCGCATGAAATGGCGTCTGTGCGATCAAGACCCCTCCCAACGCCGTGAACCCTGCGATAATGAGAAACGATCCGACGAGCGGCCGGCGGTATACGAAAGCATATCGGTGCATGAGCCGCTCGAAAATGAGAATGAAAAGAAGAACGAGCGCGACGTGAGAGACCGGCACCGATCGCGCAAACGCGAACCACCCGCGCAGACCGAAGCTCGGCGCAAACCACGCGCCGCTCTCGCGCAAGAGAAACACCGACAAACTTGCCGCATAGAGCAATACCAAAAGAGCGCCCGCGATCCCGGACGCGAAGAGCAAAGAGATCAGCGCAAAATGCCGACGCGGCTTCATATGAGCGGAGCCTCTCTTGATCGCGCTCATGACATGAGCACGCACAAGGCCTTGGGTGTGTTGCGTGTGAAGCTTATTCATAAAGCGGTTTGTCCGGCAGATTTGCCGCGATCTTTTGGAGCATCGCCCGCGCGCGCGCGAGGCGTACGCCGACGGTCGATACGGGGATTTGGAGTATGTCGGATATTTCTTTGTAGTCCAGGCTCTCCAAGTAATACAAAATGAGGGGTTCGCGATATTTCACCGAGACCCCTTCCAAGTGCCGCTCAAGGGTCTCGCGCGTGTCGCGCTCCATGGCGGCGCTATCCGCGGTCTCGGTCGATGCGAGATGCGGGAAGATCGTGTCCATGTCGATGGCAAACACGATGCGGTGGTTGGCGCGCTTCTTGAGGGCGTTGACGAATTCGTTGTGCGCGATGCGATAGATCCACGGCGAGAAGCGTCGCGTCGCGTCGAAGCTCTGTATATTTTCATACGCCTTGATGAAGATATCCTGTACGATATCGATTGCATCTTCTTTGTCGGAGAGAAATTTGCGCCCGTATCGCATGAGCTTGGCCTCATAACGACTTATCAAATCGCCAAAGGCCTCCGCCTCGCCCGCTTGCACGCGGAGCGCGATTTCTTCATCCGTCTTCTCCCCCATATCCGCCACAGGATACAGGGAATGCGGCGAATGCGCCACCGGATCATGAAACCCGCATGAAAAAACCCGGCGCGCCTCTTCGCGCCGGGTGTATATACGCACATCAGCCAGTGATTTCCTGAACACCGAGAAAGCGCCAATGATCGAGAAAGGTACCATCGCGATCGCGGCAACGAAGGTGGCGTTCCTTCCTGTGCCTGAAGAGCGTCATGACGTGCGCTGTGCCGTTTATCCGTGCCTCATATCCGAGACATGCGATGACGCCCTTCAACTGTAAACCCGGAAAAGCGGCGCCCAACTCAAGCCCTTGGATGTGGTCGCCGGGCATGAACCCGAAATAACTCATACTCTCTATCGCTTCCCACGCCCGCAGATCGACGCCGAAATGGAAGGTTTTGTTCCGAAATCGGTGTTTGCCGACCCCGATGACGGGAAAATGATCCCCCGTGATCAACGGACCTCTATGGTCATATCGGCCAAGGGCGATCATGTGCTCGAGCCGTCCTTCGGGACTCGTGACATTATTTATCGCATCGAAATCAATCTCTGTAATGAACTCATCGGGAGCTACCGTATCGATGTCTAAAGCCTCCGGCGGAAGAAAGGTTGGCGCGCTCATTGGTTCCTCCAATTTTTCCAAACAACAACCCTGCTACCATGTTGTCATAGATACGGTATTTGTAAAACGACTCAATCGGGATTATGATGTTCTTCATGGACATCACCAGACGTAAGGAGATACTATTCGGTGCGGGATTCGTGGTCGTTATCGTCGCGATCATGATCATCGCGGGACTCGCCTCATCGGGCAAGAGCTCGACGCAAAACGATCCGTATACCGGCACACGGACATCGGCGATCACCGACGACGATCATGTCAAAGGCAAGCTTGGCGCCAAGGTCTCCGTGATCGAATACGGCGATTTCCAATGTCCGGCGTGCGGCGCGTATGAGCCGATTGTCGAGCGGCTCTCAGCGGCATATGGCGACCGCGTCGTTTTCATCTTCCGCAATTTCCCGCTCCATCAGGTGCACCAAAATGCCGAAGCAGGCGCGCAAGCGGCCGAGGCGGCGGGATTGCAGGGCAAGTATTGGGAGATGCACGATCTCTTGTACCAAAAGCAGGCCGAGTGGAGCAAGGCGTCCGCCGGCTCGGTGGTCGCGAAGTATTTCGACGAGTACGCGCAGTCGCTCGGCCTCGATGTGAAGAAATTCGACGCCGATATACAGTCGGATGCGGTGAATAATAAAATACAAAAAGACCTCGCATCGGCGGGCGCCGCAGAGGTCGATCATACGCCGACGTTCTTTATCAACCTCACGCAGATCCAAAACCCCAACGGCTATGACGCCTTCAAATCACTCCTCGACGCCGCCCTGGCCTCAAGCACTTCCGCTTAATTTTCGCGCATGCGAAAAATCTTATTGACAATCGCAGGCGTAAGCTTCATCGGATTCGCCGACTCCGCATACCTTGCCGCGGATCACTATTTCAATCTGCCCCTGCCCTGCTCGCTCACGCACGGCTGTGAGACCGTGCTCACCTCTCCCTACGCGATGGTCGGGCCTGTTCCGCTCGCCTTCTTCGGCGTCGCCTACTATCTCGTCGTGATGTTCTTCGCGCTCTATCTCTATACCGAGCCGACAATCTCGCGCGCGCAAACGCTCACGCTTTTTGGCTTCGCGCTCGCGGGCTTCATCATGTCGATTATTTTTGAATCTATCCAAATCTTCCTCATACACGCGCTCTGCATCTACTGCGCCCTCTCCGCGTTGTGCACGGTACTTCTCCTCATCTGCGGAAGCTGGTTCGTCCGTGCCAACTTAAAAGTCTGACTTTTAAGTTTATAAGCGCTTCGATCGTGGGCGCTATGAAGATGCGGGGTCCGACGACTGGAGTATATCGAGCGTGGTGAGAAGGGATCCGGCGCTCCATGCTTGTTTGCGGCACGCGCCTCGGCCGCTCGCATCCTTGTACTCGCAGTATCTTCCCTTTGAATACGCGAAGAGTTCCAGCGGCGTTTTGAAGTGCATGTACGCACGAAGGAGCGCCTTGCGCACGCGGACGGCTTCTTCCTTAAATCCGAAATTCTCGAGTCCTTCCGCGAGCATCGCGGTATCATGCGGCCAGACGGAGCCGTTGTGGTAGCTCCCCGGCGCAAAATGACTCGACCGCGACGAGAGCGTGCGGATGCCTGCGCGCGGCAAGAATAGATCGCGGGCAAGCAGTCGACGCACGAGCGGCTCGATGTATTTTTGGTCAATGATGCCGTCGGGTGCCGTTTGTTCTCCGTAAACGCCTGTGTTTCGATGCACCGCCCACAGGCAATGCCCCATGCTTGATCTCGCCGAAGTGAGCGGAGTGCCGTTGCCGTCCAGCGCATAGGCGAGAGAGTATTTCGCGTTGCCGCGATGCAGGATGAATGCTTTGTTGAAACGGGTCTTCAGATCGTCCGCACGCGCTTTGAGAGTCTCCGCGTACGCCGTGTCGCGCCATGTTTCTTCATTTTGTCGCGTCGAGAAAAAGTCGCTCCACTGCCGCAGGACGACATAAGCGTATGCCTGCACTTCGACGGGCGCGATCGGATACGGCGGCTGTGATTCGCCGTGCTCGTAAAAGATCGATGCGCCGCTGTCCATCCAGCTTTGCACCACGAGCCCGCCGGAGAGACGCTCGGGATGAAAGCGGTAATCTATGAAGCCGTCTCCGTTGGTATCGCCACGGTTGAGCAACCAATCAAGCGCGGCACGCGCATGCGGGAGTATCGCACGCATGAAGTCCTTGTCTCCGGATGCGCGCCAATATGCGTGTATCGCCATGAGGAAAAGCGGCGTGGAATCGACGGAGTCGTAGTTGCGCAGGGAATCGTCGGTATGCGTATGCCACGGCTTCTCGGCATTTTTTGTAAGGTGTTCGTGGCCGGCCGTCCTGAACTCATGGATGCATTTGCCGGGCTCTTCTCCGTTTTCGATATTCACTTCCTTACCCTGCAAGAGAGCCATATTTTCGAGCACCTTTTTGACGAGCGGCAAGAATCGCCACTCGGTGTCTTTGTGATATATGCGCAATAAGGAGAGGCTGGTGAGGAGGGAATCGCGCCCGAAGATGCATCCGTAAATCTCCTCGCGGCCGGAGGCCATGATGCCCCGTTCCGTTTCCAGCTCTCGGATCGTCTTGAGGCCCATCTCCCAGAGGAATTCATCCAGTTTGTCCGCCATGTTTTCCATACTCGCTCATGATGCCCCCGATGTCAAAATTTTCTTGTATATTTCCTCGTATCCGTCCGCCATTTTCTTGGCGCTGAAGACCGATAGCGCGCGCTCGCGGCATGCCGCCCGATCGATCGTGTCTATTTTCTCCACCGCTTCCATCATTTCTTCCACGTCGCCGACCGCGAATCCAGTCACGCCATGCTCCACGATCTCGGGAATGGATCCTCTGTTGAAAGCGACGACCGGGCATCCGCAGGCCGCCGCCTCGATGAGCGTGAGACCGAAAGGCTCGCGCCAGGTGACCGGATGCAGGAAACATTTCGCCTTGCTCATGAGCGAATTGCGCTGAGCTTCATCCACTTCGCCGATCCATTCGATCCGGGCGGAGAGCCGCGGCTTGATATAGGTCTGGAAATATGATTCGTCCGCCGCGTCGAGCTTGGCGGCGATGATGAGCCGCATATCGAGTTCTTGCGCCACTTCGATCGCGAAATGCACGCCCTTTTCCGCCGAAATGCGTCCCACAAAAAGCAGGTAGGGTTCCGGTTTCGGGCCAAACGGATACCCTTCCATCGCGAGGCCGTTGTACACCACGCCGGCGTGATTGATGCCGCCCGGCTGGAAGAGCTGAGCTTTTGAAATGGTTACGACCGGGTGTTTGTTCATGCGGCTGTAGAGCTTCCGATTTTCGGGAGTGAACGGACCATGCACCGTCAAGACCACGGGCGTGGTCGCGATGTTGGCCGTGGGCAGACTGATGGGCGACGTATGATCGTGTATGATATCGAATTCGTTTTGCAAGCTGTACGCGACGCCGATATTGAGCAGTGTCGGATAATTCACCCCGTAGGGATCGGGAATGCGCGCCTCGCGCAGGGAGCGCGGAGAGCATGCGTGAAGCTCGGCCGAGGTGGTGGAATCACCCGTCGCAAAGAGCGTTACGTTGTGGCCGCGCTCGACCAGCTCTTCGGTAAGCGCGTAAATCATGCGCTCGGTGCCGCCGTACTGCTTCGGCGGCACCCGCTCCGCCAACGGTGCGATTTGTGCGATCCTCATTGCTTACAATAAGCACATCGAGCATTAAAATACGCTGAAATTGCGTCTTCCTCATCCGCAATGTGATGGCGGCGTCCAGTGCAAAAAGACGACCCCATGCGGGGTCGTCTGCGGTCTTTTATTCGGATTTCTATCGAAGATCCAAGATTTCGCTGGTATTCCATTCCCCGCTACTCATACCGTAGCGGGTAAAAATGCGCAGTCGTTCTATCATGAATTCCCCCCGCGGACGGCCATCGAGACCTTCTATAACCTGCCGCAAAGAAAAACGATTCCATTTGTGCGCTTTTGCAAGCGTGATGTGCGGCACCAGCCCTTCATAGAAACCGCGCGCAAACCCCATAGATGCGAGAGCGTGGATGATGGTAAACATCTGCGGCCGTATGGCGCCCCCATCTACCGACAGATAGAGCGCTCCACTTTTGGTAAACATATTGATTTCGCCGAGTTCAACGGCGAATCGCGCCACCTTCCCTGTATCCACGAGATCGCACAGCGCATCATGTATATCGCTTGCTTGTGTCGCCGATACCAACATCGGCGCTTTGACGGTGATGTGCGGGGGCGTCAGGTGTTTGCGTGCATAGGTGTGGGGACCGGCAATCGCTTTATGTACCGTCGCATGAAATGCATACGCTTCTTTCGGGACGTCAAAAGCTATGAACAATTTCTGTGGGAGCGGCCCTGCATCCATGACTCTTCTCCTTTTTTTCTCTTGCGTGATCGCCTGTCAACAATATATCACACCAACGCAACGATGACATTGAGAGTTTTTACGGTGTGGCGGGAGGGTATTTGAGGGGCTGGTTAATAACCAGTACCTGACACCATCATTCTCACCATTATTCACATTATTTCTAAGTTCGGGATTTCTTTTTCAAGCCGAATGAGATTTGTTATATCCTCTATCGGTGTATCTTCTTCCCACAGAAGCAAACGGATGACGGCCATCACATAGTTGCGGAAGAGGATGACATTAGGCAAGGCTTCGTATTCAGTAGACGTAAGAGGGCGCACTTTTTCGTACTCCTTTAGATAATGTTTCATCGCATCAATGCCCTCATTATCAAGTATGTTCCATAGGCTATAACCGAGGCACACGATTACAGGCGAGTACTGCAAGTCTTCAAAATCAACAATGCCACTAACTCGGTTATCTTTCGTGAGCACATTGCCGTCAAAATCTATGTCCAAGTGGTTGTAGCCGTACGGCAGGTCGGGGCTGAGCGGATAGCTATATGCCTTTATCCTTTGTAGCAAATCACGCACCTCCTGACCGCCAACAGTTGTATTCTCAACTTTTGAGACCAGCCCATCGTGCAGGTCTGCCCATAGTTTCTTTGGTCTATCCACACTCCTTTCAAACTCCATTCCGAGTAGGTGCATTTTTGCTTGCAGATTTGCCAGCTCTGCAAGCAGCTCATAAGAAGGCTTAACTGTTACACTTTGACCCTCAACAAAGTCCATCAAAATGACCTGCCAGCGTTTACCTTCTACCTCTACGACAGTAAGCTCTTTGCCGTTCTTGTTTGGATAAATAACTGGGATTGGTATGCTGCGTGCTCGCAAATAGTCCTGAAAGCTTATTTCAAAAGCAATATCCTCATTGTTTTTACCTTGTGCGTAGACCCGCACTACATACTTTTTGTCGCCACTCTCAATGCGCGCAGACGAGTTGGCTATCCCTTCATTGATTGGCTCAAAGGTAAAATCCGAAACGCCGTATGCATCTAGCAGTGTTGTAAGTGCCTCTTTACTGAAGCTGATTTGTTTATCAGGCTCTAATTTCATAATTTTATTATCTTTTTTGAGACCGCATCAACAAAGAGCCTAAATGCTGGTTAAGGTACGCTGAAGACTATCCAACGTGTCTTCTTAAAAATGCTCTGCCGGAACCTGATTTAAGATATTTTTCGAACTCAAAAGCTTTGTATCTGTCTGCAAACGCGGTGTAACAAATGAGTGATACCGGCCGCCTCATTTTTGTCGCAGGTACGTAACCTTTCTTATGGCGTTCAAAGCATTCTTTCAGATCATCCGTGCATCCAATGTAGGGTTTCTTGTCAGCGCATTTCAGAATGTAAACGTAGTGCATATTATCGGGCGAACCCCGCCGTCGCGTGCCTCTGGCGAACTTTGTCCGCCGAAGCACGCTTTGGCGGGCGAAGGCGGATGGGGTGAGATTCGAACTCACGGTGCCTTTCGGCACGCCGGTTTTCAAGACCGGTGCTTTAGACCAACTCAGCCACCCATCCCATGCACCTTGTTGTATCACAACGATGTTACAATATCTATATACTATGACCGACACGCCTACGGTACTTCGTTGGAGCGCATACGAGCACGAGCATATCGAACGCACCGCCGATTGGTATTGGGCGCTCGGCATCGTCACCGTCTCGATCGTGATCATCAGCGTGCTTTTGCATGACGCTCTTTTCGCCGTCATCATCGTCATCGCCGCATTCACCATAATCCTTGTCGCACGGGCGCCGCAGAAGATCGCCGAGTTCGAGATATCGGATCGGGGCATCCGGATCGACAAAATACTGCACCGCTACAATGAGATCATTTCCTTCTGGGTGGAAGATGAGGTCGGCGAGCGCCCGCTTCTTCTCGTCGATACCACCAAATGGTCGTCGCCGAATCTCATCATCCCGATCGAGCACATCGAGCCCGCGCTCGTGCGCGCCTATTTGCAAGAACGCGCCGCCGAAAAGCACATGCGCGAACCGTTGCCGCATCAAATCCTCGAATTCTTCGGATTTTGAGAGGACGCGCATAATCGGCGTATTTCTTCGTTGCGCTTCAAAAAACATCATTCACCGCAGATTACTGCGCCTCATGATGTTTTTCTCGCGCGCCTCGAACTACATCCGATTATGCGCGTCCTCCGGAGTGGGATTATTGCACCGTGATCACCGTCGAGGCCGCGTGCGTACTGCCGCCAAATGTCGTACAGCTGAGCTGTATGCGGGTGGTTGCGGCAAGCGGCGGAGTCGTCGCGGCGCCGTTGACATTGGTATGATCGGCATTTTGCGCGGTGAAGGCCGTGTTGTCCGGGCTCGACACGACACATGATTGCATTCCGCTTGTCACCCATCCGACGGTCGATGTGGCTCCTGCAGGCACCGTGGCGGGATTGGCCGTAAGCGCGATCTTAGGATTGCCGATCTGCACACTGCACTGCGCGCCGACCGTCTGACCTGCGCCATTCCTGCATCCGAGCGAATACGTGGCGGTGTTGGCGCCCGCGGGAGGCGCGGGGATGGTGACCGTCGCCGTGCCGGCGAGCTGTCCTTGCGTATCAAATCCGCCGCCGAGCGACGTCGCGGCATTTTGACACGCATACGCGATCCCGAAGCTTGAACCGACATCGGCGACCTGCGATTGGCACGAGAGCGAAGCCTTCGGCGGAGCGGAGCTAGTGCCGTCCGGTACGCATTGCCAGCCGGTCGTACAGCCGTTACCCGTGATCGAAGTCGCTCTCCAGACACCGACGGTGCATACGGACGCATCCGGTCTCTGCGGCGGCTGCATGCAAGGCTGGCGGTCGGTCCCGAATCCGTATTGTCCTTGCGGCTGGCCGTTCTGTTGCCCGTTTTGCTGGGAGTTGGGTTTCGCGCATTGATTGCCGTTGCAACCGTATTGACACTGTTGCAGGGGCTGATCGACGCATTGGTTGTTGCGATAGAGGAGGGTCTGGCCGGTGCATATGAATTGGGTGTTGCACGCGCCCGGCTGTTGCGGAATCGTGTTGCCCGGCGGGATGCCGTTGCCGCCGTTGCCATAGCCGCCGCAACCGCCCTGATTGCCATTGCCGCCGAGGCCTCCAAAGAGGCCGCTCAAAAATCCGCCGTTGCCGTTGTTGTTGTTGTTGTTGCCGTAATCCGGATAACTATTATACCCATACCCGTTGCCGTAATCCGAATTATTGTTATAACCATACCTATTGCCATAATCCAAAGTATTGTTATAACCATATCCACTGCCGCATCCGCCTAGGCCGTTGTTGCCATATCCATTGCCATAACCGTTTCCATATCCGCCGTATCCGGCACCGCCGCCAAAACCACCGCCTCTCGCACCGCCACCTCCGCCAAGACCTCTCGCGAGGCCGCTCAAAAATGACGCAATGCCGCTTGTCATGCCGCTACCTCCGGAGCCTCCAAAACCGCCGTCGCCGTCGCCGAAGGCGGCGGCTCTGTGCTGTCTCGCAAATGCTTCCTGCGCGTCTCTCGCCTGTTGTTGTTTTGCGAGCGCCGCTCTTGCGGCATCGTCTCCTTGTTGATTCTGGTCGCCGCTACCGACGTGAAACTGACATTTTTCCGGATTAGTAGAACAACCGAGAGATCCTGGATCAAAGATACCAGGAGTATTTCTACCATCGCCGGCTCCATCACCTCCGTTTCCCGTGTTTTCATTATTTCCTTGCCTGATAATCGCTTCTAGCTGTGGAAGCAGGTCGTCTGATGCTTTTTGTACAGAGTGTACAGTACCTCCGCCTACTGTTCCAAGTTCTTTTTTGAGAGCGGCGTCCAATGACGCCGCCTTAGTCGGATCGTTGCCCACAAAGTCCGTTGCCTTCGCAAGGGCTTCCGCATAACCGGCTTGTGTGTCTTTACCTGCCATCGCCACAAAGTCTTTTGCGGCCGCAGTCGCTTCCGGAGTAATTTTCGCGGCTTCCGCCGCTTTTTGAGCCACGTCAGCAGGGCCGCCGGCTGGAGTTCCATGACTCAAGCTTCCTAGTTGCTGGCATAGTTGGCCATTAAAAGTGCATGTGCACTTTTGCCCTTTTCGCTCCGAGTCATTTGGCCTCTCGGGCTCTATAATCACTTCGGTTCCATCGGTTGTGATTTTGTAGTTACAACCGGCGACACAGTTTGCGAGCAATTCTTTGTAGGATCTTCCTTCAGTTTGTCCTACAGTAACACCGGTTGAACTTTTTTTCTGATCCTGCAGCCTTGGGTCAATGTCCTTACATTGTCTTGGTTTTTGGACTGTTTGCTTGTTGGGATCGGCAGGTTTTGCGTCGCCGGTTTGTACATTGATTCCCGCAGGGTTGTTATTTATACCAAGAGAGGTGGCTGGGGCAGTTTGCACAGACTGACCCTGTACAAGATCGGCCAGCGCGGTCAATCCTTCCGGCCGATATGCCAAGTGATCATTACTGAAAGAACTCCCATAATGCAGAACCGCCGAAAGAATCCCCACCGCGGCGACAAGCAAGAGCGCGGCAAGGACGGTCGAGCCTCGTCGCAGATTCCGCCCATAGAAATGATACATGCGTCAATGATGTACCCTGTCCGCACATCATGCAATGGCGATTTTGGACAACGTGTGGAAAAGCGCGCGGTGTGTGCTACATTGTCCCCTATCGCTCCCGTAGTTTAATGGATAGAACACGAGCTTGCGGAGCTCGTAATCCAGGTTCGATTCCTGGCGGGGGCACCATAGTAGAATTTTGTGGTGAGATTAGCTGTTTTAGCGTGTAAATATCGGCTGTTTTTGTGGTTCCAAATGTCGAATAGTCGTACAAAACGCCTTCTGGAAAAACCATCTCTTGAAACTTGATCTTGTCGGTCAGTTTTACCTCATTCCAAAGCTTGTAAACGTTGACCATAAAGTATAGGCAGTAATTAACGCAGGTTTCCACGTCGAATTCCTCGATCTGTAATTCATTTCTGCTTAATCGAAGCACGGTTACTTTCTCTTTTATGCGATTCAGCTCCTCTTTGGCAGTGTCAGCATCAAAAACTCCCTGCTTGGTGAGATCGACGACTCGTACTTTCTCCTCCTCGACTTTCTCGATGTTCCGATCGATCGTGGCGATGTCGGTATTCAGTTCGTTATGTTTGCCTTGCCAATAATCAATGATCGAGGCTCGGAACACACCCATCTCCTCTTTTTGGGAGCGAGCCGTGTCAGGAATTCCATGAATTGTTGCTCGAATACTTCTTTCTTGACGCTTTTCTTATGGCATTTGGCACAGTGATAGTAGGCATAGCGTCCACCCAGTTGGCCTCGCGACCAGCTTCCGGTAAACCTGCCACCGCACACGCATCGAGCTGTGACTCGCAGAGGAAAGTCAGGATTGAGCGCGCGCTTCGGGTGGTTGGTCAGTCGACCGCTTTTATTGCGTATATAAAACTGGACCCGCTCAAATAATTCGGTAGTGATCAGCGGTTCAAACACGCCCTGCTTTTCTGTACCTTTATGGACGAATGTTCCAGTGTAGATTTTACTTCGGAGCATTTTGTGAATGACCTGCTGTCTGATTTTATTTCCTTTGCTTGTAGTAAATCCCAAGCCGTTGGCCATTCTGGTAATTTCCGACTCTTTGTAAATTCCTTTTGCATATTCCTCAAAAAGTTTCTTGACCAGCGGTGCTCGTTCCGGATCAGGCACGATGGTCTTATGTCCGCCCGGCTTCATGACATTGTTGTAGCCGACCGGAGCGACCCAGGAGATCTCGCCTTTGCTCACTCTTTTGTTTATGCCGTCTTTGGTGCGTTCGCTCTTAGCATCGTTATCAAACTGGGCAAATGAGGCCATGACGTTTTCTAAAAGCTTGCTCGTTGAGTTGTCGCCACCGATTGGTTCGGTGACCGAGTAAATTCTCACACCGTACTGGCTGAGGAGGGACCGGATCGCAACATGGTCGGCCATGTTCCGGGCAATGCGATCTATTTTATAAATCAGAACAGCATCTACTTTACCTTTATGTGTGCGGCAGTATTCCAAAAGTCTGACCAGAGCTTTACGATTCATAGTCTTGGCTGACTCACCAGCATCGACGAATGGTTCACAGGCCAATTTGAAGTGGTGGTCGGTGACCCATTTTCTAGATAGATCGACTTGCGACTCCAAGCTGAAGTTATGCTTGGCCTGTTCCTCGGTAGAGACACGAGCATAAATTACGGCTCGCATTGTTGTATTCTTTTGTTCAATTTGTTCATTCATAGGTTTTTCTTTGAAAGGGTTTGGCAACAACACCCTATGCTATCCCTCGGGACAAGCCAAGCTAATGTTACCCACAATGCTAAACCGGTAGGTAATCTCGATAGATACCTTGATCAAAACTGGACGCTTCTTTCGCTCGTGCCACACGTCGAACATAAAAGCGGCCATTTGGTAGTACTGGTTTCGCATCAGCTCAATCTCCTTATCGCTTTTGGATGCGTAGGATTTTGGTAATAATTTTCTACAAGCTTTGATCGTTAACATAAATTTATTTTATCTTTCCTTTCTCTACCCAATGCAAAACACTTTCTTTGACCTCTTTTGAGTACTGGTCTCTGGAAAGCTGTAGTCGCATTTCGTATGGGATAAGATTCCAACGGTCTTCATGAGATAGCTCTGCCAATTCCTGTTCGCTCACATGAATGGTTTCTTTCGGCTTGCCCTCGACTCGATCCAAAATTTCTTTGATAGCGGCCAACTTTACCCCGTCACTAGAGCTACCCATCAGAGCTACGAGCATCTCGTTGGCTAGACGGAAATTCTGCTCTCTAATTCTTGCCCCGGCTCGGCGGACAACAGCCATTGTCTCAGTATGGATTTGATCCATTTCCTCCTCGTACATGCGATAGGCTTCATGTAATGTTCCAGCTTCTTTGAACCAGTCTTTGACACTTTGCTCGGTAAACTTGGCATTTCTACTTTTTGGCCCCTTCTTATTAAGAGTTTCGGCAATGCTTTGGTATGAATTACCTTTGTACTTCAGCTCAAATGCCAATTTGTGGTACTCAGATAGATGTTTAATTCTTGGCATAAAAAGTTGGGTTAAGTAGACCTTTTTAGGTGGTTATATCTATCGACCACGAGAATAATCGGCCTACTGGTGATTTTCTCGATAACATAATTAGTGGCAGACATTCTGACTCTCTCGTCTCTGCTATTTAGAAGTGAGATCATCGTCTCGGCCGCTTTGACTAAGTTTTTCTCGAATATTTCATCGGATTGTTCTATCGGTGTTTTGCGTTGTGATTTTTTCATAGATTTAATTATTGGTTAGTTTGTAATAAAGAATTAAAATACGCGCCTTTCTTTTGGATCGACCTCTCCGGACTATCTCTCATCAGCTTGTATATTTGCTCGAGCTTCATCAGTCCATATTTCTTGAGAGCCGAAAGCATAAAGCTCATGTCTGTCTCCTCGAGGTATCGGGCGATCTCCAGACAACGTTCCTCTTCAAAGGTTCTAGGACTAAAACTTCTTACGGGACGACGACTCGATCGATTGTTTTTGTTTTCTTTCTCGTTATCGTTCTTAGGACTTCTGCCGAACGAACTTTTTTGATTGAATGAAAACCGCTCTACCAAAGCACTTTTATCACTTTCCAACTTCTGCCGAACATCACCGACTTCTGTTGGCACTTCTGCCGGTGATTGCTGGTCTATATCATTCTCACTTCTGCCGGACTTCTGTTTGCGACAGTGTTCAAGGTCTGTAAATGTGCCATTGGATAAAGGATAATTGGCAATATCCACATGGAAGGAACTTCTGCGACCTTGCTGTCCGGTAAACCATATCCACTCCTTACGTTTAAGGTTCAGCATCAATCGGTTGATGTGATTTTTGGAATACTTTTCTTTGAAATCTTTTGAAAGACCAGCGTAGCTCACATGAGCTTTGCCGTTCCGGGGATTGGCATTGATCCAAAGCCAGACGAGCACGGAGTATTCCTCAAACCGCAAATAGCCGTCTATAAGGGCGGTCTTTATGCTTCGAGGAAGCTTTACATAATCGTTATTGTCTATTTCGAATGGTAGATTTTCCATATTCATATTCCATGTTGGACCGGTTTTAGCTCATGGCATCGTTATACATGAGCGACTTCAGCTCTTTGATTGCCGTCACGAACGATTTAGCGTTGACCTCGACTAAACCAGCAAAGAAAGCACTTACGAGCTGGGGGCGATCGGGTTCATTGGTAAAAATAAAATGAAACCGGCGCGAGTCGGCTTTGTCTATGCCCAGCAACTTATATCCCTTGGCCACAAGAAAAGCGGCCGCGTAGAAGTCGCTAGTAGTAAAATTGTTATCAGTTACATTTTTCATACTCATTGCTTATAAATTAAAAAACAGACTGCTTTCCTTCAGTCTGCTCTCCGGTCGCTGATTCACTTTTGATTCACCGATTCACTTTGAATGATTGACCCATACTCTGCCCGCATTCCACTTAAAGAGTTTCTCTATGCCGAGATTTTGCTTAGCCTTTTTGTTTACGGCAAGCATGGCATCGTATACACTTCGCTTCGTATCTCTTGCCCAATCGATCATGTCTAGGATGTCTATTTCCTTTACCGGTGTACCTAATGCAACGCTGAACATTTTCCTGCAGAGGAAGTATTGATTGGTGTTAATGGGTATCTGGCATCGAATACTACCAAAAAGAATTTGACCGGTTTCCTCGTTAAACTGCAGTTTACCTGTCACTGGTTTGTCTGCACGACTAGGAATGACTTCCGCTTCGAGGTCGGAGAGATATTTGAGCAGGACGTTTTTGGCTGGCTTGGATATGACGAATCCGTCCTGATCCTGACGATAATTAAGTATGGCCTTTATCTTTTTTAAGTCCTTGATGACCTGCTTTTGCTGTTCAATGCCAAAACCCGGGTAATAGAAATTAATAATTACCTTATCTACTCTGACTCCGGCATCTATACCAATACGTACCTGCTCAATCAGGTCTTTAATAAAAACTAATTTTCCATGCTCTTTTTTCATTTTCATTTTTGAGAGTGAATAAGGTCTATTTTTTAGCCTCCATTCACTAATCCTTGCATCATGTCTAAAACCCTTGCATTCCCTTACTTTATGCATTATAATGCTTGTACTGGACAAAAACAAGGTATTCTGTCCAACACAAGTAAAATAATATGCTTAAAAACATAGTTTCTAACCAAAAACTGCAAAAAGAGCAACTTTTAACTCTTTCGTATATAGGCCGAACCAAAGAGCCATTTGCTAGAAAATGGCTGGATTCAAATTTAATAAAAGTTGTTTTGGGACCTCGCCGAGCTGGGAAATCGGTATTTTCTCTTATGCTCTTAAGGGATCGTCCGTTCATGTATTTCAACTTTGATGATGAGGTGTTGTCGAGTGCAGGCGGAATAGCCACCGATGAATTAATGAAAGAACTGCACGCCGCGTATGGCCAAGTGAAAACCGTTCTGTTTGATGAAATACAAAATCTTCCAAATTGGGAACTCTTTGTTAACCGGCTACACCGGGAAGGATACAATCTCGTACTCACCGGATCGAACGCACATCTCCTCTCAAAAGAACTCGCCACGCATTTGACCGGCAGACACATGCCGATAGAAATACTGCCGTTTGATTTCAATGAATTTCTCCGCGCAAAGAAGTTTCAAATAAACGAAGAGTACAGTGCTCTACCGCAACAGCGCGGCGAGCTTTTAAATCTCATGGAAAACTATCTCGTCAACGGTGGATTTCCAGAGGTGGCGGTCAATAACGTTGATCCAAAGGACTATCTTGAAGTCTTGTTTGACGCTCTGGTTTTCAAAGATGTGGTTAAAAGGCATAGGGTTAAATTTTCGACTCAAGTGGCGAACTTGGGAGGACATTTAATAAACAACTTTGCGAATCTATACACAATACGAAAGATTCTTGAAATTCTAAATTTAAAGAGCGCATCCACTATAGAGAAGTACATAAAATACTTAGA
>Ga0105164_10000541_pt1 | contig 26265 bp, 14 predicted proteins | sample VDWuncwatermetaG_FD_89674 | JGI IMG/M metagenome (GOLD analysis project Ga0105164, IMG submission 89674) | Wastewater microbial communities from Netherlands to study Microbial Dark Matter (Phase II) - VDW unchlorinated drinking water | ecosystem: Environmental > Aquatic > Freshwater > Drinking...
TCGGCGCCGTGCCGACCGCACGGTGCCGGATGACCCAGCGGCCGACCGCCGCTCGACCGACCGGCGCCCAATGCCGGAGCTTGAGGCCTCCGGCGGAGTCAACCTTGCAAACGTCCGGGCGGTTGCAAAAACCGGCGTCCAGCGCATTTCCATCGGCCGCCTCACGCATTCGGCGCCCGCATTGGATTTTTCACTGAGGATCTCATGAGGCCCATTGATATTGTGCCGCCGAAGTGGGCGCTGTTTTATCTTCTGATCGGGCTCGTGCTGCACTTTTTTTGGCTTTGGGCGGGCTGGATCCAATTTTCCGCTCCCTGGCTGGGGATGATCCTGCTCGGCCCGGGGTTTGGTCTGATGACCTGGGCCTGGCTGCTTTTCAAAAGCAAAGAAACAGCGGTCCATCCCCACGAGGAATCGACAGCCTTCGTTCAGGAAGGGCCCTACCGCTTCACACGCAACCCGATGTATCTCGGCATTAGCCTCATTTTGACGGGCATCGCCTTCTTTCTGGGAACATTTCCTGCTTTCCTCATTCCGGTTGCGTTTATTCTTACCCTCAACGCCACGTTCATCCCTTACGAAGAAGAGAAGATGGGAAAGAAGTTTGGAGAGAAATACCTCGATTACAAGGATCACGTTCGAAGATGGTTTTGAATTCAAAAGGAGTTTAACCCATGGCACTCAAAGAAGAATTTGAAAAGACGGGGAATTGGCTTTTTCAGAGACGCAGCTACCTCCCTTTTCTGATCGTCCCACTGCTCCTTTTGGCGCTCCGGCACTCCGAGCAGCTTGAGGTCGTCTTCGGCAACACCGTCCAGACCCTGTGGGAGGTTTTTTGCATCGTACTTTCCTTTCTCGGGTTTGCCTTCCGTTGCCTCACCCTTGGCTGGGTGGCGGAGGGGACTTCCGGCCGGAACACAAAAGGCCAGCTCGCCGAGTCCCTCAACACCGAAGGGGTTTATTCCATTGTCAGGCACCCCTTGTATCTCGGAAATTTTCTCATCATGCTCGGGTTTTCCCTCTTCGTGGAGGTCTGGTGGTTTGCGTTGGCAGTGGTTTTTCTCTTCTGGATTTATTACGAAAAAATCATGTTCGCCGAGGAGGAATTCTTGCGGCGGAAATTTGGGCCGGCTTACGAAAAATGGGCGAATGAAACACCCGTCTTTTGGCCCGATCTCAAAAAGTGGAAGCGTCCGAGCCGGAAGTTTTCCGTGAAGATGATTCTAAGGAGAGAATACTCCGGCTTTTTCGGAATCATCGTGGCCTTCATTGGCCTGAAGATTTTAGCCAATTGGCTGGGGGAGGGAGAGTTTGAATTTCGAGTTTTGTGGGGGATAGCCTTCCTCGGGGGACTCACGGTATACCTCGTGCTGCGCACCTTGAGACGGAAAACGAATCTTTTAAAATAGCGGGTATACTATTCACCCATGGCCGCCGTCATTCACGCAGCGCTCTGGAAGGTGATTGCCATCAGCTGGTTCATCCTGTGTGTCTTTTTCGTCTTCAAAAAGTGGTAAGCCCGCCTTTCCCGTGAAACGGAAAATCGCCTACTTTTCAATGGAGGTGGGGCTCGAGCCGGGGATGCCTACTTATTCAGGTGGGCTCGGTGTCCTTGCCGGGGACGCGATTCGTTCGGCGGCTGATATGCAGATCCCGATGGCAGCCTTGACCCTCCTTTATCGGAAGGGCTATTTCCGGCAGAAACTTGATCCTCAAGGCCAACAGACAGAGGTTCCCGAAGATTGGAAGATCGAACATTATCTTAAGGAACTTCCCAAACAGATTGCGGTTTCGATCGAAGGGCGAAAAGTCCTCGTGCGGGCCTGGCAATATGACGTGGTGGGGACGAGCGGTTTCGAAATTCCCGTTTACTTCCTTGATACGGACCTTGAAAAAAATTCCGAGTGGGACCGAACCTTGAGCCATTTCCTTTATGGGGGTGAAGCGCGCTACCGGGTGGCGCAGGAAATCATTCTCGGAATCGGCGGCGTCAAGATGCTTCGTGCATTGGGTCACCGTTCGATCGAACGCTTTCATATGAACGAGGGGCATTCCAGTTTCCTTACGCTCGAACTCCTCGAAGAGCAGCTCGCCAAAGATGCGCGTCATGCGGTCCGCGAGGGGGATGTCGAGCGGGTAAGAGAGCGTTGTGTTTTCACCACCCACACGCCCGTCCCGGCCGGTCACGACAAGTTTTCCAAGGACCTCGTGGAAAAGATGCTCGGTCCCCGCCAAGTCCTCAAGCTCAAAGACCTTTTTGATAAAGGCGTCCTCAACATGACCCATCTGGCCCTCCATTTGTCGGGCTACGTCAACGGCGTCGCCAAGAAACACGGAGAAATTTCCCGGCAGATGTTTTCGGATGAAAACATTGATTCCATCACCAATGGGATTCACGCGGCGACCTGGGCCGCCAAACCCCTTCAAGAACTTTTTGACCGTCATATCCCCGGTTGGCGGCAGGACAATTCGAGCCTGCGTCACGCGCTCAAGATTCCCAAGCTCGAGCTTTGGGAAGCGCACATGGATGCCAAGCAACACCTGTTGGACCAGGTCCAGAAAAGAACGGGTGTTCGGATGGACATGAATCTTTTCACCGTGGGTTTTGCACGCCGAGCCACGGCCTATAAGCGGGCCGACCTTATTTTCCAGGACCTGGAAAGGCTCAAGCGGATCGTGGCCAAGTCGGGCCGCTTCCAGATCCTTTACGGAGGGAAGGCCCACCCAAACGACGAGGCGGGCAAAGAACTCATCCGGCGGATCCATGGGGCGAAGGCGACTCTTAAGAACGACATTCCAATTGTTTATCTGGAAAATTACGACATGGAACTTGCCAAGTTCATCACTTCCGGCGTGGACCTTTGGCTCAACAATCCCGAGCCGCCACTCGAGGCCTCCGGGACGAGCGGGATGAAGGCCGCCGTGAATGGCATCCCGAGCTTGAGCATTCTCGACGGCTGGTGGATCGAAGGCCATATCGAAGGGGTGACGGGTTGGTTCATCGATGAAAAAAATCCGGCCGCCTCCCTTTACCTCAAGCTCGCTGAGAACATCATCCCGCTTTTTTATCAGACTAGAGACCGATTCCTCGACGTGATGGCCAATGCCATCGCGCTGAATGGATCCTACTTCAATACCCAGCGCATGCTCGGCCAGTACGTGGTGAAGGCCTATTTTGTTTAAAAGAACAGGTGTAGAGATGCGGCGGATCCTTGCTCTTCTTATTATTTTTACCACTCTGTTTTTCGAAACGGCTTTGTTGGCAAAAGATGTTTCAGACACCAAGATTATGGTTTATCAGGACACCCAGAAGAAAATCAGGGTCGACGCCTACGTGATTCAAAGGGATGAAAAAGTATTCAAAGTCGAATTCATTTCTGATCCACCGGGAGCCGTCAAATTACATACAGCCCAATTGATTTCACCGGCGGGAGTGAACTACGTGCCCTACCAGACTTATGACGTGAGCGAAGAGGCCGCAAGGAACTTAGGAAGATTGCGGCCGATTCCCGTACTGAAATCAAAAAAATCCAAGTCGTCGATGGGCAAAATTGGTTCGGCCTTGCTGGGAGCTGGTTTAAGCACGGCCTTATCCGGTCTATCCAGCCCTTCCCATGCAACCGCTTATAGTGCCGGGAAGTATGGAGCAGAGGCTGCGAAACATACCAGTTCGGGTCTGTCAACGGTTGGGCTTGTAAGCGGATTGACCCCTCTTGCATTGACGGGGACGAGAAATAGCCATCAAGCTCAGACAGAAGACGTCGAATGGATAGAGCCCAAGACGGCCGGTACCGGAATTTTTTCAAGTGTTGCCGAATTTGAATATCCCGCCCCGAGTCCCTCTCAAGAACCTTGGCAGTTAAAAGCCGAAATGGAGGGCCCCGGTGGGTCATCTATTACTTATACTTTTAACCTCTATCCGGTCCCTCCCTCGCCTTCCGTCTGGGAGAGGATTCAGCTCACAGGACCGTCATCGAAATTATTGTGAATCACGGTCACAAAAAAGGAGAAAGAGGCATGAGGTTGAAAATTGGATTAAGAAATGCTATGGGACTCGCAGGGGTGTTGGCTTTTTTGCTGATGACAGCCGCCCCGTCAGGATTCGCTTATTCAAGCAAGGAGGCCAAGGACAAAGTAGAAGCTGCCGAGAAAGCGTTTCAGAATGCCCAGCGTGCGGATGATCGAGCGGAGCAAGCGGCTGACGATTGGACTAAAAAGGCCGACCAGGATATCCGAAATAGCCAGAATGCCCAGAAAAAGAGAGAAGAGGCGAATGCAGCCAGAGAAAAGGCAAATCAAACGGGAAAACAGGAAGATATCAAGGCCGCCGAGAAGGCGGAAAACATTGCCAAGGGAGCCGAGAAAAAAGCCCAAGAAAGCAAGAAGGCTTTTGAAACGGCCCTCCAAACCTTCGAGAAGACGAAACAAGATCAGGAGGCGGCCAAGGCTCAAGTCGCGCCTCTGATCGAATCCGCGGAAAAGGCGGTAGACGGCCTGCCGGAGTCTTCTGTCAAAGATAAACTGAAAGAGCGAATTAAAAAACTGAAAGACGAGTTACAACAACTGGCATTTGCTTTCCCGACAAAACTTGATCCCGAGAAAGTCAGCATCTCGATTGCGGGAACCAAAGAAACCATTGGTCATGTCGCTACCTTGACGCTCATTAATCATTCCGACGAAGCCTTTTTCATTCGAATTCCACCGACCATCCTGGCTTCAAAGACAGGCAAAGTCCAAAATTATGCGCTGACCCAAACGGTGGAAACCACGTTGGGTCCAAGGGAGACAAAGGCCATCCCCTTGACCGGCATCTGCTTGGATGCACGGGTCCGGCCGGCGGGCCCGGAAGACAAAGATGAATTGATGCTCCTTGATCCGGAGACACTGGATGCAAACTGGAGAACACAACTTGGAGGAGCGCTGGCCGTCAAGAAGACCACCCGGGAACTCCAACGAAAGGGGGTTTACAAGACCCCCTATTCGCCGCAACCGGAGAAGGAACGGGATACGCTCGACGAATGGACAACCTGGCTTTTTGTTTCCATCCTGAAAGGGAATCCAATTACCAAGATGGATCTTAAGAAAAAAGTTTATGAAAAAGCGGGTGAGATCACACCCGAAAAGAAGGAGAAGCTCGATCCCGGTGTCAATGACCTTTGGTACGCGATCAAACTTACAGGCGCCGAGGCCAAGGTGTTCTCCGAAGGAACGGAAAAAATTAGCGCCACCGGGGAAGATGAATTGGAAGCGCTGAAAAAGAGGGAAAAAGAGCTTGAGGAAGAGTACAAGAAAGCACTGGAAGAATTCCAAAAGGCTAAGGAGGCGCTCGAGAAAAGAGGGAGAGGTGTCCCGATGGGGACCCAGGTGGAAGTGACGCCGGGACCCGGCGGAAAAAAAGGGAAGAAAAAGTTTGAACCCCAGGATGAGTTGGAAAAAGATTTTCTCGATAAATTGGAGGCCGTGAAAAAAAAGGAGGCCGAGCTTCAAAAGGCGGCTCTCGCGAGAGAGGCCACTGAGAAAGAGCGAAAGAAAACTCAGGCTCAAAAGCCTCCGCTACCCCAACCACCCGTCGTGAAGCCACCGCCGGTTGCGGGGATTGTTGGGGCCGGACAGCGGGTGGGTCCTCCACAGGGTCCCTGTGGATTTTTTGAAAAGAAATTGCTGCGCACCGTCGAGACGGAATGGCGGCCAAAAGGCGGAAGGGATTTTGCGATTCCAGGCCGGGATCCAGCGGTCATCGTTGTCTGGGAAAAAGACATTGAAAATGAATTTCAAGTGACAGGCCATTGTCCCCTTCCGCTGGGTCACTCCGGAGAACACGTCCCGGTCCAAAAAGTTTATGAAAAACTGAAGACTATCACACAAGAAGAAAGCTACCCGCCCGGGACCCGGCGACCGAAACCTCCCAAGGGATTGGGTCTACCCCCCAAATAGCCAGGTTGTCTACTTCCTTTAAATTAGTTTCCAATCTGAAGCCCCAAGGCGATCAGCCGCGGGCGATTGATGGTCTTGTAAAGGGGCTGGAAGCCGGGCTTCGTGAACAAGTTTTAGTGGGCGTCACCGGTTCCGGCAAGACCTTCACCATGGCCCAAGTGATTGCGAAGTGGGGCCGGCCCGCGCTCGTCATCTCCCATAACAAAACCCTCGCGGCCCAGCTTTATAGTGAACTCAAGGAATTTTTCCCTGAAAATGCGGTCGAGTACTTCGTCTCCTATTATGATTACTACCAGCCTGAGGCCTACATTCCTCACACGGACACCTATATTGAAAAGGACGCCTCCATCAATGACGACCTCGACCGGCTCAGGCTGCGTGCCACGAGTTCCATTCTTTCGCGCGAAGACGTCATCGTGGTCTCGAGCGTTTCCTGTATTTATGGTCTAGGCTCACCCGAAGATTGGCAGGGGATGCGGGTCAAAATCGAAAAAGGCCAAGCCCTGGAGCGGGATCAATTCCTCTCGGCTCTCATTGGAATTCAATATGAAAGAGTGGAGGGGGAGCTCAAGCGCGGCACCTTTCGCGTGCGCGGCGGTCGGATTGATCTTTTTCCGGCCTACGGTGAGAATCCGCACCGGATCGAAATCGAGGACGACCGGGTCCAATCGATTGAGCTTCTCGAAGCCCGTCATTTCAAATCTTTAAGGAATCTGGAGAAGCTCGCCATTTACCCAGCCAAACACTTTGTGACGTCCTCAGGCCGGCTCGAGCAGGCGATCCAAGCCATCCGCGAGGAACTGGCCGGGCGGGTGAAAGAATTAATTGGGCAGGGGAAGGACCTCGAGGCCAAGCGGCTTGAATCGCGCACACGCTATGATCTCGAGATGCTTCGGGAGGTTGGATATTGCTCCGGAATCGAGAATTATTCCCGCCACCTCTCAGGCCGCGAACCGGGCTCCAAGCCGTACACTCTCCTCGATTATTTTCCGAAAGAATTTTTGGTCCTGATTGATGAATCCCATCAAACAATTCCTCAGCTGCGTGGAATGTACAACGGGGACCTTTCCCGCAAAAAGGTACTTGTCGAACACGGGTTCCGCCTGCCCTCGGCCTTGGACAATCGCCCGCTCCGTTTTGAGGAATTCGACCGAATGGTCCGGCAAGTTATTTATGTTTCCGCGACGCCCAGTTCCTATGAAATGCAACGGGCCCAAAAAATCGTGGAGCAAATCATCCGTCCCACCGGGCTCGTGGATCCCCAGATCGAAGTGCGGCCGACCGAAGGACAGATTGACGACTTGATTGCTGAGATTAAGAAGTGCGCGAAGAAAAAAGAAAGAGTGCTCATCACAACGCTCACGAAGCGGATGGCGGAAGATCTGTCCCGTTATCTGAAAGAGGTGGGAATCAAGGTTCATTACCTTCATTCCGAATTCGACGCGTTTGAACGGATGGAAATCTTGCGAGACCTCCGGCTCCAGAAATACGATTGCATTGTGGGTATCAACCTTCTCCGGGAAGGACTCGATCTTCCGGAAGTGTCGCTTGTCGCCATTCTCGACGCGGACAAGGAAGGCTTCCTCCGGAGCGACGTCTCGCTCATCCAGATCGCCGGCCGGGCCGCGCGCCACATCCACGGCAAGGTCCTGATGTATGCCGATACGGTGACCGATTCGATGAAACGGGCCATCGATGAGACCGCCCGGCGGCGGAAGATCCAGATGGAATACAATCTAACGAAAGGCATCACGCCCACTTCCATTCAAAAGGAGATCCGGACCGGGATCGAGCAATACCGGCGTGCGGAGGAATGGGTTTCCGAAGTGGTGGGGGAGGGAAAAGAGGAGCACGCTCTCAAGAGTTACTTGGCGCACCTCAAAGAGAAAATGGAGCTCGCCGCCCGGTCACTCGACTTCGAACAAGCCGCCCGTCTGCGCGATCGGATCCGCTCTATCGAGGGAGAAAAGGGCATTCAGATGTTGACACCTTCTTCCGGAGTTCCTTATAATCCGAGTGAAAGCAAAAAGTTGCGGGTGGTCGACAGCAAAAAATCTGGAAGGATGGAGAAAAAAAGATGGACGAGACGTTGAAGTTCTTCGAAGAAAATAAATTCGTGGCCGTGATTCGTGCCAGTTCAAATGAAGACGCCGAGGAACTCCTCAAGGCGGTCACGGAAGGCGGAATTAAAATTCTCGAAATCACGATGACCATCCCGCAGGCCGCACGGCTCATCGAGAGCTGGTCAAAGAAAGAAGGACTTCTTGTCGGTGCGGGCACCGTGACAGACGGCGAAATGGCCCAGCGCGCCATCAATGCGGGCGCCAAGTTTCTCGCGAGCCATTACACGGATCGTGAGGTGATGAGTGTGGGAAAAAATAATGGCACGTTTCTCATCCAGGGTGCCGTGACTCCGACCGAAGCCGTGAATGCCTGGCAACAGGGAGCGGACCTCGTGAATGTCTATCCGACCCAATTTTTCGGGGGACCCGCCTATCTTCGATTTTTGAAGGGGCCGCTTCCTTTTGTGAAATTCATGGCCACAGGTGATGTCACACTTGAGAACGCTTTTGACTACTTGAAGTACGCCTATGCGGTAGCCCTGAGTCACGCCTTCTTCGACAAATCCCTCATCCGTTCGAACAACTGGACAGGCATCACCGAGAAAGCCCGCCAGCTCACCCAGAAGCTCGAATCCCTAAAAGTTTCCAAGAGCACCCCCTCCGCGTGAGTGTGCAAATCCCGATTGATCAAAAAAAAATAGCCGAATTCTGTCGTAATCATCACATTCAAAAACTCGCGCTATTTGGCTCCGTGCTTCGCAACGACTTTCGTCCCGACAGCGATGTCGACGTTCTCGTCGAATTTGAACCCAATCACATACCAGGCTTAGCATTTTTTACGATGGAAGCGGAGTTGTCCGAAATTCTGGGCCGCAAGGTGGATCTTCACACACCGAACTTTTTGAGTCGATACTTCCGCAATGAGGTGTTATCAGAAGCAGAGGTGCAGTATGTCGAAAAGTGAGGACGATGTCCGCCTCAGCCATATGCTTGACGCCGCTCGGAAGGCAACAGAATTCGTCAGGAATCGGAATCGAGTTGATCTGGATAGAGATGAGCAACTCACATTGGCATTGATTCGACTGCTGGAAATCATCGGTGAAGCCGCCAAAAGCGTTACGTCAGCCTTCAAACAACGTCATCCAAGCATTGCCTGGAAGGAAATTGCAGGTACGCGAGATCGACTGATTCACGGCTATTTCGATGTGGATCTGGATATCGTGTGGCAGATTGTGACTCAAGATCTGAGAAAATTGATTACCGTATTGGAGAAAATAGTTTCGGCCCAGTAGGACAGGCCCTGCCCGCCAGCTCACCCAAAAGCTGGAATCCTTAAAAGTCCAAAAGAACGCAGCCTAGTCCAAATCCAACCCCTTTAATTCCGGTCGGTTGAGACATACTAAAAAAATTTAAGAAGACCCCTTGACATACGCGTATTATATGTTAGAAATTAAGTAGTTTTTAAAGCGCTTAATAAACAAGATAGTGCAGAGGAGGCAACGATGATTAGTCCGATTGAAAATCAAAAGAGAGTATCCAAAGCAATTCAGGTTTTAGTCAGTATTTTCTTTCTTGTATCACAAATCTCCCTCATGCCCGTCTATGCAGCAGAGCCTCTTCTGACTCAAGACTCCACAGGAAACCTTGTCCCTGTGACGAATCCCAATGCAACCAGTACCCAGAAGCAATCCCAAACTCAAACCCAGACTCAAACCAGTACTCAATTCATGTCCGAGGGCCCGCTCTCGCCGGCAGCCGAGCAGGTTACCACGACAAAACCGGCCCGGAGTAATTCCAATTTTGAGTTTGAAATTGCAGAGAAATCAAACAGAGAAAAAGATATTTCCGTCAAAGACCGCCGGACAGGCGAATCCACTTTAGTCACCACGGTCCAACCCGAGGAAAATTACGAAACAAAGATCGGTCCTGTCGATGTCAATGCGGAAGGTACCCATGCCATGGTCAACATCCAACGAAATTACACCGGTAATTTGGGATATTCTTCGGTTGTCATGAATAAAGGAACGACCCTTCTTTTTGATATCGCGAAGAAAACTCTGGTCGAGCCTGAATTAATCGATGCTTTTACCGGCCAATCGCTTGGTAAAGGTTCTATTCCCGGGCAACTCCTCAACACTTCCTCCTATCGATTTGTCGATGGTCTTCTGCTTTTGAACGGCACGGGAAGACACTTCAACGGCCATTTCTTCATAGATCAATTCGATCCGTTTGTCGTGAACCTCACATCCAATCCTCCACGCGCCACCGAATTGAATATCCAGCAATGGATGTATCTGCAAAACGAAATCGTTTTCACTTCTCAAAAAGATAAACTTCTTTTTGGAGCGACTCAAAGAAGCAACAACAGTATCGCCATTTATGATGTCGCCACCGGCAAAGTGGATTATCAAAGGCTTTCAACCCACGGTTTTGGCGGAATCAGAGCCGTCAGTCCCGACGGCGAATATGCGATCGCGGCTTCTTCCGTTGACGCCGTCTATGTCATTCCTGTTCGGAATCTGGCTGAAACCGCCAAGACAATTAATATGCCTGTACCTGCAGGCGGAGGCCCCTCTTCTCTTGTAAAAGCTAAGTTTCTTGATCCAACAACGGTTGAACTCGTTATGGAAAACGGAAAACATTATCTTTTAAATATCAAAACCCTCACATTCACTGAGTCCACGGGACCTTCCTTGCCCGACGGCTGGACGCGCACGGCCACAGACTCGAGTTATGCATTTCGTGTGATGGATGACTCCGGTCCTTTGGGTGGGGCCAATAAAGAAACACATCTCCTGAATTTGCTGACCCATGAAGACATGATTGTTGGAGCCGGAAGCGCGGTCCGTCACAATCCTTTCCTAGTGGATACGGACGGTCAAGTGGTGCTCGTCGCCTATCATGAGAGCGGACCGATTGTGGGAAATCTCTCATGGGTGGAACTGCACCGGTTATCCGATCTCAAACAGGATCCGATCAATGGATACCTCAAAGCGGAGCGGACCGTGGCGGGGGTTTATCAGTCCCATCAATTTCAGGGCGGCAATGTCATCGTGAATACCGAAGTTTATAACACGGCAACGCCGGATCCCAACGATACCCGGATCCAAACCGTGACCATTCCCCTTTCGGAGATTCTGACTTCGGGTATTTCCGTGAAACTGATAGATGCTCCCAGCAATTCCAATTACGTCTTCAAAATTGTCTCTATGGACGGAGCGCAAAAGGAAGTCCGCCTTAAAAATAGGCAAACGGGAGAATCGACTCTCATCGCTACTCTAAAACCCGGCGAGACCGTGGGTCCGATGGATGTGAATCCCGAAGGGACTTACGCGTTTGCAAATATCCAACGCAAAGACGCCGGGCCGCTTGCAGACGGGAAATATCCGACATTCATTGATACAGGCGATGTCCTTGTCTTTGATATTGCGCAGAAAAAAATCGTCCAGGTTGAGAGTGTCAATCCCTCTACCGGACAAAGCCTGGGCCTTGCGACAATTCAAGGCAGAGTGATCAGGGATTATGAATTTCGAGATGGAATCCTTCTTTTCAATACTTACACAACCAATTCATTCACTGGAATGAGCGGCTACAGAGCGGCGGTCGTTAATCTCGCTTCCTCTACACCTCGATACACCAAGACGACCTTGACGGGCATTTCTCTGGGCTCGGAGGTATTTACTCCGCAAAAAGACAAGCTTATCTTTGGCGGTGAATCACACGGTGTGGGCACCGACAATGCCATTGGGATTTATGATGTGGCAACAGGAGCCTTTGCGTATCAAACGCTTCCGAATTTTGGCTTCGGTGGAATCAAAGCCATCAGTCCCGACGGAAACTTTGCGATTGCGGCAAGTGCTGTCAATACCGTCTATGTGGTCCCTATCCGGGGCACGACAGGCGGAGGATATGTCTTCATTCCCGTGCCTTCCAACCAAGGCCCCTTCGCTTATTCTCTGAAGCGAGCCAAGTTTCTGAGCAAGACTTTGGTCGAGCTCACCTTAGAAAATGGAAAGAAATATATCCTCGATATTACCCATAAGACCCTGAAAAAAGTTTCTCCGCCGCCTCCACCTGCGCCGAATCCGCCGCCCGCTCCGGCTAAGCCGCTCAGCCCTTTGGATCTTCTAAAGAATTTACAGAATCAGCTGCTCGGGAGGCTTCGCTGAACCGATGAAAAAATCCCTTTCGCCTTTCTTCCGGATTCACTCAGTCGTTGCCCTGATTTTCCTCTGCTCACAGATTCTGTCCTTTTCCAATCCCGTTTTCGCCGCCGATCCCCTCCTTAATCCTGCCACCAGCACTCCCACCGCCACGGTCAGCGCGACGACTCAGACGTCCACTCCGACATCGACCCAGACTCAAACCCAAACGACTTCAACGGAATTCTTAAGTCAACAGACGACGCTTTCAACGGCAACGAGCCCATCGCCTTCCGTACCCCCTGCGGCGGAGAAACCCATAAACAATTTTTATGGCGGCTCGCTTCCCAAGGATGCCGCTTTCGAAAAAGTAACAACCGTCAAAGACTCGACAGGCAAAGTAATTGGTTGGAATGTCAAAGTGGCGCTCAATCAGCCGCCCGCTCCCAACAACGATATCACGCACCAACTTTTCAAGATCCGAAACATCGCCAACGGCTGGCGCATTGCCGAGGTGCGGGATCTCCAAAAAAATGATTTTTTTGGCGTCCGCAATGCCTTCAGTTACAACGCGAATGGCACGCTTAACCAAGTCAAATTGTTCGGGATTCCCGGCAATACCAATAACCTTATGGCCACCGTTACGGTCCGGCGGCCTGCGGGAAAGCCCGCGTATTATGAAATTCTCGCGGTAGGCGGGAAAAAGAAAACCATCAACGTCGGCAGTCAGCCGCTTTCTCAGGTTCTCCTGGAAGCGATTAATCGCCACGAACCCGTGGTTACGGTCGCCGGCCTTGAGGAAAAATATAAGCAAGGGGATACCGTGTCGCTTCAAATCACGGCTTCGGATCAAGACCGGGAAGATAAAACTTCACTCCGGATCGTTGATTTTTCTTACACCGATGACAGCGGCCCCACCGGCACGCCCGGCACTTGGCACCCTGTGCCCAAAGACCAGTACAGTTTCTCCAACGGTGTTCTTACTTGGAAAATTCCTGCGGACGCCAAACCGGAAAACTACAAGCTTGAGATTCAAGCCGTTTCTCAAAATGATGTTTACGGTGACGGCGGTTCCTCCAACAAAACATTGAAGATTGTGGTGGAAAAAGCGGAACCCACCGCGCCGCCAGCTGGCGCGGTGCCGACGCGGTCCAATCCGAATTTCTTCGTTGCCGAACGGGATGCGTCAGGGACTGGCGACACCTACATCTACTACGATATTTTCAATTCACAAGGCAAACTCCTTACTTCATTTGTCAAAGTGGCGCGCGCAGGATACATCTCTCCCACTCCGCATTATGAAAGTTATTCCCTTCCCGACGCTTCGCCCAACAACCATTATCTCGTCCATGGTTTTCTGACCTATTGCACGGCCAGTTCTTCAGGCTGTGCCGGGAAACAAGTCCTCGAGGTAAAGAATGCCCAAACAGGGGAGTTGTTGCATACGATTGCCTTAAGAACTCCCAATGAAGATCAATTAACCGGCGTCCGGTTCCGCCCAGGAACAGAAAAGACGATTGAGGTCACTTACAAATCCGGCGACGTGGAAAACTATGATGCCGAGACCGGACTCTCTAGCCCTTTAATTCCACCCGCAATGACTGCAAATGTGACCAAGCTCCCGCAAACCCGGTTTTCAAATGGGTTGTACCAGCAATTTTTACCTGGACCTACAAGCGTGGCTCCCAATTCTGCTATTGCGACTGCTTCAGGATTGAATGGAGATGGCGATATCCTCTTTCATTATGAAACAAAAACCGGAGGCTGGGCCGCAGGCGGATTAACGTTCGACAATTTCACCAGCAGCGTTTGGGAAACAGCGGATTTAAACGGACTGAGCGAGCTAGTCGTAGGGCTTAAAGGAAATCCTGACCGAGTTAAGTTTGAAATCCAAGACGATCAACAGAAAAGAGCCACGGTTTATCTTTCCGGAATTCGTTCGGATAAAGAACAATTTTGGACAATTCCCATGTCGAGTCTCCAAGGAATCAATCTCGCGAAAGTCCGCTTGATGTATTTCATTGTGGAAGGTGAGAATCAAACCGGCGATTTGGCGATTAATTTTGATATTGAACCGGCGGCGACCAGTCCGATTAATCCTTCAACAACGCTCACCACCGCCGACATTACAAGGTTACCAGAAACTCCTTCATTAGACATCACCACGGTGAGTCCGAGCGGCGCTTCATACACGGTCATCCGTGAGAATCGAGGAATGACATTTCGCTATCAAACCAGCACCGGCAATGCCCAGTGGGTGGGAGCCGGCTTTACGTATGATGATTTCAGCACTGAATCAACGTCCATTGAGACGGGCGATTTGAGCGGATTAAAAGAATTACGGTTCGGCCTGAGAGGAACAACGGACCGAGTGAAGTTGGAACTGGTGGATGACAAAGACCGTAAAGCTTCGATTCATCTGACCGGTATTCGTTCCGACATGGAGCAGGTTTGGTCAATTCCTGTTTCATCGATACAAGGCATTGACTACACAAAAGTTCGCCTCATCTATTTCATTGTCGAAGGTGCGGATTTGACAGGAACGTTAGAAATTAACCGGATTCCGACCGCGCCTCTTCTTCCCGTTCCCGACGGCTGGACGCGTACGGCTTCCAATCCCAATTTTGCGCGCCGGATTGAATCCAGCGGTCCGACGCTTTATGCAAAAGTTCTCAATCTCATTACCCAAAAGGAAACCCTTGTCGGGACCGCGACGGATTATCGGGCTCATGTGAGCATCCAGGATGTCTCACCGGATGGCAAAGCCGCGATCGTCTTCTATTATGCAGCTCCGGGATATGGACTCTCCGCGGTGTATGTTCAAAGCATCAATGACTTAGGCAAGTTTCAGAGAATCGATGGAGTTTTTCAATCCGTCACCTTCCAGAATGGCAACGCGATTGTGACCACAGACATGGGCACAAAAACCGTCGATCTATCCACTTTTCCAGCTGAGCCACCTTCGTCTACTGTTCAAGCCCCCAACAACTCCAATCTTAGTTTTGTGATTGTCGATGATGGATCGCAGAAGAAAATTTTTCTTAAAAATAAATCCACGGGGTCACAAGATTTAATTATTACAGTGGCATCCAGTCAGACCGTTGATGCGATGGATGTGGATCCTGAAGGCAGGATTGCGCTTTTGAACGTTAAACGCCAGGACAAATTGGACACGGGATCCATTTATGATACCGGGGATGTCCATGTTTATAGCATTGCTCAAAAGAGCATGGTGCAACCGGAACAAATCGCTTACACCACGGGCGAAAGCCTGGGCAAATCGACGATTCAAGGCATCGTGACGAATTACACGTTTGTCAACGACCTCGTGCTCATCAACACCTTTATCTACAACGTATATCCCTTGGGTGTTTCCAATGGTAACGGCGTGGTCCTCGATATAAGCAAGCTTAGAGCCACAGTAGGTGAACCGATCCTTTCGAAGGACGGAACCATGAGCACTCCTCAGGGAGACAAACTCATTTTCGGAAGCACGCGCAAGGGAAATAACAGCGTAGCGATTTATGAGAGGGCGACCGGAAAAATTGCGTATCAGCGCCTGAGCACTCACGGGTTTGGAGGAATTAAGGCCATCAACTCAACCGGCGAATACGCGATCGCCGCTTCTGATTCGAATGCCGTCTATAACGTCCCGATTCAGGACTTGACCAAAACCGCATCCACTCTCTTATTTCCCACGAATGGTTCAGTCCTTGTTTCCGCTCAATTTATTGATACTAATACCGCGAAACTCACGTTTGAAAATGGCCAAAAGTTTCTTTTAAATGTCATGACAAATACTTTCACGCCAGAACCGCCCGCGATCCCCGCCGGCTGGACGCGCGCGACGTCGAATTCCGATTACGCATTTCGAGTTGACACTCAAAATACTTATCTTCTGCGTCTTCAGTTGATGGACCTTCAGTCCGGCCAAACGCAACTTCTGACTACCGCCTCGATCGAATCTTATGGAGACCAGGTCTTCAATATTCGTGATGTTTCTCCCGACGGGCAGCATGTGGTTTTTTCAACAGCTTCAGGTGCCCAGGTGCAGAGAATCGACAATCCTAATACGAAGATTGCGATTGGGATTCCCTACGGGCTCGCTTCCATCGATTGGGCGACCTTGTCTTCTGGAGAAAAAGTCGCCGTCCTCCGCGGCAGGGGTCAAGATGTCTTCATTGTCAATCTCAGTAATCTCACTTACTCAAGATGGTCCCAAGCCCGGTCCAATCAAAATTACGCATTTCAGGTTACTACAAAATCTGACCAGTCCTGTACCAATTTCCCCACTTGGTCTTGTTACAACTATACGAAGGATACCTTACAGCTTCTTGATCTCAGAACAGGAAACATTCAAGAGGTAATCAGCGCCATCCGCGAAAGCGGAGAGAGTATCTCGACGATTCGCGATGTTTCTTCAGACAATTTCCCCGGCGGGCCGGTTGTGGTTTATGCACTCGATGGCCCTGGTGTGACGGTTATTCGACGAGTAGCCAATGCCGCAGATCGAGTCCAAATTACAGCTCGAACCGCTAAGACCGGCGGTCGACTCCAGTCCGTTAATTTTACCGACAACGCCGTCCTGATTCGTAACAAGGCCATCTTTCTGAGCGGTACAGTGATGGAAGATAACTATACCGTAACAGACACGCTCCAAGTCACAGGCTTTACCTCAAAATTGGTTACCACGACTGGCATCAACGGACTTCACATCGATACCGACACGCCCCTCGTGATTCATGTGGAGCAAATGTCCTATCCTTACGGAACAGGCCAATACGTGGTTTACATCTATGACGCCTCTCAAGGGACGGATAAGCTTCGCTTCAACCAGAAGATTATTTTCGGTGCCGATGTTACCTCACCCAAACCCGTGAGACTCATCGACGCCTACACCACTCCTTCTGGACGCCAAATCGTATCGATCGGTTTGGATTCTTACAGTTTCAATACCACTTTCATTATGGATGCCAAAACAGGGGAGAAGCTGGATTTGGGTGGAATTGGCGCCGCCCTTTCGGTGGCGTACCACGGACGGCTTGCCGTTTACACGGTCCGCAAATCCGATGGAACCAAAAGTGAGGTGACGGTGGACCTTGAGACTTTAAGAAAAGTCCCAGCCACTGTGGCCAATGCGCTCCTTCTTTATTATAAGAACGTTCTTCCAAGCACCACCACCCTCGATTGGACGTCCACGAAAGATGCCCAAGGAAACGTTATCCAATGGAATATCGCCATTGCCCTTAATTCTTCCACGACACCCGGCGTTCTCCAGAAACAGACTTTGGGGTTAAAAAACATTGCCGGAGCTTTCCGTATCGTTACAGCAAGAGACTGGGACGGCACAGGGCAGGTCCTTACCACCAGCCTCTTTAGTTACGATGCCTCCGGTAATCTTGAGAAGATCCTCCGCTACAAAGGAAAGGGAAGCTCGCTTTCGGATCTTCTTTCCACGATCTATGTCCGGAGACCCGCGAACGTAGCCCCTTACTATGAAATCGTCACCAAGTCCGGCAAGAAATTAAACGTCACCAATATGAGCATCCGCTATGACGCCCTTCTGAAAGAAGCGGCGAAGATCGGGGGATAAGGGGATGAAAAGTCGTCAACCAGTTTGTTGGATTCTCACGGTAGCCATTTTTTGTTTTCAAATTTCATTCTTTTCCAATCCTGTTTTTGCCGCTGACCCAATCCTTGACCCCGCTACCGGCGCTCCTACTGCTACGGTCGATGCAACGACTCAGACGTCCACTCAGACATCGACCGAGACGCAGACTCAATCTCAGACAACCACCCAATTTTTAAGCGGGTCTCAAACTCTTATTCAGACATCTACGGGGTCTGCTTCGTCGGTTGGCATCAGTCTAAATCGCAATCGAGTCACGGTGCAGGATGCAGATGGCCATGCTGTCTTCGAAGCGGATTATACCGATGAGTCAATTTACGGTGTGCTCCCAGTCGATGGGGCTCAACTGGTCGCGGCGAATGGGGCATCGATGCTTGTGGTGGATCTTGCGATTGATCGAATCGACATCTTCAATGTGGACAATGGCAAATCTCTCTCTTTAAATGACGTTGGCCTCATCAAGCCCGCTGCAGCCGTCGATGGAAACTTGGTCCTTGAAGTCCTGGCGCGGGATCAGCGGGGAATCATCACTGATGTAGTCGCTCCGTCCGATCTTAAAATCATCAGTTCCAAACGGCAGGACTTTTCAGTCGTTCAGGCCACAGGGAATGATTTACGGAACGTCACTTTACTTCCCGGCTTGATTCATGACTTTGGCACTTATGGCGGGGGAACCGGATATCAGTTGGCAGGAGCCAAGAAACCTCTGAGCGATACAGAATTTTATCTCTACAACGATGTCATTGTAACGGACGCCCGGAAAAACGAGGGTGCAGGCGTTTCTTTTGATAATTTTGGCATCAACTCAAAAACCATTGAAACGGGCGTGTTGCCAGAAGAATTCGTTGTAGGCTTCTTTCAGACCGGCGCGGCTATTCGCTTAGAAGTGGTTTCAGTGGATCCTGAAACCGGCAAAGAAACCAAAGGTTCCGTGATTCTCCAAGGGACAGCCATGGACGTTAACACGTATCGCCTCTCCGCTCAGACACTCCGCGACCAAGGGGTCGATACTCAGAAGGTTCGGATTCTTTATGCCATCAATCCTGATAAAACAAGGCTCTATCTTCATCAATATTTGACTCCGCAAGCCGCGGCCCAGCCGGTTCAAATGGTAGACAGCACCCAAAAGTTCAAAGCGATGGTTCTCAACCAGAGCGCTGTAGCCGTTATTCCTACTCAACCCGGGCTCGGTCGCCCGAGTCTGATGTCATTGGGATACACTTTTTATCCTGAAATCGAAGCGTTCAAAGTTCGAATTGTCAACCTTCGCTTTCTTTCTTCTGCAAAAGGTCCCTTGCTTGAAGCCAAGGTGGAAGGAGGAAAAAAGGCTTATATCTCGATGACTCCAGCCGCCGACCCCAATAAAAAGATTTCCTTGACGAGCCGCCGAGGTCTTCTGACACCTGATCAAAAACTTCTCATTCATTACAAAGATATCGTAAATTCTTTTTATGAGGAGGATCGTGCACTTCTCATCGAAAATCTGGAGACAGGGAGCATTCAATCTTACACAGTGATTGCAGCCCAAAGTGCTTTCCCGCTCCACACACCTCAACTTCGAGCCATCGCGAGAACGCTTGTGAATAATCAGTATGCGGTGATTAGTACCAACCATTACCAGGTGCCGGGCATTGGAGTTGGATTTAATCGAATCACGGTGGTGACATTGGCAGACGGGACCATTCGAACGGTCGATGTCCCGGTTCCCGCTGGCCAATATACGCAACATTTAAGCTTCATCTCAGGCGAGTTCCTCACACCCTCCCAAGCGAGAATCGATTTCTATAATGGAACGAGTTATTTGGTGGATTTGGCTAAGACTCCTCTCACCGCAAAAATTTTGCCCGCTGTTCCCGCCAGCTGGAAGCAGGCGCACTCCAATCCAAATTATGCGCTTCGAATCATTCCACAACCTGGCTTTTCAAATGACATATTGCAACTTCTCGATCTGAGAAGCGGGATGATCCAGGACCTGATTACAATCAGTTCTGCCAAGGCCAGCCTCTCGAAAGTCTTCGACGTCTCACCGGATAATTTTCCGGGCGGGCCTGTGGTGGTCTATGCGACGCAAGGGGGCAGCTCTTCTCCGAATGAACACGAGGCACTCAGCGCGATTTATGTCCAACGCATCGCCGATCCCACTAAAAAAGTGCGCATCGCTACAACGGAAGGACTCAGAGCCGTTATTTTTTCAGATGATGAACTAGAAATTGAGACTCGGGCCGGAAATTTTTATTACGTCTCTAATTCTTTTGAGTTTCTCGAAAGTTTCTATTCGGAGGCGTTATTGCCCCCTGGAATGCGGGCGCACACCACTCTAGCCAAAGACGAATCCGGACAAATGATCGGCTGGAATATCAGCGTCTTCCTCAAATATAGCGACAAGCCTGGGGAACTCCAAAACCAAATTTTGAAGGTCCGACGGATTGCAGGCCAATGGGTCATCGTAGAAGTCCAAGACCGAGATTTTCAAAATAACCTCATCGCAAGAAATACTTTCACCTACAACTCCAACACCAAACTCACCAAGATCACCCGCACCAATAAAGCCGGCGCCCTTCTTTCCACGATTCATGTCCGCCGTCCTGCCGGCAAAGCCCCTTACTATGAAATCGTGACCGCTTTAGGACTGAAAGAGAACTTAAGTATCGACATGCCTCTTTTCAAGGTCCTCAAAAAGGCAGCAGTGCTGGAGGCCCAAAAACCGGCCCCGCCACCGCCCGCTCCGGCTAAGCCGCCCAGTCCCTTGGATCTTCTAAAGAATTTACAGAATCAGCTGCTCGGGAGGCTTCGCTGAACCGATGAAAAAATCCCTTTCGCCTTTCTTTCGGATTCACTCAGTCGTTGCCCTGATCTTTCTTTGCTCTCAAATCTCATCCTTTTCCAATCCTGTTTTTGCTGCTGACCCCATCCTCGACTCTGCCACCGGCACTCCCACCGCCACGGTCAGCGCGACGACTCAGACGTCCACTCCGACATCAACGCAGACTCAAACGACTTCAACGGAATTCCTGAGTCAGCAAACAACACTCTCCACGGCAACAACGACACCTTCGGACACAACCATCTCTCCTTCCACCACATTGACGGCAGCAGATGTCACCAAGCTTCCACAGACGAGAACGAACGATGTGACAACCGCTTACCCGATGCCTGAGATCACCCGAGTAGCACCTGGTGATTCCATTGCAAGTGTTTCAGGAGGATCCGACGGAGACGTCACCCTCCATTATGAGACCAAAAGTGGGGGATGGGCCGGCGGAGGATTGACCTTTGACCGTTTCGCCTCTTCCTTTATTGAAACGACGGATTTGAGCGGATTCAATCAGCTGGTGGTCGGTCTCAAGGGAAATCCTTCCCAAGTCAAATTTGAAATCGTGGACGATCAAGACCACAAGGCTTCCGTCCACCTCACCGGCATTCGTTCCGACAAAGAACAGTTCTGGGCCATTTCCACCTCTTCCCTTCAGGGAATCAACCTCGCCAAAACGCGCCTCCTTTATTTCATTGTGGAAGGCGTCAATCAGACGGGCGATCTGAGCATCAACTTTGATATCAATCCTACTCTTTTCGGTCCGGTCAATCCTTCTACGACACTCACGACAGTAGATATTACAAACCTTCCGGGCAATCTCGACATTACCCGCGTGGGCCCTGAAGGTAATCCAAGTGGAGTGTGGGAAACCAGCCGAGGAGTTACCCTCCAGTACGATACTACTGTTGGCGGATGGGCGGGCGGAGGTTTCACCTATGACTCTTTCAGCACTCTATCGACATCCATCGAAACAGGCGATTTGAGCGGATTCAAGCAATTGGTCTTCGGTCTGAAAAGTCTGAAAGGCACGACCGATCGAGTCAAGTTGGAATTAGTGGATGACAAAGACCGTAAAGCTTCGATTCACCTGACCGGTATTCGCTCTGACATGGAACAAGTCTGGGCCATTCCTGTTTCTTCGATCCAAGGGATTGACTACACGAAAGTTAGTCTCATCTACTTTATCGTCGAAGGTGCGAATCAAACCGGGCAGTTAGAGATCAACAGAATTTCTATTCCTTCAACCCCGTCTCCTCCCGTCCCCGCCGGCTGGATGCGTGCGACGTCGAATGTCAATTTTGCCTGGAAAATAGAGAGCTACGAAAAAACCATCTACTACTACGACGGTCCGCGTACGTTCACTGCTTATGTTTACAGCCTTCAAGACCTTCGAACGGGAACGATTCAAAGGTTGGGTGAAGGAAGTAGCGACCCTTCGAAACTAGGACAGATCGATGTTTCAGGCGAAACGACTCCCGGAGGACCCGTTGTCATTTATCGGCTCGCTGACTACCTCACCTCTTCGGAAGGTTTTTACAACACCTTTATCCAACGAGTTTCGGATTCAACGAAGCAGATAAAGATCCAAGAGCAGTTTCCTACTGCCAACGGGATTCCTCAATCGCTTCAATTCAACTCCGACAATACCTTGGCCACGCTCAAGACTCTGTCTAGTTTTTCTGATGGAACCCGGATTGAGACAATCTACCAAATCGCACTCAATACGCTTACGACCTCAAATCCAACCGCCCGTCTTGTGGCCCAGGGAACAAATCTCCATATTGATTCCGATACTCCTCTTGTCATTCTGCCCATACAACTTGCTACGTTAGCGATCAAAGCCTTTGTTTGGGATAGTTCAAAGGGTCTGGATCAAATGTCAGTCATGACTCCTCTTTTCTTTGACACCAAGGTTCTATCCCGTCTCAGTTTCAAACTCGTGGATGCTTATACGACTCTCCAAGGCCGACAAATCGTTTCGGTTTCCGCCGACTACGCGATCGAAATCGACCCAATCACGCCCATTCGACGGACCATCATTCAAGATGCGAAGACTGGCCAAGCCTTGAGCCTGACCGACGTAGCGATCGCGGTTACCTACAACCAAAATTTGGCTACCTACACTCTGCTTCAGCCAAATGGGACTACGACTCAAAAAACAATTGATCTGGAAACCCTTCAGATTGGCTCTTCGCATCCTTCTCCGGATGGAAATTACACGCTGATTCAAGTCGGTGGTTCTTTCATCCTCACGGACAAAAGCGGAAAAGAGTTGGGCCGAATCCGGGTGGCAGGAGGACTGGCTCATCTCAATGGTTTCACGGTGACCAACCAAGCGGTTTATTTTGCGGGCGAGAGCCGGTCCAATTTGTATTTCCAGTTTTGTTTCTTCTCCAACTTCACGCAAAGCGGTATCCAACAAGTCAAGCTTCCCAAAGGCGTCACGGTCTTAGGCGCCGGGACCGTGCAATTTATCCAAGGAATGCCCGGTGTGGCCGAGATCACAGGGAGCGATTTAGTGATCCGCCGGGTGGATTTGGAAAAAGGCGTGATTCTTTTTGTTGGCCCGAATACTTTCGCGATCACCTCCGCTTTTTATCAAGGCTCGCTTCCACCAGACGCTTTCTTCGCTGAGTCGGATGTCAGAGATGCCTCCGGTCTGCTTATGGGCGCGGATATCACCGTCCACCTCAATCAAAGTAAGACTTCCGGTGTCCTCCAAAACCAGTTTATGAAAATCCGCCAGGTCGCCGGCCAATGGATCGTGACAGAAGTCCTTGACCGGGATTATCAGGATAAGTTGATTGCCAAGAATAGCTTCACCTACAACGCCAACGCCCAGCTTCAAAAGATCACCCGCACCAACAAAGCCGGTGCTCTTCTTTCCACGATCCATGTCCGAAGACCCGCCGGCAAAGCTCCCTACTATGAAATCGTGACCGCCTTAGGACTAAAAGAAAACTTAAATCTCACCACGCCTCTTTTCAAGGTCCTCAAAAAAGCAGCGGCCCTCGAAGCCCAAAAGCCGGCCCCGCCACCGCCCGCTCCGGTTAAACCGCCCAGTCCCTCAGATCTTCTAAAGAATTTACAGAATCAGCTGGTGAACAATCTCTCGAACAAGCTAAGGTGAACCAATGAAAAAGGCCATCACGACTCCGCTTCACCAGGTCCTCAAAGCAGCCGCGGCACTAGGGAAATAAACTGTTTCCCTCTCACCCAATTTCCGCCTCCACCGCCCCTTGAAATCAGTCGGGGGGCGCGTCTCTTTTGGGGCCTTGAGGCTGTTTTTGACAAGGGGAGAGCGTGTGTTATAATAACCCCTCTCTTTTCAGGGACTTACGCTCACTTCAATGAATAGACGGACCATTCTTTTTCTTTCGTTTCTTTTCGGGGTCTTTTTTTGTGTCCCGACGGGGACCTCCCGCGCGGCCGATTTTTACGGGACGGCTCCGACCGGGCTTCTCGAACTGGAAAATAAATATCCGTATTACCTGTTTGTTCCACCTGACTACACGCCCGAGAAAGGCTGGCCGCTCGTGGTCCTGCTGGGCGGGACCGCCGATGAACCCAAAGAAGTCATGAATCAATGGGCGGATTGGGCAAAAAAAAATCAAGTGCTTTTGCTGGTGGGTACTGTCTACGTGAGAGAGAACTCCCTCCCTCAGTTGGTGGATGACTGGTATCTTCGGATCAAGAAGGAGGTATCGGAAAGATATCACATTGCATCTTCTCAGATTTTGCTGGTGGGGATAGAAGCGGGAGCTCAATATGCTGCCTATTTGGCACTGGAGCATCCGGAAGAATTTTCAGCAGCAGCGCTTTTCCGGAGAGCCTGGCCGGGCCCGCTTCAGAGAATGACGAAGACAACCACCAATCCAAAAAGGCAGGTTCCTTTTTATGTTGCGGTTGATCCCGAGGGAGAAATTTTTCCAGCCGTAGAGGCCAAGGCATCTGAACTGGAGAAAAAGGGTTATCAAATTACTTTTGATTCCCTAAAAACAGGGGAGGATTTGTCCAGCCACCGGGACCGGATGATTCAGTGGTTCTTGCAAGGGACGGAAGCCCGTTCCCTCAAAGTCCAGCAGAAGTCCAAGCGGGGAATGAAGGGAACGCTTCAAGAAATGAAAAAGAATATGTTTGGGAAATAATTTAATGGAACTCACCGGCGCACAAATTTTAATTGAGAGTTTGAAGCGGGAGGGCGTGGACGTTCTCTTCGGCCTCCCGGGCGGCGCGATCCTTCCGACTTTCGACGCTTTGTATGACTCCGGGTTAAAATTTATCCTCGTCCGTCACGAGCAGGGCGCGGCGCACATGGCCGATGGTTTCGCGCGCGCGACCGGGAAACCCGGAGTCGCGATGGTCACCTCCGGCCCCGGCGCGACGAATCTTGTGACGGGCATTGCGACCGCTTATATGGATTCAGTCCCGATGGTTTGCATCACGGGCCAAGTCGCGACGAACGTGATTGGAAGCGACGCGTTTCAGGAGGCCGACACGGTGGGAATCACGCGGCCCGTCACGAAACACAATTTTCTCGTCAAGGACGTGAAGGATTTGGCGCGGACGGTCCGCGAAGCCTTTTTCATCGCTTCGACCGGCCGTTGCGGACCCGTTCTGATAGATTTTCCGGTGGACGTGAGCCGCGCGAAAACCGAGTTTGTTTTTCCCAAGACCGTTGATATCCGCGGCTACAAGCCCACGGTCGAAGGTCATCCGAAGCAGATTGAAAAAGCGGCGGAGTTGATTCTTGCAAGCAAGCGGCCCGTTCTTTACGTGGGCGGCGGCTGTATTGCCTCCAACGCTGCCGTCGAACTCACGGAGTTTGCCAGGAAGACCGGCATCCCCGTGACGACGACCGTTCACGGTCTCGGTGCTTTTCCGGAAGACGACCCGCTTTCCTTGAGGATGCTCGGGATGCACGGCACCCACTACGCGAATTATTCCGTTCAGAATTCCGACTGCCTCATTGCGGTCGGGGCTCGCTTCGACGACCGGGTCACCGGCAAGGTGAGCCTCTTCGCGCCGAAGGCAAAGATCATTCACATCGATATCGATCCGTCATCGATTTCAAAAACGATTCCCGTTCACATCCCGATCGTAGGCGATGTGAGACACATCTTGCGAGAGCTCGCGAAGCTGGTGCGCAAGCTCGATATTTCAGAGTGGGACCGTCAAATCGAGGAATGGAAGAAGAAGCACCCTTTGAAATACGATCTGTCCGGGAAAGTGATTCACCAGCAGTATGTGATTGATAAAGTCGGTGAGCTGACGAAACACAACGCGGTCGTCACGACCGGCGTCGGCCAGCATCAGATGTGGACGGCCCAGTGGTACGGCTTCCGTCGTCCGCGCACGATGATTAATTCCGGCGGGCTCGGCACGATGGGCTACGGGTTTCCGGCCGCGATCGGCGCGAAGCTCGGTTGTCCGAAAGACACCGTCGTCTGTATCGACGGCGACGGGTCTTTTCAGATGACGTCTTGCGAACTGGCAACGGCCGTCTACTACAAGATTCCGGTGAAGGTTTTTATCATGGACAATGCTCACCACGGAATGGTGCGTCAGTGGCAGGAACTTTTTTACAACAAACGTTACTCCGCCTCCGAGCTCGGGCCTTCGAATCCGGATTTTGTCAAGGTGGCCGAGGGCTACGGCGCGATGGGGATCCGGGTTTCCGAA